>Ga0137403_10000628_pt1 | contig 45790 bp, 39 predicted proteins | sample CZOMad2_1_16fung_FD_122057 | JGI IMG/M metagenome (GOLD analysis project Ga0137403, IMG submission 122057) | Vadose zone soil fungal communities from Angelo Coast Range Reserve, California, USA - CZOMad2_1_16fungal (Hybrid Assembly) | ecosystem: Environmental > Terrestrial > Soil > Vadose zone... | reverse complement strand
TCCATCGATCAGATGGTCACTTCGATTCAGCGCGTCGCGGACACCGCGAAAGTGCTCCTCGACATCGCCAACCGTTCTCGCGAAGAAGTGGTCACCGGAATTCAGACCATGGAGAAGGCCACCGATGGCCTGAACCGCACCAATCACGCCATCCAGTCTTCCGCCGAAATCATCAACGTTCTCGGTCACCGCGCCGACGACATTGGCAAAATCATCGAAGTCATCGATGACCTAGCCGAGCAAACCAATCTTCTTGCCCTCAACGCAGCCATCGAAGCCGCGCGCGCTGGTGAACACGGTCTCGGTTTCGCCGTCGTAGCCGACGAAGTCCGCAAGCTGGCCGAAAAATCAACGCAATCCACCAAGGAAATCGCCGACCTGATCCAGAGCATTCAGCGTGAAGCCAAGCAAGCCGTTGAAAACATGGAACGCAGCACCCGCATCGTCGAGGAAGGCCTGAACCTCGGCAACGATCTCGGCGCCGCGCTGCACAAAATCTCCAACGTGGTCACCGAAGTCTACAAATTCTCCCAGGAAATCGGCGCAGCCACCAACGAGCAATCGGTCGGCTCCGCGCAAATCGCCAAAGCCACCAGCCGCCTCACCGAAATCACCCAGGAAATCAATTCCGCCGTCGAAGAACAGGCCTCCGGCGCCCAAGCCGTCGTTCGCGCCATGGACAAGATGCGCGAGCTGGTGCAGCAATCTGCTTCCAGCTCCACTGAGCTTTCCGCGGCTGCCGAGCAAATGCTCAAGCTTTCGCGCAATCTGCTCGATAGCATGGACCGCTTCTCTCTCGACCGCTCCAAAGAGAATCGTCCGCGTAGTTCAGATCCCCGTGACAAGCGGCGTTCCCATCATGATTCACGGCGCTCCGAAGAATCGCAATACGCCGAACTGGTTCGTTCCTGAGGAGTCTGTGACTCGCTGATGGAAAAGGATCTTCAAGTCGTCGGGTTTCGCATCGGAAATGAAACGTATGGCGTTCGCATCGGCGCTGTCCGCGAGATTGTCCGCGTCCCCGAAATCACCGCGGTCCCCAGCGCCCCCGATCTCATCGAAGGCGTCATCAACCTTCGCGGGAAGATCATCCCGGTGATGGATTTGCGCAAGCGCTTCGGGCAAACCGAAGTCAGTCACGATAAGAAAAATCGTATTCTCGTCGTCGAACTGGAAAACAAACTAATCGGCCTCATCGTCAACGCCGCTTCCGAAGTCTTGAAAATTTCCCCTTCGGAGATCGAAGCTCCCAGCACCGTCTTCGCCGAAGGCGAATCCAGCTACGTCACCGGCGTCGGCAAACTCAAAGGCCGCCTCATCATTCTGCTCGACATCACCAAGCTCTTGCATCGTCCGGAATTCAAACGCCTCGAGGAGGTCGCGGAACCCGTCGCCGTTGCCAAGTGAAGCTCGTTCGCACCGCCGCTGAACGCAGCTGAGCCGCCGGATCGCCGCCCGTCCACTCTATGGGAACCCTCACCGCCCAGATTCAGCTTACCGAAGCCGAATTGAAGCTGCTGCAAACCCTCGTCTATCAGGAATGCGGCATGTTCTTTGACGAGCGCCGCTCGCATTTCCTCAAGGACCGCTTGCAGCGCCGCCTCAAAGCCTGCCAGCTCGATTCTTTCTACAGCTACTACCGTCTGCTCACCAGCCGCGAGGGCAAGGCCGAACTCGCTCTGCTGCTCGAAAATCTCACCGTCAACGAAACCAGTTTCTTTCGCAATCGCCCGCAACTCGATCTTTTGCAGAAAACCGTTCTCGAAGACATCTTGCGCAGAAAACAAGAACGCCGCGATTTCCATCTCCGTGTCTGGAGCGCCGGATGCTCTTCCGGCCAGGAAGCCTATTCCGTCGCCATTCTCATTGCCGACGCTCTCGCTTACTACTATTTGCGCAATCCGCTGCCCTTCGAAATGCCCTCGCCCAAGCCGCTCATTCCGCCTCCGTGGAAGCTCGAAATCGTCGCCTCCGATATCAGCTACGCCAGCCTGCGTGCGGGCGGCGAGGGCCTTTACACCGAGCAACAAATGGAGCCCGTCGACTATACCGTCCGCTTGCGCTATTTCGAAAAAGCCGCCGGCAAATACGCGGTAAAGAAACAGTTGAAGGATCTCGTTCAGTTCGACTTCCACAACCTCAAAACTGAATTCCTGCCGCGCCGCAACGACATGATCCTCTGCCGCAACGTCATGATCTATTTCGACGAAGCCGAACAAAAGCGCCTCATCGAGAAATTCTGGAATTGCTTGAACCCCCAGGGGTATCTCTTCGTCGGTCACGCCGAAAGTCTTTTCGGCCTCACGCAAAAATTCCGCATGGTTCACGAAAACAACGGCACCGCCTACCAGAGAGTGGAGGCCACTCCGTGAGCCGTCCTCCCGAAGACCGCGGCGCCGAGCTTCGCGCTCTCTTCTTCGAGAGCGCCAGCGAGTTGCTGCAATCTCTCAACGAAGCCGGCCTCGAGCTCGAAGAGCGCCCGGCCGACGAAGGCGTTATTCGCCGCGTCCGCCGCGCCGTGCACACGCTAAAGGGAGACTCCGCCGCCTGCGGTTTTCACAAACTAAGCGAACTCGCGCACGAACTCGAAGACGTTCTCACTCCGCAGGTCGCGCAGTCCCGCGGCGCGCAACTCGCCGAAATCGTCCTGGCCGCCGCCGACAGTTTCGAAGCCATGCTCGCGGCCTATCAACGCCGCATCGAACCACCGGCCATGGAGCCTCTGCACTCCATGATTCGCGTGCTACTCCAGTCCAGCGCTCCGGCCAGCCAGACCACTGTGGTTCCGCAAGAAGTGCCGGCTAAGTTCGCCTGGTCCGAATACGAGCAGCTCATGATTTCCGAAGCCGTGCACCGCGGCGACACGGTATATAACCTGGCCCTGCGCATCGATCCAAACAGCCTTATGCGCGCCGCCGCCTTCCAGTTGATTCGCAACGTGCTCCACGGCACCGGCACCGTAATCGCTCTCCGCCCGGAAGATAACGTCGCCGCCGCTTCCGTCGAAATCGTCGAAGCCGCACTCGCCAGCACGCAATCCGAAGCGCGCATCCTGCAACGCTGCAAGATTCCATCCATCGTTTCCGATGTTCGCCTCGAACGCGCAACCACCGCCGAAACTCTCGACCACGAACTCCTCGGCGACATTCTCGAAGCCCAGGCCTCCCAGGCTGCCGGGCACGCCGTTGATCAAGAAGAAAACGGTGCTACAAAACAGCCCGGCGCAAGTTCCGCAGTCGCCGCTGTAGCCGAAAGCAGTCTCCGCGTTGAAGCCTCCCGCATCGATGCCGTGATGAATCTTGTCGGTGAGCTGATCATCGGCAAGTCCATGCTCCACCGCACGCTCAGCGAACTCGATCAGCGTCATTCGAAAGATCCCGTTCGCGCCAAACTAGCCGACGCTCTGGCTTTTCAATCCCGCGTTCTCGACGAACTTCACAAGTGCGTCCTGAAAATCCGCATGGTTCCCGTCGAGCAGCTTTTCCGCCGTTTTCCCCGCGTCGTCCGCGACGTCGCCAAGCAATGTGGCAAGGATGTCGCCCTTGAACTCTCCGGCCAGAACACGGATCTCGATAAAGGCATTCTCGATGCCCTCGCCGAGCCCTTGATGCACCTCGTCCGCAATTCTGTCGACCACGGCATCGAGCCAGCCGAAGACCGCATCAGCGCCGGCAAACCTGCTCGCGGCACCATCTACCTCAACGCCTATCATCAAGGCACCCAAGTCGTCATCGAAGTGCGCGACGACGGCCGCGGCGTCGACGTCCCCGCCCTGAAAAAACGTGCCATCGAGAAAAATCTTCTTACCCTCGCCGATTCTCAGCGCATCTCCGATCAGGACGCCTTGCACCTGATCTTCGAGCCCGGCTTCAGCACCGCTGCCGAAGTCACCGAAGTCTCCGGCCGTGGCATCGGCATGGACGTGGTGCGCACCGTCCTCGATCGCCTCAAAGGCACCGTTCATGTCTTCTCGCAAGCTGGCAAAGGCACTACCATTCAACTCCGCGCTCCGCTCACCCTTGCCAGCATTCAAGCCTTGCTCTTCCGCGTCGGCGGCCGCCTTTTTGCCGTGCCCCTTTCTTCCGTCGTCGAAATCACTCGGGTGCACAGCCAGGATATTCAGCGCATCGACCAACGCGAAGTTCTGCGCCTCCGTGATCAAATCCTCACCCTGGTCCGCTTGAGCCATCTCAGCAAGCTTCACGCCATCGACAACAAGCCCGCGCAAAAGAAGAATTTCGTCGTCGTCATCGGCGCAGCCGAAAAGCGTTTCGGCCTCCTCGTGGACACTCTGGTCGGCGAAGAAGAGCTGGTCATCAAAGCCTTGCCTACCGACATCGTTCCCAGCGACCTGGTCAGCGGCGCATCCATTCTCGGTGACGGCACTGTAGTCCTGATCTTGAATGTTCCTGCTGTCCTCGCCCGTCTCTCCCGCGCCACCCCGCTAGGAGCGATCGCATGAGCGAACCCATCCGAGTTCTTGTCGTCGACGATTCCGCGCTCATGCGCAAACTGATTCCGGCGATTCTCGCTCGCGATCCTTCCATTGAGGTCGTCGGCACCGCCATGGACGGCGCCTTCGCCCTGAAAAAAATCGAAGAACTCAAGCCCGACGTCGTCACTCTTGACCTCGAGATGCCCCGCATGGATGGCATGGAAACGTTGCGTCTCATCATGCGCCGCGCGCCGCTCCCCGTCATCCTCTTCAGCACGCATTCGAAAGAGGGTGCGTATTCCACCCTCAAAGCCCTGGCTCTGGGCGCCGTCGACTTCATCCCTAAGCCCGTCGACGCCTCCACCGGCCGTCTCGAAACCATCGCCGACCTGCTCATCGACAAAATCAAACTCGCGAACCGCGTCGTCGGCCGCCGCCTGCCCCCCGCGGTCGTCTCCGACGATTCGCAGCGCCCCAAAAAGGGCACTCGCTCCGCGCTTCCGCCCAGCCGCGTAATCGCCATCGGCATTTCTACTGGCGGACCCAACGCCTTGCAATATGTTCTTTCGCAGATCCCCGCCGATTTTCCCAGCACCATTCTCATTGTTCAGCACATGCCTGAAGGCTTTACCGAAATGTTCGCCAGGCGCCTCGATGAATGCTGCGCCCTCGATGTTCAGGAAGCTCGCTCCGGCGATCTCCTCGTAGCCGGCCGCGCGCTCATTTGTCCTGGCAATCGCCACATGATGGTTCGCCGCATGCCTCGTGGAGACATGGCTATCCTTTCCGATGGTGTTCCCGTCAACGGCCATCGCCCTTCTGCCGACGTGCTCTTTCATTCCGTCGCCCAGGAATTCGCGCTCACCGCCGTCGGCATCATCATGACTGGCATGGGCGAAGACGGCGCCGAAGGCATTGGCGCTATCAAAGCCGCCGGTGGCATGACTATCGCGCAAAGCGAAGATTCTTGCGTAGTCAGCGGCATGCCCCGCGCCGCAATACTCAAAGGCTACGTCGCCAAGATTGTGTCGCTCGATGCTCTCGCCGGCCATCTCATCAGTCAGTATGGTGCCGACCGTTCGAGTGCCGACAAGTCCGACAAGCTCGAAAAATCCGACAAAGAAAAGAACGAGAAATCCGAAAGGACTACCGTTCCGTCGCAACGCACCTGATCGCCCGTGCGCCACGACAAGGAGAAGGCTATGCCACAATTCGCCGCCCTGCTTAGAAAAGACAATCAGCCGGTCCGCTATCTGGTCGTGGACGACTCCGTCTTCGCGCGCAAAAATCTCATCAAGATGATTGAGATGTTCGGCGGCGAAGTCGCGGGCGAAGCCGGAGACGGCCTCACCGCCATCGCCGAGTTCAACCGCACCAAGCCGGACATCGTGCTCATGGACATCACCATGCCGCAGATGGAAGGCATCGAAGCGGTCGAGCGCATCGTCCGCCAGCACGCCGACGCGCGTATCGTCATGGTCTCGTCGGTCGGCTATCAGGAAAATATTCTCGCCGCTTTGCAAAAGGGCGCCAAGCACTTCGTCCAGAAACCCGTCAAGCCCGAAGTCTTGTACGAAATCCTTCGCTACGTCTTGAGTGACGACCCCGCCGCCGTCGGAGGTCCCGTCGCTCTCGCAGGAGAACACCGCTCATGAGAATGGAACTCATCCAGCCGTTCATCAACGCCGCCGACGCCGTTTTCGCCGAGTCCTTCGAGGGCCCGACGACCATCGGCGATCTCACCATGGAAGAAGAGGCCTATCGGCGCAAGGGCGTCGCTGCCCTCATTGCCATCAAGGGCGACATTGAAGGCCGCGTCATTCTCGATCTCGCTCCAGAAGTCGCCATCAGAGTCGCCAGCAAACTTGCCGGAGAAGAAGTCGCCGCCAGCGACCAGGTCATTCGCGAGACCGTCTGCGAGCTCGCCAACATGGTCATCGGCAATTCCGTCACCCTGCTCAACGACCAGGGCTTCCGCTTCAAAGTCTTTCCACCCGAAATTCACATGAACGATCAGGGCCTTGCCGGTACGCCCGACACCGAAGCCATGGTCATCTCCGTGGAAACCCCGTGCGGCCCCATCTTCCTAAACATCTCCATGCACTACCTCCACCGCCGCCGTGCCGAACGCAAAGAAGTCCCCGCCCTCGACTAAATTCTACTAAGCCGTTGTAGGGTCCGCCTTCTGAGGCGGACCTTCGATCGCAGCCCCCCGTAGGTTCCGCCACGCAGCCACCGGTAGCACAGGCACTCCTGCCTGTGCAGCGCAAACTTCATAGCAGCAGCGTCCTGAGAGCCGCGAAACTTCGATTTTCTGCGTCGTTGCCGTTGGGATTTAACGTTGCCTGAAGGAAACCTTCCTACTTACTTCTTCTCTGTGTCCTCTGTGTCAAGAAAAACCGTCTCACGTGTCAATCGGCAGCCGTATATACGCCGCCCCATGCCGGAACAACCCGGCCGCCGGTATCGCCTGCGAAAACACAATCCGTATCGGCACAAAAATCGCCCCGCTACCCGGCGTGTACGGCACCGCCACTTCCACCCGGCTGCCTTCCGCATACTGATTCCTGCTGCGAAAACTGATCCCGCCCTTCGACAAGTCCTCGCACACCGCGATTTCTTCCTGGAATCCTCGCTGCCGCACGCATGCCAGCACTCGCGCTTTCACCCTTGCCCGATTCCTCCGCGGTGCCGTCCGCTCGTCCACCGGCGCCCGCGATGGGACTTCCTCGGTCTTCCATGCGGACTGCGCCTCAATCCAGATTGATGGCGTATCGCAATGCTTGCAAAGCCGCGCCACGCACTTGCGGATCTCGAACGATTTCAGCTCTAACTCGTTCAGATAGGCCACTTCGCGCCGCTGGCAAAAGCTGCATTCCATCAGCAATCGCGCCAGCGCTTCTTCGCCTTTATGCGGCGCCGGAAAATCGATGTCCCAGAAATCCACTCGCGGCTCAAGAATGTGGATCGCGCAGATAAACCCATCCGCGTCGTGATCGATCTCCGCCATCACCCGCGCTCGCGCTGTCTTGTACTCATCGCCTTCGCACTGCCGCTTCAATGTAAGCTCCTGCCCCGCCGACAGCCTCTCCGTCAGCTTCAACACCCCGCCGTTCCGGCTCACCAGCAGCGTTTGCGCAACCTGTTTGGCCGCGATTCCGCCGCTGGCAATCCACGATGCTTCCACGGGCATCCGAAAGACCACGCGGTCACTCTGCCGCAATCCTTCGGAGCGGATGACTTCGTTCATAATAAGCGAACCCTGACTTCAGACTAGCACGCCCGTTTTTCGCGGTTGTTCCGGCGCACTCGCCGCTTGTCGTTCCGACTAATAACCGCTCGCACTCAATCCGTGCGTGCTTCCCCTGTTGTCTTTTTGGCTGTCCGCGAACTCAATTCTGCAGCGCCGCGGCCTTTCCTCCGGCACACTAGATGTGCAGCAAGACCTACCGAGGATGCAGCCGTTTTTTATCTCGGCCTGAAACGACTGTGAGCAATATCATCTTTATGGACGACCGATCGACCAAGGCGCCGTCGCGAAGCAACGCGATTCGCGACCGTCGCTACGCCATTCGGTACCCCTTTGCCGCGGATGTCGAGGTTCTCGACCTCGAGTCCGGCTCCCGCGCAGAAGGTGTCACCTCTGACTTGTCTCTGGGGGGCTGCTTCGTCTGCGCCAGCCGCCCACTACCGGTAGGCGCCAGAGTCCGCCTCACGCTGAAGCGCAAAGACCAGTCCGTTGAAGCCCTCGGCATAGTCCGCATCGTCAAGCCTCGCATCGGCATGGGCATCGAATTCATCGACGTCGACGCCCCGTACCACCAAACCCTCTCCCGCTGGCTAGACCAACTCCGCCGCTCCCGCTAGCCCTGCTCCTGCACGCGTGTTCTCCCTTGCGCTCCGATTTCCGCCAATCGAATCAGACCGGCGAGAGGGGCTATGGAGACTAGTCAACATAGCCTCTCCCAATACTTACTCTGCCCGGCGCTAGGTAGGGAGAAGGACCGAGGGGCGATATTTGCGGTGTAGGGTGCGATCGAAGGTTAGGAGGCTTAGTTGGGAGGCTGAGGCGAAGCTGCACAGGTAGGAATCAGCCCAATCCTTGGTGGCTGGTCGGCGGAGACGGGTCAGGCCGCGAAAAATGCGGTCCAATCCTGGAGGCTCATCAAGAAGGGAGACGCGTTCGTCTTCGAGCCAGCGGTCGTAGGTGTGCCAGGCTTGCGGCTGATCCATAACTTCGGACTCCATCACGGCTTCCGACGTGAGCAGTCGGAGCAGTCCGAGCTGCGTGAAGCGACAGAAGAAGAGCCGGGCGTCGGCTGGCAGAGTGGCGAACCAGCGTGCGGCTGATGGGTGATGGACATGGCCCTCGTAAGTGAGAGCGATCCAGACGTTAATGTCAGGGAAAAGAAATGATGTCGTAGATGCGGGCATTGTCGATGCGCACCTTGCCGGGGCGCTTGGAGCGAACCAGGGGAAGCTGGATGCGTTTGCGGCGAGTGCCGGAACGCTTCTCGCGGAGCACTTGCTCGACGCCACGCAGGATCAGGCGCTTGGCGGAACTTCCGTCGTTGGCGGCGCGAGCTTTCAGTCGCTTGTAAAGGGGCGCGGGGATGTCGATGGTGGTGCGCATATTTCGATACTACCACATTTATGGTTGGTCGCGGGCTGCGATCTTGTTTATTTCTTGGCTGGGTCTGGCCTGCCGGCGTATTCGGCGTGTCCCAGGTGGGCACATTCGTGGCGGCTATGATCCCGGGTGTAGGTTCGGCAATTCGAAGGCTATCCTCGCCCCGTTTGGCGGCAGTCACTTGGACGCGTAGTCGGCTTACCGGGCATGTGGTTTTGGATCAATTTCACTTGTCCGGTTAGCGCGTTTGTCAGGTCCGGGCATAACTCGCGGACACGAGGCTGGGCGGAGCAAGACTTTGGAATTGCGGATAACGCAGGTTAGAATCGGTGCCATGAAAATCACCTTCCGTTCACTCCTCTCGTTTTTTTCCATTGCTGTTGCAACAGCCTTTGGCGTTTTTCTAATTTCCTCGTTGCATGCGGCAAACGCTCGGCCACCCACCTGCTCGGGCCTCGACCGCGAGAGTCCCTCTGGCGATAGCGCGGAGCAGCAAGCGGTCCTGGCGCCGATAACGCAATTGTTTGATGGCATGGCAAAACGCGACGCCGCAGCGATTAAGAAACCGTTGCTGAGCGGTGGAACGATGGTGCTGATGAGGGATGGCAAGCCGAGTCAGATGACTTTTGAAGATTTTGCGGACCGGCTAGGAAAGCCTGGAAACACGAGCATTCAGGAGCGAATTCATGATCCGCTGGTGCGGATCGATAACGATCTGGCGGTGGTGTGGGCTCCTTTCGAGTTTTTGGTAGACGGCAAGGTGGACCACTGCGGGACGGACTTGTTCACTGTTGTTCGCGCAGATGGTAAATGGGTCGTTGCTAGCGTGGCAGATACAGGACGGAACGACTGCGTTCGCAAGTAGACCTAGCCGGGTGCCCATCGATAAGAGAGAAGGCGTTGTCAAGAGGCAGTTCTCCTCTGCAATGCCTTGAAGCACCGCGTGATTGCCAGAGAGGTTGAGGACCGAAACTCTGGAACTCTCACGGTGAATCAGTTAGACTTTTGAACGCCCGCAACGTAGTCATTTAAGGCTCGAATCTGATGGCTATCTGCACCGTGGACTAGGCCAAGCAGGCTGACGGCGCCCTGGTATGACCCTCCGGTTATTCTCGGATCATCAGGCTGAGCTTGAACCGCCCCGGCCAAAAGCTCATCGATTCGGGCCAAGATTTTGGTCTTATCCGTCAGTCAATCCTCAGGCTCAATGATGGCCGACGATCAGTACATCGCCATCATTGCTCGGACAAGGGGAGGGACAAGGGGACAGCCGGAACGATTACCTTAGTTCTCCGCATCTTTACCCTGCTTGCCCTGAGCCGCGAAGGGAGCCTCGAAGGGCCGCGATGATTCACCAGCGCGTGGAGTCGGAGATCGGCCAACCGCCGAATCGGAGACTCCGACTCCTGTCGAGAGACTCTTTCGCCGTCCCATTTTGGGAATCTGCGGCCTCCACTGCCTCCAGATCGCCGACGCAGCCGCCTTATCTCCCAGAAGACAAAGCGCTTACTAGATACTACTTGACAAATATCAGAACTGTGTTATAATGTAGCCAACTTGCGGATACCGTTTCTCATAGTCTCCGCCACTTTATGCTTGGCCGCCCGGCTGTCCTTCTAACTCCCCCGCGCTCCAACTCCCTGCTCTTGCTGCCCCGTTCCTTTAGCGGGTTCCAACCGACTCCTACACTTTTGCACTTCCTGTATACACCGTTTCTGTATAAAAACCAGGCCCATCCCCTTTCCCCTCAACCACTTCCGCACTCCTACACAAAAACACCCGGGTGCCACTCAGAGCGTGCCCCGCCACCAGCCATTCGTCACTCGTTTACCCTGAGCATCGAAGGGCTACTATCTTCTTTAGATGCAACACTTACGGCAACAGAGTCCGCAACCCCTTTAGATGCAACACTTACAAAAAACAGGGGGAGGGGGCATGACCTAAATTTGAGGAGAGAAGGATGGAGAATTCGATACAATCGCGGTTCACGGTTCAGGGCCCGGCTCGGAGCCCAGTTTGGGACCTGGTTCAGGGCCCGGTTCAGGAAAAGAGGCGAGATTGAACACTCTGGGGATGGTTGGGGTTGGGTTGATGGCTATGCTGGTTGCTGGAGCTGATGCGCATGGAGCTGATGCGCGGGCGGCTGAGACACGCGCCACGGTTGTCTACGAGGACGTAGCGACGGAGCTTCCCGCTGCGCGTGTGGACGGGGCAGAACTCTGGGTTACCACCGCCGATTTGACGCGAGCTACGCGGTTTGAGTTGAAGCCGCAAGGCGTTTGCCGCGACGAGCTGTGTTTTCCGTTGCCGAAAGCGCGGCGCGAGGCGTTCGTTCGCGAGGAGGGCGGTGCGCGCTGGTTTCACTTGACGGCGTTTGCCGCGCTGGTGCAGCAGCCTGTGGCCCGCGATCTAGCGGCTTCCGCTTGGTATTTTGGGTTGCGGGCGGATCAACGGCTGGGAAGCGGCGCTTCGGGAAGCGCTGCAGGTGGCGGACAGGCTGCTCAGGAGGAAGTATCGCTGAAGGCGCCGAATTTTACTTTGCCGGATATGGCGGGGAAGGCTCATTCGCTGGCGGACTTTCGTGGCAAGAAAGTCTTGCTCGTCACCTGGGCATCGTGGTGAGGGTGCCGCTACGACTTGCCCGGGTGGCAAGTGATTTACGAAAAGCTGAAGAGCGAAAATTTTGAAATTGTTTCCGTGGCGCAGGATACCAACGGCGCGAAGGACGCAGGGCCGTGGATCACCGCGGCGAAACCAACCTACACCGCACTGATCGACGAAAGGCACGAAGTCTCCAAGCTCTACAACATGGTGAATGTGCCTACGGGCGTGTGGATCGACGAGCAGGGAAAAATCGTGCGGCCGAATGAAGTGGCGTTCGTGGATGACCGGTTCAAGACGTTTAGCGGCCTGGATTCGGAGCCATATTTGACGGCGCTGAAGGATTGGGTGGCCAAGGGATCAAAGAGCGTCTACGCGATGAGTGAAGAAAAGCTGCGCGAGAAGCTGGCGGTGGCGAATCCGGATTTTGCGATGGCCGCGGCGGAGTTTGGGCTGGGCGAGTATTTGTACAAGGCGGGGCATTTGACGGAAGCGATTCCGCATTTCAAGGAAGCCCAGCGGCTGAATCCGAAGGACTGGAATTACAAGCGGCAGGCGTATGCGCTGTCTGGGGAGAAGGATTACGGGACTACTTTTAGGGAAGAGGTTGAGAAGATTGGCGGGAGCAAAGTGTATTACCCGGCGCCGGATTTGGCGGCGTATCAGAAGCGGCACGATGACAAGCCGGAGCGGAAGGTCGCTGGGATAATGATTACGTCGGAACGGGACCCAGCAGCGCGGATTACGCTGCCTGCCGGAGCGCAATATGTTGGCGCGGATCGCTGGGTGCTGTATGACGTGGCGGATTGCGAAGTGCACGTGTTTGTGGAAGCGGACGCGCAGAAGAATGTGCAGCGGTTGTATTGGGTCCAGTTCGAGGGGTACGTTGCGACGCGGCCGGAGCTGAAGCATGAATACGATTCGCCGAGGCATGCTCAATTGGGCGGGCTGGATTTCTACGTCGACACCTGGGTGAGACCGAGCGATGGGCCGACTCGGGCGGGTTCGGATCGGGAACACGTGACGACGCTGCTGTGGGCTGCGGGTTACAAGTTGCCGGCAGGGATGATGGATGTGCGGCTGGTGCATCTGCTGGATGCGTCGACGCGGCGCGAGTTGATGATTATTTATGGCGAAGACGTCGCGACGACGGGATTTACGGCGGCGGAGTTGAACGAAGGCGGTAAAGGGCTTGAGAAGTGGTCGGGGATTGAAAAGGGGTTGATTGAACGGGCGAAGCAGAAGATCGGGGTTGAGCCGACTGCTCACAAGTGAGCGCGGCGGCCCGGCGTGGCGAATGGTCTCCTCGATTCGCGCGATGCAGCGATCCTGAAGCGACGCGGCGCCTGGTGAAAGTTTTTCCCGTTTCTACAGTGTTCTATGGATGGCAATCGGACGGCGTTAGCGCGAATATCCGCGCGGCACTGGCGGTCGCGTTTCATCGGGAATAGCCGCACCCGGTGGCTCGAGCGTCGATGCGTTCCTTCGGAAGCAGGCGGGCCTTGCGGTTTGACCGACTTGGAAGCCGCGCCGGCCGCCGGAGAGTTTTTTTTGCGATTTCAGGTTCAGACAATTCGAGTTCAAGAATCTTCGGTGAATCATTGCGACTTGTGTTTTGTTGATCGATTTCCGTCAATTGTCAATTGTTGAAGAACAATAATTAGAAACAATTAATGCGCGGTTGCCCGGGATTTGCAGGCCTAAGCATCTTAGCAGCGGCAGTTGTGTAACCGGGGCCCCAGCCCACCCAGAAATCGGCGGAACTTCTAACATGAAATTCGTGAAAGTGTTGGCGACGCTGATGTTGGTTGCGGCGTGGATTTCGGTTGGGGCGCGCGGGCAGGCAACGATTGCGCTGGTGCAGCACGCGAGCAAGGACGCGGGGACGGGGACAGCGACGACGCTCGCGTTTAAGGCCGCGAATATAGCGGGGAACTGGATTGGCGTGAGCGTGCGGGGAGGGCATTCCGGCGAGGTTTTCACGATTACGGATTCGCAGGGGAATGCCTACCGCCAGGCGGTCCAGCTCAACGTGACGGTAGATGTGCCCAGCGGGAACACGCTGGGGATTTTCTATGCGGAGAATATCGCTGGCGGGGCGAATACGGTCACAGTGTCCGATACCATTTCGGGAACGCTGCGCGTGGCGATTTTCGAATATTCGGGCGTGGCGACGGCGAATTCTCTGGATGTGATCTCCGCGGCGCAAGGGAATGGATTGTCGCCGAACAGCGGTGGCGCTACGACGACTGCGAGCGGGGATCTGTTGTTGGGCGCTGTTTCTACGGCCAATTCGGCTAGCGCTATTGCGGGGAATGGATTTGCGGCGGTTGAGAGCGTGCCGGCGGCGCCGAGCACGAAGTTGTTTGCGGAGCAGCAGATACAGAGCAGTGCCGGGAATATTTCGGGAAGCGCATCGCTGGGAGCTGCGGACGGATGGGGCGCGGTGCTGGCGGCGTTCCGGGCAAGCGGGGGAGCAGCGCCGCAGCCGAATATTACGAGCATAAGTCCGGCGTCGGGAGCGGTGGGGACGCCTGTGACGATTGTCGGGACCAATTTTGGAACCGCGGTGGGAACGGTGACCTTTAATGGAACGGCGGGGACGCCGACAAGTTGGAGCACGACGCGGGTGGTGGTGCCGGTGCCCAGCGGAGCAACCAGCGGAAATGTGGTGTTGACCGACCCGGGAGTGCCGAGCAATCCCGTGCCGTTCACGGTGACTCCACCGGATACGACGCCGCCAGTGGTGAGCGTGACGGCGCCGGTGAACAATGCGGTGGTTTCGGGATCGATTCCGCTTACCGCCACAGCGACCGACAGCGGAGGCTCGGTGGCATTTGTACAGTTCCAAGTGGACGGGGCAAATAACGGCGGACAACTAGCGAGCGCGCCTTATAACTCTTCGCTGGATACCACGACGCTGCCGAATGGAACGCATACGTTGACGGCGGTGGCGCAGGATGCGGCGGGAAACGTGGGGACGAGCGCGGCGGTGACCGTCAGCGTATCGAACGTGGCATCGGCGCCATCGACGATTGCGTTGGTGCAACAAGGGGAAGTGCTGGCAGGATCGGGCGCAAGCGCAATTTCGCAATCGTTTTCGAAGGTGAGCAATGCCGGGGATTTGATCGTCGCGACGCTGAAATGGGGCGGACAGAATCTTGCGCTGGCGGCGGTGACCGACAACTACGGCAACGTGTACCAGAGCGCTGCGGGTCCGACGAACTGGAGCGGAACGACAAAGAGCTCGCAGACCGTGTACGCGAAGAATATCGCAGCGGGAGGCGCGCCGATCACCATCACGGCGCAGCTGAACGGGGCGTCGGTCGGGAATTTGCATTTGTATCAGTTCGAATATTCGGGCGCGGATGCCGCCGCGCCGCTGGATGCGGTTGGTGTAGCTATCGGCGCCGGGACAAGCATCAGCGTCGGATCGCTGGCGACTCTAGCGAACAACGATCTGATCCATGCGGTAACGTTTACAGACAGCGGGGCTACGAATGCCGGGGCAGGATTCCAGGCGTTGACGACTTTCAATGGGAATTTGGTGGAAAACCGGAGCGTTGGCGCAGCGGGGACCTACGGTGCGACGGCCACCAACACAGCTGGAGGTGGCTGGTTTATGCACGCACTGGCGTTGAAGCCGGGCGGTGGCAGTGGCGGAGGCACGTCTGGAGACACGACGGCGCCGACGCCCGCAGTGACCGCGCCGGCTAACAACGCTACCGTGGCAGGGACAATCACACTGACGGCGACGGCGACAGATCCGGACAGCGCGGTGGCGTTCGTGCAGTTCGTGGTGGATGGGACCGCGATTGGAGCGCGGTTGACCTCGGCGCCGTATTCCATTTCGTTCGATACGACGACATTGACGAATGACATCCACACATTTACTGCAGTGGCGCAGGATCCGTCGGCGAATCAGGGAACGAGCGCGGGAATTACGGTGACGGTAGCCAACGCGACGAGCGCCGCGATGGGGCCGCTGCGAAAGAGCACGGTGAATTCGCGCTACTTCGTGGATCCGAATGGCAAGCCGGTGCTGCTGGTGGGTTCGCACACCTGGAACAACCTACAGGATACGGCGCAGATCAGCCCGCCTCCGGCGCAAGACTACAACGCGTATCTGGCTTTCTTGAAAGCGCACAACCACAACTTTGTGCGGCTGTGGAAGAGAGACTTGCCGACGTATTGCGGATGGGGCGGCGGAGGCACGTGGTATCTGGCGCCTTGGCCGCATTTGCGAACCGGGCCGGGAACGGCAACGGATGGGTTGCCCACGTTTGATTTGACGCAGTTCGATCAGAGCTACTTCGACCGGTTGCGCGCGAGAGTACTGGCGGCGCGGGCGCAAGGCCTGTATGTGTCGGTGATGCTGTTTGACGATTACAACCTGACGACTTACCGGTGTCCGAACGACGGTTATCCGTACAGTTCAGGGAACAATGTGAACGGAATCGCGGACGGCGGGACAAATAGTTCGCATACGCTGGCGAACCCGGCGATCACGGCGTTTCAGGATGCGTACGTGAAGAAGGTGATCGACACGGTGAACGATCTGGACAACGTGTTGTACGAAGTGCTGGATGAAGGCACGCCTTCGACGGAAAGCTGGCAACTGCACATCTTCAACACCATGAAGACATACGAAGCGAACAAGCCGCTGCAGCATCCAATTGGAGTGACGGCGATTCTCTACGATGATCCGTGGCTGTACACCACCGGTGCGGATTACACATCGCCAGTGGCGCGGGTCTCGCCAAGCAACAATCAAGGCAAGGTGAGTATCAATGACACCGACCATTCCTACAATTGGTCGCTGATGCTGCCGGACGGGCCGCAAGGACATCGCGACTGGGTGTGGGAGAACTTCACCAGCGGAGCGATGACCGTGTTCATGGATCCGTATTTAATCAGCGGAGTACAGACGGGACGGAATAGTCCGAGCAACTGCGCGAACGGAGTTTGCACTGGACCGGTGGATCCGAAATGGGAGCAAGTGCGGTTGAACATGGGATACACGCGGACCTACGCGAACAAGATGGATTTGCTTAAGATGACGCCGCAAGGGAGTCTGTCGTCGACAGGAAACTGCCTGGCGCAGACGCCGTCGGCGGGCGCGGAGTATCTGGTGTACGCGCCGAGCGGCGGAACCTTTACTGTGGATCTGACCGCGATGCCGGCAACTCGGACGTTGACGGTCGAGTGGTTCAATCCGACCACGGGAGTTACCACAGCCGGAACCAGTGTCTCGGCAGGAGCGACGCGATCGTTTGCCGCGCCGTTCGGCGGCAATGCAGTGCTCTATCTGGTGGACGCCGCGGGACACAATTAGGAATCGCGGCGAGTAGGCCGGCACAACATCGCGAGCGCTTGTTGCGTGCTGGCGCTGCGAAACGAACTCCTGGCATGATTCCGCAGCAAGCGGCCGAATCGTTCTTACGGATACGCGGGTGCTATTTCTTGGGAGTGGTGGCGTCGGTGTCCGCGGCGATGGTGACTTCAACCTCGGCGCCTTTTTCAGACCTACCTCGTTGCCGTCTTCATCCACCAAAGTATTTTCGACGCGGATCTCGCGACAGAGCTCTTCGGCGCCCTCCACAGAAATCTGGGCTTTCTCCGGATCGTTGGGAAAAATGGGAGGGATGATCTTTTCAACCGTTCCGGGAAGAGTGACGACGGCTTTGTCAATCTTCTCGGGTCGTCCTTAGCGGAATCGTGGCTCATCGAACGCTCCACTCTCATGGGTAGATTTTGCTGTTGATTGGCCCGGTACTCCCTACTTCGGACACTGCAATCCTGAAATGCTTTGCGAGAGATGGCAGTACGGGGTTCGATGTATCGCCTTGGATGAAGGCTGGGACTGAGTTGGCGATGGAGATCGGCGCGCTTGGTTCGGCGGAAGAAAACGCCGCTGGAGGGCGGAGAGCCAGGACAAGGCGCGGTTCTCTGTTCTTGGTACGCGCGCACCTTCCCGCAGCTTCTTTTGAAGGATTCGGTGTGTATGCGGTTCCGCGACTTGCCGATAGGAACGCTGGACACTTTTAGTGACGGCCCAGACTCGTTTCAACGAGTCCACGTCCTTGGAAGATTGGCGGCCGTGCGGCTGGAGCGAAAACGGCGGGCGATACCTGTAAGATGGGAACCATGAGCGAAACCGTCAGGCATGTGCGATGGATTGGGATTGTTCTTCTTGTGGTCGCGGGTGCTGCTGCCCGCGCGAATCAGCAGCCCGGGAGCGCTGCCGCGGCGACCACGAGGGCTGCGGCGCCGAGCGCGGCGGGACCGACACACGCGGATCTATTGCGCGGCGCATATGGGCCGTTTCGGGCGAACAATGATTTGCTGTACTACCACCTGGACATACGAGTCGATCCGGACAGGAAATTCATCAGCGGGAAGAATACGATTCGCTTCAAAATGCTGGCGGATGGGACGCGGATTCAGTTGGATCTGCACGAAGCGCTGAAAATCGACAAAATTCTGCTGGGCGGGGTGCCGCTCAAGTACGAACGCGATGCCGGAGCAGTGTTCGTGGATTTTCCGGAGACTCTGCGCCAGGGCCAGAGGTATTCGATCGATTTCTATTATTCAGGGAATCCGGTGGAGACCGGACGTTTCGGGAGCATTGCCTTCAAAAAGGATCTTTCCGGGCATCCGTGGATCAACACGGCTTGCGAGGAGACTGGCGCCAGCATGTGGTGGCCGAACAAGGACCAGTGGCGCGATGAAGTGGAGGGTATGGAGATTAGTGTGTCGGTTCCGAACGGCCTGGTGGATGCGTCGAACGGGAAGTTTGTTGGCAAGACCGATCTGGGCGATGGCTACACACGCTGGGATTGGCTGGTGCACTATCCGATTAACAATTACGACGTTTCGCTGAACATCGGGAATTACCAACACTTCAGCGATAGCTTTGGCGATGTGCCGCTCGATTTCTACGCGTTGCCGGAGGATTTGGAGAAGGCCAAGACGCAGTTCGCGCAGGCGAAAGGGATGCTGGAAGCGTTCTCGCACTATTTTGGAGAATATCCGTTTGCGAAGGATGGTTACAAGTTGATCGAAGTGCCGTATTCGGGGATGGAGCACCAGAGCGCGGTGACTTATGGCAATCATTTTGTGAACGGGTATCTGGAGCGGGATTGGACCGGTGTGGGTATTAGTCCACGATTCGATTTCATCATCGTTCACGAGAGCGGGCACGAGTGGTTTGGCAACAGCGTCAGCGCGGCGGATCGGTCGGATATGTGGATTCACGAGGGGTGGACCACGTATCTCGAGTGTTTGTACGTGGAATATCGCTGGGGCCGCGAGGATGGGCTCAAGTACACGAACGCTTACAAATCGAAAGTGAAAAATGAAAAACCGATCATTGCCGAGCGTGGTGTGAACGCCACACCGCCGCAGGACCAGTATTTCAAGGGCGCGTTGTTTTTGAACACGCTGCGCAGCGTGGTAAACGACGACGCCAAATGGTGGGCGCTGCTCCACGAGACCTATCAGCACTTCAAGTATCAAAACATTATGACGGAAGACATGGCGCGGTACTTCAGCCAGCAGACCGGAATGAACCTGACACCGGTGTTCGATGAATACTTGCGGCATGCGGCGATTCCCACGCTGGAGCTGAAGTTCGACGACGCGAAAGGGGAAGTGGCTTTCCGCTGGAAGGCGGATGAAGCGGAATTCGCAATGCCGGTACGCGTGGGAGCGAAAGAGCACTGGCAGGCGATTCAGCCGACCACCAAATGGCAGATGATGAAGACGCCGCTGAGGAAGGATGCGTTTGAGGTGGCGACCGATCTCTACTACATCAACGTCAGCAAACTGGAGCGCTGAGCCCTGAAAAGACGTGTGTGCTAAAATCTCTGGTTTATGACCAATGTGACGAAGCTAGAGTGCTCCTCTTGCAACAAACAATACGACGCCACGACCGAGCAGCACTTTCGCACTAGCGGCAAGCCGCTGCTGGCACGCTATGACCTGAAGCAGGCTGCCAGAACGCTCAATCTCGAGACGCTGAAATCTCGGCCCCAGAACCTTTGGCGATACGCGGAAGTGTTGCCGGATGATCCGCCGGTGACGCTCGGCGAAGGCATGACCGCACTGATCCACGCAGCGCGGCTTGGCAAATCGATGGGCGTCGCCAAGCTCTATGTAAAGGACGAAGGGCTGAATCCGACGGGATCGTTCAAGGCGCGGGGAATGACAGCGGCGGTTACGCGCGCGAAGAAACTCGGCGCGAAAGCCCTGGCAGCTCCGACAGCGGGCAATGCTGGCGGAGCGCTGGCGGCGTATGCCGCCGCGGCGGGGATTCCTGCCGTGATCGTGATGCCTGCGGACACGCCTTTGGCCAATGTGATGGAGTGCCAGGCGTTCGGCGCGCAAGTAGTGAAGCTGAACGGGCTGATTTCGGACTGTGGGAAATATGTGGCGGAGCGGAAAGACCGCGAAGGCTGGTACGACGTTTCCACGCTGAAGGAGCCGTATCGCGTCGAAGGCAAAAAGACCATGGGCTACGAGTTGTGGGAACAATTCGGCGGGCGCTTGCCGGACGTGATTTTGTATCCGACAGGCGGCGGAGTTGGGCTGATTGGGATGTGCAAAGCGTTTGACGAAATGCAGGAGATGGGCTGGATCGGCGCGGAACGTCCGCGCATGGTGGCGGTGCAAGCAGAAGGCTGCGCGCCGATCGTGAGAGCCTGGGACGCGCATCATGATGCCGCTGAATTCTTTGCCAATGCCGCGACGATCGCTTCCGGGTTGCGCGTGCCCGGGCCGCTGGGGGATTTGATGATTATCAAGATGCTGCACCAGACCAACGGCACCGCGTTGACTGTAACCGACAACGAAATGCTCGAGGCGGGAAGGGAACTGGCGCGTATGGAGGGCATCTTCGCCGCTCCCGAGGGCGCCGCGACGGTGATTGCCGCGCGTAAACTCGCCGCGTCCGCGTGGATTCATCCGAGCGACACAGTCGTGCTCTTTAACACCGGCACCGGCTATAAATATTCCGAAGCGTGGCAGCGGGCGCTGCAGGCGTGAGGCGATGACCACCCGGCGGCTCTATTACGACGATTCGTTCCAGCGCGATTTTGCGGCGGAAATTGTCGGCTGTGAACCGGCTCCCGTGGGAGTCAGCGGACGAACCGCACCAGCTTGGGGCGTGCTGCTTGATGTCACGGCGTTTTACCCTTCGTCTGGTGGCCAGCCGAATGATCTTGGCTGCTTGGACGAAGCAAAAGTGCTCGACGTGATCGACGAAGGCACAACGATCCTGCACATCATCGACAGGCCGCTGTGCAAGGGCCGCGTCGAAGGCCATCTGGACTGGCCGCGCCGCTTTGACCATATGCAGCAACACACCGGGCAACATTTACTTTCCGCGGTGTTTCAAGAGCGTTTCGGCTTGCCGACAGTTTCGTTTCATTTGGGCGCGGAGATTTGCACCATTGATTTGCGCGGGCCGGAGCCCAGTGAAGATGCGCTCGAAGGCGCGCAACGCGCCGCCAATCAAATCGTTTACGAAGATCGCGCGATCAATGTGCGCTACGGCACAGCCGAGCAGCTCGCCGAGCGCGGGGTGCGCAAGGAAGTAGATCGCTCGGGCATTCTGCGCGCGATTGAAATCGAAGGAATCGATCTGCAACCGTGCGGCGGGACACACGTCAAGCGCACCGGCCAGATCGGCACGATTCTGGTGCGGCGTTGCAGCAAAGCACGCCAGGATTGGCGCGTTGAGTTCGTCTGCGGCGCCCGCGCATCGAGAGTGGCGCGCCGCGACTTCCAGGTGCTGCGCCAGGCGGGCGACGCCCTAGGTAGCGCGCCGGACGACGTGCCTGTTGCGGTGCAACGCGCTGTGAGCGAGCGCGACGCCCATTTCAAGAGCGCGCGGGATCTGCTCCAGCGACTCGCCGCCGCCGAAGCGGCCAGCGCCGTCGCTGCCAGCCCGGCAAATGCCAACGGCCTGCGAATCGCGTCAAGCGTACTGCAGGACAACACGCCGGAATTCGTCGGAGCGTTTGCCGGCGAACTAGCAAAACACGAAAATACCGTTGCGCTGCTGGCGCACGGTGAAAGCGGCCAACTGTTCTTCGCCAGCCATCCGTCGACCGGCAAAGATATGAACGCGCTGCTCAAGAAAGTTCTGGAGCAAACCGGTGGCAAGGGTGGCGGCTCGCCGGAGTCCGCTCGCGGCAAACTCAGCGAATCCGGCAATGCGCAGCGCGCCATCGACGAAGCATTGCGCCTCACGGTCGAGTAATCAGCCCCCTGAAAGTCGGTTGGATTAGAAGAATCGCGTGCGCACGCGGTCCGGCATTCCCTGCAAATCCATAAACGTCAGAAAATCGATGGTCTTGAATTCCCGGTCGATCGCCGGCGGACCGCACAGCCGCGCGGAAATCTCCAGATAGGCGCGAAACAGCCGTGGCGGACGTGGCGCTTCAATGGGCGTTGGGCTCGCGGCGCAGCGATAGGCGGGCTTGGGATCGACGCGCAGCGGCGCATCGACTAAATATTTGCCGCGCAGCTTTTCGTAGAGCGCCATGCCCTCGTGTTCGTTTTGCGAAGTCAGCGAACTGCATCCGATGATGTACCGCGCCTGGCAGCGCTCGGCGTACCGCGCAATCCCTTTCCAGAGCATGTGCAGCACGTTGGTGTTGCGGTAATCCGCGTGGACGCAAGCGCGGCCCACTTCCAGCATTTCTCCGCGAATCGGTTCGAAGGGTCCTAGATCGAAAAGCGCTTCGCTGTAATAGCCCAAATTGCCCTTGGCACGGAAGCCGGTCTGCAGGCGGTAGGTGCCTACCAGTTGGCTGGTAGCCGCGTCCTGTACCATCAAATGGTCGCAGATCAGGTCGAATGGGTCGCGGTCCAGTCCGGAAGCGTCCGAAGACGCCAGGCCCTCGCCCAGTTCGCAGTTAAACACGAGATAACGCAAGCGCTGGCAGTGCACGAGGTCCTGCATATTGCGCGCAAGACCAACGCGGAGAAGATTAGTAGACGCTAAGGGGGACCCGCAGTCTTCCACTAGCACAGCGGTAGTAGGCATGTGAATACTCTGAGACCGAGTATATTACAGAAGCGTTGCGATTTTGTGATTTGCCCGTGTCAGCGCTGTAAACGTTAAGGCGCACTCTCTGCCGCCGCGGCCAATGGGCACGGATAGGCTGGCAACGCGGACTAAGTCGACCTGCTAGCAATAGACGGACAGAGAATTGCCTTGCCTATAATAAGGTACTGGCGTACGCTGCCTCCTCGAATGGCCTTCGCGGGCCGCGAAATACTCTCCCAGCTTACAAAGAAACTCAATCGCCAGCGACTTCTTGAGGGGCATCCATGAGCTTGAAGAATCTCGCTCTTTACGGCCGTGGCGTACGTGGTTTTAGCCTGCCGCGCGATTGAAGATGCTGGAGTAAGTTATGCCAAAAACGTTGCCGTCTTCCGATAGCGTTCCGGGGATCGAAGACTTTCTGGCGCTGTCGCGCATATTGACCGGAGTGGAAAACCTCGACGCTGTGCTCGGCGGCCAATACCTCGACCGGCTGGGCAGTACGCCTTTCGGTTCAGCCCTGCGCGAAGTCCTGCAGCGCTTTCGAGCACTGAAGCACGGCGCTACTCTGGCTGACCAAGTGAAGAAACAGATCCTCATCGACGGCACGCTGCTCCCGGTGATTTGCCAAATCATCCTGCTGTGGTACACGTCAGCAATGCAGGACAACTCGCAAAATCCCGGCGCTATGCGCTACGGCACGCAGGAAGAATATTTCAGCGGGTTGGCCTGGTCCATCATGGGCGCTCATGTGCCGGGACTCTCCGGCGGCTATTTCGGGCACTGGCGCTACCGGCCTGACAACGAGCCATTGGAGGACGCGTGAAACGTATGAAGAAAGCGCGCGACTTCGATGCAGTGGTTATCGGCGCAGGTGTTGCCGGTGCGATGGTGGCACATCGCTTGGCCCAGGCTGGCGCCAGCGTGCTCATGCTGGAAGCAGGGAATCGCAACCCTTCGCGTGCGCAGATGGTGGGAGCCTACGCCATCGCCGCCGCGAAAACTCCCCACAGCCCCTATGTGCGCGCGGAGAGTGACATCAAAGCGCCAAGCCCGGATTCGCCGACCGACTATTACGACCAGTCTGGGCAGCCGCCTCCGCCCGCTCTGTCCATCCCACAGTATAAGAGCGGCTACGAACGCCGCACCGGTGGCTCCACGTGGCACTGGCTCGGCCACACTCCGCGCATGTTGCGTTCTGATTTTGAAATGAAGACCCGCTATGGCGGTGGCCCGGACTTTCCGCCCGCCATGGTCGACTGGCCGATCGGCTACGACGACCTCGAGCCGTGGTACTGCGACGCCGAACGCGAGATGGGCGTTGCCGGTTCCCACGAAGAGTGGGACGGTTTGTTCGACTCGCCGCGCAGCAAACCGTTTCCGATGAGCATGATTTGGCCCAGCTATTCGGACAACTGGATCGCCGAGCGAATCAATGGCCGAACCTTCGACGGTGCTGAATACCGCGTAAAGAGCACTCCTTCGGCGCGAAACTCCGCGTTGTACGATGGCCGGCCGCCGTGCGCCGGCAATTCGATTTGCGTTCCGCTGTGTCCTATCGGCGCCAAGTACGACGGTTCGGTTCATGTGGCCAAGGCGGTCGCGGCAGGCGCGTCTCTGTGGGAGCAGTGCGTAGTCACCAAGCTCGTGAAGGACGCGGATGGTTCCGTGCATACCGTGAATTTCAGCACTTACGGTGGCGAAGCTAAATCCGTCACCGCAGACGTCGTCATCATCGCCGCTCATGCCATCGAGACGCCTAGACTCCTGCTGTGGTCGGGATTGGCCAACAAGAGCGGCCAGGTCGGACAAAATCTGATGGATCATTTGTCTAGGAGCGCGTTTGGCATTGCACCCGAGAGGTTGTTTCCGTTCCGCGGTCCACCTTCGACTTCCGGAATCGAATCGTTCCGCGACGGCGAGTTTCGCCGCGAGCGTGCCGGTTTCCGCGTTTCGCTCAATAACGACGGCTGGTCCCGGAAGGGCACGCCCTACGCCGACATCGTCGACTTGGTCACCAACCAGAAATTGATCGGTGCCGACCTACAAGCGCAATTGTTTGAGCGCGTCACGAAACAGGTGCGCCTGAGTTGTTCCGTGGAAGTATCGCCTGACTCCAACAACAAGGTCGAGTTGTCGTTGACGCTCAAGGATTTCTGGGGTATTCCGCGCCCGAAAATCACCTTTGCGCCTTCGCAGTACAGCTTCAACGGCCTCACGCAAGCGATCAACACGTTCGCCGATATGTTCAAGCGGATCGGCGCGCAGAACGTTGACATGGGGAAGGATCCCAGAGCTTACGACGGAGCCGGACACATCATGGGCACATGTCGCATGGGAAAAAGTCCCAAGGATTCGGTCGTCGACGCACAATGCCGCACCCACGATCACCGCAACCTGTTCATCGTGGGCTCATCCGTCTTTCCCACGGTCGGCAGCCCCAACCCTACTCTTACCATTGCTGCGCTGGCTCTTCGGGCCGCACAGGACATCGCTAGACAACTAGGCTTCAAGATGAAGCCGCAGGCTCGGCCATGAGCACAAACAAGAAAATCGCCACGCGAACAGATTTGCTGAAACTTCTCTGCGAAGCCGCGGAACTGGAACACGGCATCGCCTGTTCTTACCTCTACTCTGCCTTCTCGCTGAAACGCGACATCGCCGAAGGCGGCATGACTTGGGAAGAGCAGCAAAAAGTACGCCGCTGGGCCGCGCAAATCTACTTCGTTGCCTCCCAGGAAATGCTGCATCTGGCGCTGGTGTGGAATTTGACCACCGCCATTGGCGGAACGCCCTATTACTTCCGCCCCAATTTTCCCCAGGACAAAAAATACTATCCCATCCGGGCGCCCATCGCCCTCGAACCTTTCGGGCCGCACAGCCTGCGGAGATTCATTCTCTACGAGCATCCCCAGAACGTAAAACCGGAGCGTGATCTCAAATCGCTGCTGGCCTTCGCCGGAGACGATGCGGAGGAGATCGATTTCAGTTCCATCGGTGAGCTGTACGCACTGATTGAGTCCGGGTTCCGCAACATCAACGCCAAAGAACTCTTCATCGGCTCGCCAACTCAACAGATGACCAAGGACCTGGTCCATTTTCCCGATCTCGTACCGGTGGTTGATCGAGCTTCCGCCATCAGAGCGATCCACGAAATCACCGAGCAAGGCGAAGGCAACAACAGGGATCGCGACGACTCGCACTTCGGAGCGTTTGTCGCGATTCTGAGGGAACTTCTGGACACGAAAGCGCAAGGGTCCAGCTTTTCGCCATCCCGGCCGGTCATGCACAACCCGTCGGCCGCTCTGGAACGCGGCTACGGGGCTAATTCCAACCCAATCGACGACCTTCTCGCGGCGCGCGTCGCCGCCTTTTTCGATTCCGTGTACAGCCTCATGCTGAGAATGTTGGCCTGGAGCTTCCAATTCGATTCCGAGGGAGTCGAGGATCAATTGAAGAAATTCTGCAGTCTGGCCATCGATCTTATGCCCCGGGTGCTACTGCCTCTGGGCGAGGGTCTGATGCTGATGCCGGCAGGGAACAAGTACCCCGGAAAGACGGCGGGCCCGGGCTTCGGCCTCACCCGTCACATAATGTTGCCAGCCAGCGCTGAAAACGCCCGGTCGCTTTGCCGCGAACGCCTGAAGGAGTTGGCCGGTATCGCCGCGAAACTCCTCGCCGAGGATTTACCGGAACCAGTAAAGCGCGGCTGCCTGCACCTGCAACAGATATCGGGCAGCCTTTGAGATGAGGAGCGACCATGAACCAACTCGATCAATTGGTTCCGAAAATCAAACGCAACCTAAAGCAGTTTGATAAGCCCGGAGTTCTATTCGTCAGACCGGGTTATTGCTTCGAGAAAGGGTGGCCGACCAAAGAGGAAGCCATTGTTGCCGTCACGTCGGCGTCTGCCAAGAAGGTCAAGCTGCCGCCTAAAATCGAGGGAACGCCGGTCGAGGTCCGTACTGCGAGCGATTTAGAACAGTTCAGCCACGATCATCCCGATCAGTTTTCCCAGGTTGCGGAACACCGGGCCGAGCTTAGAGGCAGCGGACTCCCACAATTCAGCCCATCCGCGGCGAGCTTCCATCCGTCCGTCAGCGCAAACGTTGCCGCCGCCCGGCACACAAAAGTACCGCTCCAGTACGTCCCCGCCGCTGCTCCCCTGAACCCGGTAACGGGAAAGATTCCCATGCTCTGCCACGTGAGCCCAGATGCCGGATGGCCAACTCTGCGGGATTTTGTGTCTGGCACGCGAAACCGGCTCAAAGTGAGCATGTACGACTTCACCTCGCAGCACGTCTTGAATCTTTTCGAGACCAAACTTGGCGCCGCTAAGCTGCAAATTACCTTGGATGATCCTCCCCGAAATCCAACGGCGGATCAGGCCGATCCCCAGACCGTGCAGGGTTTGAAGAATACTCTTGCAGCCAAATTCACTTCGGCTTGGGCGCTGGTGCGATCGAGCCCGGAAGTGGACAGTTGGATGTTCCCCACCGCCTATCACATCAAGGTCATGGTGCGCGACAGCGACACCGTATGGCTTTCCAGCGGGAATTTGAACAACTCTAATCAGCCGGAAATGGACCCGATCGGCAGTCCTCAGCCTACCGACCAGGCCGCCGCCAAAAAAAGTGACCGCGACTGGCACGTGGTCATTCATTCTCCCGAACTGGCCAAGACCTTCGAGGCCTATTTGGACAATGACTTCCAGCAGGCCACTCTGCATGCGCCCAACGCAGCTCTCGCAGCCAACGCCAAAGCGGCGAAGAAAAATCCGCCAGTACCCAAACTGAAGAGCCTCGCGACCAATGCTATCGGCAAATTTACCTTTGTTGCTGCTAAGCCGATCAGCGAACAAGTGACCATCACCCCGCTGCTGACACCTGACAAGGGTATTTACCAGGCTGCGATGCTGGACCTCATCAACTCGGTCCAGGAATCGTTGTACATCCAACTCCAGTACATCCATCCCACCACGCTCGCCGGCGATTTCGAGTTCACCCACCTGATCGACTCGGTTGCCGCCAAGATCAACGCCGGTAAGGACGTGCGAATCATCCTGAGCGAATTTCAGTTGATGAAGGGCGGGCTCGAAGCGCTTCAGTCGGCCGGCATTAATCTGGACAATGTCAAAATCCAGAACAATGTCCACAACAAGGGCTTCGTGTTCGACCATAAGAAGGTCGTCGTTTCCAGCATGAATTGGTCGGGTGAAGGCGTCTTGGCGAATCGCGACGCCGGAGTCATCATCGACAACGCCACCGCCGCTCAATACTACGAAACCATCTTCCTGGACGACTGGAACAATCATGCGGAGAAAAAGGCCACGAATCCGGGAGCCCCAATCACGCCGAAATTCAGCTAGGTCCGTGTAGTTTGAAGGTTCTGCGATTAAGATGGTGGACGAGACCGGGATCGAACCGGCGACCTCATCGTTGCGAACGATGCGCTCTCCCAGCTGAGCTACTCGCCCACGAGCAGCGACACAAATTTTAGCAAACGCTTGCGAGGTTGCCAACTGTGCCCCAACAGGGCGTTGAGGCTGCGACGCGTAAATCGCGTTACGGCTGTTCGACCGCGCTGCCCGAGCGCTGTGCGATGATCTTCTTCACGTTCTGATACAGCGCGCGGGCTTGCGGAATAGCGTCCACTGCGGCGATCACCTGCGGATCGGCTTCCAGCAGCACCTTAAAGCCTTCCTGCTGGCCAAACGTGGACATGAACACTTCCTGCTTGATCTTCCGCTTGATCCACTCCTGATTTTCCGCCATCTCAGGTTCGGTGTAGTGGACGTTGCGCTTGGTCATGTATTCGCGCAGGCTGCGCATCAGGTTGTCGTCGACTTCAAACTCTTTCGTAATCGGGGGTTTTGTTCCGAGGTAAAAGCGTGTGAATCCGCCAACGCCTGTTTCCGCGGGGAACAGCACATCGCTTTGCAGCAACAGTTGCTGGAACTTATTCAGCTTCGGCGCCGCCACAACGATGTCTGGCGTAATTCCGCCGCCGCCGGTCACTTGCCGCCCGCTATCGGTCAGCTTGACCTCCGTTGGGTGCTCCGGCACCTTGCGCTCGTAGTGATATTCGTAGAGTGAAACCGATTTGTAGTCGCGCTGAATCAATCGCCCGCTCGGTGTATAATATCGTGCGGTGGTCAATGCCAGGCCGGTGTTTTCGCTCAGCGGCGTAACGGTCTGAACCAAGCCTTTGCCAAACGTGGTTTCGCCAACAATCATCCCGCGATCGTGGTCCTGCACAGCTCCAGAAACAATCTCCGTCGCCGATGCCGAATTGTTGTTGACCAGCACCACGAGGGGAACGGTCACGCCTTGATTGCCGCGGACGGCATAGTAACGCCGCTCCGGGGAAGTCCGCCCGTGATGCGAAACGATCAGTTGATTCTTGTCCAGGAACATATCGCCAACCGCGACCGCTTCGTTCAAAAGCCCGCCCGGATTGCCGCGCATATCCAGAATCAGGCCGTCCAGATTCTGGGCGTTCAATTGCTTCAGCGCGTCCGCGATTTCACGATCTGTGGTTTCGTTGAAGCCCGAGAGCCGCACATAGCCAATCCCCGGCTTGAGCATGAAAGTGATGTCGACGGAGTGACGCGGAATCTCGTCGCGGGTAACACTGAACACCAGCATTTCGTTGTAACCCTCGCGAGTTACCGCGATCTTGACCAACGTACCCTTCGGCCCTTTGAGCATGTCCGCGACTTCGCTGGTGGTCAGCCCGTCGGTGCTCTTGTCGTCCACTCGCGAGATCACGTCGCCGGGCCGCAGTCCGGCGTTGTAAGCCGGCGAGCCCACATACGGCGCCATCACCACGGTGTGGTTGTCGCGCGGCGCAACGACCATGCCAACGCCGTAATATTTCCCGCGTTGGTCTTCGCGCAAAAGCGCAAATTGCTTGGCATCAAAGAAATTGGAGTGCGGATCGAGCACCCGCAGCATACCCGGAATCGCGCCGTCGTACACCGACTTGTCGACGTCCACCTTCTCGGCATAATTCGACTGCACCACGTCCAGGACCTTGGTGAACTGCCGCACCGAATCCTGGAAGTTGTCTGCCGAGGCGCTAGTCGCCTTGGCATTCGGGCCGTAAACCCAGCCCAGGGAAGCAGATACCGCTAGCACTACCACAACCACTACTAGTCCGCGACGCTCCGGTTTCATTCCTTACCTCGCGAGCCCACTCGATTTCCTCAGTATATCACAGCGCTCGCCAATCGCCTGCTCAACCACCCGTTTGACACTGCCGCGAGCCCTTTCTATGATGCCTGTGGGGTCGCAAACGGTCACCTCAGAGCCGGCGTCTAGAGCTATGTTCAGCATTCCGCACATGATCATCATTTTTGTCGTGGTCCTGATCGTTTTCGGGCCGCAAAAGTTGCCCGAACTCGCTCGCGGTTTGGGCAAACTCATGGCTGAGTTCCGCAAAGCTTCCGGTGACTTCAAGAGCGCCTTCGAGCAGGAAATGCGCGACATGGAGCGCCAGACCATACTCGCCGAGCGCAAAAAGCAGGCCGAAGTCGCAGCAGCGCAGGCCAACGCCGAGCCCGCCACTCTCGCCACGATTCCCGGCACGCAAACGGTGGGCCCACCCTCTGCTATCGAGGCTGCGCCCGCCGACACCCGCGAGACCGAAGCTGCCGTTACCGGCCCAGTCATCACTCCAGTGCCAGAATCGGTGCCACGCTCCACGGAAGGTTCGGATCTGGCCCACGGATCACCCGAAACCGCACCGGAAACATCCTCCAACTCCGCTCACGACGCCCACTCATGAACGACCAGCCCACCGATCCCATCGCCCTCACCGAGCCCGTCATCGAGCCGGCCCCCAACCCCATCCCGGTTCCACTCGCCGATTCAGTAGCCGAATCAGTCGCCGCCGCGCCGCGCGAAGAACCCGGCGGCTCCATGACCTTTTTCGAGCACCTCACCGAGCTCCGCAAGCGCATCATCAACTCGCTGATCGCCATCGTCATCGGTGCGTTCATCGGTTTCTATCTTTCGAGCTACCTGATCGACTTCGTCATCGCGCCCATGCTCAAAGCGCTGCATCAGGCGCACCTCGACGAAAAACTCATCTACACCCATCCCGCCGCTTACCTCAATTTGATGATTTCCTTCGGCATTTACATGGGCGTAGCGCTGGCCTCGCCCTACGTGCTCTACCAAATTTGGCTTTTCGTGGCCCCGGCACTCTACAAACACGAACGCGGCGCCATCACCGGCTTTCTCTTCTCAGCTGTATTTCTGTTTTTCTCCGGCGTCGCTTTCGGCTACTTCATTGCTCTCCCTCGTGTGCTTCTCTTCCTGGTGAGCTTCCAGGGCATGCCGCTGCCGTTCCTCGGCCACGCCAAAGCCAACGGGGTCGTCCCCATGATCAGCATCTCCGAATATTTCGACCTCACGCTCACCATCCTCCTCGTCCTCGGCCTGCTTTTTGAACTACCGGTGCTGGTTTTCTTCCTTTCTCTCTTCGGCATCGTCACGCCCAAATTCCTCATCAAGAATTTCCGCTACGCCATGCTCATCATCACGTTAGTGGCAGCCTTCGTCACGCCCACTCCCGACGCCATGACCATGCTCCTTTTCATGGCTCCCATGGTCGGTCTGTATTTCGTCAGTATTGGCGTTTCCGCCGCCGTGGTTCGCCGGCGCGAACGCCGCCTAGCAGCAGAAACCGCGGAGGCCCGATGATGAATCCTAGTGGCACAGGCACTCCTGCCTGTGCAGCGTCAAGCCAGGCGACACTGTCACCATCCAACCATCCACGCGTCCTCATCGCCGCGTTTCTATTCCTAGCCATCCTTCCATTTTCTGCCGGCTGCAAAGCCAACGGCTCCGCCGACTCCGCCAAGCCTCCCTTCATGAGCACGGTCGCCGCCCCGCCAGCCGCCATCGCGCAAATCCCCGACGACGCCCCTCCTCCCGACAAAACCGGCGGCTTCGACGGCAAGCGCGCCTACGAACTCGTCGCCAAGCAAGTTGGCTTCGGCCCGCGCCCTTCCGGTTCGCCGGCCATCGCGCAGTTGCAGGATTTTCTGGACTCCGAGCTCAAGAGCTACGGCTGCACCGTCGAAGCGGACTCCTTCAATTCCGACACCCCCGCCGGCCGCCTCGCGATGAAAAATCTCCTGGTAAAAATCCCTGGGGAAAAGCCCGGCGTAATTCTTCTCGGAACCCATTACGACACCAAGCGCCTAGACAATTTCGTTGGCGCTGACGACGCCGGCTCCTCTACTGCGGTCATGCTCGAACTCGCTCGCCAGCTCTGCGCCAAGCGCGGCCGCTACGCCGTGTGGATTGCTTTCTTCGACGGCGAAGAAGCCGTCCGCCCGCAATGGGAGGATCCAGACAATCGCTACGGCAGCCGCCAGATGGCCGCGCGCTTCGCCAACAGCGGCGACCTGAAAAAAATCCGCGCCTTCCTCCTCGCCGACATCGTTGGGGGCCGCAGCATGCGCTTCAAGCGCGAATCGGACTCCACCAAGGACCTCATCGACCTCATTTGGTCCACCGCTGCCCGCCTCGGCTACGCCAACATTTTCCTCAACGAAGCCGAATCCATGTCCGACGATCACGATTCCTTCCTCAAGCGCGGCGTTCCATCCGTCGATGTTATCGCCTTCGATTCCGCCGCTGCTTACTGGCACACTCCACAGGACACCATGGACAAAATCTCCGCCAGAAGCCTGGCCATCGTCGGCCACGTCTTCCTTGAATCCCTCAAGCAACTCCAATCCCGCTGATCCCTCAGAGTTTCGCGCTGTGCCGGTCGGAGCGGATACTGCCCTAGTCAGCTACGTTGCCGACATCGAAACCCTGACAACGTTGCGCATGACGTGACCGTGGGAGAGGTCTGGGTAAGGCGAAATGCCCAATGGCAAATCCGCGCCTACTCCGGCACGCTGATCAAATAGCTGAGCCTGCGACGCCACCCTGTAGAGGCCGTCATTTTAGGGCGGCTTCGCCGTTATTAGGGTCAGATGTAAGGACGCTGCCAAGAATCCAAAGCGGAGTCCCAGCAGTAGCAATCGCCGAAGAACTATGCCTGATCGGACTTGCGCGGCTTCGCCGGTCGGTATTCGCGGCAAGTGCAGCCCGGATAGTTGCAGGCTCCATGCCGTATTTCGAGAGCTTTGCTCTCGGGATGGTGAATGGTTTGCCCGTGCGAGCAAACGCACGCCATCTTTTTGTGGTCTTTGGGCACGGCTAACCCGTTGTCTTCACAGCAAGCCTCGACTCCCAACCCTTGTAGAGGCCGTACTTTAGGGCGGCCGAATTCAAAAAGTAGTCAGCAGCCCGATGATCTCCACAACTTTCCTCTAATCATAACCCTACGAAAAGGATCCCAGCAGCACGGACTTCAGCTTGTCCTGAGCCGCGAAGGGTCTGTGCCCATAAAGCCAAGCCTCCACTGACCCGCTCGCGGTCATCCCGAATCCCCACGCCCTCCGCGGGGGTGAGAGATCTGCTGTTGGTTCTTTTGGCTTTCCTATCCTCAATCTTTAAGGGATCGATAAGGGATCGATCTCATATTTTCAACAAGTTGGGTCGGTTCGCGAGCGAGGCTTTTTTGCGACTAGCGGCCGAAATCCACTAGGAGCCATCTCATAAATCCGCTTTTAGGAGGTCGGGGCTTCAGCCCGACGCAAAGCGCTGCAAACATGGGGTTTTAGCCCCCGAAGAAAGCCTTGGATTTCAGCAGCGCATTTATGAGACGGCTTCTAGTCCAATAAGCCCGTTTATCAGGGGCTGGGTGCGTCTTTACTCTTATCTGTCGGAGGTTGAACCGCTTTCGCGATGGTGGACATTTCGCGGACAACGGGTCCACTCCAGAAGACTGCCGTCGGCATCTGCTTCCACTGCGAATTTGGTGCGTAGACAATCGCCTCGTCCCAGTGAAATCCCCTATTGACGCAACATGCGGGCTCAGGTCCCCCAGGTCTCTCTTTTGCGATTCGGCGAAGCTCTTGCGCTACTGTATGCTCGGGGTCCCAGAACTGCTTCGCGCGCTTGTCAGAGATTCTGGCAAGCACGCTGCGACCGGGAGAGCGAAAATCCGTGGGTAGGATCGGCTCCCACACGACAAGCACGCGGAGCCTCGGGTCCGAATTAGCGGTCAGCAGTTTTTCGATTGCGGAGGCCCCCCGCAGGCAGGTCGTTCAAGTTGGAGAAAGTAGGAGCACCAAGCGAGAGCCTTCGCTCGGCTTGTCAAAACTCTCCTCGAACCGCGCGAAACTGGACGGCGTAAGCGTGGAAAGCGGGTCTTGCCCTGGGGGAGTTGAAGACCCCAGCCAAAGATACGCCGCGCCAAACAGAAGAATGGCAGCGGTGGCACCGGTGATGATGTGCCTCTTACTCACTTAAGGTCTCCGGACAGACGATCCGCGATGAACCCTGCAATCTCCTGAGGAAACAAGATCATTCCGACGACCACAACCACCGCGAGCCACAGCAGTACTGCGCCCAAATGACTTCGCTTGGCCGCGCACTGTTTCGCGCGGCGTTGCTGCCAAAACCCAACGCCGAGGAACACGATGGAGAGCCCGAGCAGCCAAGGCTGGAACTTCTGCAGGAACGCACTGGCGCCCGCCGTCCCAAGTGCAGCGGCGAAGCCCAATGGGAGACAACACCCGACTGTTGCGACGGTGCTCGCAATTGCGGCTAGTGACGCGGAAATGCCCGTTCCCTGACTCACGTCGCTTCACTCTTGCGAGCTTCGCGCACGGCACTGAGCATCATCTCGATTGGCGGGAGGCCAACCTCTTTGGCTCCCGCATATATGCGACACGCCACCGCGAAGGATTCCGGCCGTTCTGATTCTCCCGCAATGTCTCGTCCGTTGATTCTGACCGTCGGAGAACCACGGAACTTTAATTCTTGGGCCGACTTTATATCTGTTACTGCAACCTCATGAACCTCAATGGGGATGCCTTCCGCGTCCAAGACAGCCTTTAGGTGCTTTACTGCCGTTGGATGATGAGGGCAGTCGGGTACGTAGAGCACTTCCACTCTCACTTGGTGTTCTCCCGGGACTTCACTCCTCTCAAGAGAGGGCAATGAGCCGACCGCTTGCGCATCTCCTTCTTGCAAGTGTGCAGAGCCAGTCGCAGCTCGTGCTCCAGTTTCTGAAGGTCGGTTAGCTTCAGGCGTACGCTGGAAAGTTTCTGTTCTAACCTGTGGCGAACCGGCGCACATGGCTGCATCCGGGTGTGGCGCAATCGAAGAAGTTCGCGGACCTCGTCGAGCGTGAACCCCAAAGCCTGCACGCGGCGGATAAAGCCAAGTGTGTCAACGTCACTATCGGCATATCGACGAAAACCACCCTCTGTTCTCGGCACCCAAGGGAGTAAAGCGTTTCGCTCGTAAAAGCGAATCGCATCAACACTCAATCCAACCTTCTTCGCTACAACACCAATTTGCATTGCCTCACCTTCTTCAACAGGCTACACCCTGGAGTGTAGTCCAGAGTCAAGCGATGTATATCTCCGGCGACGGTGAAGGACCTAAGCAGCAAATTATCTCCGACCTGCCTAGCCCCGACGCGACGATCCCGAGCCGCCGTCCTCACACCCAATCCCATGCCCGGCGCGCCGGAGCAGCCCTCATGAGCCCGCAACATTCTGTGCGCTGTGCACACACCTGTGGAAGAGCGCGCACGGCCCGCACCCAATTCCGGGCCGCGATGCCCGTGTGCTACATTCAAGTGGTTCTCTTCATGAAGCCCACGCGCATTTTGGTCAAATCATCAGCGAAGACGTACTCCGTGGTGTGCGGAACTGGCGTCCTTCGCCGCGCCAGCCGGGAAATCAAGTCGCTCGGCAAATTCTCGAGCGTGCATCTGCTGTCCTCGCCGAAAGTGTGGCGAGCAGTCGGCCGCAAGATCCGCGCAGCTCTCGGACGCGACGGCGCCAGCAATCTGCACCTCTTCGACGATGCCGAAGCGCAAAAAAATCTGCGCACCGTCGAGTCCGTCAGCCGAGCATTGTCCCGCGCGGGCGCTGATCGTAAATCCTTGCTCGTTGCAATCGGCGGAGGAGTTGTCGGCGATGTCGCCGGCTATGTCGCTGCAAGTTATTTGCGCGGCGTGGCGGTCGTGCAGATTCCGACGACGCTGGTCGCGCAAGTCGATAGCGCCATCGGCGGCAAGACCGGCGTGAATCTCCCGGAAGGGAAGAATCTCGTCGGCGCGTTTTATTCGCCGGACTGGGTGCTGGTCGATCCGGAAGCGCTGCGCACACTGCCGGCCCGCGAATTTCGCGGTGGCTTGGCCGAAGTCATCAAGTATGGAGTGATTGCTGACGCCAAACTCTTCGACTACCTCGAAAAGAATGTCGCGCGAATCCTGCGGCGCGACGCCGATTCGCTCCGCTATATCATTCCGCGCTGCGTGGAAATCAAAGCGCGGGTCGTCTCGCGAGATGAACGCGAGTCCGGCCTCCGCGAAATCTTGAATTTCGGCCACACTTTTGCTCACGCCCTCGAATCGCTCACGAAATACCGGCGCTACCAGCACGGCGAAGCCGTAGCCCTCGGCATGATGACCGCCGCGCTGCTCGGCCACGAAGCAGGAATCACCCGCGCGCGCGATGTTGAACGACTCGTCTCGCTCGTCCGCAGACTCGGTCCGCTCCCGCCATGGCCGCGCGTCTCGCCGAAACGCTTTCTGGACGCCATGCGCTCGGACAAGAAGGCGCGCTTCGGCAAACTGCGCTTCGTGCTGTCGCCGCGCATCGGCAAAGCGCGTTCTTACGATTCCATCCACGAACAGCTGATCGAGCGCGTGCTGCATTTCGCGCCGCAACTTCTCGCCGCCCACGCGGCTGCCACAGGGAAGCACAATGCCTGAGTCCGCTACACCAGTGAAGGGAACTCAGCCCGAAGGCGCGATCAGCGAATCAGACGCCTCGAACAAAGTCCGCGAAATGTTCACGCAGATCGCTCCGCGCTACGATCTGCTGAATCACCTGCTCTCGATGCAGCTCGACCGTGTCTGGCGTGCTCGCGTCGCACGAAAGCTGAAGCCAATCCTTGACCGAGGCGGCGCAGTCGTACTCGATCTTTGTTGCGGTACCGGGGATCTCGCTCTTGCGCTGTCGCGTTCAGCAAACGCAAAAATCATTGGCGCGGACTTTGCGCACCCGATGCTCGTTCGGGCGCGAGAAAAATCAGCGGCGCGGTCGCGGCCAAGTGCCGGCAACGGGCCAAGCGGGCTGCCGTTCTTTGAAGCGGACGCGCTGCGCTTGCCGTTCGCGGATCGCTCTTTCGATCTGGTCACCACCGCGTTCGGTTTTCGCAATCTTGCGAATTATGAAGCCGGTCTCCGCGAGATTCAGCGGGTGTTGAAGCCAGGAGGCACCCTGGCCATCCTGGAATTCACGGAGCCGCCCGACGGCATGCTCGGAAACCTGTACCGCTGGTATTTCCACACCGTGCTCCCAAAAATCGGCGCGTTGATTTCCGGTGACAGCACTGCCTACACCTATCTGCCAAAATCCGTGGCGCGCTTTTTCCGCCCCGCAGAACTCGCCGCGATAATGACGCGCACCGGTTACCAGTCCGTGGAATTTCGCGCTTGGACCTTGGGCACCGTTGCGCTGCACACGGGGAAGCGGTCGTGAAGATGCGCAGGGCAAGCACTGGAGGCAACTGTTTCTCTGTAAGGCTCAGCGGGCTGAGTCTCTACGCCAGACGTTGTGTTTGCTATTCTTCGAGGCCGGTGCTGCGCAATTTTGCCAGCAACGTTTTCGGGGTGATGCCGAGCTGCTCGGCGGCGCGGGTTTTGTTCCACTTGCAATCGCGCAGGGTCATTTCGAGCAGCACGCGCTCGACGTGTTCGGTTGCGCGGCCGCTGACTTCCTCGAGCGAGCCGTTCCAACTGAAACTTTCCGGCAACATTCCCGTCGGCACCATGTCGGCGTCCGGCCGCGCCGCGGGCAGTTGCAAGCCGTCCGCGCGAATCGCCGTACCGTCTGCCAAGATCACCGCGCGCTCCAACGTGTTCTGCAACTCGCGCACATTTCCCGGCCACGGATAATGCAGCAGGCGCTCCTGCGCATCTTTCGATAATTCGAGGCCAGGCTTGCTGAATTCACGGCTGAATTTCTCGAGGAAGTGATTGGCCAGCAGCAGCACGTCGTCGCCGCGTTCGCGGAGGGGCGGAATGGTCAGTGGTACCGCGGAAATTCGGAAGTACAAATCTTCGCGAAATAACTTCTCGCGGACTTGTTGCTGCAGATTCCGATTGGTGGCCACCACGATGCGTACATCCACTTCGATGGCTTGCGTTCCACCCACGCGATCGAATCGCCGCTCTTCCAGGACACGCAAGAGTTTCGCCTGAATGCTCAACGGCAGTTCGCCAATTTCGTCGAGGAACAGCGTCCCGCGATGCGCCAGGTCCAGCTTGCCGACTTTGCGCGCACCTGCTCCGGTAAAGGCGCCGCGCTCGTGACCGAAGAGTTCGTTTTCTACCAAGCCTTCCGGAATCGCCGCGCAGTTGAGCGCGACAAACGGCTGGTCACGGCGGGTGGACAAATGATGCACCGCACGCGCGAACAATTCTTTTCCGGTGCCGCTCTCGCCGAGCAGCAGTACGGTTGAATCTGTTCCTGCCACGCGCTGCACCTGCCCGCTCATCTCGCGAATCGAAGCGTGCTCGCCGACGATGCGAGGAAATCCGTAGCGCGCCGTGTATTCCTCGCGCAGCAGGAGATTTTCGCGCAGTAATTCCTGCTGCCGCGCGGCGCGCTGCACGAGCAGCTTCAAGTGCTCGAGGTCCACCGGTTTCTGCAGGAAATCAAATGCGCCTTCCTTCATCGCGGTGACCGCTTCTTCCACCGAGCCAAACGCCGTCAGCAGAATGACGGGAATAGTCGCATCCGCCGCTTTTGTCTCACGCAGAACATCCAGGCCGGATGCCCCCGGCATCTTTAGATCTGTAACCACTAGCAGATACCGCCGCGAGCGCACCTTCTGAATGGCCGCGGAACCATCGGCTGCTTCATCCACGGAATAGCCGGCACGCTCCAGCGCCTTCTTCAGCATGGCGCGCAGCTCATGTTTGTCTTCGACTAAAAGGAGGGGCTCCATCTCATTCGTTTCTACCACGAATCACGCGCCCACCCGCGCACAACCGGGCGGACGTGTGCCATGAACGGAAGCAATGCCGTAATGTTGTATTTGTGGCGAGAGATGCGTGCTCGTAAGAGCGACTCTGAGCTTCAGCACAAAATAAGGAACAGTCTAGGAAGAGGCTATTCGCGAGCCCAGCCGGAGTCACCACCAGCTTTTCTGAGCTGATCTTCGAGATCAGCGAGTCCTTGTTTTAGGTCGTCAATTTCTTTTTTCTTAGCGGCAATCTTGGTGTCTTTTTCGTTAATGTCCTTGCGGCTGTTCTGCTCGCTGAGCGCTTTCTGTGGGTCCGGATAATACTGCAACTGAGCTTTGTCGGTTTCGCGCTGGAGAATGTCCAGTTCTTTCTCGGCGCGGGCAATCTTGTCGCGCTGGCTCTTGAACTTGGCCTTCCAAGCCTCTTCGTCGCTCTTGGCTGGAGGTACCTCGCCAGGAGTGGCGCCTGCTCCCACGGCCGCCTGAGCATCAGGCGCGGATCCAGTGGCAGCCGGTTGGTCGCCGGTGCGGGGAGCTTTCGGCAAATCATCTTCGGTGTAAACTTTTTTGGGTTTTGCGGCGGCTTGTTTGGCTTCGCGGGCCTTCCGCGCGGCGTCTGCCACCGGATCACCGGACTGTTGCCCTGAACTGGAGGATTGGCTTTGCGCGAGCATTGGAGCGGCCGCGAGACAAAGCACCGGCAGAATCCACGCAGCTTTCGATCGTGATGTCCCAAGCATAGGTCCCTGCTTTCTTCCTCGCCCTTGCTACTTTGATTCTACCGCTTCCGCGGCTCCCCGGCTTGCGGGTAGCGTAATAATAAATGCGGCGCCGCCTTCGGGACGGTTGTGGGCCTGCACCTGGCCGCCGTGCTGCACCACAATCTTCTGTACCACGGCCAGACCGAGCCCGGTGCCGTTGGCTTTGGTGGTGAAAAAGGGCCGAAATAGTTTGCGCAGCGCGCCGGGCGCGATTCCAGGTCCATTGTCGAAGATCGTGATGCGCTGGGAGACGCCCGACTCCGCGCCATCCAACTCGCCCCGGAGAATTACGCGGCCGCCGTTGGGCGATTCAGCGCACGCTTCCGCGGCATTGCGCGCCAGATTGAGCAAGGCTTGACGGAGCAGGCCTTCGTCACCAGCCACGCAGCCGAACTGGCCCTCATGGCGCAGACGCACGCGAGGATTTGCTTCGGTGACTTCAGCTACCACGCGCTCGATGGTGCTGCCGAGCTGCACGTCTTCGTTGGAGATTTCGAGCGGCCGGGCATATTTCAGGAATTCGGTGACCACGTGGGTGATGCTGTGGGTCTGCTCGAGAATTTTTCCGGCGCAGTCTGCCACTTCGCCCACGGCAGCCTCCGCTTGGATCATCTGGGCGTAGCCGGAGATGGTGGCCAGGGCATTCTTGAATTCATGCGCGATGCCCGCGGAAAGCTCGCCGAGCGCCGCGAGGTTGTCTTTCAGTTGCACCTGTTGCTGTAGCGCGGCGAGTTGCGTCAAATCGCTGAGCAGGCAAATGGCTCCGGTGATTTTGCCTTCGCCTTTGCGAATCGGCGAAATGGTCACGCCGAGGTGGCGGGGTTCACCAATCGGAGGCATGTGAGTGACTTCTTCGCGGCGGAAAATTCTGCCGGTGGTCAGGCACTGGCCGACGAGTTTGGTCAACTCTGATTTTTCGCCGAGCGCTTCGCTGTAGCGGCGGAAGCCGAGTCCGCGGATTACCAGGGTTTGTTCGGCGGCTGGATTGGCGCTCGAAATGATTCCGGTGGCGTTCACGACCAGGAGTCCGGCCGGCATGTTGCGTGTGACTTCCTCGCTCAGGCGTTCGGTGAGTTCAGCGCGCTCTCTTTCCAGCTTGTGCAGGCGTTCGAGCTCTTTTTCCTGCTCGCGCAGCTTCTGGATGACGCCTTGCATGGATGCGGTCATGAAGGCGGAGGGATTCTCCGTGCCGGGAGTGGTCGCCAGGATCGGGGCTTCCTGGGCTTCGCGCGTACTGCGAAAGACGCGGCGAATCAGAAAAATTATGCCGCCAACCAGGGCCATAAGCGCGATGCCTGCGCCGATGGCGATGGTCCACAGGTTTTCGCCCACGCCGGGCTGCGGTGTCGTCAGCGCCGCAACAATGGTTGTGATGTCGTTAGTAAAATCCATGAGCAAATTCGTTTCGGCGTTCAGCGAATGAGCATCCCGCCCCGCATCGGCGACCCCGCAAAGAAAAACATCACGGTTAGCGCGCCTACTGCCAAGAACGTTCCCAGCGGCAATTGATAGCGGCTGGCGATGGCCCAGCGCAGGCCATCCGCAGTGCCGAGTCCGCGGCGGCTGGCACGCTCCGCTACGTGCTTTTTCAAACCGGAGAAATAAATCCCCAGAATCACCAGCACACCGAGAACGGTGCCCAGCACCGTGCCCAGCAGAATGGTCAGGAAGGTGCCACGGAGTCCCAGGAATGCGCCGACCAGCGCCATCATCTTAACGTCGCCGAGTCCCATACCTTCGCGGCCGCGCACCGCGCGATACAGTGTGGCCACACCCCATAGAAACATGCTGCCGAAAAGCGCGCCCAACGCGGCATCGATCACGCTTATCGCGGTCTCCGGCAAAGCTCGGTGCAATACGCGCACGCCGAACACGTAGCCGGAGCCATCGTTTACCGGAATGAAGAATGCGAAAATCATGCCTGCAGCAAAGCCGGGCCAGTTCACCATGTCGGGGAGGATGCGCACGCGTACGTCGGTAATGGCTAGCACTATGAGAAGGCAGGAGAAAACGATCCACTTGCCGGTTTCTACCGTAAAGCCGAAACGGAGGAAGCAGGCCACGAAAAGCAAGCCGGTGGTGAGTTCGATCAGCGGATACATTGGGGAGATGGGCAGTTTGCAGGAGCGGCATTTTCCGGCGAGCCAGAGCCAGCCGAAAATCGGAACGTTGTCGTAGGGCTTAATGGGGGTCAGACAGCGGGGGCAGCGGGATCCTGGCGCGACAATGGAAAGTCCCTCTGGAATGCGCGAAATGCACACATTCAGAAAGCTGCCGACAACTATGCCGAACAGGAAGAAAATCGCAGAAAGAATGACCACGGACTGACTGTGCCACAGGCGTTGGAGAGCCTCAACAGGGGGTGTTTGCGGCGTGCCCCATCGCTAACGGCGAAAGGGCGACAGTTGACAGCAGGGCAGTGAGAAGGTTTACGGGCCGTGCTGGCCGGCAAGACGCCAGCGCTACCAGAGAAGGCGGTTTCTGTTTGGTTTGGCAGAGTGGGTAAACTGGTAGCGGGTCCTTACGATGAACTGGTTTGAACGCCGAATTCGGCGCTACGAACATCGCCGCTGGACGACCGACGACAACCGCCGGGTGCGGCCGTTTAGGTGGGGGCTTGAGCACATTGGCGGGAATGCAGAAGACCCGGATCCGGCTGAGTTTTTACGGCGGTATGCGCGGCAGGCAGTGGAGAACAGCCGGGAATGGTATGCAATCACGCCTGCGAACGATTACGCGCTTGATGCGGAGGGCGTGCTTACTTTCACCAGTTCGATTGCTTCGGCTTGGCCGGAGAATAATACGGTTCATGCGAAGTTGTGGCGCGGGAGCAGCAAGAAGGCTGCGGTGCTGGTTCTGCCCAACTGGAACGCAAAATGGCATGGCCAGGACGGGCTTTGCGAATGGCTGCAGCGGCTGGGGGTTACGTCTCTGAAGATGAGCATGCCGTATCACAACCGACGGATGGCCACAGGGCATGAGCGGGCTGACCAGTTGGTTGGCTCGAATATTGGGCTGACGCTGCAGGCCAACCGGCAGGCGGTGCAGGATGCGCGGCGTTGCCTGCGGTGGCTGGAGCAGCAGGGCTACACACGGCTGGGGATTTTGGGCACGAGCATTGGCTCTTCGATTGGCTATATCACGCTGGTTCATGATGACGGCTTGACTGCCGGGGGTTTTTTCCATGTTTCGACGTACTTTGCCGACGTGCTGAGCCAAGGGATGAGCACGAATCATGTGTGGGAGGGAATGCGGCAGCACGTTAGTGTTGATGAGGCACGAGAATATTGGGCGCCGATTAGCCCGATGCCTTACGTGGAGCGCGGGATGGCGGCGGGGAAGAACTCTTTTATGGTGTACGGGAAGTACGACCCGACGTTTCCGCCTCGGCTTACGCAGGACATGCTGGCGGCGCTGCGGAAGCATGGCGCGACATTTCGCGCGCTGGAGTTGCATTGTGGGCATTACTCGCTGGAACTGGCGCCGTTTAGCTACATTGCGGGATATAGGATGCTCACGTTTCTGCGGTCGGCGCTGCTCTAACGTTTATTCTGCTAAAGTCCGACCAAGACGCGCGGGCGCGCCGTCCCAGATAGGCTTGCGTGCGGTATCATCTGCGAATGGAGAAGCTCCTACTCGTTGTTTTTGGGCCGCTGGCCATTGCGGCTGCGTTGTTCGTCATTGTTGTAGGCGTTCGGCAATTGGTTACGCGGTTGCGATCCCGGCTGACTCCGGAGCAGATGCGGGCGAAACGGGAAGTGTACCGGAATCGCTTGCTGAACCCGCAGGCCGCGGCGGTCGAGCGGGAATTGGGGAAGATGCTGCCGGAAAGGCTCCTTCGGCTATACGCGGACCGGTCTGGTATTCAGTCGGGAGGCTTCGAGGTCGAGAGCCCGAATCCTCGTAAGGGGAAGCGCTGGCCGCTGTACTGCTTCGAGCCTCTGGACGTCGAAGCGCTGAACGATGCGCCTTACGAAGAGGAATTGGGACCAGGGTTTTGTTTCGCGACGACGGGACGAGCCAGTTGGTATTGGATTGCAGCATCGGATGTGCGAGTGGAAGACTCGCCGGTCCTTTTCCTGGACTACGATAGCGGTGGGCGGCACGGCGAAAAGGTGGCGGAAAGCCTGGACGAATTTTTGGGGTGGCCACGCACAGGGATGAATTAACAATCGCCGTGAGACGATGGCGCTGACCTGTTTGCGATCGACGGGGCCGCAGTTCTCGTCAATGCCGAGTGGCTTGGTCCGAGCCTGCGGACTGGCGCGAAAAATTCACGGTGAATCGAAGGAGAGCCCCTCCGGCTGCCTTTCGCTCCGTGCAAGGGTAGAGCGAGGTAGCGATCCCTTGTCGGAAGGACCCTCCTGCGATGCTCTGCTCACAAATAAGGGTCGATCAGAAGCCCTTTGATATACCGAGATTGCTGTTGAGGGCCGGTGCTTTGCGCGTACTTCGCTTGTCAGGCCTTCCCGGCCAGCGGAATGATTTTCTAACGCAGGATCGAGGAGAAGGTGCCCTTGGCGGTCAAGGCCGCTATGGATTCGATTTCGGCGCCTAGCGGGCGATCTTCGACGACTTTTGCGGATTTGGCGCGGACTGCGGCGTAGGCTTTGCGGGCGAGTGTGCCGGTCTGCAGCGGGGCCAGCAGATCGATGCCTTGACAGGCGCACATTAGCTCGATGGCGAGTGTGTGGCGAAGATTGTGCAGCATGCGGTCGAGGCGGCGGGCTCCGCTCATGCCCATCGAGACGTAATCTTCCTGGTTGCCGCTGGTGGAGATGGAATCGACGGAATGCGGCGTGGCTAGCGCTTTGTTCTCGCTGGTGAGGGCTGCGGCGGTTACTTGCGCGATCATGAAGCCGGAATTCAGGCCGGGTTCCGGCGTTAGGAACGCCGGCAGCAGGCTGGTCAGCGGATTGGTCATTTGTTCGATACGGCGTTCGGCGATTCCGCCGAGGGTAGCCAGGGCGATGGCTACCTGATCGGCGGCCATGGCTAACGGCTGGCCGTGGAAGTTTCCTCCGCTGATGATGTCACCTGTGCCTGCCGTGCCGCTGGCGAAAACTAGCGGATTGTCGGTGGCGCTATTTAATTCAATGGCCGCGAGGTCGCGGGCTTGCGCTAGGGAATCGCGCACGGCGCCGTGGACTTGCGGCGTGCAGCGCAGGCTGTAGGCGTCTTGTACGCGGGGATCTTTTTCTGATGAGCGGTGGGATTCGCGAATCTGGCTGCCTTCGTTCAAGTGCGCTAGATTGCGCGCGGTTTGCGCGGCGCCCGCGTACGCGCGGGCGTGCATGATGCGGGCGTCGAAGGCGCCGGGGCTGCCGCGGAGGGCGTCGAGCGAAAGGGCGGCTGCTACGTCGGCAGTGTCGGCGAGAATCTCGGCGTCGCGGAGCGCGAGACTGAGAAGCGCGAGCATGCCTTGTGTGCCGTTGAGAAGCGAAAGACCTTCTTTGGCTTCGAGGGCCACGGGGGCGATTTCTGCTTTGTGCATGGCTTCCGCACCGGAAAGAGTTTCGCCGCGATATGTGGCGCGGCCTTCGCCAATGGCGACTTGCGCGAGGTGCGCCAGCGGGGCGAGGTCGCCCGAGGCTCCCACCGATCCTTGCGAGGGAATGATGGGATGGACTTTTGCGTTTAACATTTTGCAGAGGGTTTCGACGACTTCCGGGCGAACGCCACTCATACCCTTTGCCAGCGCATTGGCGCGCAAGAGCATCATCGCGCGGGTTTCGGCCTCGCTGAGCGGAGCGCCGACTCCGCAGGCATGCGAGCGGACGAGATTCACTTGAAGCTGGCGGACTTGCTCGGTCGAGATGCGTACGGAAGCGAGTTTGCCGAAGCCGGTGTTGATGCCGTATGCGGTTTGGCCGGAAGCCACGAGGCGGTCGACTACCGCGCGCGATGCTCTCATTCGCTCGATGGCGGCAGGCGCGAGTTTTGCTTCTGCTCCGTTTAGCGCCACGGCGTAAAGCTGGTCGAAGGTCAGATCGTTACCACTCAGTGCGATGGTAGCGGGTGTTGCGCTCATACTTCTTCCTTGGCGGTGTAGCGCGCGGAAATTTCCGCAAATCGCGCGCGGTATTTTTCTGGGAGCAGTTTGGGGCGGCCGTTACTACCGCAAATCACATGCTTGGTTTCGCCGGTGGCGAGAAGCTGATTGTCTTCGTCGCGGAAGACTTCGTA
>Ga0137403_10000627_pt1 | contig 45811 bp, 49 predicted proteins | sample CZOMad2_1_16fung_FD_122057 | JGI IMG/M metagenome (GOLD analysis project Ga0137403, IMG submission 122057) | Vadose zone soil fungal communities from Angelo Coast Range Reserve, California, USA - CZOMad2_1_16fungal (Hybrid Assembly) | ecosystem: Environmental > Terrestrial > Soil > Vadose zone... | reverse complement strand
GCAGTTCGATCCCCAGCCGTTTCACCTCGATCCCGCGGCCCGCGCGCAGTACGCTATTCGGCGGGCTCGTGGCCAGCGGCTGGCATACCGCCGCGATTACGATGCGGCTCCTGGCCACCCAATTACGTTATCGGCGCCAGCTGACGGTGAGCACGTCATAACGGTTGGGTTTCCAACACCTCAGATCGAAAGCATAAACGTGCACCAAGCTGGTAATTACTACGGCACCACGTTGTTTCTGAAGAGTCATGCCAACGAGGGCATCGTGTCGGCACAGTACGATGTAGGGGCCGCTGGCGTATACAATTGAATTTGGGTTGGCATCATGGGGACAGCGGTGGCCCAATCGTGCGGGCGCAGATCGCAGCCCGAGTGCCCTGAGCGCACGCGTCTAGACCCTGCGGCAGGGCCTGTTCCACCACAGCCTACGACATGGTATCCTGAATCTCGGCAGAAGTTTGGTCGACGGATGAAGTCGGAGCCAATACGGTCGGTAGCTTCCGACAGAAATACACGTAGTCGCCTTCCATCAACCCAAGGTAGCGACGCCTGGCTGGTGGGAACGTTGCGCCGAAGTCTTCAGCGGTCACGTGAAATCCGGCAGCTGTCAGCCGGTCCCCGTAATCCTTCCCATAGACCCTCACGTGGTCCTCCTGACCGAACAGGTGTAGTCGCTCTGCAGGCGAGGTGACCGAGGGGTTCTCGAACGTCGTTTCCCGCAGCACCGGAACTTGGAGAATGGCCCACCCACCCGTCCGAAGGACCCGGTATAACTCGCGCATAGCTCGCCTGTCGTTCGGAATGTGCTCGAGAACATGAGAGCAGTAGATAATGTCGAACTCCTCGGCAGGGAATGGAGCATCCGTGAGATCCATTCGGACCATCGCCGACGGATTCGAGAGGTCGGCGGTTATCCGGTCAATTCCCCGGACCCGAGCCAGTGGGACCCCAAGCCATGGCTCTGGCGCGACGTGAAGCATCCGCTTCGGCGTGCCGTCGAACAAGTTGGTTCGGACTCTCATGAACAGCCAAATCAATCGATGTCGCTCAAGCGACGAGCACTGCGGGCACCGGGCTTCTGGCCGGGGGATAATGCCGTGAGGTCTAAATCCGGCCAGGTAGCTGCGGCAGACGGGGCAATACCGCTTGTGGGTCGGCCAGCGGCGCATGTTGCCAAGGAAGTGCCGGACGCCACGCAGCCCGTTCTTGACGCGTAAAGCAACCGCGCTTACCACGAGATACGGCCTCGCGAGCCTGTCTGTTCGTAATTGGCGAGCATGCACCTGCAGTCTGGCAATGAGTCGCGGAAGGAGCAAGGGCCTGCGCGATCATCTGGGCTGCCGGGCGCCCCGACCTGGTGCTTAGGCAAGAGGGCAAGGGTAGGAAGTCTGCGCTGGGCTACCGGATGCCCTCGCAGCCCTCTTAGAGGGGATAGCCTTGATGCCGGCGGCGGCGGCGGCGCGTCCCGCCGGCCGGATCCCCGGGACGCAAAGCGGTGCTCTTCTCATCCGCGACGGCTGAGCGCAAGGAGGTAGAGCGCCGCTGGGAGGAGCCACCTTCCTGCACCGTATCTGCTATCTCCGGGAGAGGTTTCACTAATAGGATGCATAGCGCCGCGGCGGCGCTAAGACTGAGACCTCGAATGCCTCCAGGTATCCCAGGGGCGTGCCAGAATCTGTGCCAACTTCGAGTGCGCAAGGCGCTCCTTTCTGCATCCGGGATGGAGCATCCTGCTCACCTTCTCCTCTGACAACGTGCAGGATGCACATTGGGCCGCGCGGTTAGGCTTAGGCATCGACAAACCCGACGTGCGCCTGGTGGTGCACTGGGTGGCGGCGCCAACTCCGGAATCCTATTACCAGGAGGCGGGTCGAGCCGGACGGGACGGACGTCGGAGCCGCTGCGTGGTGCTCTGGCATCCCGACGACGGCGTGATTCACCGCCGCCAGCTCGGCGTGACCTTCCCCGATCGACGGCTGGTCGAGCACGCCTGGCGCGATCCCGCCCGCCTTCGCCGGCTCCCCAGCGCCGTCGCCACGTCGGTGGAGCGGCTGCGGCTCGAGCTGCGACCCGAGCGGGGGCCCGTCGATTGGACTCGGGTCCACCTGCGGCGCCGTCGGGCGGAAGCGCGCCTGGCCGTCATCGAGGCCTATCTCCGCAATGGGGGATGTCGCCGCAGCCGGCTGCTGGCGTACTTCGGCGAGACGAGGGGGGCCTGCGCCGGCTGCGACCGCTGTGGCTTCGACGCGCTCGCCCCCCGGCTACCCGCGCCGGCGGCGGAGCGGCTTGCCCGACTGCGGGAAGCGGTGGGCGGCCGGCGCGGCGCGTGGGGCGGAGCGCTGTTCGAGCCCGAGACGCTGGTCCGGCTGGCGCTTCATCCCCCGCGCGATGGCGCGGGCCTGGCCGCCGTGCCCGGCGTCGGAGCCGTGCTGGCGGAGCGACTCGGCGCAACGTTGCTGGATGCACTCCGGTGAGCCGCGGGGCCCCGGTTCTGGCCCGGTCGCTGGTATATTTGGGCCACCCGATCCCGGGCCTTGCCCTCTTTCCGCGACCCTATGGACCTCTCTCTCTATTTCACCGAGCAGCACTACCAGGTTCGCGACATGGTGCGCGAGTTCGCCCGCACCCAGGTCGCCCCCGTGGCCCGCGAGCTGGACCGCACCGCCGGCTTCCCCTGGGAGAACGTCAAGACCATGGGCGAGCTGGGGCTGCTCGGCGTTCCCTGGAGCGAGGAGTTGGGTGGCGCCGGCATGGATCAGCTCTCCTACTACATCACCATTCACGAGCTGGCCAAGGTCGATGCGAGCCACGGGCTGACCGTGAGCGCGCACACCAATCTCGGCACCTCGCCGATCGTCGAGTTCGGCACCGAGGCCCAGCGGCGGAAATACGTGCCCTTGCTCGCGTCGGGCCAGGTGCTCGGAGGTTTCGGGCTCACTGAGGCCGGAGCAGGCAGCGATGCGGGCGGTACCGCGACCACGGCGATCGATCGAGGCGATCACTACCTCCTCAATGGCGCCAAGGTCTTCATCACCCACGCCGGGGTCGGCGAGATCTTCTCGGTCACGGCCCGCACCGAGCCGGGCAGAGGAAACCGCGGGATCACCAGCTTTATCGTCACCAAGGACACGGTCGATCTCGAGCGCTGCCGCACCGTTGGCGTGGGCCACTGCGTCGACCTCCCGAAGATCACCGGCGTGCGGTCCGGCAAGAAAGAAGACAAGATGGGCTGGCGCGCGAGCGATACTCGCGAGCTGACCTTCGAGGACGCCGTCGTGCCCAAGGAAAACGTGCTGGGTGAGCCGGGAAAGGGTTTCACCAACTTTCTCAAGACGCTCGACGCCGGACGAATCGGGATCGCCGCACTGTCGCTCGGGATCGCGGAAGGTGCCTACGAGCAGGCGCTCGCCTATGCCGGGGTGCGGAAACAGTTCGGCAAACCGATCGGCAGCTTCCAGGGCGTGAGCTTCCAGCTGGCGGACATGGCCATGGAGATCGAAGCCGGCACCCATCTGGTCTATCACGCCGCGTGGCTCAAGCAGCAGGGCAAGCCCTTCAAGAAGGAAGCGGCCATGGCCAAGCTGTTCTGCTCGGAGCTGGCGATGCGGGCCACCACCAAAGCGGTGCAGATCTTCGGGGGCTACGGCTACACCACCGACTACCCGGTCGAGCGGATGATGCGCGACGCCAAGGTCTGCGAGATCGGCGAAGGCACCAGCGAGATCCAGCGGATCGTCATCGCGCGCCAGATTCTGGGCGACATTGCACACTAGCCATCCGGGTCTATGCCTTTGCCGCAGCGCCTCAGCCCCTATCTCACCGACGCGGCCGCCGACAGCGCGGTCGGGCTCGTTACCAGCGGGGCGGGGGGGAAGCTGAACGTGATGACGGCCTCTTTTTTCGCGGAGAGCTCGCATCTCCCCGTCCTGCTCCGGGTCGCCATCGCGCCTCGATCCCTCACCCACGAGCTGGTCGCTGCATCGGGGTGGTTTGGGCTGAGCGTGCTGTGCCAGGGTCACGAAGCGCTGGCGCTCGAGTGCGGCTCGGTGTCGGGTCGGGAAACGCCCAAGCTCGAGCGGCTCGGCGGGTCGCACCAGCTCAGCCCCAACGGGGTGCCCCTGCTGCCGAATGCGTTGACCACGTCCGAGTGCAAGGTGATTTCGTCCCTGCCGCTGCCGGACCACGTGCTGTTCATCGGGGAGGTCAAGAGCAGCTTCACCCAGTCCCGTCTGTCGTATCGCGACCCGCTCCTGGTCTCGGATCTCCTGGCCTACCTGGCGCGCGCGTAGAACCCACATTCGATGCTGATCCCCAACACCACGATCTGGCATACCCGGATCCAGAACGTAGATGCGCTGTTGACCGCGAGCGGGCCCCGCGGGGTCGACATCTACCGGCTGGCGACCACCTGCCCGGTCGGGCTCGAGCCCGCGCTGCTGTCGATCAGTCCCAATCCGGAGTACCCGATCTGCGCCGCCATCGATGCGGCCGGTTACTTCGGCGTGAACTTCGTCGCGGAAGAGCAGGCCGAGCTGGTGGCGCGGTTTTACTCGCTGCCGCGCGACTGTCCCGACAAGATCGGTTTCCTGGGTCTTCGGGTGGAGCGGACCGAGCGCGGCACGCCCCTGCTGCTCGACTGCATCCAGGCGCTGGAGCTTCAGGTGGAACAGGCGGTGAACTTCGGCGATCACCGGACCTATATCGGGCGGGTGGTGACCCGAAGGCCCGGTACCCTGGCGGGCCGTCCCACCCACCGGTTCGGTGGTCCGACCCCGCCGTTCCGACGTCTGCTCAAACGCATCGCCTGTCAGAGCGGCGTCTACGATCTCCTGATCCTCGCCAAGCAACGCCTCCGTCCACCGGGCGGGATCGAAGAAGGCACCCGCCGTCACGTTCCGACGGCGCCCCCGAGCGCCGGCACCGCCGAGGTCGCTCAGCCGGGTCTCTGTCTGGTCGGCTGCGGCTGGTGGGGTGGGGTGCACGCGCTCGCGCTCAAGCAGCAGGGGGCGCGGATTCGCCGCTATTTCGCGAGCCGAACGCCGGAGCACGCCCGTGACTTCGCGCGGCGCTTCGACGGTCGCGCGTTCGATCGGGTGGAGGATGCTCTGGCCGATCCCGCGGTCACCGCCATGGTCATCGCGCTGCCGCACGACGTGCAAGCCGAAACCGCGGAGCGGGCGCTGCGCGCGGGCAAGCACGTCCTGCTGGAAAAGCCGATCGCCATCGAGCTCGAAGCCGGCGAGCGAGTCGTGCGGGCCGCCGAGGAGAGCGGTCGGATCCTGGCCGTGGCCGAAGAGTATCGGTTGAGCCCGCTGGTGCTGGCCGCCCACCGTGCGATCCGGGAAAACCTGCTCGGGCGCATCACGCTGGTGCAGGTGACCGCGGCGGGGCCGCATCGTCCCGCGCAGGAATGGAAGAACCGGCGCGCGAGGATGGGCGGCGGGGTGTTGATCGACGTCGGGGTGCACTACGTCGACATTCTGCGATCCTGGTTCGGCGAGCCGGATCTGGTGTGGGCGGCCTACCCTCCCCACCTCAACGACCGGTTCGAGGGCGAGGACAGCGTGCTCGCCGTGCTCCGATTCGGGGCCGGGCCGGTGGCGAGCATCGCTCTGTCCTGGTCCAGCTATCGCAGCCCTCACGCGCCGCAGATCGAGATCATCGGTGAGCGGGGGTCGCTCGAGCTGCGGTTCAATCGCTCGTTTCTCCTGCACACGACGCCGCTCGCGGCCGGCCACTGGTCCCATCGGGTGCGAGACGTCCTGCCCTGGCGGGTCGCGAGTCGGGTGAATCCGTTTCTTCCTCGCAGCCGCCGGACCCGGATCAACGTGCCCAACCGGGACCTGATCGGGAGCGAGGGGCTGATTGACGACTTCATCGACGCCATCGTGTCGGGCAGGCCGCCGGCGGTTCCCGGGGCCGATGGTCTCCGCGACCTGCGCGTGGTGCTCGCGGCCTACGCCGCGGCCGGGGCGGGGGTACCAGTGCCGGTCGACCCGCCCTAGTCTGTTGCTCTAAGTCGATCCGCCCCATATAATTACCGGCAGTTTCCGATCGCCCTCCCTGGCCCGGTCCTGGATCATGAGTCGGACCGCCGGCGCGAGGTGTGTTGGCTTCTGCGGACTCGCTCCGCGCCTCTCTCGACGACGTGCCGTGGTAGGGCCGCCCAGCTCCGGGCGCCGCCTCCGCGACCGGGATTCGTATCTTGAAGCGCGAAATTCTGATCAATGGCAGCCAGCGGGAAACCCGGGTGGCGATCCTGGAGGATGACCGCCTGGCCGAGCTGCTGATCGATCGCCCCGATCATCGACGCACCGTGGGCGACATCTACCTGGGCCGGGTCGAAGCCGTCCTCCCGGGCATTCAGGCCGCCTTCGTGGACATCGGGCAGGAGAAGAGCGCCTTCCTCCACGCCTCCGACCTGCTGGAGCCCGAAGAGGACGAGGAGCCCGGGGACGACGAAGAACCGGCCGATGTCGAGCCGGCCGCGGCCGATCCACCCCCGGAGGTCGAAACGGCCGGCGAGGAGCGACGGGGCTGGCGGGGGCGGGAGCGACGGCGCAAAAGCCGGGATCGAGGAAACGGCGAGAAGGCGGGTGTGGAGCCGGATCGCCGGACCCGCCGCCCGTTGCCCAACATCTCCGACATCCTCAAGAAGGGTCAGAGCCTGCCGGTGCAGGTGACCAAGGAGCCGATCAGCACCAAAGGCTGCCGGGTCACCGCCCAGATCTCCCTCCCCGGGCGCTTCCTGGTGTACATGCCGTACGCGTCCAAGGTCGGCGTCAGCCGGAAGATCGAGAGCAAGGAGCAGCGGGCCAAGTTGCGTGAGATGGTGGGCAAGATCTTGCCGAAGGACTCAGGTGGGGTCATCGTGCGGACCGTGGCAGAGGGCGTCACCGAGGAACACTTCCGGCGCGAGATCGATTCGCTCCTGTCGCGCTGGCGACGGATCAATCGCAAGAAGACGTTCGTGCGGCGCGCTCCGGCACTGCTCGAGCGCGAGACCAGCCTCACCCGCGGCCTCATTCGCGACGTGTTCAGCTCCAAGGTCGATGCCCTCTGGGTCGATTCCCGCGAGCTCTACAACGAGATCGAGCAGTACCTGAGTCAGGTGGACCCGGAGCTGATGAAGCGGGTTCACCTGTACGCTGAGCCCACGCCCCTGTTCGACAAGTTCGACATCGAGGCCGAGATCCGCGACCTGTTCAAGGCCCGCTGCGAGCTGCCCACCGGCGGGTCGCTGGTGATCCAGCCGACCGAGGCGTTGGTCTCGATCGATGTCAACACCGGGCGCTACATCGGCAAGAAGGACCCCGAGAAGACCATTCTCCGCACCAACATCGAGGCCGCGCGCGAGATCGCGCGACAGATCCGGCTGCGCGACATCGGGGGCATCATCGTGTGCGACTTCATCGACATGGAGTCGCGGGGCAACCGCGAGAAGGTGCTGCAGGAGCTGCGGACCCATCTGGGCCGCGACCGGGCCCGGACCAAGGCCTTTGCCGTTTCCGAGCTCGGCCTGGTCGAGATGACCCGCCAGCGGGTGCGGCCGTCGCTCTGGCACTCGATGACGACGGAGTGCCCCACGTGTGCGGGGTCGGGCCGGGTCTTCACCCCCGAGGTTGTTGCCCGCCGGCTGGAGCGGGCCATCAAGCGGGTCGGTCACGAGCGCCGGGAGCAGCAGATCTCCGTTCGGCTGCACCCGGAGGTGGCACTGTATCTCCTGGAGGAGGAGCCGAAGCTGCTCCAGCAGCTCCAGAAGACGACCGGGATCGACATCGAGCTGCGCGACGATCCGATGATGCGGCTGGACGAGTTCCGCCTGATGAGCCGGCCGGCGGGGCGCGACGTGACGGAGCTGTACGCGGTGGCCTGAGGCCGGCGAGGGGAACGTGGTTCAGGAGGCTGAACGCGACGATGCCCGCCGGTTACTCGGCGGGCATCGTCTGTTTCGAGAGGTCGTGGCGCCGCGCGCCACCCGATCGTCAGGGCGCGCTGGCCAAGAGGGTGGACTGGATGTCCACGGCACTCCGGGTGGTGCCGACCCGGGCTTCGTCGAAGTAGATCGTGAAGCCGTTGGGCCATGAGCTCAGGGGGAACATCCCGGCCTTGCGGTACTGCATCAGGGAGAAGTTCGCGCTGGTCGCCCCGGTCAGCATGGTCTGCTGGTTGGTCAGCCGGGTGGTGCCGTTGTACCAGACAACCTGCTGCCCGTCGAACCACATTTCGATATAGCCGCTCTTATCCGTGGCGAACCGCTTGTGCCAGACCACGTCATGCCAGACCCCGGTGGTGACGGCGGGACCATTCCAGACGTGGATGTTGGTCTTGGTGGCGGCGTCGTAGTTGCCGGTGACGTACCAGTGGTTCCCGCTCCCGTTATCCTGCAGGTACAGCGCGCTCGGCGGGGTCGAGTTGAAGGGGGCCCCGTAGTCCTCTTCGACCAGGAAGTATCCCGGGAGCCTCGGCAGCCCGTTGGGGATGTACACGCTGAACGCCTCCCAGACCTCCTGGCCCGGCTGGAAAATCGCCTGCTTGTAGGCCGAGGTCCGGGGATTCACGGTCGGCGTGCAGGGCGAGACGTCGCTGTCGAGCAGCCTGTGCCCGGAGAAATAGGTGCCGGCGCTGGCGTTGGGCGCGCCGGCGGGCTTGTTCGTGTTCGAATAGACGGCGATTCGCCCGGCCTGGCACTGCTCGAACGTCGTGCCGCTCGGGTAGGCCCCGGACTCGAAGTCGCCGCTCCACAGGACCGAGCCGGTGGTGGTGCTCGTCGTGATGCTGACGGTGCTCGTATCCGCCTTCCCGCCGGCCGCGGTCGCGATCACGCGATAGCTGCCCCCGGCGGAGCCGGCGGTGTAGTAGCCGGACACCGACACCGAGCCGCCGGTGGCGGAGTACGCGACCGGAACGGAGGACGTGACGGTGCCGTCCGAGAGCCGGGCGGTGACGCTGAACTGCTGGCCCTGGCCAGCGCTCAGGGACGTGCTGCCGGGCGTCAACGTGATGGAGGTGAGGGTCGCGGCCGGCACGGTGACCACGGCCGTGTCGGCGAGGCCGGTCGTGGCGTGCTTGGCGATCACCTTGTAGCTGCCCGCGGTGCGGGTGGCTGTATAGAGCCCGCCCTCGTCGATGGCTCCGCCGGTGGTGGTCCAGGTGACACCGACCGGAACCTCACTGCCGTCGCTCAGGCGCCCGACGACCGTGAACTGCTGCTGGAGGCCGCCCCCGACCGTCGCCGTGGAGGGGTTCAGAACGAGCCCTATGACGGTGGGCTGGGGCGGAACTACGACGACGATCGCCGTGTCGGGCGGATTGTGCGGGTTGCCCTTGCGCCGTCCCACGACCTTGAACGCGCCGGTCGCGGTGGGCGTGTAGCTCCCGTCGCCGCCGATCATGCCGCCGGTCGCAGTCCACTCGATGGACGTGACCTGGCTCGAGCCCGGGATGAGCGACTCGAAGGCGCGAAACAGGACGTGCTGAGTCCCCTCGAGAGTGACTTCTCGGGGACTCAGAGCCACGGGCCCATCTGCGGTTGGGTCGGTAGGAACGTCGGAGGAAATCGAGGTCGGCTCCCCGGCCGCGCAGGCGGCGAGAACCGGGACGAGCAGCGCCGGGACGCTTCTCAGGCGCGCGAGGCGACGCGCGAGCTTGAAAGTGAACGTCATGCAGCCGACTCCTGTGGGGTGGGGAAAATCAAAGGCCGCCAGCTCCGGGTTCTCCTGGGGAGAATCCCGTCGCTGGCGGCCCGGCCGGCATGGCGATCACGCTCGATCGCGGTAGCCCCGAAACTCTGTGCCACCGCCTTTCGGCGGCTTTACTCTGAGCAGCGGTGAACTGGGGCGCCCGTCCTAGACGCCTATGTGACGAATGGGAGTGCTCGGAGGCAAGTATCGGTCCACACTGCGATTACGTTTGGAGACCCGACGCACAAGTCGTTTGAAAAACGATTGCTACACGATCGCGCTGTCGGGTTCCTCGACGAAAAGCGGCCGTCAAGAAATTTGGCTGTTATTGCCCCCGGCCATGGGCGTTGCGTCGGAACTGGGAATGTGCACGGGCCCCGCAGGCGCGCCTCCCCGGGTTCAAACCTTGCCCAAACCGCAAGCTCCGACTAGGCTTGGGGGCTCTCGATGACACTTCGGGCCAGACGGGATACATATGTACGCCATCTTCCGGACCGCGGGCAAGCAGTTCCGCGCCGAAAAGGGAAAAACGCTTCGACTGCCCCGCCTCGAGGCCGAGCCGGGCGCAACGTTGACCTTCGACCAGGTGCTGCTCTCCTCGGACGGGCAGACCGTGCGGGCGGGTACCCCGTTGGTCCAGGGTGCCTCGGTCACCGCTGAGGTGGTCGGGGAAGGCAAGGAGCCCAAGATCTACGTGTTCAAGTTCAAGCGGCGGAAAAACTATCGCCGCAAGACCGGACATCGGCAGCATTTCACCGAGGTCCGCGTGACGGACCTCAAGCTCGGCTGAGGCAAGGATGGCACACAAGAAGGGCGTCGGCTCCAGCCGGAACGGCCGCAACAGCAACCCGCAGTACCTCGGCGTCAAGCGCTATGGCGGCGAGGTCGTGAGTGCGGGCAGCATCCTGGTCCGGCAGCGTGGCACCAAGTTTCACCCCGGCAAGAACGTGCGGCGGGCAAACGACGACACACTTTTCGCGCTGGTAGACGGGATCGTCCGGTTCGAGTTCAAGGACAAGAACCGGCAGAAGATTTCGATCTACCCGGCCGAGGCCGCGACCGCTTCGTAAGCGGCGGACGTCGCGCCATCGGCGAGTGGGGTGCGGAAGCAGTTCCGCACCCCACTCGTGCTTTATTTGAGGAGGGGAGGGCACCAACCATGGCACAGTTGTTCGATCGGCTCAATCGCGAGCTGGAAGTCTTCGGCAAACGGGCCCAGGCAGCCCTCGGCGATGGCAAGCTCCATATGGAGATGCTGCGCTACCGCCACCGGCAGGATACCGCCGCGCGCGATCTGGGCATGCTGATTCATAGTCGGGAACGGGGCGGGGAGGTGGACCCGCGGCGAATCGAGGCAGCGCTGCTTCGACTTGACGACCTGGCGGCGCAGATGGCTCAGCTCGAGCAACGGATCGCGGCGCGGCGAAGCGCCTAGAAGCCGACGGATGGCACTTCGCTCTCCAGCCCGATCGCGACTCTGATCCGGTCGGGGTAGTTGCCGCAGAGGCCGTCCACGCCGAGCCGGGCCAGGCGGCGGAGATCGCCCAGCTCGTTCACGGTCCAGGCGATGATGGCGCACCCGGCCGCGTGGACCGCGCAGACCAGCGCGTCGTCGACCAGCCGCCATTCCTGCCAGAGGGTCACAGCGCCCACGGCGGCCATCGTGCCGACGACATCGGGCTCGCGGGACGAGAGGAGCACGCCCCGCCGGAGCTCCGGGCGGACCCGGCCCAGCCGCGCGACGAGAGCGTGCTCGAAACTGTGAACGGCGTAGCGCCCCGGCGCCGGCCCGGCGTCCAGGACCGCGAGAAGCCTCGCATCCCACGCCGGCTCGAGCGCTTTGACTTCGACCCACACATCACGATTTCCCATCAGCTCGAGCACCTCGGAGAGTAGCGGTACCCGCTCGCCGTTGTGGAGCCGGACCTCACGGACCGTCCGGGCGTCGGCATGCGCGATCGGGCCGAGGCCGGGGAGCTCTGGGTCGTGATGCACCACGATCGCGCCGTCCTGGGTCGCGTGCACGTCGAGCTCGACGCCGTCCGCGTCGAGCACGACTGCCCGGCGAAAGGCGGCGAGTGAGTTCTCGTACTCGTATCCGGAGGCGCCGCGGTGGGCGATCACGGTCGGTCGGGGCATGGCGGGCAAAGATAGTTGCGACCGATGTCGCGCGTAACGGCTTACCAACGAGCGAGTTCGATGGCAGAGCTCAAGCAACACATGAGCAGAGGCTGCGAAAGCCTGCAGCCGACAGCGGGTTCCGGGCGCTTAACGTCGCTGGCTTGACCCCCGTCTCGTCTCCTACATGAGCCCACCCGTCCGGGCTGACGAACCGTCCGATGCCGCGCTGGTCGCGGCGTACCGATCGGGTGACGAGGGAGCGGCTGCCGAGCTGGTGCGGCGCCATCTCGGCGCGATCGGGCGGTTCCTGTATGCGTCGGGAGCAGGGCGCAGCGACGTCGAAGATCTGGTGCAAGAGACCCTGTTCCGAGCCTTTCGCAAAGTCGATAGCTGGCGCGGCGACGCTTCCTTCCGAAGCTGGCTCCTCACCATCGCCGGGAACCTGCTCCGCGACGAGTACCGCAGGCGGAAGGGACGCCAGATGATCTCCATCGAAGACCGCGATCTACCCGACAACGCCGATCCGGAAGCGGATTTGGCCGCCAATGAAGCGGAGCGCCGGATCCGGCAGGGCTTGACCACGCTTCCCCGACTGCAGCGCGAGGTGTTCCTGCTGCGGGCGCAGGAAGGTCGCGAATACGGCGACATCGCGACTGCGCTCGGGACCACGCCGGGCGCCGCGCGGGTCCACTATCATCACGCAGTGAAGCGTCTCAAGGAGCTGCTGAAATGACGACCTGCGAGCAACTGTCCGATCGAATGCCCGCCGTGGCGCGGGGCCAGATCGGCTGGAGCGCCGAGGAGGAGTCGCACCTGGCAACCTGCGCCGAGTGCCGGCTGGAGTGGGAGCTGATCTCGGCCGCGAGCGGACTGGGTCGCGACCTGACCGCCGCACTGGACCCCCACCACGTGACCGAGCGGGTTCTGGGCCGGCTGCGAGCCGAGCGGCGGAGCCGCAGGCGGCGGATGGGGTGGGCGGTCGCCGGCATCGCGACCGCCGCGGCGGTCGCCCTGGTCGTGTGGGCCGGTCCCCTCCGCCCGGGGCCGCGGATCGCGGCGCCCCCACCGGTGGCTGACGTGGCCGAGATCCCGCTGCCCGAACTGGACAGCCTGGCGACACCCGAGCTGGAAGCGGTGCTGCACGCGCTGGACGCGCCGATCGGTACCTCGGTCGAAGGGGTGGATAGCAGTGGCCTCGACGATCTCGACACTCGCGAGCTGCAGCACGTACTCGATCGGCTGGAGGGCTGATGCCGCGCTCCCTGTGGGCCCTCGCGCTCATCGCCCTGACCGGGGTCGCTTCGGCCCGCGCGCAGGCCGTGGGCGGCCCGGACAATCCGGCCCGGGGCCAGCAGCTGCGCCAGCGGATCGAGGATCGTTTTGCCGCGCGGGTCAAGGAGGAGCTCGGCCTCACCGGCGAGCAGCTGACCAAGCTGCGTGCCACCTCGCGCACGTACGGCGGTCGCCGGCGTGACCTCGAAGCGCGGGAGCGGGCGCTTCGGTCCGGCCTGGCCGACCAGATGCGGCCGGGCGTTGCGGCCAATCAGGACAGCGTCTCCAAGCTGACCGATGGACTGGTCGATCTCCGCGCCTCGTACGCGCAGACGCTGCGCGACGAGAACGAGGAGATGGCGAAGTATCTCACGCCGGTGCAGCGATCGCAGTTCCTCGCGATGCGGGAGCGGTTTCTCCGGCGGGTCGAGGAAATCCGGCAGCAGGGGCGCGCCCGCCAGGGTCTCCCGCAGGACCTGCGGGAACGCCGCCAGGAGCGACGTCGGCAGGAGGCGCAGCCCTAGCGGCTGAATTGAAGGGCGGTTGGCGCTAGATTGCAGGCATCGCCGCCACAGGGAGTACGCGATGCCGGAGCCCTCCTGGGTGGAAGCACTGGTTCGGTTTCTCACCCATCCTCTCGTCTCTCCGCTGCTCCTTTCGCTCGGAGTGCTCGGGCTGGTCTTCGAGCTCAAGGCGGGCGCGTTCGGCCTGGGCGGACTGGTGAGCCTGCTGGCACTCGGGCTCTTCTTCGGCGCGAGCTACGCCGAGGGGCTCGCCGGTTGGCCCGAAGCGCTGCTCCTGATCGTCGGTCTGATCTTTATCACGCTCGAGGTCCTGGTCCTGCCAGGGTTTGGCTTCGCCGGGGTAATCGGCCTGGTCTGCCTGACAGTCGCCGTCGTGCTTGCCATGACCGGCTCCGCGCCCAGCCCGAACGATCTGGCGCAGGCGCTTGCGATCCTGGCAGCCAGCGCCGTCATCTGTGCGGCGGTGATCTATACCTGGATCCGCCATCTCCCCACCAGCAACCGGTTCAGCGGACTGCTCCTCAAGGGGGCAGGCCATCGGACCGAGGGCTTTGTCTCCGCCCCGTCGCGTCCCGACCTGATAGGCCGGAACGGCGTGGCGCTCACCGACCTGCGTCCCTCGGGCACGGCCGGCTTCGGTGAGGAACGGCTCGACGTAGTTACCGAGGGCGAGTACCTGGGCCAGGGCACGGCGATCGAAGTGGTCCGCAGCGACGGCTACCGCCACGTCGTGCGCGCGGCGCAGAACCTCAGAACGGGAGCGGCTTCGTGAACGATCAATCTGCCGTGGGCGTTGGGCTGATCTTCGCCCTGGTCTTCTTCGCGATCGTCGTGATCGCGGTCTTCGTGCGGTTCATTCCGATCGCGCTCTGGATCCGGGCCATGGCGTCCGGGGTCCACGTATCGTTCCTCACCCTGTTCGGCATGCGGTTCCGGAAGGTGTCGCCGGCCGCCATCGTGGACCCCCTGATCACCGCGCGAAAGGCGGGACTTGCGCTCAGCATCGACGAGCTCGAGATCCACTTTCTGTCCGGCGGCAATGTTCAGCGGGTGGTGAATGCGCTCATTTCCGCGGACAAGGCGCAGATCCCGCTCACCTTCAAGCAGGCGACCGCCATCGACCTCGCGGGGCGAGACGTATTCGAGGCGGTGCAGGTGAGCGTGAACCCCAAGGTGATCACGACGCCCAAGGTCGCCGCGATGGCCAAGGACGGGATTCAGCTGCTGGCCGTAGCCCGGGTGACCGTGCGGGCCAACGTGAACCGCCTGGTGGGCGGGGCCGGTGAGGAAACGATTCTCGCCCGGGTGGGCGAAGGCATCGTGAGCACCATCGGGTCAGCGGCGTCGCACAAGGCGGTGCTCGAAACCCCCGACTCGATCTCCAAGACCGTGCTGGCCAAGGGGCTCGACGCGGGCACGGCGTTCGAGATCCTCTCGATCGACATCGCCGACGTGGACGTGGGGAAGAACATCGGGGCCCAGCTGCAGACCGATCAAGCCGAGGCGGATAAGCAGATCGCCCAGGCCAAGGCGGAAGAGCGCCGGGCGCTCGCGGTGGCGATGGAGCAGGAGTACAAGGCAGAGGCCCAGAATCAGCGGGCCAAGGTCATTGCGGCGGAGGCCGAGATCCCGCTCGCGATTGCCGACGCGCTCCGGAAGGGCAATCTCGGCGTGCTCGACTTCCAACGGTACAAGAACATTCAGGCCGACACCGCCATGCGACAGGCCATCGCGGGTCAGTCCGACGGCTCGCCGCCGCCGGCGACGTCATGATACTCCGGGCGGACTTCGGCTGGATCATCTTCGCCGTGTTCGCGTTCTGGGTGCTGCAGGTATTGCGGTCGACCGGGCGAACCAGCGGTCGCGGCGGCGTGACGCCGCGCCAGAAGCCGTCCGGGCCGCTCGAGGGTACTCAGCGAGAGGGCGTCGTGCTGGAAGAGCTGCTTCGCCAGCTGGAGGGGCGGCTGGGCGGGGGGTCGAGCAGGCGAACCGAGGCGCGGCCCAAGGTGGTGGTAAAGTCACCGGACGCGGGCGCGGTAAGCCGCGAAGCACCGGTTGGTCGCATTCGCGAAGTGCCCGAGGTCGCGCGCGGCGCACTCAGGTCCGGGATCCATGATGAGATCGGGCGGCCGAAACGGACCCCGACGGTCCGACCCGGACTCACGGTCCGGCAGCTGCGGGACGCGGTGGTGTGGCGGGAAATCCTGGGCGAACCGAAGGGACTCAGTTGGTGAGAGGTAAGAGGTAAGAGGTGAGAGGGGGGCTCAGCTTGGTAGCGAGCCCCCTTCTTACTTCTCACCTCTCACCTCTCACCTCTCACTTCTCACCTCGTTACGCTTTTCCACTCTGACCCGAAAATGGATCTCCATGGAGTGCGTCTCGCCATCGGGCTCGAAGTGGAGCCGGAGAACGCTCGCCACGTAGCGCCGGTCGTCGAGCCGCGTCAATAGCTGGGAGAATTCCTGCTCCAGCTCCCGCAGGGGTATGTCCTTGAGGGGCCGGGCGAACATCGGGTCGCGGCGCTCGAACGAATCCACTGCATCAGTCATGGTCCAAGATCATCCCGGCCGTCCGCAACGGTGGTGCAACGGCCGGGTATCGGCCGGGTCACGGCCTCACCGGGCGCCGCCCACCTCGGCAGCGCGGGTGCCCCCGAACTTCGCCTCGTACGCTGCCATGGAGCGCACGATCGCGGCCCGGGCCGCGGCCGCGTTCTCGAACCCCCGGCTCTCCGTACGGGTCCCCTCGAGGTCCTTGTATACCCGGAAGAAGTGCTCGACCTCGCGCAGATAGTGCGGCGGGACGTCCCCGAGATCGTTGATCCCCTCGGAATACGGATCGCCCACCGCCGCGGCGAGCACCTTCTCGTCGGGCACGCCCCGGTCGATCAGCTGGAACAATCCTACGGGCCGGACCTCGACCAGGCAGCCGGTGAAGACCGGGATGGTGAGCAGCACGAGCACATCGAGCGGGTCGCCGTCGTCGGCCAGCGTCCGGGGAAGAAAGCCGTAGTCGCCGGGGTATTGCACGGCGCTGAAGAGAACCCGGTCGAGCCGGAAGATGCCGAGCTCCTTGTCGAGCTCGTACTTGTTGCGCTCGTTGGCCGGGATCTCGATCACGGCGCTGACGCGCTGCGGAGGGTCGCTGCCGACCGGAATGTCGTGCCACGGGTGAAATGAACGCATAGGCGGCAAGATACCGGCGCCCGGGATGAGGTCCAACCCGGGGCCGATAGGCAACGCGTTGCGTATCGGGATCGATCGCGGTAGCTTCGCTCGACCGCGCCACCGCGAAGCTCTCCCACGGGAAAAGGCTCGATGCCGCTCCGGATCCCGCTGTTGCTGGTCGCGCTGTCCCGCGCCGCCACCGGGGCCTCGGCCCAAGGCCCCGCCAGCGCCGCCATCGACGGCCGGGTGCTGAGCGCCGCGGATCAGAGCGGTCTCGAGGCCAGAGTAGTCGTCACCGATCTCCGCACCGCGCAACGCATCGAGCGCGCGAGCAGCTCGGACGGGCGATTCCACGTCGAGGGTCTCACGCCCGGCGGCCCCTACCTGATCGTGGCAGTGTCGCCCGGGTATCGCCCGGCGGAAGTGCGGGACATAGCGCTGGCGTTGGGCCAGCGGCTCCGGCTCGAGCTCCAACTGGTGCGTCAGGCCGTGACCCTGGACACGATCACGGTTACCGCGAGCCGTGAGCCCACGCTGAGCAAGGGGCGCACCGGCCCCTCGTTCGTGGTCAGCGATACGGTGGTCCGGCGGCTTCCGCTGGTGAATCGCGACTTCGTCGGGCTCATCCAGACGGCGCCCGAAGTGAACGGGACCGCGATCGCCGGCGCCAACAACCGGTACAACGACATCCAGATCGACGGCGCGGGGGACAACGACTACTTCGGGCTGAGCCGGGCACCGGGGCTCCCGGCGGTCAGATCGGCGTGCGATCGCTGCCCCTGGAAGCGGTGCGGGAGTTCCAAGTCCTGGTCGCCCCGTTCGACGTGGAGCAGGGCGACTTTACCGGCGGCCGGGTGAACGCGGTGACCCGATCGGGGACCAACCAATTCCACGGTGCGGTGTTCAACTACTACCAGGGCGCGGGGCTCACCGGTGAAGACTCGACCGGCGCCCGCGCATCGGACTTCTCCGACTGGCAGTTCGGGGGCGCCGTGGGGGGTCCCATCGTGCGCGACCGGCTCCACTTCTTCATTGCGGGCGAGCTGCGCCGCCGGGCCGCGCCCTTCACCGGCCCCGTCGTCGCCCCGGGGTCTGCCGCCGGGATCTCGCTGGACAGCGTGCAGCGATTCGTCTCGATTCTGCAGGGCTACGATCTCGATCCGGGCGGCTTCGGGCCCTACACGACCCATGACAAGAGCGAAAACGTCTTCGCCAAGCTGAGCGCGGTGCTGGGACGGTCGGGCCTGCTCGAGGGGTCGGTGAACTTCGCCGATGGCGACATTACCGACACCCTCGCGCCGCCGAGGACGGTGGGCGGCGACTATCGGCTGACGTCGGCCGGCTTCATCCCGAGCTCGCGCCAGTGGAGCGGCCGGCTCCGCTGGAGCACGGTCGTCGGCCGCCGGGCATCGAACGAGCTGCTCGGCGGCTATCTGCACGTGAGCGAGCCGCGGAGCCCGGCCTCGGTCTATTCCGGCATCTTCGTCGGCAACGTGGGCGATGCCGGCTTCGGCGGCGCGCGCCTCGTCGCCGGCGCCGACGCCGGATCGCAGCGGCTCGGCCTCACCCAGCGGGCGATCGAGCTCACCAACACGACGACGCTCGACTTGGGGAGCCACCTGCTCAAGGCGGGGGTGCATGCCGAGCTGCTGCATTTCGATTTTACGTCGTTGCCGAGCGCGACGGGGCAGTATCAGTTCGCGAGCCTGGCCGCCTTCGAGGCGGGCACCCCATCGCGGTTCATTCGGGGGCTCGCCCTGCGCCCGGGTGGGGCGGAGGCGGACTTTGGGGCGAACTGGTTCGGAGTGTTCCTGCAGGACCGCTGGGAGCCGGTCGCCGGGCTCGCCGTGACCGCCGGCGTCCGGCTGGATTTTCCGACCTTTGGAAACGCGCCGCAGACCAACCCCACACTCTTGGGGAGCGCACTGGGCGTGAATACGGGCGACTTCGTGGGCACGACGCCGCTCTGGTCGCCGCGCCTGGGGATCAACTGGTCGCTGCGGCCGGCCACGACCCTGCGGGGCGGGGTGGGGCTCTTTGCCGGCCCGGTGCCGTACAGCTGGGCCTCATTTGCCTACACCCAGACGGGCAACGACGCGGTGATGATCAACTGCAGCGGCGCTGCCGCGCCGGCATTCGTCCCCGATCCATCGGCCCAACCGACGGGCTGCCTCACGGCGGGCACGACGGCGGCGCCGACGGTCACCTACTTCGAGCCCGGCTTCAAGCTGCCGCAGGCGCTCAAGCTCGCGATCGGGCTGGATCAGGCGTTGCCGGGCGGCTTCGTCGCCTCGCTCGATGGCCTCTACCAGCGGGGGGTCAACAGCCCCTACATCACGAACGTGAACCTGACGGGCCCGATCGGCTCGCTGGCGGGCGAGGGAGGACGGGTGCTCTACGGCAGCATCGCGGCGACGAGCGCCAAGGGCGCGGTCCCGACGGTGACGCCCAGCCGGGTGACCAACGCCTTCGGGCCCGTGCTCCGGATCTCGGACCAGGGCGGCGACCGCACCTACCTGGTGACCGCGCAGGTGCGGCGCCGGTTCAGCGGCTGGCTGGAGCTCAACGCGGCGTACACCTACACCGACGCCAAGGATCTGATCTCGCTACGGGACGCGCAGACCGTCTCGAATTACGGCTTCGTCCCACTGGTCGGCACGCTCGCGACCCGCGGCCTTGCGACCTCGGTGTTCTCGACCCCGCACAAAGTCACGGTGAGCGGGACGGTAAACCTTCCCTGGGACGCGGCGGTCACGGTTGCGTACCTCGGCAGCTCGGGCACGCCGTACACTTATATCGTCAACGGCGACGCGAACGGTGACGCGGTGGGCAACCTCTCGGGGGCATTCGACCGCCAGGCCAACGACGCGGTCTACGTGCCGCGTGACGCCGCCGACATCAGCCTGGTGCGCGACAGCGCGACCCCGACCGGCTCGTTGCTGGTGGCGGATCCGGCGGCCTTCGCCAGGCTCGACCGGTTCATCCAGAGCCAGGCGTGCCTGCAGGGCGCGCGCGGCACCATCCTGAGCCGCAACGCCTGCCGCAATCCCTGGCAGAGCGTGCTCAATGCCCGGCTCGGCAAACGGATCGGCCTGTGGACCGGTCAGGCGCTGGAGCTGTCGCTCGACGCGTTCAACCTGCTCCACTTGATAAACGGAGACTGGGGACTGATCCGCCAGACCGGCACGCTCACCGGAGCCGGGACCGAAAACGTGGCGATGCTCAAGCTCCGGGGCCAGGATGCCACGAACGGCCGGAATCTCTACGAGGTCACGCTCCCGGTGCGCGACGCGATCAACGTGGAGGCCTCGCGCTGGCGGCTCCAGCTGGGCGCCCGGTATTCGTTTTGAGCGGCCGTTCGGTGCGAGGACTCGTCGTCGGTGCGGCTGCGCTGCTAGCGCTGGGTGGGGGCTGTGCGGGGACGCCGGCGAGCCCGGGCCCGGCGGTACCGCGGGCTGCGGACGACAGTCTCGTCATCTATCACGCAGGGAGCCTGGCCGCGCCGCTCCGGATCCTGGCCGACAGCTTCGCGCGGCAGACCGGTACCAAGGTTCGTCTCGCGTCCGGTGGCAGCGTGGTCCAGGCTCGCCTGGCCATGGAACCGGACGAGGCACCGGACGTCCTGGCGCTGGCCGACTACGCGATCATCCCGCGCTTGCTCCTGCCGGCTCATGCCGACTGGTACGCCGGGTTCGCACGGAACGCCATGGTGCTCCTGTTCGCCGAGCGCTCGACCGGGGCAGGTGAGATCCGGAGCGACAATTGGATGGACGTGCTGCTTCGACCGGGCGTCCGGGCGGGCCATTCGGATCCGGCGCTGGACCCGGCAGGCTATCGCGCGCGGCTGGTGTTCGCGCTGGCGGAGAGGTACTACGGACGGCCCGGCCTCGCCGCGGCGCTCGACCGCGCGGTGCCGGTGGTCTCGGCACCTCCGGGCCGCAACATGCTGGATCAGCTCAAGGCCGGCGAGCTCGACTATGTCGTCGCCTACCGGACGACGGCGCGCACCGAGGGGCTGCGGGCGGTCGAGCTGCCTCACGAGATCGACCTGAGCGATCCCGGCCTCGCGGCGGATTACGGCCGCGTCAGGATCCGGGTGGCTCGCCCGGGTACCGATTCGAGCGAGATCGCCGGAGAGCCGATTCTGTACGGGGTGACGGTGCCCCGGGCCGCGCGGCATCGGGCGGCCGGCGAGGGATTCGTGCGGCTGCTGCTGAGTCCGACGGGTCGCGCCGCGCTCGAGCAGGCAGGATTCGTGGTACCGGCTCGGCCGACGTTCGAGGGTCGCGTGCCCGCGTCCATTCGCCCACAGTAGCGTCGCGGCGCGCTTGCGTCACGAGCCAGCGGCGGCGATGTTACCCGCCGGCCCGAGTGGCGGAATGGCAGACGCAGCGGACTCAAAATCCGCCGGGGGCAACCCCGTGCGAGTTCGACTCTCGCCTCGGGCACTCCCAATCCCAGTAACGAACGAGGCCAGCGACGGTGAGCGGGGCAGGGGCCTAACGCGCGAAGAACCAACGCGGGCTGGCGCTTGTCAATGTGCGCCGACAGCTTTGGGAGCAGGAGGTCCCGGGTTCGAATCCCGGCGCCCCGATCCGTGATGACAGGAAGCCCCGCGTCGCTTGCGACAGCAGGGGCTTCTCCGCTAATGCGGGCTTCGAGGAGGATCACCGACTGAGCGCCGTGCGCACCGAGTGGCGACAGCGGTCCATGCTTCTGGGAGGCAGCGTCGCCACCACGCTCCTGCTCGCGGAGATCCTTCTCCGAGTGGTGGGTATCGGGTATCCCGCCTTCTCCCGCCCGGACGACGACCGGGGTTGGGCCCTCTGGCCGGGAGCCCGGGGGCGCTCCGAAGCCGAGGGCGGTTCCTTCGTCGCAATCAATCGGGACGGACTGCGGGATCGCGACCACTTGCGCACCAAGCCTTCCGGGAGTCTGCGCATCGCCGTGCTCGGCGATTCCTACGCCGAAGCCAGGGAGGTCCCGGTCGAGCAGACATTCTGGTCTGTGCTCGAGGGCGATCTCAAACGGTCCTTGGGCCGGCCCGGGCGGCAGGTCGAGGTTCTGAATTTCGGCGTTCGTGGGTATGGGACAGTGCAGGAACTCCTCACGCTCAGATGCTGCGTGTGGGACTATTCTCCCGACCTCGTGCTGCTGGCCTTCTATTCAGGCAACGACGTGAGCGATAACTCGCCCACGCTCGACCGCAGCACGACCCGATACGCACGGCCTTTTCTCGACTCCACGCCCGCGGGCTGGAGCATCGATCGATCGTTCCGTCGGGACTGGCGCTTTCGTGCGGGGAAGCTCGTGGCCCCGCTCGTCGCAGAGTCCCGGGTGCTCCAACTCGTCATCCACGCACAACACATCCTCCTCCACCACCGCTTCAGTTCGCGGGCCACGACCAGCGTGGCGCAGATGGACACCGAGCTTGGCCTCGATTTTCGCCTCTACACGGAGCCCAATGACGAACTGTGGAAAGGGGCCTGGCACACGACGGAGGTTCTGCTGCTGATGATCGCCCGCGAGGTGTCGGCCCACGGAGCGCGCTTTGCGGTCGTCTGCGTCACCAACCCGATCCAGATGTATCCGGACCCCGCTGTCCGCGAGCGGTTTGAGCGCCAGCTGGGCGTGAGCGACCTGCTCCTTCCAGACCGGCGGATCCGTGCCCTCGGCGAGCGAGAAGGCTTCCCTGTCCTGGATCTCACCCCCGACCTCCAAGCGTACGCGGATGGGCACCGCGCATTCCTGCATGGATTCGCGAACACCGCACCCGGGGTGGGCCACTGGAACGCTCTGGGTCACCAGCTCGCCGGCCAAGAAATCGCCGCCTGGATGGCAAGGTGGATCATGGATCCCCCGCGCCGCGTCTCCGTAGGGCAGGCGCCGTGACCCCAACCGAATCACGGCGCCCCGACGCCCGGGTCGTCCGATGACCATCCTCGACGCCGTTCTCCGCCTTGGCGCCGCCATCATGAAGCCAACGAGCTAGGCGACCGCTGGCGCCGGGCGCAGCCCATTCGTCGCCGCTCCGCTGCCCGCCTGTTCATTTCGTCCTGGATCCGCCGCTGCTCTGCTGCCTGCCGGTTCATATCGTCTTGGATTCGTCGTTGTTCCGCGAGCTTGCGATTCGTTTCGTCCTGAACTCGCCGCTGTGCGGCTGCCCTGCGGTTCGCCTCCCCCCGGCAAATGCGCGCTCGATGCGTCCCGAGATTACGATAATAGGCCTCGAGCCCCATCCCCAGGACGACAAGAACGCAGGTTACGATCGGGTCCGGCTTGACGCTCTGCCAGCTCCAAGGCGGACGCCGCCGACACCGAGAAAGCGGGGGAAGTAACGCCACGGCATGTGATCTGCACGGTGCGGGGCGCCGTGCTGCTAACTCTTTGTCATTCCGATCCGACTGTTGCTCGCAGGCCCCGGCAGAACCGGGGTGGGGGATGCGTTATGCCCGTCCGTGCTTTTCTTTGCGGCGCCAGCGCGCTGCTGCTCGCGGCCTGCGGCGAGCAGTCGCAAGCGCCGTCTGATCCCTCACCGATCGCGCCTCGGCCTCTCGCATCGCTCAGGCTCCAACCCCCTGCGATCTGGCTGGTGCAGGGCGATACCTTCGCCTTCACGCCGGTCGGCCGTACGGCGGCGGGCGACAGCGTGCGCCCCACCGTCGCTTGGCAGGCTACCGGAGGCCAGGTACGAGACGACGGGCGGTACATCGCCGGCCTCGATACCGGCACCTACACGGTCACCGCGCGGGTGGACGGCCGTCAAGCGCAGTCGACCATCTACCTGGCCTACCACATCGTCGAGCTCATCGTCACGCCGACCAGGGTCAGGCTGTCTCCCGGCGGCAAGCAACAGTTCAAGGCGCGGGGCCGCACCATCACGGGTGATACGGTGGGGGTGAAGGTCATCTGGAAAGCCACCGGCGGCACCATCACACCATCCGGTCTCTTCACAGCCGGCTCGACAGGTGAAAGGATCGCCGTGACCGCGGAGCTCGCGCCGCCCGAGGTCAACGGGCAGCCAGTCTTCTTTCCGAGGCGGTCGGTGCTGACCCAAGCGAGCGGTCGGGTCGACTAGATAGGACCTCGAAGGTACCGCCGCGGCCTGCGGGGTTGACGTCGTCTGTACCGGACAGCAAGTTCCGAGGGTCCATGCAGCCATCCAGCTAAACCAAGGCACACCCGGCCAAAGCCGGGGCGGCAAAGCCACGGGTCCTCGCCCTCCTCCGCGACGCGCTACGCGAGACGCCTCGAGGGACTCCAAGATCGCCGAGCTGCCGCTATGGGTGGCTCGGCGTTTGCACTTCACAGGAGCGTCCTATGCGTGAGGGACCGCGGTTCACCACCTGGCGGGGCGATCAGTACCGCTTCGAGCGGCTCGCGGACCGGGGCGACCTGGTCCACCGCAACCCGGTTTGGGCTGTCTCCCGACACCGGGAGTTTATCGGGACGATGTCCTGTGCCGACGAGGAGACGACCAAGGAGTTCGACGTGCGATGCCTCCTGTGGCTAACCGCCCTTCTCGCGTGAGACCAAACTAGCTGGCTAACCCTCTTACGGCGCTCGATCCCGTTGACCGGGCGTCCTCGGCGTCTGAAGCGACCGGTATTCTCCATCGACGTACTCGGCGAACTTGCCGGTTTCGGTCCAAAGCTCGAGATAGACTCTCCCCCAAGACCCATACATCCCATAAAGTCGGCTGAGCTTCGCCTCGCGGGTTTCGGGTGGCAGCGAATCGAAACCCGGTCCCACCATGACTCTGACCAAGTCAGGTGGAAGCTGTTCGACGCACTCGACCAGGCCGGCACGTCTGAGGTCTCCCACATAGAGGCGGCGGATCTCGTCTTGTTGCTCTGGGAGCTGCCCGCGAGCAATGCCCGCGCAGGAGAAGCGAGCGCTGGCAGTTCCAGAGGCCGGCGATTCGTGGTGCCGCGGGATCGGTTCAACCGGCGGAGTCGCTCTGGCCGTGTCGGGCGAGGAGGTCTCTGTGACAGCAGGCTTGGACGATACCTGAGTAGCGCCGCTCAGCTGAGACGCTGCAGCGGAGGTGCGCTGAGCACGCAAACGCGCCGTCTCTTCGAAGGCCTTCTCCCACTTATAGCGGGTGGAACACTCGATAGAGGTCTTCGGGGCGATGTACATCCATCGCATCGTCACCTTCACGGTCGATCGCGTGGAATCCCCACGTACGAGCACATTGTAAACCGCGTGGGTCGGTGCACGAGAAGGATAGCCGCCAACCTGACCACAGTCCGCCTCCGTGGAGGCATTGTAGGAAATCGTGAGCTGTTCCGTTGCGATCAGTCCGGACGCCCGCTCGATGGTTCGAATCGGGATATTGCGATCAGCGAACTCGTCTATTACGGCATCCCAGGTTCGGCCGAACGAGGCGGCGACTGGCGTCGCCTCCCGCGGGGTTGCCGGTGCGGGCGGTGTGAACTGAGCGCAGCCCGTGACTGCCAGAACCAAAGTTGCCGATACACGTGGCATGGCGGCTCGAGCAGGATGCACGCGGCACTCTCCGGCGGCGCCCCAAGCCTAGCAAGCGCTACCTGGCGTTTGGTACCAGTTGATTTGTCTCAGGGGTCCCACGAAACCTACGGCGGGGACCAGGTACCGCCAGCCCCGATTTATTGAGGCTTATCGGCCGAGGATCCCTGCGACGTGGCGGTCGCATGCCCCGCCGAAGGATCCGGTTGATGCCCTCCCCGTGGACCCGGCAATGTTTCGGGAATGGAAAAGATCGGGCGGGCAAGCATGAGCAGCACCATAGCCCCCACGACGAGGGCCAGCAGGAAAGGCCCCCACTCCGCCAGGCTCGAGCGTCCTGCCCGTGGGGCATGTAGCCGATAGCGAACGCGGTCCGACATCAGGTCCCATCCTTCCCTTGAGGGCAGGTGTTCAAACTGGGGACCCTCCCTTTCGCCGCGTCGTGAGCCAGGCCACGATAGACCGGTAGGCCAGCCCACCGGCGCACCATAGGCGGCGACGGGATAAGGAGATAGTCGCCGCCGGATCCAGAGATAACAAAATCGTCGCTGCCCTCGACCTCGGCGACAAATCCGCTCCCCCCGCGGGACCACGGACCTCCGATCGGCTGGACGCGCGGCCGGTCCAGTCCCAATCACCAGCACACCCCGAGCGTCATGATTGACGGCTGCCGGAGCCGAGGCGACGGAGTTGTCGGGTCGGGCGAGGCGCCGGCCTGCGGCCGCGAACCTCTCACGCAGCTCTAGCTCTGTTATCTGTCGGGGCTTACGCCCCCCATGCCGATCCAGCCCGCCTCGGCGCCGAAGTGGAACAACGCTTGCCGGTGCTGGGCGCGGCGAAGGAGCAGACTCCTCCCAACGGGGGATGGCTGGGGCGATGGGCCAAACGAGAGGCGGAACTGGAGGATGATGGATCGAATTCTTGCCCGAAAGGCACCGCGGGTGCCGTTGCTGGAGGAGCCGCGGGACGAGCTGTTCAGTCACATCCTGCGAAGCGGCGTCATCGGTGCACCCCCAGACCAGCAGCGGGAGTGGCTCGACGAAACCATCGGGTACCTTGCCGACCGGTATCCGGAGCTGTCGCCTGAGGATGTCGAGCTGCTGCGCGAGGTGGCGGACCGCTTCTGCGCGCGCGAGCCCGTGACGTAGGAATTGGACCGCCCGCACTCAGCATTACCGCAGTTGCTCCGCAGGGATTCCAACGACATACGCCAACGAGCCCCCGGGCAGGACGCTGATGTCGAGGCCCCGCGAGGCCAGATCCAGCACGCAGCGGCGGACACCGTTCACTCCGCGGCGCCCGAAGTCGTGCCATGCAACGGCGCCGCCCGGGCGCACGCAACGTAGCGCCCGCTCCGTGTCCGACCGCACGTAGTCGTAGCTGTGCGCCCCGTCGATGAAGAACAGGTCGACTCCCCGGTGCCACTGGGAGAAGTCGAAGGTCGCTGAATCTCCCTTGAGCGTGCGAACCTTGCCCTCCACCTCAGTGCCGCTGAAGGCATACCGGGTGGCCGCGGCGCCGTACCGCGCCAGCTCCAGGTCGAGCACGGTCTCCTCGAACGCAAGGTCCAGGTCGCCCGCCGGGAGGTCGAGCGTGAACACGGTGGTGTCGGGCGGCGTGTTCAGGGCAAAGTGGAGAGCGCTGTAGCCGTGCAGGGTCCCGATCTCGAACACGGTACGGGGTCGGAGCGCCTGGCAGAGCAGGCACAAGCCGACGAGATCGGCCAGGTAGGACGTGACGGCGCGGAACCACAGCGTGTCGGTGTGGTTGCTGAGCCGGATGCTGACCGGCGCCGGCTGGGGCAACCGGTCGAGGACGTGCCGTTCAGGGAGGTCTCGCTTCTGGGCGAAGGCGTCCAGCAGGAACAACGCCTCCGCATGATACCCCACCAGCTTTCTCGGGCGCCGAATCAGCCGGAGGCTCGAAAGATTGGCGCCGACGACCGCGTTGCGAGCCGCGACCAGGGCAGCCCGGACCCACTCCATCCGCATGGCGAGCTCCTGTCCGGCCGCGAGCTAGCGCGCCGGCCCGTCCGACACGGTCGCCCAGCACTCCAGCTCGATGCGGGCGCCCAGTGCCAATCCCGAAGCCCCGAACGCACTCCGGGCGGGAAGGTGGCGGGGGAAGTAGGTGACGTACACCTGGTTCATCGCGCCCCAGTCCTGCATGTCGGCCAGCATCGCCGTGCACTTGACGACCTGATCCAGCGACGACCCGTTCCGCTCCAGCACGCGGCGAACGTTCTCCAGCGCCTGGCGGGTTTCGGCGGCGATGCCGCCGGCGACGAGGCGGCCCGTGCTGTCGTTGCCGAGCTGCCCCGAGAGAATCAGCAGGCGACCGACCCGGACGGCCGCGGAGAACGGAAGCCGCGCTCCGCCCTCCAGGGGGATGTACTCGACGAAGGGGGTGGGGGGGCCGGCGCGCTCACAGGCGCCGAGCAGCGCTGCAGCCACCAGCCACGAGGCTGCTGCCCTCCAGTAGTGCGGTTGGGCCAGGGCCATGAAGGCCGATCGACTCGGGAGGAGAGACCCGGCAATTGTGCACTGGCCTGGGAACCTTGTCCAGGCTCCTGTTCTGCGGCAGTCGCGTCGCGCCCATATTTCCGGGAATATCCTAGTCGCCCTCTGAGTCTCCCTTCTGAAGGCGGCACCAGTCCTCGTCGAGGAGTCGGGTGGACCCAAGCGCGCTGGAACGATTCGAAGAGACAGTCCTTCCCCACCTGGACGCGGCGTACACGCTGGCGCGCCACCTTCTGCGCAACGAGCACGACGCCGAAGACGTGGTCCAGGACTCCTACCTCCGGGCCCTGCGCCATTTCGACGGGTACCGAGGGGGAGACATGCGCGCGTGGCTGCTGACGATCGTGCGACACGCCTGCTACAGCTGGCTCCGGCGGCACAAAGTGGACACCCGCTCGACCGAATTCGACGAGACGGTGCACGGCGACGATCGAGCGGTGGACGACCCGGAGGTCGAGCTCTTGCGCGGGGCCCTGAGAGACGCGCTGAACCAGGCCATCGACCGGCTCCCGATCCAGTTCCGGGAGGTGGTGATCCTGCGTGACGTGCAGGGGCTGTCCTACGCGGAGATCGCCGAGGTGGTGGGCATTCCGGTGGGCACGGTGATGTCGCGACTGTCCCGAGGCCGACAGCGGCTCCAGCGCGCGCTGCCGGTCGAGGACTACTGGAGGAATTGAGCGTGCCCTGCGAGACCTTGGGCGACAAGTTGAGCGGCTATCTGGACCGTGAGCTCGATGACCGGGCTACGGGCGAGGTCGAGGCCCACCTCCGCCAGTGCGTCACCTGCTCGGCTCGGCTCGAGCGGGAGCGGAGACTGCGGGCCGCGGTGCAGGCACAGCTCACGCCGATGCGGGCGCCGGAGCGGTTGCGGAGCGATGTGCGCCGGATGCTCCGGGCCCAGGTGAGGCGGACCCAGCGTCAGCACATGCGGATTCCGGCCTGGGCCGCAACCGCCGCGGCGCTCGTCCTGGGCCTGGCGGGGGGTTGGCAGCTGAGCGCCTGGCAGGGCTCCCGCGCCGAAAAGTCCGATTTCGTCGCGGAGGTGGTCGTGAGCCACCTGCGCTCTCTGCAGGGCGGTCACCTGACCGACATCGCTTCGTCCGAGCACCACACGGTAAAGCCCTGGTTCGCGGGCAAGCTCGATTTCTCTCCCCCGGTGCCGGACCTCGCGACCGAAGGCTTCCCCTTGATCGGCGGGCGGCTCGACTACCTGGCCGAGCGTGCGGTCGCGGCGCTGGTGTACGGCCGCAGGCAGCACCTGATCAATCTGTTCGTGTGGCCGAGCCGGGAGTCGAGTGCGGGGCCGGCCATGGACTCGCGGCGAGGCTATCAGGCGGTCCACGGCGCGGCGGGTGGCATGGCGTATTGGGCAGTGGCGGATCTCAATGCCGCTGAGCTGTCGCAGTTTGCCCAGCTGTTCGCAGCCGAGCTGCGGCGCAACGCCGGCAGGCCCTGACTAGGCCCCGGGCGCCGCCGACGCGAGCGCCTTGACCAGATCGTACCAGAACTGGCTGGCTTCGTGGAACGCCTTCACACCAACCCGCTCGTCCCGGCCGTGGGCTCGGATGTCGTCTATCCGCTCGAAGATTGCGCCGACGCCGTAGGTGGGAATGCCTCCATTCCGGGTATGGAGCCCATCGGTGGCGCCGGTGGACATCTCGGGGACGACTACCGCACCGGGCCAGTCGCGAGCGACCAGCCGCTCGATCGGCTGCATGATGTCGGGCCGGAGCGGTGACGCCGGGCTGGGTGTCGGCTGCGCGGCCCGCGAGACATGGATCGCCGGGTCCGCGATAACCCCTTTGAGGACCGCCTCGACCTGGTCGGCCGGGTCGTCGGGGAGCATGCGGCAGTTCACAGTGGCCCGGGCAAGCTGGGGCAGAGCATTGTCGGCGTGACCGGCGAAGAGCCGGGTGGCGACGCAGGTCGTGCGCAGAACCGAGTTGTAGTACGGCACGGTGGAAAGCCGCCGTGCGGCGCCCGCATCGCCTGACTTGGCGACGGCGCGCATGTCCGCCGCGATCCTGGTGGGCTGGGTCGCCGCCGAGCGCTGAAAGAACGCCCGGGTGGTCTGGTTCAGGCGGACCGGGAAGGTGAATTTCTCGAGCCGGCCCAAGCCGGCTGCCAGGCGGTAGATCGCATTGTCGGGTTCGGGGACCGAGCTGTGGCCGCCCTTGTTGCGCACCTCGAGATTGAACGTGAGAAAGACCTTTTCGGCCGTCTGGACGTCGAAGACGACCGGTTTTCCGTCCCGCAGCTCTCCGCCGCCACCGTCGGTATTGAGAGCGAAGTCAGCGTCCACCAGATCCCGGTGCTCGCCGACCAGCCACTTGATGCTGTTGCTGGTAGTCTCCTCGTCAGCGGTGAGCACGATGATCAGATCGCGATCGGGAACGAATCCCTCCTGCTTGTACCGGATGAACATGGCGGCCAGCGTCGCCACGCCCGCCTTGTTGTCGCTGGAGCCTCGGCCGTAGTAGTACCCGTCGAGCTCGCGGAACTGGAACGGGTCGAACGACCAGTCCTCCTTCCGGGCATCAACCACGTCCAGGTGCGCCATGAGCAGGATGGGCTTGGCACCGCCGGGCCGCCCGCGATAGCGCGCGACGAGGCTCTGGTGGCTGGCGTCGTAGCCCAGAATCCGGATATCGCTATCGGGAATGCCGGCGGCGGCGAGGCGTCGGGCTACCGCCTTGGCGGCGTCCGCCGTATGACCGGCGGAGTCGCTGGTGTTGATCTCGACCAGCTCCTTGAGAATGTCGCTCTCGAGGGCACGCGGATCGGTGGTCTGAGCGGACAGGGTAGCCGGCAGCGCGGCGAGGACGAACCGGAGGGCTGACCGGAGAACGGGGCTCATGGGACCGGGGTGAGGGAGTCGGGTTGGGGCCGTGAATGGCGGAAGATCGCCGGCCCCATGCCTCAGGTCCAGCCGCGGCGGGTGCCACGCCGGTCCGCGTGGCCCCGCTGTGGAGGAGTCGTCCTAGAGCCGAAGCCGGACGTCGATGTCCACGAGGAAGGCGGGCGGAGTATCGACGAATATGACCCGTTCGCCCTCGCGCCGGATGACCAGCTTCTCCAGCCGGCCCTGGCCCTTGCCCCGGCCGTTGTTGCCGGCCCGATACCAGACCACCCGGGTGTCGCCGTCGTCCTCGATCTTGACCACCCGGTAGCCGTGCCGCACCAGCACGTCGCGGGTCACCACGATCGCCCGATCGGTGGCGACCACATATTCACCGGGCCGGCCCTTCACCTTGTCGTGGTGCTTCTCGTGGCCCTTGCCCTGGGCGTGGCCGGTGGCAGCCACGAGGCAGAGCAGGACGCCGCTCGCGAGTGCAAACCGCAGGATGGAGCCAATGCGAATCATGAGACCTCCGGGAGATAGGTACCGATGCCGCCGGGACTTGTGGCGGGCGACGAGGGCCAAGGCGGCAAGCGGCGTGCCGGTCGAGGGACCGATCGGTGGATCCCGGTGCTACTGTTCGCTGGTACTCATGCGGAGAACGCCATGAACGCCGAGGAGCTCCGGGGGCTGCAGGCTCCCCTCAAGCAGCGGTACCGCGACGACCCCGCAGCCGCAGTCGTCACCTTGTCCGCGACTGGCACGCTGGATACGGCGGCGATCAGCTGCCGGGTCGAGACCGGTCGCGCCCTGGTCGAGGCCGGTTTGCACCCGGCCACGGGCGGTTCCGGGCTGCAGGCCTGCTCCGGGGACATGCTGCTCGAGGCCCTGGTCGCGTGCGCGGGCGTGACGTTGCGCGCCGTCGCGACCGCGCTCGACGTCCCAATTCGTGGTGGCAGGCTGAGGGCCGAGGGCGATCTCGATTTCCGGGGTACCCTGGGGGTCGCCAAGGACGCTCCGGTTGGATTTCGTGACATTCGGCTATTCATCGAGCTCGACAGCGACGCGAGTGGGGAGCAGCTCGATCGCCTGCTGAGCCTGACCGAGCGCTATTGCGTCGTATTTCAGACCCTGCGGCAGCCACCCGGCTTGAGCCTCCGGCGTCTCTGAGCGGGCTCCGGACGGCCGGGCGTGGTCGCAGGTCACAATGGGCTACGCGACCGGTTCCCCATCTGGCCCAGCGCGGCCGGATTTCGCATGTTGTAGCTCGCGCCCGGGGGTGCGGGCGGCTCTCGTTCGTCATCAACGGTAGGAGGGACTCTGCCGATGCGCATAACGCTGGTCCAGCCCCCGCAGGGCACCCGTTTCGGCTTTACCCGCATTCTCATGATCGAGCCGCTCGGACTCGAGTGCGTGGGAGCCGCGCTCAAGCTTCACCAGCACGACGTTCATCTGATCGACTTGCGACTGGAAAATCCACGGGTGCTGGCAGCTCACCTCCGTGCCTTCCGGCCGGGAGCAGTGGGCATCAGCTGTGGCTTTACCACCGACGTGTACAGCACGCTGCACACGGCCTCCCGAATCCGGGAGATTCTGCCGAACGCGACCGTCTTCGTCGGGGGGCACCATGCGTCGCTGATCCCGGGCGATTTTCTCTTCCCCGGCTCACCAGTCGATGCCGTGGTGATCGGGGAGGGGGAGTGGACCGGGCTCGAGTTGGTGGACGCGCTGGAGCGGGGTGATGACCCGGGAAGCGTGTCGGCGGTCGCTACCCTCGCTAATCTTGGCAGCGGCGTCGGCCATCGGAACCATTCGAACAACCTCGACGATCTGCCGATTCCAGACCGCCACCTGACCCGGCGCTATCGCCGCTGGTACCACCACGCGTTCGACACCCCCTCGGCGGCGGTCGAGACCTCTCGCGGCTGCCCGTTCGACTGCAACTTCTGCAGCATCTGGGTGTTCTATCAGCGCCGCGCGCGCCGGCGGTCGCCGGAGCGCATCGTGGAGGACCTGGCCCAAGTCCGGGCCCTGGGCGAGGACCGGGTCTTCTTTACCGACGACATCGCTTTCCTCCAGCACGACGCCTACGAGGAGCTGGCGCAGCAGATCCGCGCGGCCGGCCTCAAGCTGCTGTACTCCTGCGAAACCCGGTCTGACCTGGTCGTGAAGTATCGGGACCTGTTCAAGTCGTGGAAAGAAATCGGGATGAAGACGATCTTTCTCGGCATCGAGAAGGTCGACGACAACGGCTTGGATGCGGTGCGCAAGCGGACCAAAGGCGGTGCCGCAACCAACCTGGAGGCCATCGAGATCCTGCGGCAGCACGGGATCACGCCGATGACCTCGCTCATCACCGATCCGGCGTGGGGGGAGGAGGATTTCGATCGGCTGGAGGAGTTCGTGCGGCTGGCCCACCTGCCGTGCCCGACCTTCACCGTCCTGACTCCGCTGCCCGGCACGGAGCTGTGGGAGACGAGCAAGTCCCAGCTCACGACCACCGATTACAACCTGTTCGACGTCATGCACCTGGTGCTGCCGTCCAAGCTGCCGCCGAAGCGATTCTTCGAGCGACTGGCCCGGCTCTACTGCATGATGGACCAGACCACCCGGCTGACCTGGAAGGGGGCGCTCAACCTGGGCCGCATGGTGCTGCAGGGCAAGTCGTTCGCGGTGCGCCGGGTGCTGAGCGCTTCGCGGGAGATGCGGAACGCCAAGGCCTACCTGGAATACCCCGGTTCGACTCCGCGCCCCGACTTCGTCCCCAACGACTTCGGCCGAGTCAGTTGGGTGGAGCGGTCGCGGTCCTACCTGACTCAGCGGGCGGTGGTGGCCACGGGATGACTGCGTAAGAAGTGAAAAGTGAAAGGTGAAAAGGGGCTCCGGTTACCCGGGAGCCCCCTTTTACTTTTCACTTTTTACTTTTCACGCTGTTGACTTAGTGCCCCCCGCATCCGCACGCGTGCGCCGCTTCACCTGCGCTGGCTCCGGCCGGAGCGCTGACCACCGGCAGTGACCGGCTTGGCAGGTCCATCGGACGGTCGCCCGCGTAGATCTTGTGGCGGCCCCGCCGCTGGAACCAGTCCTTGGTGCTGGCCACCATGTGCATGTTCTCCACTACCTGCCGCCAGCCGACCCCGGTGTTGTAGGCACAGAACGAGATCTCGCCTTCCTGAGTCGCGTAAGGAATCACGCACATCTCGGTTCGGCGGAAGTCATAGGTCCACAGGTCCTGGAACCACATGCCGCCGACCCACAGCATCTTCCACTCGGCCGGTTCCGGCTTACGCCCGCCCATCAGCGCGCCGCTGGTCTTCACGTTCAGGATCTTGAGCATCTCCGTGAGGGTGAGCCCCGGGGGTGCCTTCCGCTGGTCGAAGTGCCGAAGCAAGGCGAGCGAGACCTGCACCAGGCTCAGCTTCTGGCCCCGGGCGGAATCGGTGATGACCGAAAGGTCCTGCATGAAGCGCTCGACGTCGAAGAACTGGGTGACCGGCGCCCATGACTTGGTCCGGCGATTGGCGACGATGAACACGCTCGAGCCGCAGTTGGGGTGGCAGGAGCAGCAGAGCCCGCCGAACTGAGCTTCGGCGCCCCGGAGATGGTCGACCACGGTGGTGAACCCGCCCACTGCGCCGAGGGGGTACCAGTCACGATAGGGATCGAGCTTCCCGTCGAAGTAGCGATGCAGCTCGTGCGCGAGGTGGGAGAGCGTGTACCGCTGCCGGTGGCGGTCGGCGTCGCTGATGCCCTCGTCCCGGCCGGTGAACGACACCGGCTGGAAGGAGATCCCGCCCAGATCGTCGCAATTGTCGATCACGAACTTGAGCAGCGGCCCCACCTGGGAGTCGTTCACCGTGTTGACCACGGTCGTGACCGGAACGATCTCGATGCCGGCCGCCCGCATGTTCCGGATCGCCATCAGCTTGGCATCGAACAAATTGCTGATGTGGCGGTGCCGGTTGGCGTCGTTGGTGACCCCGTCGAACTGGAAGTAGGCCAGATCGAAGCCCGCTTCCTTGGCCTGGTAGGCGAATTCCGGCTCGAGCGCGAACCGGAGCCCGTTGGTCGCCGCCTGGACCGAGTAGTAGCCCAGGTCCTTGGCGTAGCGGCAGGCCTCGAGAAAGTGCGGCGACATGGTCGGCTCGCCGCCCGAATACTGGACCGACATCTGCCGGCGGGGCTTGAACGAGATCGAGTCGTCCAGGATCTGCTTGATCTCGTCGAGCGTGAGCTCATGGACGTACCCGACCTGGTTCGCGTCCATGAAGCACGGGTTGCACATCATGTTACAGCGGTTGGTGAGGTCGATCGTCAGCACCGCGCCACGGCCGTACCGGATGGACGACGTTCCGTGCCGGTGAATCCGCTCGTCACCATGGGTACGGAAATCCCGGCCCGGGTAGCGCGCCTCGATGATCCGGCTGAACTCCGGGTCGATCGAGAGCAGGTCCTCGAAGGTGCCGTGCTGCGGGCAGGTCTTCCGCACGATGACCCGGCCGTTCTCCTCGAGAATCGTCGCCTTGATCTCGCCGTTGTGGCCGCCGACCAGGTCCGCGAGATCTCGCTCTCCGCTGATGATGGCGTTGCGCGTCTCCACCACGCAGCGGGGGCAGAGCGAGTCGGTTTCCCTGGGCCAGCCCAGCGGCGGTTTGGTCCGCTCCCGACTCTTGAGGAGCGGACCAGGCGCCCATTGCGGATGCAGTGACTCACTTTCCGGCACCAGACCGTTGACGGTCTGGAGCGTGTGCCAGCCTGCGTTCGCCAGCTCCCGTACGGTGGCAGCCACCAAATCATTCATACGACACTCCCCTCTGTTTCCACGTCTGTGCACTAGTCCATCGCTGATCCGACGGCTGCGATCTGACGGAGCCGCTCCGCGAGTGCGGGGTCGAGTGGGCCGGTGGAATCGATTGCCCGCACGCGTCCTCCCAGCGCCTCCCGGAGGGCCTGATACTCCGGAGGCTCGCGGCCACGCTTGAGCATCCGCCGCGCGCGGGCGCGCCACCCGCCACCCGCCTCGGCCACCGGTTCCCGGACCACTGCGTTGCGAACCAGCTCAGCCAAGGTCGAAGGCGCGGCGACGACGCGATGGGGGCCGATCTCGTCAACCTCGGCCGCTGCACGGTCGGCCGCTCCCAGCACCACCATGCTGTATCCATCGCCGAGGCAGGCGTGAAGCGCGAGCCGAACCGCCAGGGTCACCGCGGGCGTGGCGAGATAAACCCGGTCGCCCGGCTGGGCCGGCCGGTCCCGCCACAGCTGCTCGATGCGCGCCGCGACATCCCCCTGGCTCAGCTCGTCCCAGGCCACCCGCCCCTCGACGCTCACGTCATGATGACAGATCGCAGCCTGGTCCGGCGCGATGCCACGGGCCTGGGCTCGAAACGCCTGCGCCCGTTCGGCGGTATCCAGGGTACCGCCCAGATCCAGCACCTGACCGAAGGTCCGCACCCCGTCCGACCGTGGCGCCGCGTCCATTGCGATGACCTCAGCCAGGCCCGGCAGCGCCAAGCGACCCCCGTCGAGCTGGGCGAGCGCCGTAGGGGAGGCGAAGATCACCTTGGGACCCGCGTCGACCAGCGCACCCAGGAGGCGGCCCGAGGGGAGGCCCGGATCAACGGCCACGGATACCGCTCCCACGGCGAGTCCGGCAAGATCGGCGACCAGCCACGCGGGGCCGGGCTCGGCGACGATCGCGATCCGGTCGCCCGGGTTGACCCCGGCCCGCTCCTGCAGGTACAGCGCAAGCCGGATGACCTGGCGATCGAGTCGCCAGTCAGGCGTGGGCTGCCACCGGTCGTCACGCCGGGTCAGGAAGGCGGCGTCCCGGGCGTGGTGTCGCATGGCCTGCAGATACAGCTGGTTCAGCGTCTCGGGAACGGTGTCGAGCGGCTGGTCCTTCCGCTCTGTCCGCTCGGCGAACAGCGAGTCGATGTACCCGATCAGGAGCAGCCACTCGACATGCACCATCAGACCCTCCGCGTCAGCAGCCGGAACAGATGGAACCGTTCCGCCTCGCCTCCGTGGGACCGTACGATCACCGGTCGGCCCCCCAAATGCCCGACGAGTCGCAAGCGGATCGCCTCCAGATCCAGTCCGGCTCCACCTGCCGGCTCGACCACGACCTCGGCCGGTATCGCGTCCGACTCGGGCATCTGGGCCTGGGCCCCGGTCTCCGACGCTCCGGGCGGCAGGTACCACCAAACCGCCACCTCACGGTGAGCCGGGGCGACCGCGCTCACCGCTTTCAGGAGATCGAGAATCTGCAACCGGGGCATCGGGTTCGCCCTCACGAGTGAGCCGCTCACGGTACAGATTGCAGCGGCCGCGGGTTGCCGGGATAGGACAGAATTACCATTTCGAGACACTATTTCCAGAGGGAGTTCCCTTACGATGACGTGGTTGTTTGCCTACGCCGAGCTCATGGGTGAGCACCTGCTGCGGAGCTACGACGTGCAGCCGGCCCTGCTCGCCGGCTATCAGCGGGCCTTCCTCCACTCCTCGCCTCTGCTATGGGGGACACCGGAGCACCCCGGTCCGCGGGTGGGTCTTGCGCCGGGCGGGGAATGCTGGGGCCTGGCGTTCCGGGTGCCCTGGTCCAGCCGACGGGCCATGCTGCGCCGGTTGCAGCCCACCGAGCACAGCGAGGAGTACCGTCGGGTCCGACTGTCGATCGGGCGTCGGGACGGCGGAGCGGAACGCGCCTTGGTCTGGATCAGCCGGCCCGAGGTCGTGAGCCGCTCCCGCTGGCGGGACGACGACGAGCTGAGCGAGGCCTTGCTCGCGGCCCACGGCACCGCCGGCCGAGGCCTGGAGTACGTCCGCACCATCTTCCACGCCCTGGAGCTCTGGGGACTGCACGATCCGATGATCGACGCCGCCTGGGCCCGGCTTGCCTCCTGGAGGCCTCGGTGAGCTTCGGATGCTCATCGGTCCGCTCTCTCAGAACAGAGTGATCCGGACGTAGCGGTGGGGATTGCTCCGCACGTCCCGCACGAGCAGGCCGGCATCCTGCACCACCACCTGCGCGTCCCTGGTCACGCTGTCGAACCGGACGGTGGCCCCCCGCAGGGCGTCGTACAGGGCCGGGTCGTTCACCGCGCGGCCGAGGGAACCCTCGCCGCGATCGATCTTGCCGAGAATCGACGTCAGGGTCCCCGCCGCGGACCGCAAGTCGGCCGATGCGTCGGCGAGGTTGCGCGAGCTGGTCGCAAGGCCGGCGGTGGTTTGCTCCAGCCGACCGTCGCCCAGGCCGCGGTGGACCTCGAGCGCCGTGCTCCGCATGCTCGCGCTCACGGCGGCAGCGTTGTCGAGCGTTCGGGTCAGCGACCGGAGCCCCTGGTCGAGGGTGGCAACCCGCGACGGCGCCAGCACGTCGGAGGCCCGCGCGAGGACTTCGGTCGCCCGGTCGCCCAGCACGGTGAAGGTCTCCGCCAGGCTGGGGACGCTGGCGGCCGCGAGGGTGTCTCCGGGCTGGAGCGGCTCGCCGGAGCGCCCGGCCGTGAGTTCCAGATACCGCCCGCCGAACGCGCCGGCGGGCCGGAGATCGGCCCGGCTGTCTTTGGCGAGGCGCAGGTCCGGATCGACCTGGACGTCCGCCAGAACGGCCCCCGAAAAGAGGTGGACGCCGCGGACCCGGCCCACGTCTACCCCAGCCAGTCGCAGGCGGTCGCCCCGCTGGAGGCCCCCGGCGTCGCGGAGTCGCACGACGAGGGGATAGCCTCTCCGGGTCAACGACTCGCCCGTCAACCAGTAGTAGCCGGCGACGGCGAGCCCCGCGGCGACCAGCACCAGCAGGCCGGTGACGATCTCGCTTCCTTTGCGTCTGCGCATGTCCGGTCTCCCTAAGCGACGTGGAGCGGTCTGGCGCGGCGGCGTACCTGGATCAGCGGATGATCGATGCTGTCGAGGTAACACGCGGGGACCTCGACTTGGATCCGGCCGCCGTCGAGCAGGGCGACCGTGTCGGCCACGCGGCCGGCGAGATCGAGGTCATGCGTCACCACCAGGCTGGTCACGCCCAGCTCGCGCTGCAGCCGGCGGATCAGCTGCGCCACTGCTTCGGCGTTGACCGGATCGAGGCCGGCGGTCGGCTCGTCGTAAAGGACGTAGCGCTGGCCGCCGGCGATGGCACGGGCGATCGCGACTCGCTTCTGCATCCCGCCCGAGAGCTCGGCGGGATACTTCGTCGCTGCCTCGGGCTCCAGGTTTACCCAGCTCATGGTTTCCTCGACCCGGGCTCTGAGCTCCGGCGACGGCGCCCGAGCGAGCCCGTCGTCGAGCCCGAACTGGATGTTCTCCGCCGCGGTCAACGAGTCGAACAGCGCGGAGTACTGGAACACGAGCCCCGTGCGGCGCCGGACCGCCGCGACGGCGCGCTCCGGGGCGTCGAAGATGGACACTCCGTCCACCTGGACGTCGCCTTCCTCCGGCTCGAGCAGGCCCGCCACGATCTTGAGCAACACGCTCTTGCCGGCGCCCGACGGGCCCAGGAGCACGAGCGTCCGCTCGCCCGGCACGGTGAGGTTCACGCTCCGCAGCACGGCTTGCGATCCGAACCGCTTGGTGACGTGGTCGATCTGAATGCTCACTTGAAGACTCCCAGCAAGCGGACCAGGACGAGGTCGCCCACCATCACGATGACAGTGCTGGCGACCACGCTCGAGGTAGTGGCGCGCCCGACTCCGGCCGCCCCGCCCTCCGCCCGCAACCCGACCAGGCAGGCCGTAAAGGTGATGCAGACCCCGAACAGGAGCCCCTTGATCAGGGAGAACCAGAGGACGAACGGATAGAAGTAGGACCGAGCGCCCTCGAGGAAATCGGCGACGGTGATCGGCTGGCGCGCGACTGCGAGGCCCAGCCCGGCCAGCATGCCGCCGGCGTCGGCGATCATCACCAATGCGGGAACCGCCAGGGCGCCGGCCAGGATCCGGGGGAGGGCGAGGTAGAGCACCGGGTCGCGACCGGTGGACCGCACAGCGTAGACCTGCTCGCTGACGACCATGGTGGCCAGCTCGGAGCCGATGCGAGCCCCGACTCGTCCGACCAGAACGAGCGCGGTTACGACCGGTCCCAGCTCGGTGAGGACGCTGGCGGTCACGACCATGCCGGTGATCGAGGCCGGCATGGTTCCCACGTTGTACTGGTAGCCGCTCTGTTCGGAGGTGACGGCGCCCGAGATCATGGCGACGAGCAGGACGAGGGGAATGCTCGAGACGCCGATGTCCCAGACTTGAGTGAACGTGAGCGGAAGGTAGACCCGGCGGTAGCGGAGGGCCTTGATGCAGGAGCGCGCCAGCGAGCCCGCGGCGGCGGCATTCCGGATCAGCGTGAGAACGTACCGACCCAACCCGAGGTCGAGTGACAGAGCAGACCGTGCCGCAACACCGAACACCGCAACCACCCTCGAATCGACCTTGGACCTTATAAAATGTCACTCCGGCACGGGGTCAATTCGACTGTAACAGTCGCGAATTGGTGTGGCTAGTATCGGATTGCTCCCGGGAGGGTCATCGGTCCGGCAACGAAATGAACGTCCCCAGGCCTGCGTAGATGTAACGGGTTCCGAACCCTCGCTGGAGAGCGGCGAAGGCCGGCTCACCGGTGCAATGGCCTGGGGCGATGAGGTCGAGGTGCCAGTTCTGGTCGAGGGAGCTGGCGATCCGTGCGATCTCCGGGTCCGGGGTGTTGACCAGGTGGAGTCCGCCCACGATGAGATGAACGTGGTCGCCGACCGGCCGAGACGCCTCGAGGATGGTCTCGATGCCGGGGTGGGAGCAGCCGACCAGGACGACGAGCCCCTGCGCCGTCCGAATCGCGAGCGAGAGCTCTCGGAGCTCGAGCGTGCCCGGATTCTTCGACACGGTGGAGATCACGACGAAACCGGGCGCGATCTCGGTCGTGCTGTCGATCCAGGTGAAGTTCGCTCCGGGCCAGGCGGTCCCGAACCGCAGCTCGGCGGGGGGAGCGCCCTCGAAGTAGCGCATCCGCGGAGGCAGCGTCGAGTCCGTGCGGAAGAAGGTCCCGGGCAGCGCGGCGCCGAACACACCGAAGCCTTCCGTCGGAGCGAAGATCTTGACCCTCGGGTTGATCCCCAGGAGGTAGTTGAGTCCGGCGGTGTGGTCGCCGTGGCGATGGGAGACGACCACGAAGTCGATGGTGCGGAGGTCGACGTGCAGGGCCCGGACATTCCGGCCAAATATTTCGGCGTCGTTTCCGGTGTCGAACAGGACTCGTTTCCCGCCGTACTCCACCAGGGCGGCGAACCCCCAGTCGCGAGTGAGACCCGGCCGGTCGCCGAACGCGTCGTAGAGAATGGTCACGCCGGCAGGACGGACCGGTTGGTGGGGCGGGGTTGCGCCGATTGTGGCGGGCAGCAGGGCCCCGAGCAGGAGCCAGATCATCGGTTTCACCCGTCGCCCGCGCTCAGCACCTCGCGCGCCGTTTCGGCATCGGCCGGCGCCACTACCAGCCGCACGGCCGAAAGCAGCGACATCGCGGGCAGCATGCCTCCGCCGTCGTCCCGCAGCACGGCGGCCGCGATGCCGTTCGACTCCAGGATCGCACGCGCCAGCTCGGCTTCCACTTCGGTCGTAAACCGGCGCACGATCACGTACTCCTCGGCCATCAGCCCGCCTCCGCCAGCACCACCTTCTCCTTCAGCACCCACACCTTGGTCGCGAAGAAGAGCCCGATCATCTGGGCGTGCTCGGTCGGACGGACTACGGCCACCAGCTGGTCGCCATCGTTGCCCTTGGTGCTCCGCACCGTCTCCTTCACCCGGAGCCGCCCGCTAAGCTCATCGAACCAGGGCGGCAGTAGCGCGCGCTCGTGCTTCTTGAGCACGTCCTTGGTGCGCTCGCCGGTGGGGTCGGCCAATGCGATCTGACAGTAGTACCAGCCCCGGTAGCCGGCGCGACTGGCCCGGGCGAAGGTCAGCGATCGCCGCTCCAGCCCGATCCATGCCTTGAGGGCCGGCGTGGCGCGGGGCCGCACCTCGATCCGGTCATCGCCGGCGGTGGGAACCCGCACCAGAAACTCCCAGAAGTGGCGGGTGGTGTTGTTGGCGTCGATTACGGCGTAGGTAAACTCGACGCCCGACACCGGCTCGCGGGTGAAGGTCCAGGAAGCGCGGCGCTCGCCCATCGCGTCGATCTGGAGCTTCGCAAGCCGATACCGTCGATAACGTGGCATCCGGGCACCTCCGCGGGGAGAGTGGCGAGAGATCGAGACAGGGATGTTCAATAGTACCTGCGAGTGCGGTAATTGCGAACCACAGAGGCCCGGAGGCACGGAGGTTTCCTACCCAATTCGAAGTTCTCCGTGCCTCCATGGCTCTGTGGTTTTCAGTTCTTGCGCCGCATGTCGGCGAGGATCGCCGCGGGAGAGATCGGGCCGCCGAGGAAATCGGCGATCACCGCCCGGCTGGAGCGCTCGAGGCCGAACCGATACAGCCGGGGAGCGACCCAGGCATACCAGGTGCTGTCGCCGGTGACGAAGGGGCCATGGAGCTCGCGGGTTCTCGCCCGAATGGCCGCGATCAGGATCGCCCCCGCGGCATAGTTCATCATGTAGCCCGGGGCGTCCACCAGCTGACCGCGCATGGCCCACCAGGATAGCTCCGGGTGGGGGCGGATCCGCAGATAGTCCCGGGTGATCGCGGCCCAGGTCTGGTTGGGGTCCGCGGTGGGATCCCGCTCCAGCCGGACCTGGAACAAGGCCCAGGCAACGTCCATCACGATCCCGGCGTAACGGGCCCGGAGGCCGTGCTCGAGGGGGACCGAGTCCCCCAGCCAGCGCTGCTGCCACGCCGGCTCGTACACGTCGAGCGCCACGAAATCACCCAGCGCTTCAGAGAACGGGTCGCTGTCGGGCCAGTCGGCGAACGCCGGCCGGGTGTGGATCGCGGCGATGTGCACCGCATGCCCGGTCTCGTGCAGCAGCTCGTTCAAGGCGTCGAGCCCGCCGTCGCGGTAGGTCGCGAACACCCACGGCTCGCCCGGCGACCAGCCGCCCTTTCGCCATCGAGGCCGGGCGCCGAACGTGGTGAAAGCAACTGGCGTTTTCCCCTCCCGGGGCGCCAGGTCGTAGTGCACGCCGAGGCGGGCCGGGTCGGCGCCGAGGGCGCGAAACACCGCCGCGTTCAGGGCGGTCAGCCGTTCGGCCGGGATGCGGGGGCTCAGCGCGCGGCTGGCCCGACCGACGGCGTAGTACCAGTCCCACGGCTCGAGCAGCGAGTCGGGCTCGGCCGCCCGCCAGGCCTCGAGGATGGCGATGAGCCACTGCTCCAGGCTGTCGGCTTCGAGGCCGAGGGCCCGGGCGCGCTCTGCCGAGGAGGACTCCCGTCCGGCGCGGCCCCGGTGCTCGAGCGCGACGAGCAAGCGGTACGGGCTCTCCGGCCCGTCGTCGCCGTTGACGCTGCGCCACACCGGATCCAGTGCCAGAAAGAGCCGCCGCCGCTGCCCGGCCTCGCTGGTGCGAGCGAGCGCGGCCAGGACGCCGAGCCGGTCCAGCGAATCACGGTCCACGGTCACGTGATGCTGAGCCCAGCCGTAGCAGGCGTAGATCCGGCCGCGCAACGAGTCGAGACCGTTGGGGGCCGCGGCGATCGCGCGAGCGTCGTAGCGGCATTCGGGTCGCGCTTCGGGGGTGGCCTCGAGTGATGCGGCGACCGGGCCGAGATCCCCCTGCAGGGCCGCGCGCATGACGGCGAGGGCGCGGCGGTCGTCGCCGGCCAGCGCGCTCGAGTCGATGGACGAGAGCCGGGCTGCCACCGCGCTGCGGAGCTGGTCGTGACGGCGGGCCAGGACCGGAAGCGCGATGCCCTCGGGGCTCTCCCGCCGTCCCCCGGCGGTGGTGATCTCGATTCGGTCGCGAATCGCGCGGAGGTCGGCGAATGCCGATTCCGCGGCGGCCAGAGTTGTTGGAGCAGGAGAAGGAGCGGCCGGGTGCGCCGCGCACCCGGCGAGGGCAGCGCCCAGCGCGAGCGTGACAACCTGCGCCGTTCCAGAGCGCATGGTGGCGAAACCAACCATCATCCGGCGGGCGGCTGGTAGACCAGGCAACCGGCCCGCGTGGGATGATCGACCACGAGTGCGGTGGGCCGCACGCCCCGGAGCAACCACAGCACGCTCAGGTCGCCCGCCGCCCCGACCACCAATAGCCACCCGAACGCCGCTAGCCGTGCCCATCCCATGAAGGTTCCGAGCAACGCCGGCACGATGCCCAATACAACCAGCGGAGCGACGGCGCCCAGGCGGTAGGCGGTGGCCGGCAGCGGGTCCGTGTAATGGGCGAACGGAGCGAGCGCCCGCCACTGCCACCCGAATCGCACCCGGCTCCAGCTGCCCCGGCCGGCGGCCACCCAGACCGCCGCGTGGACCAGCTCGTGCGCGACGATACCGAGCGCTAGGAGCGGGAGCCCGATCTCGAGCCGGCCGAGCAGAGCGTTCACGCCCGCATCCACCGCACCCGAGCCGCGGACGCTTACGTGGAGCGCCAGCAGACCGCCGACAAGGGGCGCTGCGAGCGCGAGGCCGAGCAGCGTGGCCGCGCCCATCGACGTGGAGCGATCGTCGGGCACGGGCCTGGCCGGGACAGCGGGCGGGGTCGGCTCAGGTTCGGGCACGAGCGGCTGCCGGGCCGCGGTGCGCGGACTGGGTCATCCCGCGCCGCCGCGGCGGCGTCCCGCTAGGATGAGCACCAGCCCCACGACAACCCCGCCCACCCCGATCCAGGGCGAGATGGTCTTCTTCTCTTCCACCGTCGCCTCGAGACCGCCCACCTTGAGGACGCTTTCGTGCGAGGTGTAGGAGAAGCCTCGCGCCGCCACCACTGCCCCAGCGATGACGAGCAGGACGCCAACGACGAGAGAAGCGCGCATAGGGTCGTCTCCGGTCTTGTGGTGAGCTATCGGCTGGCTGCGGTGGGTCGAGCGAAATGCTGGCTGCAACATAGGGCGCCGGAGGCCGACCGCTACCCCCGAACGGCGCGGGCGCAATTCCGTCCAAGACAGGCCCGGTCCTGCTCCAGCACTATCGACCCAGTCATCCAGACATGCGGAGGAGGTCGAGGAGCATGAATCTCTCGCGGCGGCGGTTTCTCGAGGCAACCGCCAAAGTCGGTGGCAGCGGAACGGCGCTGGGTGCTCTAGCGGCGCTGGGCGCCAGTTTGAGGCCGGCGGAGGCCCGGGCGCAGCAGCTTCGCATCAAGGACGCCAAGGCCACGCCCAGCGTCTGCCCCTACTGCTCGGTGGGCTGCGCGACCATGGTCCATACCATCGACGGCGAGATCGTCAACATCGAAGGTGATCCCCGGAGCCCGCACAACCAGGGTGCGCTGTGCCCCAAAGGCGCGGCGATCTATCAGCTGCACAAGAACCCGAATCGTGCGACCAAGGCGCTGCATCGCAAGCCGGGGGCCCGGCGCTGGGAAGAGGTCGATCTCGAGTGGGCGCTGGACCGGATCGCCGGCCTGGTCAAGAAGACCCGGGACGAGACCTTCGTGGAGCGGCTTCCCGACGGCCGGGTGGTCAACCACACGCTGGCCATCTTCGGGCTGGGTGGCGCCACTCTGGACAACGAGTGGAACCACCTCCAGCAGAAGTTGATGCGCGGCTTGGGTGTGGTCGCGATCGAAAACCAGGCCCGAATATGACACAGCTCTAGCGTCCCCGGTCTGGGGACCAGGCTCGGTCGAGGCGCGGCGACCACCTACCCGCGCAATCTCGAAGCCTCCGATTGCATCGTGATCGAAGGCTCGAATATGGCGGAGTGTCACCCGGTGGCCTTCCGCTGGCCTATGCGCGCCAAGGTCGAGCACGGGGCCAAGCTCATCCATGTCGATCCGCGATTCACCCGGACCAGCGCGATGGCGGATCTCTACGCGCCGATCCGGGCCGGTAGCGACATCGCTTTTCTCGGGGGGCTCATCCGGTACGTGCTGCACGACGAGCGCTGGAACACCGATCCGTTCTTTCGGGAGTATCTGGTCCACTATACCAACGCCGCCACGATCGTAGGGCCGGAGTTCAAGGACACCGAGGACCTGGACGGCGCCTTCTCCGGCCTGCTCGACTACAAGGGCAACCACGCCGGCTGGGGGCTGGACGGCTTCGTGGGCGAGTACGACACGGCCAGTTGGGGTTACGCCCAGCACGGCGCCGGCCCGGCCACAGTCGCTTCGGGAACCCCTT
>Ga0137403_10000626_pt1 | contig 45846 bp, 49 predicted proteins | sample CZOMad2_1_16fung_FD_122057 | JGI IMG/M metagenome (GOLD analysis project Ga0137403, IMG submission 122057) | Vadose zone soil fungal communities from Angelo Coast Range Reserve, California, USA - CZOMad2_1_16fungal (Hybrid Assembly) | ecosystem: Environmental > Terrestrial > Soil > Vadose zone... | reverse complement strand
CGAAGCGGGCCTGTAGCTCAGTTGGTTAGAGCATGCGCTTGATAAGCGCAGGGTCACTGGTTCGAGCCCAGTCAGGCCCATTTTCATTTTCGTATTTCCAATTTGGATTTCTGTACTCGGTGGCGCGGTTAAATCACTCGTCAGAACTGGAAATAAACAAACGGAACCGGACCGGTTGCCGGGAAGAGTTCGAGCGCCAGAAATGCGCAAAGGTATGCCGGGATTTGAACGCGCGCTGGTTGCAAAGCCAGGCGATCAATGAACTGATTTCGTTCCTGCGCGGCGGCCAGGAACAGAGAAATGAAAAGGAGCACAATCGTCCCAGTGGTCAGCAGAAATTCGCCAGTTACGTGCTGAAAACCGAATAACGCGCCTAACACATATCCGCTGGTCTGGAGAGTCTTTGGCCGAAAGAAAGCCGCACTTAACACAAAGGCCGCAAACATCAATCCGACGCTAAACGGCACCACGTAGCGCTTTTTCATGACTCTATCGATGGGTGTACCGACCGTTGCCCGATCGAACAGGCGATACCCAACTAGAAGCATACCGTGGTATGCCCCCCAGACCACAAATGTCCAGTTCGCTCCGTGCCATAGTCCCACGAGTACCATTACAACAATCATGTTACGGTATAAGACGAATCGCCCTTTTCTTCCCCGGCTGAACGGCATGAATATATAGTCACGCACCCAGGTCGAGAGCGTTATATGCCACCTCTGCCAGAGGTCAGGCGGATTTCTGGATAAGAATGGGCGCGCAAAATTTAGTGGAAATTCAAAACCGAGCAGCTTAGCGCAACCGCGAGCAATGTCCGTATAACCAGAAAAATCGAAGAACACCTGCATGAAAAAGGCAAGACAGCCTGACCAAGCAGCTAGCCAGCCTGGGTGCGCCGCTGGATCGCTAAAGTATGAGTCCGAAACCACAGCGAAACGATCGGCAAAGACCATCTTCTTCAACAGACCAGACAGGACGAGTATAATACCGCTCTGAATTACAATTGCCGCGGGACGCCGCCAGTATTGGATCTGAGAAATAAATTGCCGGGCGCGAATGATTGGACCCGCAATAAGATGCGGGAAAAATGCAATGAACAGCGCGTAGTCGACCGGGTTTCTGACAGCCTTCATTTTTCCCCAATAGACATCGAGGGTATAAGAAAGACTGGCGAACGTGTAAAAGCTGACTCCGACCGGAAGGACAACTTGTAGAACCACCGATGACTTAGGGATATGGAGCAAACCAGCTAGGGAACCAGCAAAGAAGTCATAATACTTAAAGAAACCAAGAATCCCAAGGTTGACCACGAGGCTAACAGCGAGCAGGACCTTCTTACGGCGCCCGCTTGTGACTTCCAGCCAAATCCCCAGGAAGTAGTCAACCACCGTAGAGGTCAAGATGAGGACGATGAATCGCGGATCCCACCACATGTAGAACACGTAGCTTGCGAGTAAGAGCAGCACTTTCCCAATGCGAAACGGCATGCTGTAGAACAGCGCCGCCACGATCAGAAAAAACATCCAATACTGGAAGCTATTGAATAACATCAGGGATGGCTGGCATGTGAATCGGCTGCTGCAAGCCGTGCCACGAGGTCATTAACTAGCCTTTCGGTAAACCTTTGCCGGCCCTTGGCATTGAGGTGGAATGCATCGAAGTAGTAGTCGGGTTTTTCGAGAAAATCGAACGTTTGTTCGGGAAGGGAAAAAACTGTTCTCTGCCTCATCACCTCGGGAAAAAGCGCGCGTTGTCCCACAGAGAAGGCAGGGAGTTCAGCAAACGGCCCCCGTGGGATCGGCGTAAGCACAATAGCAGTGGCACTCTTCGAATAGCGATTTAAAATTCTCGGGATCCAATCGCGCTGTAGTCTCAGGGAGTATTGCATTTCCGATTGAGACGGCTGTAATAAACTCTTCCGAATCGCTTCTCGCTGAGCTTGGGTTAGTCGTGGCGGGAAAGTTATCTGGCCTGTCGTGGCGTCATAGGACGTGCCCACCAAGTCGTAGTCCCGTCCTTTATAAACAGCCCGGGCATGAACCACTGCCGACTCTCGTTGAACGCTTTCTATTCTGGCAATGGGATGTTCAAGAAAGTCTGCAACATCGCTCTGGTATGCCGATCCCCGCAATATGCATGCCGTAACTGCTCTGAACCGACCAGACCATTGCTGAAAAGCAGACGCAAAAGTGAAGCAGTCGCCATAGCGCAAGAGCGGGGCTGCCATGGAAATTCTCAAGGGCTCAGCACTGGTCGGTTCGTAGCCAATGCCGTAAGGCACAACAATCGCCCAGTAGCGTTGCGCTGTTGGATCCACTTCTCGAAGCATATAGTACCAAGTGTTTGCGGTAGAGGCGGGTTCAGCGAGAGTCACAAATTTGAATCCGGCTGCCGACCCAAGCTCGTCAGCCACCGCGGTAGAGAACCCCTCTGCCATTCTCGAATCTCCGAGAACCAGCACCTCTTTAAGACCCGAGGCAGGGCGCTGCTTTTCCGCTCGCGTAATTACGGCCAATCGTCCCGCGTAGGAATCGGGAGCTAAGATCGAAACGTACAATCGAGTATGAAAAACGACGCCATCCAGACAAACGAAGGCGGTTACCCCGAGCAGAAGGTTTCGTGCAACATGGAGGGGGCGAGGCGACGTTGTTGGTTCGGTAGGAAATGTCGTACGCAGCTTTGCCGTCGAGCTGAGGTAAACCGCGATATACACAATCGCTAGCAGCGCCACAACCAGAAGCCAGCGAACTCCGCCTCTTAATAACGTAGCGTGCGGAGAGGCTTCGCTTGCTGTAGTTCCAGACACAATTACTGTGGCAAGCAACGCCCGTCGCTGGTCGTCACTGTAAAGCTCGAAAACATAGCTACCCGCCCGAATCCACGGAACCACGCGGCTCCCTTTCGCGCCAGCAGCAAACAGAACCGGTTTACGGTCACGTGCTGTTACAAAAACAAAACCCATAGATCCGTTTCCCGTATCCCAGCGAATCTCGGTACTGCCAGGCTCACCAGTGATCGTCACGTGCTCCGGCTTTGCTGTGATTGTGGGCGCGCCCGAACCCTGCGGGGCAGCAGAGCCAGCTCCGGCTTGGTGCACAGCCGCTGACGTCATGCACGGCGCTGCTAAAAAGACCGCAAGACACGCCACAACAGCAGCCAGTAGTGAGCGAACTTTCGCGGCCGCCCAAGCGTTGCGCGCTCCAACTTCAGAGGGATCACACACTTTGTCGTTTAACCGCGGTGCGTTTAGACAGTCGCAACAGGAGAAGCTCGCAATCTGCGAAGTCATAATCGCGCATCCACGAACTGGCTCTGAGTGCTGCTTGCGATCTTTTTGGAATGGCGGCGTGCGAAACTCGCACCGAGCAACAGTCCGAAAAATGCTCCTGCAATATCCAGGATGACGTCGTGAACCGAGGGAGTACGCGACTTGACGAATGATTGGTGGAATTCGTCGCTCACGGCAAAAGCTGCGCAAGCGAGCAGAACTGCGCCAAACAACATTGGCATTTTCACGCGCAGACTTAGACCGCTGCGAAGTGCACGCCAGAGGAGAAGAGCCAGAATCGCGTATTCGCCGAAGTGTGCGCATTTGCGCATGATGATGAGGATGAACAAGATTCTCTCCGGTGCCATCCCGGGTTTCAACCAGAGCAAAATCGGAACCATTAATCGCGATGTATGCTCGGCGGACATGAGATTGGTCGAGCCGAGAAAAATCACGGCGAGCCAAACCAATAAGGGCAGCCAATATTTAAGGAAGGATTTCATCCGAAGGTCATGTCGCAAGTCAAAGATCGGAGGAGTATCTTTTGCATCAGCCGATCTGCATCTAAAATCTGCCAATTGAAATCCGAAATCAGAAATCAGAAATCAGCAATCGGTGCTCCCCTCACCTTCCGACCGATTTTCATGGAGCGAATCTGGGGCGGCGAGAGGCTTGAATCAAAATTTGGCAAAAAACTGCCGTCAAATGCGCGAATTGGCGAGTCATGGGAGATTGTCGATCGTCCCGAAGCGCAAAGCGTCGTAGCGTGCGGTCCACTCAAGGGCAAGACTCTGCATGAATTGTGGACGCAGGATCGATCATTGATCTTTGGCGAGCTTCCCGACGCTCCGCGATTTCCCTTGCTCGTCAAACTTCTCGATGCGCACGAGAATCTTTCCTTGCAAGTGCACCCGGCAGAACAAGTCGCCAGGAAAGTAGGCGGCGAGGCGAAAACAGAATTTTGGTACGTTGCCGCGGCCGATCCGAACGCTGAACTTTTCCTCGGGTTTTGCAAACCGATTGCACGCGATCAATTCGAAATCGCACTGCGCGAGGGAACAGCTGCTGATTACGTTCAAAAAATTCCCATTAAACCAGGCGACGCGGCATTTCTTCCAGCCGGGCGGATTCACGCGGTGGGCGCAGGCAATCTGTTAATTGAAATCCAACAGAATAGCGACACCACTTATCGCGTATTCGACTGGAATCGTGTAGATGACAAAGGCAAGCCGCGGCAGTTGCACATCGAGCAAGCGCTCCAATGTGTCGATTTTAACGACGTCGGTCCCAAATTAGTCGAACCACAAGGTGAACTTCTTATCAGGCACAAACGGTTTGAGATTCAAAAATGGAACCTTGACCTGCCGCGTGCGGTTGCGCCGCACGGGCAATTCGCAATCATTTGCTGTCTGAGTGGGAAAGTTGGCTGCGCAGATGTCCATTTTGCTCCCGGACATTTTTTTCTAGTCCCGGCTCAGTTGCACGATCGTCAACTGAAACCCCTTGACGCGCAAACAAGCCTTTTACGTGTAACAATTCCGGTGCTGTAGGCCGGTCTCTGAGCGCAGAATATGTTGTTTGTCGATCAGAGATCACTGCTGCAGTTTAGACCTGAATCCAAATCCGCCGGACCACTTCACGATTTTTGACCGGGATCACGTTAGTCTTTTGTGGCGCATCCTCTTTTCGCGCGGTCGAAACAATGAAAGTGCCCGCTCCGCACAGCGAGAAGCAAAGCAAAACGATCGCGATCTTCGTCAGCAAGTTCACGGATTACTTCCAAGTTTATCGCCGTCTTTCAACCAGAAGCGTCTCCCAAGCGCCGCAGGTAAGTAAAGCTGTAAATTCCGGTCGCATGCCCATCTGCCCACCGCGGTTGCAATGCGTAACCGCCTATCAAATCGAAGCCGGTCAGTTGAAAACCTTTGTCGGTGTAGCTCACCTGTGGGCGCGAGAGATTGCCAAGCACGTCGGGTTCGCCACCGCAGGCAGCACACGGGCAGGCGCGTCGGAGCGTTTCGAGCTTGATAAAGGATTCTGCGCCGTCCTTCCAGGAAATGGCAAGCTCGTCTCCTATTTGCTGAATGTTAGTTGGCTCCAAGCGCATTCTGACCAATCGACAATTATTTAGCCACGAATTGACACGGATGAAATACGGATACGAAAAAGAACGGGGATTCAGCTTTCAGAAATCCGTGAAAGTCCGTGTTCATCAGTGGCTTTCTGCTTCTTGGAGCGTTCTCCGAAAATCGCAGTGCCTACGCGGACGAGCGTTGCGCCTTCCTCGACTGCGATGGGAAAATCTTGGGTCATTCCCATGGAGAGTTGGGCGAGATCAACCCGAAACTCTGTTTGCAGGCGATCACGCAGCTGACGCAGCTGAACAAAATATTTTCGTGACGCTTCAGCTTCCTCGGCCATCGGTGGGATCGTCATCAGACCCACGATTGTCAACCGCGGCAGCGCGAGAAGCTCTTCCATTTGCTCGCGGAGCTTGTCAGGCGCGAAGCCGAACTTACTCCCCTCGCCCGCCACATTCACTTCGAACAAAACGCGCCCATGCAGCCCTTCTTCATCGGCGATGCGGTTCACCTCTTGCGCGAGCGTGAGCGAATCGAGGCTGTGAATCATTTCAAACAGCGGCAGCGCGTGCCGGATCTTGTTCTTCTGAAGGTGTCCTACAAAATGCCAGTGAATATTTGATGGCAGTTCCGGAATTTTTGCGCGTGCTTCCTGCACACGACTTTCGCCAAACAACGTTTGCCCGGCCTCAATCGCCTCACGCACTTTTTCGGCAGGATGCGTTTTCGTGATCGTGACGAGCTCAACGTCATCAGCTGATCGCCCCGATTTCGCCGCGGCCTCCGCGATCTGCTCGCGCACGCGGCTGAGGTTTTCAGCGACTGCAGTCATCGCGAGAACTGTAGGGCAGCCGCTCCGGCTGCCAATTCAAAATCAGGGAGGCGCTTTCCATCACTGACCCGTCCTGTGATCACGCGCATTATTTTGCTGGCCAACTGCATCATGGTCGGGCAAAAGCAAGGATTATGAAACGCCATTTACTCGTTGTCGGAATCATTGTTGTGGTGACCTGTTGCAGTTTGCTCGCGCAGGAGAAAACCACTCTTCAGCCTAACGTGAGCATCCTCAGCATTCTTCAAGGCAGCTCAGGCAAAACTGTCGAGGTGCACTTGAGATCTGGAGAAAAAATGGGCGGCAAAGTCTCGCAAGTGACCGAGAATATCGTCCATCTTTCCTCATTGACCGGCGCGGAATATTTTGACGCCTTCGTCGATGTAAAAGACGTTTCGGCAGTTATAGTTCGCGTCGCCGGGAGATAGCGGCGCCCACGATTCACATTGAGGATTCTGGCGATCTAAAATCTCGCTGCCGAGAATCGACTGACCATGCGTCTTCAGGGTTGTCATGGCCGGGAGCAATTGCCGATACTCAAGACATGATTACCAAAAATATCGGCATGCTTCTGCTTGCGATCTATCTCATCGCGATAGGAATCCTTACTCTCACCGGACTGGGCATCGGCATCATAACTGGCGTGCTGGCGCTGCTGGCAGGAATTTTTATCCTGATCGGGCGTTAACTTCTTTAGGACACGCAAGTAAGTCCATCATTTGCCTGGCCAGTTTTGGGCCGATGCCGCTTTCTTCGTGTTTGAAATAGACGAACGCGTCTTTCCAGTTTGTGTTTTGCTCGCGAACGAACTCGGACCAGTTCCTCAAATCCGCGTCCCCGTAGTCTTCGCGGCGGAGCCGGAGATAGCCGTAATCGGCGGTAATCTTCTTTGGCGTAGCGATCGTGTCGGTGTCGGCGACGCAAAGCGCGATGTTGCGCGACTTTAGTAGATCGAAAATTTGGTCGTCGAACCAAGAAGAGTGACGGAATTCAAACGCCGCGCGCATGTCGGGGAATTCGCGAAGAAATGAGCTCAGCACATCGGCATCCTTCTTGAAAGTTGGCGGCAATTGAAACAACACTGGGCCAAGTCGTTCGCCGAGGCCGGTCACGACCTTGCAGAAATATTCGAGCGTGTCTGCGCAATCGCGGAGCTTCGACCAGTGCGTAATCTTTTGAGGTGCTTTGAGCGCGAACCGGAACTTCTCTGACGTTTGCGCTTTCCAATTGTCGATCGTTTTCGGCGCCGGAATCCGGTGGAATGTGTAATTGATCTCGGTGGTTGAAAATCGCTCGGCATAAAACGGCAGCATCTTCGCCGCGGGCAAATCTTCCGGATAAAAATTTCCTTTCCACTCCGCATACTGAAATCCCGAGGTTCCAATCCAAACTTTCATAAAGGCGCCAGAATGAAGACTTCTCCAAGTAAAGGAAGGCTTCAAGGAGCACGAAAAGTTTTTTAAAGCGTCCGCCGCGGGCGCCGTATCCGAATCCAGTAATAACGGCGCGTTATCTGGACTCGATTAATTCAAACGGGGAAAGAGAACACTTATCAGCGCCGCAATTCAACTAAAAAGGGGGAAAACATGAAGAGAATGCTATTGAGCATTGCTTTGGCAGCAGTGGCATCGGTTGCGTGGGGACAGACCACACGGCAGCCGCTTATGAAGACGCAAGATGTGCCGCAGCAGCGGCAGACGACAAGTACCACGACCACTACTACTGAAGGAACGGGGACGATCACGGAGTTCACTCCAGGCAGCGCGATCGTGCTTAAGGAAAGCAGCGGGCCGCGGCATTATCGCTTCGGCAAAACCGTTACTTATGTCACGCGCAGCGGTAAGGTCTTGAATGAGGACACGGTGAGAACAAGGGTCAAAGTGGGTGTTCCTGTCCGAGTCCATTATACCGGAACCGGCGACAGCATGATGGTTGATCGCGTTGTTCTCGATGAGGATTAAGATCTAGTCTCGTTCGTCTCCGACGCGCCTTTCTGTTCTGCCCACGGGCGAATAAAAGGCGCGTTTTCTTTGTAGCCGCAGCGGCTAAGTCTTTGCAGTAACTATGGCCTTTCGAACGCCTTGATGTTTCCTGTTACCTTTGTAACAACAGGATAGCCCTCGATCATTCGCGGAATCTTTTGTTCAGATTCAGCATTCTTCCGAGCGAGCATTACGGTCAAACAGAGGGTCTCGCCATCTTGCACTGTCCCAACATATACCCCAACGACATCCGGGATTGCCAATAGCTCCTGATCATGCGCAGCGAGAACGAGATTAATGTCACGGTTCGGTTTTGCTGAAGTGTTTTGGGCCATGTTCTGAGGGCAAATGACAATTGAATTCAGCACCAGGATCAGCGCCGAAAGACACACGGTAGCCTGTGTGTTTGGCATAGTTTCATCCTCAAACTGCCGTCAATTTCCCACCATTGTGGCGCCAAGAAAATTCAGAACCTGGCCGATTGGATTTGCAAAGGCCTCGGTGCTATTGCCCGCAAAAAGCAGACCAATCGCGCGCGGGTTTGGGGAGACATCCTGAACCATCAAGGATCCGGAGTCCCCAGCCTTCAGAAAATTCCTCGAGGGATTTGCAACCACAATCTGGCCGGAGAAATTTTTGTAGTACGTGCCGCCATGACACTCATTTGTAAAGGCCACTCTCACGGACGCGTTTAAGCCAGAAACATGACTGTGTGTCGTCCCGGTCGTGCGTCCGCTTTTTTTCACGTTCTGATTCAATGAGGCTGCGGAGATGGAATGGGAAATTGTTCCAATCCCTAGAATGGTGCCATCGGTGCGCACCATGCCGCCGACAATTCTTGCGATGGCGCAATCTGTGTTGCTCGTGGCCAGCGCCCTTTTCTTGACGAGCGTTCCGATCGTTTGTGCGAGGTTTTGGTTACACTGCTCGTCAACCAATCCCGGCTGAATGACAGGATCACCCGTATGCGCAATTCTATTGTTACCGCCGAGTACTTTGTCTCCTTCTAGCACGTGGCCTGCGCTTAACACATAGAGTGTAGTGCCGATCGTTACGAGCGCGCCGAGCGTACCGCCGCAGCAGTAGCCGTTCGCGAGATCGTACGTCCAGCCGCCCGAAGTTCCCAGCGAAATAGGCGGTGTTTGTCGGGCCGTGTAACCCATCGCGCGAATCTCATCCATTAATTCCACCTTCACGGGTGTACCGCGAACTTCGCGCGGGAGAGTGCCAATCGCTTGCTCCGCATTCGCTGCGTCGCGATTGACATAAACCATCAATATGGGATCGCCAGTTTCGCTAACGCCGACGGCGGTTCCCAAAATCTCCGGCTGTTGCATCAGCGTCGGAGTGACTTCGTCTTGAGCAGCCATCACCGATTGGACGCGGACATCGGTCTCGTCGACAAGATTCCCCGCTGGATCGCCGAACCCGGTAATTGCAACGCAAACGAAAGCAGTCGCCGCGAAGAACTTCGCCAGGCGTGGTAGGGATCGAGTATTCGAAAACATCAAGGCAATCAAACGAGATTAACCCGCCACGTTACGCATACTTTCCAGATTGCAAACGTAAAAACTGGTGGACTTTTGTCACTCGAGGCAGCCGTCGCTGGCGAGTAGCGCGATGCATTTGAGTGAACCTTGTTTTTCGTTGCGCACTCGTCGCGGTATTCATTTCAAGCACTCTTCTTCCGGCGTGGGCGAAGAGAAAGTCGACTCGTGCGTCAATGCCACGTAAGGCCGATATTGAAATGGCCACTCGTCTGCAGGTCTTTCTTGACCGCGCGAATTTCGGGCCGGGAAAAGTCGATGGACGCTATAATGATCTCACCCGAAGAGCGCTTGCGCTTTACCGCCAATCCCACGGGGAACAACCGCAAACTCCGCCGCCACATCGGAACGCCAAGTCGAATGTCGCGCCCGACGTCAGCGGGGTCGATCTGTCCAGCGTCAACCCAGTGTTTATTCCATACACCGTTACTGAAGCGGACTTGCAAAGCGTAGGACCGTCGCCCAAGGAGCCGGCTCAGCAGGCAAAATTAAAATTCCTCCCATACCGTGATGTTGCCGACGCAATCGCCGAGAAATTTCACAGCGATATTCATTTCCTCGAACAACTCAATCCCGGTAAGTTGAAAACGATCAAGGCTGGCGGTCAGGTAATGGTGCCCAATGTCGAGCCATTCGAACTCGCCTCCGTAAAAGACATTAAGCCCGGCAGCGAAGTTGGATCACAGGCAGCCAATGAAGTCGAGGACCAGCCCAATGCGCAAACACAAACGCCAGGCGAAAATGGAGGCACAGCTCAAAATGTCATTATAAAGATCGACACTAAAAGTAATTTGCTTGAGGTGCACGAAGGCGAAAAGCTCATCGCCGCGTATCCGGTGACGGTCGGTTCTGCGCATACCGCCTCACCCATCGGTGACTGGAAGGTACGCCGCATTACGAAGATGCCCACTTTTCGATATGACAAGGAGATGCTCCAGCACGGACAGCGCAGCGGCAATTTTTACCTGCTGCCGCCAGGGCCGCGGAATCCTGCAGGCGTAATGTGGATTGCACTAAACAAAAAAGGGATCGGCATTCACGGCACCAACGATCCCGATTCCATTGGCCACGCTGCAAGCCACGGTTGTATTCGTCTGGCCAACTGGGATGTCGTGCGGCTTGCCACAAAAATTAAAAGCGGCGATAGCGTTTCCATCTATTAAAATCGCAGTCATGAGTGAAACGCTCGTTTCCAGCGCCCTAAACATACTGCACGAATGGGTCCAATCCGAAAGCCTGCGCAAACACTGCTACGCGGTTGCAGATTCGATGAAACATTTTGCGCAATTGCGCGGCGAAAACGCCGATCTGTGGGAAGCGGTAGGATTGTTGCATGACATGGATTACGAGCGCCATCCGAATCTCGAACGCAGTCCAACCCTAGGCCATCCGTTCGTCGGGGTTGCATGGCTGCGCGAGAATGGCTGGAGCGAAGAAATCTGCCGTGCGATTCTTTCGCATGCTGATTACGCAAACGTCTCGCGCGAGACCGCGATGGAGAAAACGCTCTACGCCGTCGATGAACTAAGCAGTTTCGCCGTCGCTGTCGCACTCGTTCGCCCAACAAAAAGCATTCACGATGTCGACGTTCGGGCGGTAAAAAAGAAAATGAAGGACAAAGCCTTCGCTCGAGCCGTCAACCGCGAGGATATCATCCGCGGCGCCGAACAGTTGGGTATGCCGCTTGACGATGTGATCGCGGAAGTAATTGCTGCACTCAAAACCGATGCAGAACGGCTCGGCTTGGCTGGAGCTTGAGGCTGAATGTAGATAACAAGCACGTCAGCGCAGCGACGCCGCTACAGCTTTTCCGCAACAATTTCCAGCACCAGCGGCGAAATCATTAAGGCATTCGGGTTCGCTTCTGCGTTCGCCAAGTCTGCTCGTACGTCGTCGGCAAATGCTTGATCGATGCGTCCCATTTCAATCAGACGCGGAAGATAAGTTTCGATAAACGTGGCTGGCCATTGCCACATGTGATCCCTCGGACGCACGCAAAAGACATGTGGTGTGGCCGAGCGAATGATAAAGCCGTTTGCCGAAAGCAGTGCAGGCAATTGAGCAGCCCCGTCGGGTTCGCCGTCGGATTCGCGCCAGGTCGCAATCACATGCTCCCGGAAACGTTCCTGCATCGGCAGCCGGGGGAAGAATCTCCAGCTCTCGTAATGCCCATACTCGTGAAAGATCGATAGACTCCCTTTCGGCATCGCGCGTGCCAGCTTGCGAATCAACAATGCGTGATCGACAACGAAAGAGAGCACCCAGCGGCACCACGCGAAATCGTAATCCCCTGTGGGCAAATCGTCGGTCATCAAATCGATCTCGTGAATTTTCACGTTCGTGAGCGACCGCGCGCGACAGGTTGCTTCCATCGCGTCGATGAAGTTCCGCGAACGCTCCAGCGCGACCACTTCGCCCGTCGGTCCGACAATCTCTGCGAGGTCGACAGTCGCGTAACCGGGGCCCGCGCCCACGTCGAGTACACGTTTGCCGACCGTCACGCCAGCTCTTTGCCAGCAATCCAAAACTACCGGACGCCAAACCCTGTGTTGCAGCCCGAGTCTCGCCAGTTCTTCATCATGCGTGCCGAGAACGTAGTCGCGGTCTGTTGTCATTCCTGATGGTTCGTAAATAATGTAACATTACAACGCGATTTTTGCGGCATGTGGTGCTAACGACGCTCAATTCAACAGCTTTCTGGTGTTTCGCCGGTTATGGACAACATTACAGGAAATGTGCCGGTCTCCCTTGCCATGGAGTATGTAATTCGTCAGCTCACCCCTGAGGATGAGCCCATCCTCTGGGAAATGTTGTATCAGGGATTGTCGTCGCCTGGAAAAAAAGAATTGCCACCGCGCGAGATCGTACACCGTCCAGAATTTGCGCGATACGTGAAAGACTGGAGCCGGGTCGGTGACACCGGATTTGTCGCACACAGCAAAAAAGATGGCATGCTCCTCGGTGCAGTTTGGCTGCGCAAGCCGTCCGATAAATCTGACGCCGCGCCAGAGCTGGCTCTTGTCGTGAAATCGGAGCACCGCAAGCACGGGATCGGCACGGCACTGCTGACACAATTGGTCCGTGCGAACCCCGAACAGTCAACCATCTCCCTAAGCTTCGTGACCGGGAAACCAGTCTTGCGGCTTTACGAGCGGTTCGGATTCAAGGTAGTTCACGAAACGCCCGAAGGCGTCGTAATGCACCGGGAAGCTTAGAAGCACGGGTGAGGTTTCTCCCGTCAATCACGCTGATAATCCTGGCGGCCGCTGCGATGGGGCAACCATCGCCAGCGCCAAACACGCCCGTGGATCAACTCATCCCATGGTTGCTGGATGAAGATCAACAACTTCGTGCCATTCCCTTCAGCGAAGTCATTCTCGATACCACCGGGAAGAAAATGCTCCCTTTCGACGCAAACAATCCAGTCGATCAGCGCGTGGCAAAAGCGATCAGCGCAGCCTGCAATGAAACGGTGAAGCGATTGAATGCGCCGGGCAGCGCGATTCAACATGTCGATCGCATCAATGAAGTGAGCAGCCATTTTGAAGATACTTTGCGGGAGTTGCTAAACGCCACTCCCGGCGTGCATTGTGATTTTCCGATCACGAACGACGGCAAACCGCAGCGTTCTGGTTATCCCGATTTGCGAATAGTCGATCTCGATACCAAGCGCGTCTTTTATGTCGACCCGAAGCTTTACGCCGCTGGAAGCCGCGACAGCAGTTTTCGCACGTTCTATTTCGAGCCGAAGAAAAGGACCAACAAGGTGAGCGACGACGCAGTGCATTTCATCGTCGGCTTCGAACACAAATCACGCGGTGAATCGGGCTCTCCGTGGAAGTTCACGCGGTGGGACCTTGTCGATCTTTCTCAGTTCAAAGTAAAATTGAAAGCTGAGTTTCAAGGAAGTAACAACGACATGTATCGCCCTGAAGCGATCGTCGCCTCAGGTGGTGGCGATTAACTAAGTCAACGGCTCGCTGCCAGACTAGCAGTTGCTCATAGCGGCGGTGGACGTAATGGTATTGTTTCGATGATTGCAAAGACGGCAGAAACATTTCAGTTCGACGCGATTGACGATGTGCTGAGCGACATCGCCAAGGGGCGTATGGTCATCGTGACCGACGACGCCGATCGCGAGAATGAAGGCGATCTGGTGATGGCGGCGGAAAAGGTGACACCTGAAGCCGTCAATTTCATGGCGACGCACGGGCGCGGCTTGATTTGTGTGCCTATATCGAACGAGCGCGCGGACCAACTCGGCTTGCAACGAATGGTGGTACAAAACCGCGAAAAACATCGCACCGACTTCACCGTTTCAGTTGACGCGGCGCGTGGCGTGACAACCGGCATCAGCGCGTATGACCGCGCAACGACGATCCTAGCAATCGCCAATCCGAAATCATCGCCGGATGACCTGCACCAGCCCGGGCATGTATTCCCATTGCGCGCGAAGGACGGCGGCGTGCTGCGGCGCGCAGGACACACCGAGGCTTCCCTGGACCTGGCAACAATGGCGGGCCTGCAGCCAGCGGGAGTGCTTTGCGAAATTCTGCACGACGATGGCACCATGGCGCGTCTGGCGGAACTGATGGAGTTTCGCAAGAAACACTCTTTTCGGATTTGCACGATTCAAAGCTTGATCGCCTATCGCCGTCTTCGCGAAAAGCTCGTGGAGCTGGAGCAAATCGTGAAAATGCCAACTGAGTACGGCGATTTCGATTTGCACCTGTATCGCTCGAAGCTCGACGGACAGCACCATCTCGCCCTGGTCAAAGGCAAAATTGACAGGAACAAGCCGACACTGGTGCGCGTGCACAGTCAGTGTCTCACCGGCGACGTTTTCGCTTCGCGCCGCTGTGATTGTGGAAATCAATTGCACGCGGCGCTCCGGCAAATCGAGGAGGAAGGCAATGGCGTTCTCGTTTACATGCGCCAGGAAGGACGAGGGATCGGTCTCGCGGCAAAAATCCACGCATACAAGTTGCAGGAAGAAGGTCTCGATACCGTGGAGGCCAACGTCAAGCTAGGTTACGCGAGCGATCTGCGCGATTACGGGCTCGGCGCGCAGATCCTCTTCGACCTGGGCGTGCGGCAGTTCAGGTTTTTGACTAACAATCCGAAGAAAGTTGTCGGCTTGGAGGGTTATGGTCTCGAAATGATTGAGCAAGTGCCAATCCGGACCGAGGCAAATCCGCACAACATCAAATATCTCGAGACCAAAAAGACGAAGTTGGGTCACTTGCTCTAGACTGCGAATGACGAAGGAAGCACCGCCTCGTCCACGCGTTGTTAAGTCTGAACGCAGGTTCGCAATCGTGGCAAGCCAATTCAACGGGCGTTATGTGCAGGGCTTGGTTGATCATGCGGAGCGAGAATTGCGCGCTCTTGCCCCAAATGCGACCATTTTCGTCCATCGCGTCCCCGGAGCCTTCGAAATTCCTGTGGTCGTAAAGGAACTAGCATCGCAAGGACAAGCATCCGCTCTCATCGCCTGCGGCGTGATCTTGCAAGGCGAAACGAATCACGCACAAAATCTCAGCCGCTCAGTCGCAGATGCGCTTCAACGCATTGCAGTGGAACAAGCAGTGCCAGTAATCAACGTGGTCCTTAGTTTCAATGACGAAGGGCAAGCCCGTGCGCGCTGCCTTGAGAACCAGATCAATCGCGGCACCGAAGGCGCGCGTACGGCGGTGGAAATCGCGAATGTGATGGCGGACCTTCGGAGAGGTTGATCGTTATGGGCAAGCGACGACGCGCGCGTGAAGCGGCAGTTCAATATCATTTCTGGCGCGACCTTCAACGTGGCGAAGCGCCGGAGAAAATTGACGATTTCTGGGATTTTTGCCCAGCTACGCCACGGGTCCGAGAATTTGCGCAGCCACTTATCGAAGGAATGGTGGCGCATCTACCAGAGATCGATGAGCGCATTCGCCGCTACTGCGAAAACTACGAATTTCGCCGTATCTCACCTGTTGATCGCAATGTTCTCCGGCTGGCGATCTATGAAATGCTTTATCGCGACGACATACCTCCGGTGGTCTCAATCAACGAAGCCATCGAGCTGGCAAAAACCTTCGGGGGCGCTGAATCAGGCCGCTTTGTGAATGGTATTCTCGATCGCGTACGAAAAGATTTGGATCGCCCCGCGCGCGTGCCGGTCACGAAACGAGAGGCGTGATTCGTTAAGATTGTTGCGTTCTCACCGCGATTCAGCAATCCCTGAGCTCGATTCACGACTTCCCAAATGAAGTTTCTCCAATCGCTCGTTCAGCAATTTGCCGCCAAGCCAATCGACCGGGAGGAGCTTGAAGAGTCTCTCATCCGCGCAGATCTCGGTGTGCCGATGACAACGCGAATCATCAAAACACTTCAAGAACGTGAGGCCTGGTCTGCGCTTGGAATTGGCGATGTGATCAAGGCCGTGCGAGAAGAGATCGCGCGGATCTTGCCCAACGATTCGACGCCGATCCGTCGAGCGAATGGCAAACCGACACTGATTTTGATTGTCGGTGTGAACGGAACCGGGAAAACAACTTCGACAGCAAAACTCGCGCATTATTTGCAACAAGATCGACATAACGTCTTGTTGGCGGCAGCCGACACCTTTCGTGCCGCGGCGATCGAGCAGCTTGGCATTTGGGCCGAAAGACTCGGCGTCGAAATGATTCGCGGCCAGTACGGTACCGATCCTGCCGCGCTTTGCTATGAAGCGTATCAGGCGGCGACAAAGCGCGAGACCGATTTCTTGATTTGCGACACGGCTGGCCGCCAACACACTAAAACGAATCTGATGTCGGAGCTCCAAAAAGTGAAACGGACGCTCGCCAAACTTGATCCAGACGCGCCGCACGAAACATTGCTCGTGATCGATGCAACAACTGGCGGTAACGCGCTCACACAGGCCCGCGAATTCCACAGTGCGCTGACGCTGACTGGCCTGATTGCTACGAAACTCGATGGCAGCGGCAAAGGCGGGATCATTGTTGCGATTCAGGATGAGCTCGAACTTCCAACGCGTTTCGTTGGAACCGGCGAGCAACTGGACGACTTTGCGCCATTCAACGCGCGCGAGTTTATCGCAAACATGTTGTAGTTCGAGTTCAAGCTAATGGGAGAAGCAGTCAAAGAGACGTTCGTGCCGGAAGACAACGTCGCTCCGGTCGTGGTGACAGGCCTGCGCGGTTTCCTGGCGAAATTCACCGTGCTGAAGGGAGCGCAGCGCGAGTTGTGGCTGACTTTCCTGATCAAGTTTCTCATTTACACGGCCTACTCAGTCACAAACAAGACGATGGTTTTGTGGTTGTCGAAGGATCTCGGCTTCAGCGATCAAGCGGCGGGAGCATTGGTAGGCTGGGTCTGGGCGCCGGCAATGACTGTGTTCACATTGCTTGCCGGCTCACTGACGGACGCAATCGGATTGCGCCGGACTTTTTTTCTAGGCGTGGCCATCTGCACGATCGCGCGCAGCGTAATGGTCGTTACGACAATCCCATCGCTGGCACTCGCATGCGGTGTCCTTCCGCTGGCAGTCGGCGAAGCTCTCGGAACACCAGTGCTGCTCGCGGCCACGCGACGATACTCCACGGTAGCTCAACGGTCGATCTCGTTCTCGATCATCTACATGATAATGAACATCGGCTACATCGCCGCGGGATGGATCTTCGATTACGTCCGCGAGCTGAACTTGCACGTCAGCGTTTTTGGATTTGCGCCAACCACGCACCAGCAGCTGTTTATCGTCAGCCTCGCGTTCGAGATCGTGCTGTTTCCCGTGATCTATTTTATCCGTCGAGGCGCGGACGCAGCTAACGGCGGGCCGATGATTGCTGAATCGTCCCGCAATCGGGGGACTGCGTCCGCCTTTTGGAAACGCATCGCACAGACGGTGCGCCAAAGCGCGATCGATACCGCGCATCTTTTTCGGCGGCTGATTGGCCAGTCCGGGTTTTACCGGTTGCTTGTCTTCTTTCTCTTCATCGGATTTCTCAAGGCCATATTTTTGCAGATGGATTACGTCTTTCCGAAGTTCGGCATCCGCGAGCTTGGCATGCACGCTCCTGTTGGAAAACTATCCGCAATCAACGCGATCATGATCATTCTCTTGGTGCCGATAGTAGGCGCGCTGACCCAAAAATATGCAGCATATCGGATGGTGGTGATCGGTGGAGCAATTTGTGCCACTGGAGTATTCATCATGGCGCTGCCGACGGGATGGTTCATGGCCGCCGCTGCCAGTGGCCCCGGGCAATGGCTGGGTCACGGCTATCTGGGCGTACGCGGGAGTATTCACCCGTACTACATCATGACTGCGCTCTACCTGATCGTATTTTCCATTGGAGAAGCGTTCTACTCGCCGCGCGTTTACGAGTATGCCGCTGCAATTGCACCCAAAGGACAGGAAGCCTCGTACGGCTCGCTCGCGTATCTTCCTTTTCTGGTGGGCAAACTTCTTGTAGGCGCCGGTGGCTGGCTACTCGCCGCGTTTTGTCCGGAACACGGTCCGCGCCATTCTGGAACGATGTGGCTCATCTTTGCTCTGGCGGCATCGGTCGCGCCGGTGGGATTGATTACCTTCCGTCGCTATATTCGCGTTCCCGAGGCCGGGCGGGAGGGCTTCGACTAGCGAGATTCTGCCGATCAAAATGGCGAGAGCAGCAATCTTCTGGTGCAAGCTGCCGCCGACCATTCTTTAGCTTGGATACGAATCTTATAAAGAGATCCCGCTTCGTAGCGTACGGCGCGGAAGGCGATTTTGCGCCCGTAACATTTGTAAACGAGGCGTTGACGCGTAAAATAATTAGCTAAGCAGCCCCCTAGGGATGAAAGGGTGAAGAAATATGAACACGACACGTTTAATGCACACACATAGGTCGCGTAAAACTTTGTGGTTCGGTGTGCTTGGCACGATTCTTGTGATTGTCGGCTCGATCTTGTTTGGTTATGCTCAAACGCAGAAAAAAGAAGCCGAAAAAATGAATCCAAACAAGCCAGTTCCCAGCGACGCCGAGTTGAAAAGCCAGTTGACCAAAGATCAATATCACATCACCCGGGAGTGCGGCACCGAGACCCCGTTTCACAATGCTTACTGGGACAATCACGAGCCCGGCATTTATGTCGATATTATCACGGGCGAACCGCTGTTTAGTTCCTTTGATAAATTCGACAGCGGCACAGGCTGGCCCAGTTTCACCAAGCCCATTTCGCCAGAAAAGGTAGCCGAAAAGAAGGATTCTTCCTTCGGAATGGAACGCACCGAGGTTCGTGGCAAAGCAAGCGATGCGCATCTCGGCCATGTCTTTAATGACGGTCCCGCTCCAACCGGCGAGCGCTACTGCGTAAACTCCGCCGCGCTGCGGTTCATTCCGGTGAATAAATTGAAAGAAGAAGGCTACAGCCAGTATCTCTCGCTGTTTCAATCGTCGCAGGGACAAGAGCCGCAAACACAAGGTCCATAGCAAAAAGGAACCAACATGTCGTAGCGCTCGCGTTGCGCTTGGGTGCACTTGTGTCATTCGGGCTTCGGCATTAATTCGTCATCTTTGAACCTCCGCTGTTAGACCGCTAACCTGTTGCGATAGCCATGACCAGAGACGACTTCGATTACGCAATTGAAAACACGCATGTAATCGTCACGCCTGAACGACAAATCGCGACTTTCGGCAACACCAGTTTCGATTTTTATTTGATCTCCGAGTTGATGGACCGCGTCGATCAAGTCCGCGTTCGTAACGGAAAAATCCACGCAGAACGTCCGCAGATTCTCACGCCCGAACATTATTGCCGGCTCTTACTGGAGGGTTTCGGAGAAAGGGCGGAGCAATACGTCGAGCAACTGCGCGAACACGCCCGAAATGTGGCGGTGCTTCGTTATGGTTTTCAATTTCGCAAAACCGACCTGAGCGAACAGATGCTCCGTGATTCAATTGACGTAGTGATCAATCGGACCAAGCGCAAAGTCGAAAGCAAAGCCGAGCCGCTCACAGCAGTTATTCATGGCGTGGACGACGCCTGGGAAGTTTGCCTGCTCAAATTCACCATTGATCTGGTGGAGCGCTCCTCCGGCAATAATCTCGGCGATTTCCGAAAGCGAGGACTGGTTTAGTCGCCAGCGTAAATCGCGGAAAGCCGGCTAATTTACTCCGGCAATCTGAGTCGTGCGCGGTCATGAGTTATCGATTGCGGTCGCCGATATGCACCCGGATAAAAGCACCTGCATCAGCTAGCGCCCGACGGCCAGGCTCAAGCCCAGCGTTCCACAGATGCCACGCATGGATCATGTGCGGCCAAATTTCCAAAGTCACGGGAACGTCCGCCGCACCTGCCGCGCGAAACGAGTGGCATCATCGAGCAACGTTTCGGCAGAACCCACCTGGATCAGTAACGGAGGGAAATTTCTGAGATCGGCGTGGAGCGAAGAAACGCGCGGGTCCTTTCTCTCCACTCCTGCAGGAACATATGCGTCAGCCAACTCATCCAGATAAGTCTTATGAATAATCGGATCTACGGCGTCCTTGCTGGCGAGTGTCGGACCAGACATTGTTAAATCCATCCAAGGCGACACGAGCCATGCACACGACGGAAGGTCCTCGTCTGCATCGCGCAACTGGCCGATCAACCCTATTGCGAGCCCGGCGCCTGCGCTGTCGCCAGCAACTGCGATACATGCAGCCGGAATCTCTTCATTTCGCAAAAAACGCCAAGCCGTGAGCGCATCGTCGTAGGCTGCGGGAAACGGATGCTCGGGAGCGAGTCGATAGGCCACGGCCAGTGTGCGCATTCCGGCGGCACGGCCCGCCTCAGTAACCATCCGACGATGGCTCACGAGCGATCCGGAACAGTAGCCGCCGCCATGAAAAAACATCAGGACACGCGAGGGATCACTGCCCGGAACAATCGACCACTCTCCTCGCAAACCGTTGATATCCACCGGCTCAAGCTTCACATCATCGGCCACAGGCCAGACGGAACCAATAGCATCGAGCCGCTGGCGCCGTTCGGCCCAACCGATGGGTCGGGGCTTCGAGGTTAGCAACGCGCGCAGGCTGTCGATTTCGCTTTGAGCCATTGCGTTGTGATTGGGCCTCAGCCTGCGCGGCGATTTATGACTAAAGCGCTGAACTTTCGGCTTTCGTCAACGCGCGCACCTTGGCATTCTGCGCGCTCAAGCGGCAAGTGAAAAATTATTTCCAGCCTAATTTGTTGTACAGGATTGCAATTGCGCCTAACCGAAGTCGCCTTGCTGCGCTCGAGGTCATTAGTCTGTCCTGAGTATGCCAAATCTGTACGACGCTATCGTTATCGGCGCGGGACATAACGGCCTGACGTGCGCCTGTTATCTCGCGAGGGCCGGGCTCAGGGTCCTTGTTCTGGAACAATATCGCACGGTTGGCGGCATGACCGTCACCGAAGAGGAAACACTGCCCGGTTTTTGGTCGGATCTTCATGCGAGCGGGTATCAACTCGCAAATCTCTCACCGGTCCCGCACGAATTGGGTTTACTGGATCGCTACGAACTCATTGAGCCCGAGATTCCTTTCTCACATGCCTTTCCCCACGGTGATATAATCAGCGTCCATCGCGACATTGAAAAGACTGTTGGAGAGATAGCCCGCTATTCGCGAAAGGACGCCGAGACATGGTGTGCCTTGATGAACCGTTTCCTCGCGCAAAAGGACGCTATTACAGAGGCGATGTTTTCACCTCCTCCTTCATTCCCGGCCGCAGCAGCGGACTTTGCCGAATCCTCCGCGGGAATGGAAGCCTATCGGTTTAGCATGCAGAGCATTCGATCGTGGGCGAACCAGACGCTCGAAGCAGAAGCGACGAAAACCTTGTTCGGCTCGTTCGCCACTTTTCTCGGCTCCTCGCCCGACGACGCGGGTGGCGCGGAGCTCGGCTGGCTCTTCGCTTCGGTCTTGCAAAACGCCGGCAACAACCTGGTTAAAGGCGGTATGCACCGCGTTACGCTCGCTCTCGCCGAACATCTGCAAGCGCATGGTGGAGAAATCCGCACGAATGCGCTGGTCGAAAGAATTCTGGGCGATCCAAAACGTGCCACTGCTGTGCGCCTGACAAGTGGCGAGGAAATTCCCGTCGGTGAGCTGGTCGTCTCAAATGTGGATCCACGCCATCTCGTGGTTGATTTGCTCGGCGCCGCGATGTTGCAACGAGAAATCATCGACAAAATGGAGCATTACGAGTGGGGCGATTCAGTTTTTGTCATGTTCGTCGCGCTCGAGAGCCCTATCAACTACAACGCCGGACCTGCTGCCCGCCAATCCGCGCATGTTCATCTTACCGAACCTACGCTCGACTTCTTCGCGCAGGTTTATCTACAGTGTCGCGGTGGCGCACTGCCTTCGGCACCAATGATCGTGAGTTGGAATGACTCCGCTATAGACCCCAGCCGCGCACCAGCCGGTAAGGCGTTGATGAAATTCGTCGTCCTCAGTGTCCCCTATGTTATTACTGACGACGCAACGGGCAAGATCCCCGGACGCACTTGGGACAAGGTGCGCGAACCGTACGCTGATTACCTCATCGACCTCATTACCCGCAACTACATTCCCGACTTGAAGGCAAAAATTCTTAAACGGGTAGCCCACTCCCCGATCGATATCTCGCGGAGAATCATTAGCGCTGTTCGAGGCACGCTCGGGCAGGGTGCGTTTCTTCCGTACCAAGCCGGTTCGCTGCGCCCGATTCCCGAGCTCGGAGAATACAAAACCCCAATCTCTAATGTATACCTGTGTAGTTCCGGCAGTCATCCTGGCCCCGGTGTGTCAATGGCGCCGGGGAGAAATGCGGCGCAGGTGATCTTCCGTGACTTGGGGTTGGATTTCGGGAGTGTCGCTCGAACTTCGCGTGAAAAACTACCTCCAGCTTAACCTCAGCCTGCTCTACTGGATTTTCGTTGCGCCGTTTACCGGGCAACTTTTTAAAATCGGGCCGATCTTTCGTCAAATGGTATCCATCGGCGTGCGCGCTGCCCCGATGGTAGCGCTTACGGCATTCAGTATCGGCGTAACGCTGGCCATGCAGGCAGCTCACTCCCTCCAAAGTCTCGGGGCCGAAATATACGTTCCCGACCTTGTAATGCTTACGCTTCTGCGCGAGCTGGGACCAGTTTTGATCGCGGTGATCGTGATTGGTCGAAGTGGTTCTGCTGTGGCGGCCGAGCTGGGCACGATGAAAGTATCCGAGGAGATCGAAGCGCTGGAAGTCATGGCGATTAACCCGGTTCAATATCTGGTCGTCCCGCGTTTTCTCGCGATGCTCGTGATGCTGCCAGCACTCACGATTTTCGGAGATTACATCGGTATTCTGGGCGGCTGGGCGGTGTGCCGCTTCGCTCTCGATTTCAATACTGCTGGATATGTGCTACGCGCAGTGGAAAGCGCGGACACATGGGATTTGTATTCAGGAATGATCAAGAGCGCGGTTTTCGCCTGGATCATCATTACAATCGCCTGTAACGCAGGGCTGAATGTTGAAGGCGGGGCCGAAGGCGTTGGTCAGGCCACAACTGCAGCGGTCGTGCAATCTATATTGGCGATGTTGGTGACTAATGCGGTATTAACATCGATTTTCTTTTTCAGTGCATGAATCCTAACGGAGAAACCATCATTGAAGTAAACAATCTCGTCCGCAGATTCGGGGATCGAGCGGTACTCGACGGTATTTCGTTCAATGTCCATCGTGGCGAGACGCTGGTGATTATGGGAGGCAGCGGTTGCGGCAAGAGCACGCTGCTCCGGCACATGATCGGCTCCATGAAACCGACTTCAGGTTCGGTAAAGCTCTTTGGAGAAGAGATTACAGGGATGAAGGAACGTGAACTTGAAAGTGTGCGGCTGCGATTTGGGATGTTATTCCAGTCCGGCGCGCTACTTGCATCGCTGACCGTTGGCGAGAACGTTTCGCTGCCACTTTTCCAACACACCAACAAATCCGCAGATGAAATTGAACAAATCGTGAAACAAAAGCTTGCGGTGGTTGGTCTAACCGGCTTTGAAGATCTAAGGCCCGACGAGATCAGTGGCGGGATGAAAAAGCGGGTCGGACTTTCACGCGCGCTTGCTCTCGAGCCTGAGTTGCTATTCAGCGACGAGCCGACCTCAGGGCTTGATCCAATCATGACGGCCGTCGTTGACCAGCTAACACTGAACCTGACTAAAGGCAGCCACATGACCGCAGTGGTCGTGTCACACGATATGACTAGCGCCTTTCGCATCGCCACGCGGATGATCATGCTCGGCCATGGCTCGATTGTGGCAGAAGGCACACCAGATGAAATTCAGAACAGTCCAAACCCCGAAGTGCAACAATTTATCCACGGCAAGCCAGACGGGCCGATTCCGTTGAACGTGTCACAGGAGGAGCATAAAGATCATCAACACGTCCGGCCCCGCCCCTTTCTCGGCGGGCGGTTCCGTTTTCATCACAAACATACATGAAGCGCAATCTATCGGATTACCTCGTCGCCTTATTCGTGATCGCGTGCAGCATCGTTCTGCTCGCCGCGCTCACTTTCGCGCTTTCGGGATACCACCTTAAAAAACCGACACGCACCCTGCAGATCAATTATGAGGATGTGACCGGCATTAAGGTTAACTCCGAAGTCCGTTATGCCGGCGCACCCGCTGGACGCGTGATCGCGATGCGGCATCTCACTGCGAAGGAGCGCGAAGCAAGCGCAAACAAGAAAGACGCTGTGACGGTGACGGTAAGCCTGGATGAACGAATTCCGCCGTTGCCCATTGATGTAATCGCCACGCTCAGCTCCGACACTATGCTTTCGCCGAAATTTGTGGCGCTCTCCGCAGGCACACCCGGAGGTCAGACGCTGGCAAATAACGCAGCGATTGAAGGCCATCCTTCGTACGGCCTCGAGCAAATCACGGCAGCAGCCGGCCCGTTATTCGATAATGCAAACAAGTTGCTCGACAATTTGAATGTGACGGTGACCGGTCTGAAGAAAGATCTTGGCGAATTCACGCCCAAGCTTGGGCCACTGGCCGATTCGCTCAAAACGGATGTAGATAATCTCCAGAATGTGATCAAAAATTTCGATGCTGTGGAGAAAGGTGCAGACACTTTCCTGACCACAGGGAACACTTTCATCAAATCGACGGACAGGCAGCTTCAGGAACAGTTGAAACAACTGCACGTTACCCTTTTGAACCTGAAAGTGGTTACCACATACGCCAAAGAGCTTGTCGAGACGCTCGCTCAAAAACCGAATCGCATCATTTTTAGCGGCAAACCAGCAACGCTCACGCCCGAGTCGGAAATCCTGAAAAGCTCTAAGCCTCTGCCGGCAAGAAAGCCCTAACCTTATGTAGGGTAGCGCTACGTGCGTTGCAGTTTCCGATAGCGCCACATCAATTTAAGAAAGCGAATCGCATCGCGCAGTGGATGAATGTTGCTCACTTGATCGGACAAACATTTGTTATAGTGACTGATTCGATCCGGTAGCCTTTTTCGGCTGGCGATGATGAGACGCAGCCTCAACTCCACCAGCTTTGGTGAACTTGTCAGCGATGATTCCCCATCACTTCACATGCGGCGGATTCTGCCTCTTTTGCTCTCCTTCGGCAATGATGGGATTCCAGTCTTGCGTTCCTGCGCAGAATCCGGCATCAACCTGTTCCTTATGGAACGTCTTCTTTTATTTTTCATCATCTCGGCAGCTTTTCCGTTTGGTCTTTTCGCAAGTGACTCGCTCCCATTTCCCGTCAGTATTGGCGGTCAGGCGGCAAAGGACGGCACGCCTTTCGCGAAGATCGAACATCCGGTTGCGGCGGATGCGGAACTGGCGGTCGAATCGAAGAGCGACATGATCATTGTGAACGTGAATATGGTGACTGCGAAAAACGAACCGGTCCAAGGCTCAACGCCCGCGGTGATCTTGCTTCAGGGCAAAACCAAAACGACCATCGACAAAACGATGGACGGAAAGAAGCTTCCTGCCGGAAATTACATCATGAGCGTGGTGAGCGAAGGCAACACGGCCAGTATCCTCTTTACAATCAAGTAGCGTTTATCCGCGCGAAACGATTCGTTTTTCGCAACCCGACTTCGTGGCGCTACGAGCACCGCCGCGATCAGCGAACACCGCTACGATTGTTTCTTTGCAGAGACCCGCCTTCGCTGGTTTTGACGTGGCACGCCCGACCGCCGCTACAGTTTCCGATAGCGCCACATCAATTTGAAAAAGCGAAACGCATCTCGCACGGGATGGATCTTGCTTACTTCATCGGAGTAAACAGTCGTGATTGGGACTGATTCAATGCGGTAACCTTTGCGGCTGGCGATGATAAGCACTTCAGTTTCGTACTCGAAATGGTGTCCGCCTCGAAGTATCTCTGGAACCAATTCCCGATCTACCATGCGGAAACCGCATTGCGTATCGGGGATTTTTTGTCCACAAAGCCTGCTGATCTGGCTGCTCATGTAGCGGTTCACGACGCGCCGGACAAACGGCATTCCGGCAATGTTGTTCATGCGGGTACCGATAAAAAAGCTCGGCTGCGTCGCGACCGCTGCCGCGGTCATAAACCGATCAATCTCTTCGGGCAGATGTTGACCATCCGAATCAAGAAGGCTCACCCACATGATTTGTCGATCCAGTCCGCTGGACGGACTCGCTGCGGCGAACCAATGCGCCAGTCCTGTCTTGATCGCTTCGCCTTTGCCGCGGTTTTGATCGTGAACGATCACCTCTGCCCCGGCTTCGCGCGCCCGTTGTGCAGTCTGATCGGTTGACCCGTCATCAACCACAACAACATGGTCGACTCGCTGGCGGGTTCGGCGAACGATGTCGCCGATATGTTTTTCATCCTGATACGCAGGGATGACCGCGGCCGTTTGCGATCTTAGATCCGTTTCTGTCATGTCGAGGGAAGTCGAGACATCTCAAATTTTAGATCCTGAGATTCCTCAACTCCGCTTCGCTTCGCTCGGAATGACAATCATTGCAAACACACGTGTCCTGCTCGGGTTTTCGCCTAACGACGCACCGGATGAAAATCGGCGGCGTGGTAAGAGCTGCGAACCAGCGGACCAGAAGCGACGTAGAGAAAACCTTTTCTGCGCGCGATGTCGCCGTAGTAATTGAATTGCTCCGGCGTGATGTATTCAACCACAGGCAAGTGTTTCGGACTTGGACGCAAATATTGGCCCATGGTCAGGACCTCGCAGCCGACCTCACGCAAATCGTCCATCGCCTGAAAAAGTTCCGTTTCTTTTTCGCCTAGCCCAAGCATCACACCGCTCTTCGTCACTGTTTGTGATGACAATTCTTTCGCGCGCTCCAAAACTTGCAATGAAGTTCGATATTTGGCGCGTGAGCGCACCAGCGGCGTCAGGCGTTCGACCGTTTCCAGATTGTGATTGTAAATGTCTGGCCCGGCATCGAGCACAGCCTGAATGCACCAGTCCTGCGCGTGAAAATCGGGAACGAGCACTTCGACTATAATTGACGGATCCATTTCGTGGATCGCCATAATCGTTCGGGCGAAATGATCAGCGCCGCCGTCCTTGAGATCGTCGCGCGCGACGGCAGTAATGACAACGTGTTTCAATTTCATCCGGCGCACCGCTTTGGCCACACGCTGCGGTTCGTCTTGTTCCAGCGCGAAAGGCTTTGCAGTTGTGACCGCACAAAATCCGCATGCGCGCGTGCAACGGTCACCAGCGATCATGAAGGTGGCTGTGCCCCGGCTCCAGCATTCCCAGCGGTTGGGGCATTGCGCGCTCTCGCAAACCGTATGTAATCGCAAATCCGAAATGAGCGCTTTCGTGGAAAAGAAAACCGGATTGGACGGAAGCCGCACCTTGATCCAAGGCGGCTTCTGCGCCTGGTGCAATGCCGGATCAATCTTCGCGCAGGACATCGAGCAAAGTTACAACCGTTAAAAAAGTTACAAAAGTTAAATCGGCCGTGGAATCACGTTGAACCGTTAAACCGTTGAAGAGTTGAAGCGGCCCTACTTAAAGCGCTTCAACGCTTCATCGCTTCAACGTTTTCAACGATCAAATTTTCGTACGCCCCGAGAGAGCAGCAGAGAGCGTAAGTTCATCAGCCGATTCAAGGCCGCCACCGACTGGAATGCCGCGGGCTATTCGTGTAAGATTGATTGGTTTGTCCTTCAACAGATCGACAATATAATTTGTAGTTGCTTCGCCTTCCACATCGGCAGGTAATGCGAAAATAATCTCAGTAATTTTTTCCCGGTCGATGCGCTCAAGTAATTCTTTGATGCGCAAATCTTCGGGCGCGACATGATCGAGTGGCGAAATTTTGCCTCCGAGAGAATGATATCGCCCGCGGAAGGCGCCGGTTTTCTCCAGAGGCAGTATGTCAGTTGGCTGTTCTACGACGCAGAGCAACTCCGCTAAACGCGAGGAGTCGGCGCATATTTCGCAGATGTCGCTGGCAGCAAAAAATCCGCAAAGATTGCAGGAACGAATCGCCTGCCGGGTATCTGTGACAGCGCGCGCGATTTGCTCCGGTTGATCGCCCTGAGCCCGCACCATCCAGAGCGCGATCCGTTCCGCGGAGCGAGGGCCGACTCCCGGCATTTGTCGGAGTTGCGCAATCAAATCCCGGATTGCCGCCGGATATTCCGTTCTTCTCAAAGCGCGCTTAGGTTCGCCACGGCGGATCCGTCTTTTGGCAGATTTATTCCGGGGGCGATTCTGTTAACTGAAGGAGAAGCGGCTCCAGCTTGCGCAAGTAGAATTGCAATGGAGGATCATCTTCCTCTTCCGACCCCCTCGCCTTCTGAAATTCACTATAAGCTTCCGCCCAGCGCTTTTCCCGATAAAGAACCACACCGCTCCAGAAAGAGTCCCGGCGCGCGATGTGTTCTGGTTTGGCCTCGGCAACGAGCCAAAGCGGTTCGTAGATTTCCAGCCGATCATGCGAATTCAGGCCGCTCACAAAGTCAATTGGACGCGCGATAACTGCCTCACTCACCCGATCAAACGTGGGGGTGTCCATCAGGGCGCTTGATCCGTAGAAATTATTCAGCGCGCAGAATCTACGGGCCAAATCAATCGGTTCGCCGCCCGCCAGAAGTAGAAGACGCTGAGTGTCTTTCAGCGCGCCAGCAATTATGGAGCCGGAGCTAACCCCGGCGCGCATGTCCCGCTTGTGAACAGCTTCTTCGCTATCTTGCCCGCGCTCCCGAGAATTCTTTACCATGTCCAGAACAACGCGAACCGCTTTCTGCGCATGCTCAGGGTCCGGAATCGGAAACCCAAAAAAAGCGACCACGCCCTCTCCGTCAGCGGCATGCAGGTAAGCGCCTTCATTAGTGAGATGTTCAGCCGTCTCGCGAATAAATTTCGCCGTAGCTTCGGCGAAGGCCGCAGGCTCAGAATCTTTTGCGAATGTAAGTTTGTTGCCGACATCGCACACCACCACGCTTACTTCGTATGCTTTCGGCTCAGCATCGAACGCAGTTATGTCGTCGCTAACGCGTCGAAATTCCGGTTTCGAGAGCCGATCGGCAAAGAAAGTTCGCACCAGATGCGATCGGTTCCTCCGTAAGAAAGCCGACCAGCCTTCCGAAGCTGCAAACGCAAATACCAGGGCAAGAAGGGAGGGAATCGGCTGGAAGAATATTCGATAAAGCGAGCAGACCCATGAAAGACCGATCAGCTCCACCAAAAATAAACCAATCAGCAGACGGCTACGCCATCGCGGAACAATGCCGAGGCTGAGCCACGCGACAGCAAGAGCTACCAGCAAAATAAAAACGTATTGCCATTTTTCGCCTACGATTCTCGTTGCATCGGCATAGGCGGAAACAAGCTGTACGGCAGCACTCTCGAGGCCCGCTGTGGACTTTGTGGCGTGCAGCGCTGCAACGGCGAGGGCGACGCCAACTCCAATTATGAGCGTTGTGATGAACGATCGCTTCATCACCGATCAGGCTTTTTGCGCGACCGCAGCTGGGTAGTAGGACTGCACCACCAATTCGCTCAGGAACTTATCCGGAGCATCGATTGTCTCGGCGTTAAGAACAAACTTAGTTCGACCCGTGTTTTGTTTGATGAGGTTCAAGCCGAACTGGTAATCCTTAAATAAATGGGCGCACAGGTCGCTCATTGTCATGCGCTCAGCTTGTGCACGTTCGACCAGGCGCCGAATTGCAGTCTCATCGAACACAAGTTCTAATCCATGCTCACTGCTGAATTTTTCGGCAAATTGACGCGCGACGGTTTCGAGCATTTGTGCTTCCAGCTTGTGTCCCTCGACCCTCAATCGATCAAGCACGCGCTGCGGCTCGCGTACCAAGGCAGCAGTAACTCGTAGCTGGGTCAGGCCCGAGCCTGCTAAATAATATTTGTAATCGCGAAACAATTTCTCGAACACCGTGAGTAATCCGCGCGCGCCGGTCTTTTCCTTTGCAGCCGCTTCTGCCAGCAGACGCAACGCTTCGTCCTCGAAACTGATCTCGATGCCATAAGCGCGAAACGCGCGTTCGTATTGCCGGAGCAAACTGCCCTCGGAATATTTCATAATGTTGAAGAGATCATCGGCATCGAGGTCCTCACAAACCACTCGCACGGGCAATCGACCGATGAATTCCGGCTCGAAACCGTACTCCATAAAATCCTGCGTCGTCACGTGCTGAAACAATTCGTTGTCCATCACCTGAATTGGTTGTGCACTGAATCCTATCTGACCATGCCGGACACGCCGTGCCACCTGTTCTTTCAGCTTCCCAAACGCGCCACTTACTACGAACAGAATGTGGCGGGTGTTGATCGTCTCGCGTTTTGCCTTGCCTCGTCTTTGAAATTCGAACGCGGCCTGTAGTTGCGCCTGCAGATCGTTCATACTGCGGACGGGTACTTCTGTTTCCTCCATTAACTTCAACAGCGTGGTCTGCACACCGCGGCCGCTCACATCGCGGCCGATCAAATTTCCGGCCGAAGCGATCTTGTCGATCTCGTCGATATAAATAATGCCGAACTGCGCAAGGTTCACGTCGCCATCGGCTTTGTGTACCAACTCGCGCACCAAATCTTCCACGTCGCCACCGACGTAACCGGTCTCGCTAAACTTCGTCGCGTCAGCCTTTACAAACGGCACTTTGATCAGATCGGCGATATGTTTGATTAGATATGTTTTGCCGACGCCGGTCGGCCCGACCAAGATCACGTTTTGTTTGATGTATTCGATCTCCTCCGCGCGCCTGGCATCTTCTTTCGCAATTCGGCGCAGATAATTCGCGTGGTTGTAGTGATCGCAGACAGCGATTGCGAGAACCTTCTTCGCCTCCTCTTGCTTAATCACGAACCGGTCGAGATGCGCCTTAATATCCCGAGGGAGGAGATTAAATTCGAATTCCTTGGGCTCGGCCTTCTCTGGTTTTTCATCCTCTTCCGCCGCCGCCGGCTCCGGCTCGGCAAAGGTCGCCACCGAGACCCGATCGCCGAAGTTCTGTTTCATGAATTCCGTGATCTTGGCCTTCAGCTCTTCCGGTGAGGGAAATGATGGTGGCGGTGGGTTTTGTGTCATGTGCAGAAACATCGTGCCAAAGGTCGTCTGTAGCAACGATTCGTCTAAAATCTGACTCTCAGGCGCGGGATTCGTTCATCCTCGCTCCGCTTCCTGTTCGTACTCTTATTCTTGCTCATGTTCGTGCTCTGATCTAGTTCCGAAATATTGAAAGAACCGACGCCGATTCAGTTTGTGGTGTCAGCGAAGGACGCCAAGCTGCGCCTTGATCAATTTCTGGCGAAGCGACTCCCGGAACGTTCCCGGTCGCGCCTTCAGCAGTTGATCCGCAGCGGGTTCGTTCGCCTCAACGAGCAAACCACCCGCCCGCGTCAGATTGTCCGAAGCGGTGACAAGGTTGATCTTATCGAGCCGCCGCTGGAGAAGGTCGAGACGCGACCCGAGCCGATTCCACTCAACGTTCTCTTCGAAGACGACGATCTCGTCGTTGTCAACAAGCCGGCTGGTTTGACGATTCATCCTGGCGCCGGCCACCGTGAACACACCTTGGTGAACGCGTTGCTCAGCCACTGCACGACTTTATCAGGAATCGCTGGAAAAGAACGGCCCGGCATTGTTCACCGTCTTGACAAGGAAACGAGCGGCTGTGTCGTGGTAGCTAAGAATGACATCGCGCATCGCGGACTATCCAAACAGTTCGCCGCACGCACAGTCGAAAAAATTTATCTCGCGCTGGTTGCAGGAAGACTGCGCAAACCGATTGGCGTAATCCAAGAGAAAATCGGACGACATCCGGTCCATCGACAACGAATGAGTGTGGCCTCAAAGCGCGGCCGGCCAGCCAAAACCGAATATCGCGTCATTCGCTCGAGCGATCAGGCAAGCATAGTTGAATGCCGGCTGCACAGCGGCCGCACCCACCAAATTCGGGTGCATCTTCATCACCTCGGCCATCCGGTGCTCGGCGATAAGCTTTATGCGCCGCGCTTCGCGAAAGATTTTCCGCGCCAAATGTTACATGCATGGAAGCTTGGGTTTCGCCATCCACGTACTGGAGATTGGAAAATCTTTGAAGCGCCGTTACCTGAGGACTTCAATCAAGCTATCGCCGCAACTGGTTTGTGAATCCGTATACTGCTTGCCGCTTTCCTCGTTGCTCCTCTCGCGTCGGCACCATTGCGCTTGCCAGCATAGTCTGAACAGTTTCTCCACGCTGATTCGTCGTCACATTGCGCAAACGAATGATTCCGTACCCGGGCCGGGACCGCGACGGACGCAGATCGACAATTTCCGTCTCCACCGTGAGCACGTCGCCAGGTCGGACCACACGAGGCCAGCGAAGTTCATCCACGCCAAGACCAATGGCGCCTTCAGCGAAATTCAATGTTTGCACAAACAACCGCATGGTCATCGCAGCGGTGTGCCAGCCGCTCGCGATCAATCCTTTGAAAATTGTTCGCTCAGCCCTTTTTCGGCTGAGATGAAACATCTGCGGATCAAACTTGTGGGCGAACTCGATCAGCTGCTTCTCTGTCACATTTAGCGGTTCAGATTTGAAGCGATCACCCGCTTTCAAATCATCGAAGTAGTGCTCTTTCATTATGGTGAAGCGAAACCCCATTCATGCGTCATTCCTCAGGATTCAGCAATCTGTAAGTGCGTTACAGCCTCCCATCCTGAATGCCTATGCGCTACGAGACGATCTCTTTTGTCGGTTTACCTTCCTCCGCTGCCACGAGCGGGACGTCCAGATGCCGAGCTCAATACGAATTGTCTGTGCCTCGAGATCAGGAACACTACCAAACGCGAAAAACTTTGGTCGGAGGTAGAAACAATGAATTGGAAGGAACTTCTTTTATTCGGTCGAGATCGAGTTGAACACAGTTTTAAAACTCTCGTCGATCGCAGACTTCGCGAACGACGTCGAGTGGAGCGGCAACTTGCCGAGCAGCGTACGACAAAGCATCAGCTTCGCGCGAGAAAGTCATGCGTCACTGACGCGCGCAGTTATCGTATTGCCCGACGATTAGCGGCGCCGGTTTCGTTACAATTCGATTAAAAGACACTAATTCCCACTGCACGGCTCAATACGTCCGGAGCACGTACCAAAAATCTTCGCGATTATCGCTCCAGGATTAGCTAGCCGCAAAAACCTTCCGCATTATCGATGCCGCGCTCTACGCGGCAGCTCGTTTCCGTGCGGTCGCGTCCAGAATGCGCTTGCGTAAGCGCAGCGACTTTGGCGTCGCTTCCACGTATTCATCTACGTCGATGTATTCGATTGCGCGTTCCAGGGTCATTCGGAGCGGCGCTTCAAGTTGAATCCCCTTGCCTTCGCCCTGGCTACGCATGTTCGTGAGGTGCTTTTCTTTGCATGGATTGACTGGCAAATCTTCCGGACGCGCATTTTCGCCCACGATCATTCCCTCATAAATGTCCTCCTGTGGACCAATGAAAAGCCGGCCGCGCTCCTGAATATTGTTGAGTGCGTAAGCAGTGCTGACCCCGGATTCCATCGACACCATCACACCGCGCCCGCGGCCGCCAAGCTCGCCTTTGAATGACGCGTATTCGCGAAAAAGATGACTCATTAATCCCTCACCGCGAGTCAGGTTCACCAGGTCAGTCTCGAATCCTATCAAGCCACGCGTCGGGATGATCGCTTCGATTGATACGCGCGAAGCGTGATGATTCGTTCCGAGAATTTCGCCCTTGCGGTTGGCGATGGATTGCAGGATGTCGCCGAAATTTTCATCCGGTAGATCGACATACAGATTTTCAAGCGGCTCGAGCAGGGCGCCGTCCTCTGTTCGGCGAAAAATCACTTCGGGCCGCGACACCATCAGTTCATACCCTTCGCGGCGCATCTGCTCCACCAGGATAGCGATTTGCATTTCGCCGCGCGCATTGATCTCAAATGCCCCTGCGGTCTCGGTGTCGTTGACTTGAAGGGAAACGTTGCCACGCGTTTCACGAATCAATCGCTCGCGAAGATGCCGCGCAGTCACGAATTTTCCGTCGCGTCCGGCAAACGGCGAATCGTTGACTAGAATTTGCATGCGAATTGTTGGCGGATCGATATCGACGAACTGAAGTGGCGCGCGCTCCTCGCGATCGGTAAGCGTTTCGCCGATGTAAACGTCCTCGAAGCCAGTTAGCCCGACAATGTCGCCGGCGGACGCGTGCTTTATCTCCACTTGCTCTAATCCCGCATATGTGAAAAGGGCCGTGACAGTGGCTCGTTCGCGACGGCCATCGCGGTGAGTGCAGACAATCGAATCGCCGACGGCAACGCGCCCGCTCACGATGCGTCCAAGCGCGATTCGGCCAAGGTAATCGCTGTAGTCCAGATTCGACACGAGCATTTGAAAAAACGGCTCGCTCGAGATTTTTGGCGGAGGCACATGTTGCACGATCGCTTGGAAAAGGGGCGTCATATCTGTGTTGTTTTCGTGCAGCTCGCGGGCGGCAAAACCATTTTTAGCGCTCGCATAAATGATCGGAAAATCGAGCTGCTCGTCTGTTGCCTTCAGCTCAACAAAAAGATCGAAAACCATATCGACGACTTGATGAGGCCGTGCGTTTTCCCTGTCGATTTTGTTAATGACAACGACCGGCTTGAGTTTGTTTTCCAGGGCCTTGCGCAAGACAAAACGCGTCTGCGCCTGGGGCCCGTCATGGGCATCGACAACCAGCAGCACCCCATCCACCATTTTCATGATCCGCTCGACTTCGCCGCCGAAATCGGCATGGCCGGGTGTATCTACGATGTTGATCCGATAGCCGTTCCACTGAAAAGCCGCATTCTTCGCGCGAATCGTGATTCCTTTTTCACGCTCGAGATCCATCGAATCCATTACGCGCTCTTCGATCTGCTGATTGGAACGAAACGTCCCCGATTGGCGCAGCAATTGATCCACAAGCGTCGTCTTGCCGTGATCGACGTGCGCAATGATGGCGATGTTACGAATCTTGTTCATTGAAAGGAGGCTTGCCGAGCAGGCGAGCCGCGAACAGTACGAGAGACAAGAGCCAAGTCAAACGGCAGCGAGCCCTCGTGGCGTGCAACCAGCTAGGCGAAATTCTTCAGCCGCTCACATAATGCTGTTATCCGCGCTCAAGATGACGCGCGCAAGGTGATCGAAACGCGCGAAAGGGCGGACGCGTTCAAAGAGTGGTGAAAGTTTTTCATCGCGCTGGGGGTCTGCTTCTTGGTAACATTGCGGGTTGAATCAAATCTTAGTACGGAGACACATCGTGCCAACCGGCAAGCGCAACGATCTATACGGGCAATTCAACTTTCTCGTCCACCTGGGCGCCGGTAATACCAAAGGCCCGCAAGCTGCCTTTCAAGAATGCAACATCGGCATAGAAGTCACTCTTGTGAAATGCCACAAGCGCAATGAAAAGGAAAACAGTCCCCGAAAAATCACGGGCCTGAACAAATCGACCGATGTCACGTTCAAGCGGGGCGTGATCGGATCATTAACCCTCTCCAATTGGCTGAACGACATCCGCAACGGCAAGCAAGCTGCGATCCGCGACGTCACCATTCAGCTTCGGAGTGAAGATCATTGCGGGGTGGTGCAGAGTTGGAAGCTGACCCGCGCCCGCATAATCAAATTCGTCAGCGGACCGATGAAAGCCAAAGGCACGGACGTGGCCATGGAGGAACTCACCCTCGCTTACGAGCGGCTCGAGATGGAATAGGAGCGCCACTTTTAGGAAAAAGCATCTTCCTAGTGAGTCAACCTCCTAACTAAGCGATGCAGCTATGCACATCGAACGAAAACATAACTTGCGTAAGGAAGAAGCAATTCAGGAGATCGATACGTTTCTTGACGACTTAATGAGCCGCCAAGTTCCTGGCGGCATCAGTATTAAAGAACCTCTCAAGAGCTGGTCTGACAACGTTATGCATTTCTCCTTCAACGCGAAGAAGGGTTTCATTAGCACGACGATCTCCGGCGTGATCCGGGTAAACGACGACTCTGTAGTTATGGACTCCGACCTGCCAGGAATAGTCACAGCGTTCGTTTCCGAAGACAAAATCCGGAACGTGATTAACGAACAATTGGAAAGTCTATTCCCGGCTTAAGCCATTTCATACCTATACATTTGCGCCATGGCCAGAGCTTCTTTGTCGCAACGACAAAAAAGTCTAACTAGGCGATGCAGCCACCCGTTGACAGGCTCGGATCGCTGTTTCCGGCAACCTGATCGAAACGCACGAGCACGCGGGACACTTCAAAAAGCCGTGAAGTTCTCTACAAATCGCCACGTGTCCGCGCCGCGGCTCTCTCCGTTTGATAGTCTTGGTTACGCCATTCCTGAGGTCAATAGGGCGAGAAACCAATTGGAGAGTTTTCTCCCCATATCATAGGATCTTCTGGCGGGCCGACCATACACCGTCGTACACCATCTCCCGCGCGCTTCTCTTACGCCGATTATGAAACTCTTGATCTTGTATTTCATTCTGCCTCCCTCAACCGGAATAGGCGCCCTTGCGCCGGTAAGCGCGATGCGTTTGTTCGTTTTCGGTGAGTTCTCGTAGTTTGCGTCTCTCGTTTCAGTTTAGCCCGTTCGCATCAGCGTCGAGCAGTTCCATAAGGCGCGCCTCGTAAAAATCACACATTGGGGACCCGCCATTTGGCTCGACCCATTCGGGATGTTGGATCCTCAGGTCGTCGTGAATCTGTTGCCGAAGCTCGGAGTAGGTGTGGATTTGGTGAGACATGGCAATTGACTTGGGCAAAGATTCAAGTGCGGCGCGGAACGGCTTATCGAACTTACCGAGGCTAACGAATTTCATAAATGGCCTTTCATTTGCGGTTGACTGCTCCAAATCCGCGCGGAACGAGGACCCATCTTCACGAGGCGGCTTTGAACAGCGGCCTCGCTTCAGGTGACTCGGGGCTCCATTTTGAATCTGGAGATCGCGCTAAGCGGCGTCGCAGCGAAGGTTAAGCCCCCAACCAGCTTTTCAGCTGGGCCGAAGTGCGTTGAGGCGTCGGATCACGTAATCAAAGACACTTTTAACAGCGCTCCAGCCAGCTGTCTATTGGACTTTAGTCCTACACGTTTAGGAGCCAGATACGCAAAGTTTTTCAGCGGTTCACATCATGCTGTGATCCGCGTTTACGATCATGCTGGCAACGTGATCGAAACGCACGAGCACAGTGGCGATTTCAAAAGAGTGGTAACCCGAGTCGTGTTCGCGCTGGCTTTGGAGTTCCAAGCCGCCCGCTTGTTTTGTGCTTCGGAAGCTTTATTGATTGTTTTCGGCCACTTGCGGTGCAGGTCTGCTCATTCCGAGCCGCGCATTCACTCTCTGAATTTGCGACGCCTGCTCTCTGACCGTTGCGGCGAGAGTGGCGACCGTGCCTTCCAATGCCGCGACCTTTTTGTGTTCTTTCAGAAACTCGTTTAGCAACATAACATTCACTGCTTCATAGCGAACGCTATAAATTTGGCCGTTGCCATCACGGACGACTAAATCCGGATTCACCTTCGCCACTTCCTCAGCGATCAAGCCGAATTGCGGCATCGCTTTGCTGTCGTTCTTGTACTGAAACCGCACTGGCTTAAGCGCCAGGATTGCTTCGCTCGTATTGTCTATCTGCCTGATCTCCTTTTTGAACCGCACGGCCGAAGCGACCGTGCCCAGTTGACCGTTCTCGTCCACCACAACGGTATCGCCGACAACGGCAGTTCCACTAATGCCCGCGATATAAGTGGCAGTGTGGGCAGGATGTATAACCCCAAATGGGTCCGTCACCGCAACCTCGGTGCCAATGCGGATGATATTGGCTTCCGTGGCCGCACCTAAATTGCCGATGTCGATGTTATTATTGCCTGTAGCTAGATTCACGCCGGCGCCAAAGCCCAATGCGATGTTGAGGTCACCGTTGCTGTTAACCAACGCTCCAGTACCGTTGGCAGTGTTCAAGGCCCCGGTTGTGTTGCCATTCAGCGCAGCAAAACCAGTGGCTGTGTTGTCGTTGCCGGTTGTGTTATTTTCAAGCGCAACACTACCGGTGGCCGTGTTTTCGAAGCCGGTCGTGTTAGAAAGAAGCGCCTCGCGACCACTGGCTGTGTTGCGGGCTCCGGTTGTGTTCTGAAACAGCGCTCGCCAGCCTTCACCCGTGTTCGAATTTCCTGTCGTGTTGCTAAACAGTGCGAACGTCCCATTCGCCGTGTTCCGGTCGCCGTTTGTATTATTTAACAGCGCCCCGGCGCCAATAGCCGTATTTTGGTCTGCATTGTTGAATACTAGCGTTCCAGCGCCAACACCGGTGTTGAAGTTGGCGGTGCTGTTCGCAAACAGCGAATACCAGCCAGCTGCGGTGTTGCCAATGCCGGTGGTGAGGTTTTTAAGGGCGTTGGTCCCTTCTGCCATGGTGAACCCGGGATAGCCTCCATCTGGCGGGGGGCTAACGGCCATACTAGCGGGCGAAAGCCCAAAGCAGGCCAGCACAACGAGAAATACAAAAGTTGCTCTTTTTAGCTGAATCAGCGAATGCATGGATATCTTCTTCCTGTTTTCCCCGCCGTGTTGGTTCTGCAATTGCAGGTCTGGAAGAGGCGAAGGACCTGGCGGGGAAATGTCCTTCGCATAATTCAGATCCCGCGCAGCGACGCCGAGTTTGGAAAAATCTCGGCAACGTGTCAAATCATTCGGCGTAAGCGTGCATCGCCGCTTCGAGCTCCGCGAACTCGGTTAGTTTTCATCCGCGTGCACAACGAAACGTTTTCCGTCGCCGCGATGCGCATCTGAAATCCCGATTGTTCCTCAAGGAGAAACTAACGGTTGAGGCGCAACCCCAACTCCAACTCGCCGATGATCTTACTCGTTTCCCGGGAACAAACCGAATAGGTCGAATCGCGCCGAACTATTTCAACGTGATTTCGCGCATGAGCTTGCCGCCCATGATCTCGCGAATCTCGAGACGCTGGGTCGCGGTCTTCTCCTGCTCCTCCGTCGAACCTACGACTTTCTTGGTGATCGGGTCGAACTTCTCACGCGCGTTGTCCAACGCGGCCATGTTTTTCGATTCCACCATTACCAGAATGTTGAAATCCTGCGGAGTGGATGCGTCGCCGAGCAGGATCTTATAGCTGATGATGAGGTTCTGCTTCTTTGCCTCATCGAGGGTGCCCTTCAGCGTCTTGGCGAGTCCTTTTAGGTATTGATCGCCCAGCCCGGGCTTCACTTTGACCATCGTGATGTTCCAGACCGTGCCTTCCGTGTACGGTGCGTCACTTTGCGCGAAGCAAAAGTGCGCCCCGGCGGTGGAGACTGCAATAACAGCTAGGATAACTAGGATTCTTTTCATATAGGTGTCTTTTTATTTATTGTCGTTGAGTATTCCTTTCTTGACCATCGAGGTCAATAAAAGCCGTCGGCCATCGCTCGAGGAGCAGGACTTGTATGCGATCGCGCCGAAGAAATGGGGGGTTCCGGAAACTAAAGAATAGCGCTGCCAAGGCGAGCGTTCCTAAAACGGGACCGCGAAGCGATCTGTTTCATGGGTTGGTCGCTTGGCACCATTTAACGGGAGACCGGTCGAGGCCAAGTGCCTTTACCATAAAAGTGCTCGCTTCGTTGAAGTCCTTCGGCGTTGCGCCGGACCAATAGCCGGTCGAGCAGGTGGCGCTGTCGCAATTGCCGCCCAGCGTAATCCATTCTCCACTTCGCAATACGTCGCAGGTACAGATCGCTTTCTTGGGGTTTGATGGGTCGACCGTGCAACGCTTATTGAGGCACCATGTCCAAGGAGTGCCGCTGGAACAAGTAAGGACTTTCTTACCCTGCTTGAATTGTTCGAGCGAAAATGAGGAGTACACGGTGCGGACGCCATTAGCATCGGTGCTAGGTTGGATAGTGTTGCAAGGCGCCGAGGACATGCTCGCGCCCTCTTCCACATCGCAAAAGCAAATTGCTTTAGCCGGGTCATCCGGCTGCGGGATGCAAAGGGCGGATGTGCAAAGCGCATATTGATGTTTGCATAGCTGCATATTTGGACTGGCTGCCTGTTCAAAGCCGTGGACAATGGCGAAAGCAGCCGCGATGAACAAGAAACAGGCGAAATTTAACTTGATAAGCCTCATAGGGGGTCCTCGCTTTCTTCAGCCGGAGGTTAACATTCGAGAAAGCCAGGAGTCAAAGAGTCTGTCCGCTTGCCCAGAGCGGAGTCAAATGGACGCCTCGTCCGCCAATTGGACGGACTCGCCCCGTGGTGAGCGCACCGGCGATCGCGCCCCGTGCATCGCAAACTTTGCCTTGATCTCATTTTCTCAGAAAGTTGTTCGGTGACTTCCGTGCGTCCGAATGTTTGCCGCATTGCTCGTCAACCGGCAATGTGTAAAATGCGACGCGATTGGTGCAATCATAACCAATCGACCGGGCGGTTAGCTCAGTGGTAGAGCATCTCGTTTACACCGAGAGGGTCGGGGGTTCGAAACCCTCACCGCCCACTCTTTCAGTGAAAGTGAGAAGTGATTAGTGACTGGTGAATCGTTTCTCACTACGAATGGGGCGTAAGGCGTCGCTCACGACAACATCTCAGCCACGGCAGCTTCAACGTGGATCTTTGTCGTGTTGAGAATCGGAATTCCGTTGTGGTCGGGATCGCGTAGAATCAGCGGCAGTTCCGTTCCAGCCAGAATCACACCGTCGATGTCGCTCTTTGCTTTCATCCGATCGATGATGGCAAGCAACCCGGCGCGAGTCTGAGGTAGAAATTCTCCGGGAACCAGTTCGCTGAAGTATTTGTTGTGAATGTAATCCTGATCTGTCGGGTCGGGCACGAGAAGGTCAATGCCTTCGCGCGAGAAAACTTTTTGATAAAAACTTCCCTGCATCGTGTAGCGCGTCCCAAACAAGGCGAGCCGTTTTAGATTGCGCGCTTTCGCAGCAGCGGACGTTGCTTCGACGATACTGATCAAAGGAATCGGTGACTTGGAAGCGACCTCATCAAAGACAATGTGCGGCGTGTTTGCTGAGATCAGGCCGAAATCGGCTCCTGCGCGCGCAAGTTTACCAATTCCTTCAAGCAAATAATCGGCCATGCCGGCAAGATCATTCGCGTCCATGAAATCGAGTCCCTTCTTCAGATTAACACTAGCGATGATGAATTCCGGATAACTCCCGTCACCAGTGCGCTCACGATAGAGCGCGATGATCTTTTGATAGTAATCGATCGTGCTCTCCGGCCCAAGGCCACCAATGATTCCCAAAGTGTTCATTTATCAACCACGAATAAACACAAATGAACACGAATTAACCCAAATCACGAATGCCCAACAAGCGCTGAATCTTCGGTTGTCATTCTGAATTCGCCATTAATTCGTCATTCGACATTCGTGCTTCAGCATTTCTAGAATTCGTGTCCATTCGTGGTTAAAATGAAAAGCAGATCGGCGCTGCATTTTGTCCTGATCATCGGCATCGCGAACTTCTTCGCTGATTTTACGTATGAAGGCGCACGCGCAATTGTGGGTCCGTTCCTCGGCTCATTGGGCGCAAGCGCCGCGATCGTCGGGTTTGTCGCAGGTTTCGGTGAGCTGATGGGTTACGGGCTGCGCTCGGTCTCGGGGTATTTCGCGGACAAATCGCATCGGCATTGGGCGTTCGCGTTCGCGGGGTACGCCCTCAATATGTTCGCTGTTCCCGCCCTCGCACTTGCAACACGATGGCCACTCGCCTCCGGCCTCGTCGTCTCGGAGCGCATTGGCAGAGGCATCCGCAAACCGACTGTCGAAGCGATGCTTTCGTACGCTGGCAAATCGATCGGTGCCGGCTGCGTGTTTGGATTAAACGAAGCGCTAGATCAGGCGGGCGCGACGATCGGTCCGTTGCTTATGGCGCTGATTCTTTACCTGAATGGCGGATTTCGGACGGGATTCGGTGTACTGCTCATCCCCGCTTTGCTTTGTCTCGCGACTTTAGCCGCGGCAAGGTTGCTGCATCCGCGTCCGCACGAGCTTGAGGAAGGCACAGGCCACACATTTATGGCAAACAATCTGACGCGCGCCTACTGGATTTACCTCGCGGCTGGCTCATTACTCGCCGCTGGTTTCGCGGACTTCGCGCTAATCGGTTTTCACTTTCACAAGACAAACACCGTGTCCGCAAATCTGATTCCCGTGTTTTACGCGGTTGCAATGGCGAGCAGCGCGCTCGCTTCAATCCCGTTGGGGCGATTGTTTGACAGATTCGGCCCAAATATTTCCCTGTTCGCCTTTGTTATTTCCGCCGCGGCTGCGCCTTTTGTCTTTCTAGGCACATCTATCGCTGCATTAATCGGGATGGTGTTTTGGGGAGTTGGAATGAGCGCTCAGGGTTCTCTTTTTCAAGCCATGCTCACCGGTGTTATTCCGCCCCAGAAACGAAGCACGGCATTTGGGCTGTTTGATACCGGATACGGGATCGCGTGGTTTGTCGGCAGCGCAGTCATGGGATTGCTTTATGACAAATCAATTCTCGCGGTCGCGCTGTTTTCAGTCAGCCTTCAACTTGCCGCGCTTCCGCTCTTTTTTATCGCGAACAAACCGCGGTAAACTTTTTATGGATCCGTACGCAAGACCAAAGGAGCGAAAAGTGGGCGCGGGTCGGCCGAAGATCAGGCACGTGCCGCAAGCCACCGAGCCACGAACACGGCGAGAACGCCAGGCGGAGAAGGAAGCGGTAGCAGCACAGCGTCGCGCAATAAAAAAGGCAGCACGCCGGCATCTAAGACAGCACTTGCTCGAGGAACTAGAAGAATAATCCGAGGGTCACCGACACCGGCTAATTTTCTTTTGCCCTTTGCGATCTGGTCCTGGGCATTAGAGTTGGCCGCATGCGTCTGATCAATTTGTCACTGTTTGCTTCCGCGTCGGCAGTAATCGCTGTCACCAGCGCTGTAGCACAGTCGCCCGCGCCGCGGAATCCCGATGTGTCGAACAAGGCGCTGATCACGAAGTCAACGCCGAGCATTAACGTAGATGCGTTCAAGAGCCAGAATGCAGACGCGGCAGCTGCCACCCTGCACCGAATGGCGGACGATTATTATGCCTGGCGAAATGAAAATTATCCCGTCCGCAGCAGTGAAGCCGGGCTGCATACGTGGGACGATCGGCTGACCGATTATTCGCCAGCAAAAATCGCGGAGCGCGCCCAGCATGAGCGTTCGTTGTTAGACAAGGTACGCGCGATGAAAACTGACAATTGGCCGAAGGACGCGCGCATCGATTGGATTCTGTTCCGCGCACAATTGGAGAATGTCGATTTTGGAAATCACATCCTGAAATTCGAGCAAACAAATCCGCAGGTTTACACAGGTGAATGCACGAACGCGATCTTTTCGCTGCTGAAGAAGGAATACGACACACCGAGAAAACGCGCGCTGGCTGCCACCGCGCGTCTTAAGCAGATGCCGACGCTGTTAAAGCAGGGCCTAGGCAATTTGCAAAGGCCAGTAAAGCTTTACGCGCAGCTCGCGATCCAGTCGGCGCGCTCAATCGATCCGCTTTTAAATAAGAGTTTGATGGCGCTCGACGTGGATCTTGCACCTAACGAACACGAAGAACTGATCAAGGCGCGCGACGTAGCGCTCGCGGCTGTGCACAGTTACGCCGACGAGCTGGAGAAACGTCTGCCGAAAATGGTCGATTTCTCGCCGATGGGTGCAACGAACTACAATTATTATCTCAAACACGTCTTGCTTCTGCCGCTCAACGGCTCAGAGGTGGAGATGATTGGACGCGCCGAGCTCGCGCGTTACCGCGCGCTGGAGGCTCTTCTGCCCGATCCAAAACTGGCAGATCCCGATCCGAAACGCGCCGCCCACATCCCGCCTGACCAGGAATCATTTCTGAAAGCGTACGAAAGTCGCGAGGCAGAAATGATCAGCTTCTTAAAGGAGCACAATCTTATAACCTTGCCGGATTATCTTGGGCCGTTTCAGATTCGACAGTTACCGGACGCCTTTAAGCCAACGAGCCCGGGCGGCTTCATGAATCCTCCCGGCGTTTACGACAAAGATCCAACCGGGTTCTTTTTCATTCCGAGTTACAATCCAGAGTCGAAGAATTTTTATATTCGCGCGGCGATTGAAGATCCACGGCCAATCCTCGGACATGAAGGAATTCCAGGCCATTTTCTCCAGCTCTCAATTGCAAATCATTCGAGCGACGAAATCCGTCGTCAGCACGAGGACTCGGTATTCGTGGAGGGTTGGGCGCTTTACGGCGAAGAGATGCTGATGCGCACCGGCCTGTATCCAAACAATTCGCCCGCACAGGGACAAATTCTGCGCCTGTCGCGATATCGCGCCGCGCGGATCGGCGTGGACGTAAATCTGCACACCGGCCGCTGGAGTTTCGAACAAGCCGTGAAATATTTCATGGACGCCGGCGGACTTGATCGCGAGGCAGCCGAGGGCGAAGCAGCCGGCGCAGCTTCAAGTCCGACGCAAAAGATCAGCTACATCACCGGCAAATGGCAGATCATGAATCTGCTTGGGCGCTACAAAGATCGGCAGGGTGAAAATTTTCGGCTCGGTCAATTTCATGATGACCTGATCAAAAACGGCAGCCTGCCAATTTCGGTGATCGAATGGATCTTGCTCGATGATCCGACATCGATTCAGCAAGCCACAAAATAACATCTCCCGTAGTGGCCTCGCTGCATGCCGCGCCGAAGCTGTGCGAATCAGCATACGGACAGCGCATAGCATTGCCCTATCTTTTCTGAAATTGGCCGTTGCCCTCGTCGAGATAAACCGTTGAACCGACGCGCGAGATTTTTAGCGACTGCCGCCACGTACCCATTGGGAGATCTTTTATAGCCTCGCTGGTTTTAGTTTCAGGTTTCAGCCCTGCAGTCACGGGATCACCATTGACCATCGCTTCAGATAAAATTCTGCCATCCATTTTCTGTGGCGGTTTGATTCCGAGAATCCGCAAAATTGTTGGTGCGAGATCGGTATTGCCTGTCGGTAACTCATCCACTTCGCCGCCGCGAAAATCCGGGCCGGCGGCTATCAACATGTTATGCATGTCGAATCGGCTGAGCGTAACATGCGTGCCCTCCCCTGCTTTTCGTTGCCAATCCGCGTCGATCATTCCCGGAATACCAAATTGATTTTTTGAGTCGTTCCAGCGGAAGGCCATCTCGACGTCAGACCCATGAGGACTTTGAATCGTCGCTTGGTCGAAACCGAACGTCCCTTCCATCGATTCTTTCGTAAAAATCACGCCGGCAAAATCTGATTGCTGCAAGAATTCAACCAGACGGCGCGTGACCGTCTCATCGTGTCCGGTGACATAGAAAAGAACGCTGCCGCCGTTTCCTGCCAGCATGATCTCTCCAGGTTTTGGTTGGTCGTTAAATTCGGTCTTTGCGGTGAAACCGGCGTCATTCAAAATTTTTCGTAAATCAACCGACCGCTCGATCGTGGAGAAGCCATGATCGGACACAACAAACACATCTGTTCTTCCGCGCGCATCTCGTTGATCTAACGCCGAAAGCACCGCCGCGAGATTTTCATCGGAGGACTTGATCGCAGCTATCGCTGCTGGCGAGCCCGGCGCAGATTCATGTTGTGTAAGATCCGGTTCGCCTAACCAAAGCACGGAAAGGGCCGGCACACCGTCTTTCCAAAAACAATC
>Ga0137403_10000624_pt1 | contig 45886 bp, 41 predicted proteins | sample CZOMad2_1_16fung_FD_122057 | JGI IMG/M metagenome (GOLD analysis project Ga0137403, IMG submission 122057) | Vadose zone soil fungal communities from Angelo Coast Range Reserve, California, USA - CZOMad2_1_16fungal (Hybrid Assembly) | ecosystem: Environmental > Terrestrial > Soil > Vadose zone... | reverse complement strand
TGTGCTTCGGATCCGAAATGGGGAATTGGGATCGTCGGTCCCTTGTATGTTGGAAAATGGATGGCTTCGCTCGAGAACATCGGTTTAGGGTACTGCTTTAGAATAATATCGCCCCTCATAACATTTGGGGGGTCCGAATTGTCGGCATTCGTGATTAACACCGCGTCATTTAGAACCATGTGTCTGGTAAGCCTTCCACTTTCGTAACTCGGACGAAGCTCGGTGGCTGCATGTGATCCGATAATTCCCTGATTATTGAAACCCGTACGTCTATGGTAAGGTACTTCGCTTCGGATTCTGTCGACTATTTCGACGTCCGTGCGATCCTGAACAAAGCAAACCTGCCGCCGGGAGTTACCTATCAGCTCGGTGGTCAATATGAAAGTCAGCAGACCGCCTTTCGTGGATTGCTGACGGTGTTTGGCCTGGCGCTGGCGTTGGTGTTCATCGTACTCGTGATTCAGTTTCGATCTTATCTAAAGCCGCTAATCATTCTTTTCGCCGCGCCGGTATCGCTGGTGGGCGCGCTGGCTGCACTGTGGGTCACGCGCACGCCGCTCAACATCTCCTCGTTCATGGGATTGATCATGCTGCTTGGTTTGGTAGTCAAAAACGGCATCATCCTGCTGGACTATACCGACCGGCTGCGGGCAGAGCGTGACATGCCGCTGGCCCGCGCGTTGCGCGAGGCGGGCCGCGTGCGTCTGCGTCCGATTCTGATGACGACGCTGTGCACGATCTTCGGACTAGCGCCGCTGGCGATCGGCCTGGGCGCCGGCGCCGAACTGCAACGCCCGCTGGCGATCGCGGTCATCGGCGGACTTACGCTCTCAACCTTCATCACCCTGCTGGTGATGCCGACGCTCGCACTGCAATTGGAAGAGCTCGGGTCTCGGAAACTGTTTTCCCGTTGGACGTACTACAAAAAACGTGGAGTAGAAACATGAGAAGTAACAGAACATCGTATTGCCTCTTCGCCATCGTCCTTTTTGCAATTCTCTTTTCGGCTTCCTTCAGCGCTCAGGCGCAAACGCCACAGCCTAGTCCTTCACCCGCGCCGCAACCGTCAGCGACACCCACGCTGGAGAAGCAGTTCTTCAAGAACATCCTGAGTGACCAGAAAGCGATCTGGAGCTCGCCGTTTCATCTGCACAGTGGTGACGCACGTTGGCTGGCGCCGCTTGGCCTGGGGACCGCGGCCTTAATCGCGACTGATCGAAAGACTGGAGACGCGATCGCGGAGTCTCGCCGGCAGTTGCATGCCAGTCGCATCGTGAGCTACGGAGGTTCAGGTTATGGAGTCGGCGGAGTGGCCCTGACCTTCTATCTCTTCGGGCGCGTGAATCATAACGAGCGCGCGCGCGAGACCGGTTTGCTGGGAGCTGAAGCGCTGCTTGATAGCGCGATCGTAGTGACTGCGCTCAAGGAAATCACGCAGCGCAGCCGTCCACTTTCCGGCAGGAATCGTAGTGATTTCTTCGCCGGGGGATCTTCTTTTCCCTCGGGGCACAGCATCGAAGCATGGTCGCTGGCGACCGTGATTGCCAACGAATATCACGATCGTCCGCTGATTCAGATTACGGCTTATGGGATTGCCGGCGCAGTCAGCGTCGCCCGCTTCACCGGCGAGAAGCATTACCTTTCTGACGTTCTGGTAGGCAGCGCGCTGGGATATGGGATCGGGCGCTATGTCTATCACGCGCACCACCGCCAGAGTTTGGGTGCAGGGGATTCAGAAGAATCGCGCGGGAGATCGCGCGCGTGGCCGCTGATCGCGCCTCAGTATAGACGGCGTGCGCGCGAGTACGGCGCCGCGCTGGCCTGGAGCTTCTAGTAATGAGGTCAGTACCGGGAGCGGTAGCGACCGGGTCGCATGCTCCTCACGATCCGAGATCAGAAAGACGAGACCCGGTCGCTACCACCACCCCACGCGGGCTGCCCGCGCGGGGGCCCCGGTCCGCTCCCGGTACTGACCTCATAAGTCTGCTCACTGACTATGTTCGATTCAGTTCGCACCCGATTGACGATTTGGCACGCCGGGGTGCTGGCGCTGTCGCTGATCGTGTTCGCGCTGCTCGTTTACTATGCGGCCGCGAGTATCTTCTATGCGCGTCAGGACGAGTTGTTGCGTTCGACCGCCGAAACGGTTGCCAGCGCGTATGTGCAGGAGCTGGAAGAAGAACAGTCCGAAGCGAAAGCCAACGATGTGGTGTTGGCCCAGATGATCTTTCCGAATCGCTACGTCGAAGTTGTCGACGCCGCCGGCCAGGTAGTCGCCTGGTCCAGTAATCTTGCCGGCCATCAGTTGACCATACCCGCGTCAACGCTCAGCGAAGCGCGCGAACGCGGCAGTAGCTTTCTCGTATTGAATAGCTTGCGCGTTGCAGTCGTGCCTTTGTCAGCAGATCGGAGCAAGCAGCTCGGGTTCGCGATCGTGGCTGAACCCCTGAGCGTTATCGAAGAGGGCCTGCGGCGTTTGCGGCGCTATTTCCTGGCGGGCGTGCCCCTGGTCCTGCTGCTCGCTTCGCTGGGAGGTTATTTCCTCGCGCGCAAGAGTCTTTCGCCAATCGCGCTGATGAATCAACAGACCCAGCGGATTACGGCGGAAAACCTTTCAGCGCAGCTTGATGTGGCAAACCCGCGCGATGAAGTAGGGCGGCTGGCGCTGACTATCAACGCGCTCCTGGCGCGACTGGACGCAGCTTTCCAGGAGCAGCAACGCTTCATCGCGGATGCTTCCCATGAGCTGCGGACACCGCTGGCGGTCCTGCGTGGTGAAACGGAAGTTGAGCTGCAACAGGAGCGCGCCACGCCTGAATACAAAGAGTCCCTCGTTTTGATCAAGGACGAAGCTGAGCGCCTGTCGCGGATCGTCGAGAATCTTTTTCTGCTCGCGCGTCAACCTGTCGAGGCCGCGTCGATGGTCAGAGACACAGTGCGGCTGGACGCTCTCGTCGCTGACTGTACCCGGGCGGCACAAGTGCTGGCTACGCAGAAAGGACTGCGGCTGAACATTAGCGGCGAACTCCGGGCGCTAACGGTGAACGGCGATGACGAGATGCTTAAGCGAATGCTCCTGAACCTGCTGGACAACGCGGTGAAATACACGCCCTCCGGCGGCGAAGTCAGCATCGCGCTGGGATCGCAAAACGGAGAAGGACGAATCGTCGTGACGGACAACGGCATCGGTATCCCGGCCGAGGACCAGCCGCGCATCTTTGATCGTTTTTATCGGGTCGACAAGACGCGTTCACGCGCTTTGGGCGGCGCGGGCCTGGGTCTGTCGATCGCGCGATGGATCGCCGAAGGCCACGGCGGATCGCTTTCGGTCGAGAGCGCTCCGGGTAAGGGAAGCGCGTTTACAGTAGAGTTGCCGCTAAAGGATTCCTAGAGTTGGCACATCAAGATCAACGCAGTTATGAAACGGGATCGTATTCTGCCCACTGTCATCCCTGAGTCTTCCGCAGACGATCAATAAACTTACCGTCGCTGAATTGTGCGGCGCCCGCCCTGGTTAGCTGGGCGAGCTCCTTGAATAACTTCTCGTCTACCTCTTTAAAGTTAAAGCACGACTTGCCCTGCATGCGTTTCTTCAATTCGGGCGACATGCCCTTCAACAAATCGGGGCTGGCATAAACCGACATCAGATAAAAGCTGACATACGCTTTGCCCAACCGCATGTGACTTTACCTCTTCTCTCGCCGAGATGGGAATCAAGACCCTGCCGCTTGAGCTAAGAAACCCTGGCATAACTGAATTCGGAAGCTGGTCGATTGGAAGCTTTAGCTTGCCAGAAGTCCAAATCGGAAAGACGAAGCTGCCAGAGGTGTTTGTTTGGCTCTGGGCGTCCAAATAGGGAGGGGTAATGTTTCAATCCAAAGGCGAAGTCTATACTTGTCTGCGGCGCTCCCCAGATAAGCTTGCATCAGATGGTGAGAGTGAACCACACTTTTGCGGGCTAAGAACCGCGGTAGGACAAAGAGAGGACGAGAAAGGACTCGAGAAGGTTAGTCCTAGCGGTTACGAACATTTCAGATCATCGGCCTTCTTATCTAATAAAAGTATCGTGGCATTTCTGTCCGGATATTTTGATGAGAGCTATTCACACCCGCCAAAGCCACTCGTTTACACGATAGCTGGGTACATCTCTGAGGATTGGCGGTGGCGAAGATTTGATCGCGAGTGGCGCGCGTTACTTGACCGTGAGGATATCGAGTTTTTTCACATGAAGGATCTTGCACATAAGAAAGGTGTCTATAAAAATTGGGTTGAGAAAAAACGGCAAAAGTTCTTGAGGTCACTTCATTACGTCATTAAGAGCAACACTATGATTGATTTTGCCGTAAACGTAGTGGTCAAGGATTATGATGAAATGCTCCCGATTGGTAGCGTGCTTCGCCGCAGTTTCGGTGAACCGCATGTTTTTGCTGCTATAGGCTGTCTCAAGGACATTCACAATTGGGCCGAAACAGAAAACATTAAGGATCGTGTCGATTATGTCTTCGAGAAAGGAACAATTCATGATGTCGAGCTTCGTAGAGTGTTTGGATCTTTTGATGAAGCGGCTAACCAACATTACCGATCCAGAGGAGTTTCGTTCTTTGACAAACGAGAATTTACTCCACTTCAAGCGGCCGACACACTCGCTTATGAAAACATGCTTGATTTAAGGCGCACGATTGACCCTGAAAATGCCCGGCCTATGAGGCTATCAGCCAAGAATCTTGAGAGATCAGTTAGCCATTGGGTTTACTATGATAAGGCACAACTGAAGCTGGTCTTTGACGATATGATAGAGAAGGGTCTAATTATTCCGGGCGTTGTATTTGACTACTAAACCCGCTTTCCGCCTCGAACCAATCAAAAAAACTGTTTTGAGCTAGACAAGAGGATTATTGCCGCAAATTTTCAATTTCCAACTACGCATACATATGTGTTCGAAGCTGAGATAGCGAGTATGCGTGGCTCAGAACCCTAATTCTGAAAATCTAAGGCTTGCGTACATGAAGTGCTTCGACGAGACCCTCTTCGATAATCCGAGTTCGTTTCGCATAATTCCTTTGCTCCTTTCATGGTGAGCAAAGAGTAGCAAATCAGCTTGTGTTAGGGCCTTCGTTGCTAATGTAACGTGTAACCGGGAAGATTTTCTAGGGTGTTCATTTTGTCTGCCAGCACAGTAAACTTGAAGGCGCAACGTTTGTGAAGACACCAATGTCCATCGATTGGCAAAACCTTCGAACACTTAACAATTCAAAAAACGCCGCATTTGAAGAGCTCTGTTCTCAGCTGGCGGCGTATGAGTCCACGCGGGCTGGTTCAAAGTTCGTTCGTAAGGCCGCTCCTGATGCCGGCATAGAGTGTTACCACGTTTTGCCGAATGGGGACGAAATGGGTTGGCAAGCGAAATATTTTCCGTCGGTACCGGGAGAGAATCAATGGAAGCAAATCGACGAGTCGGTTAAGACGGCCTTGACGAAGCACACACGGCTTACATCGCTAACGCTATGTTTGCCGATAGACAGGCAAGATCCACGACTCGAAGAACAAGTGTGGTTCATGGACCAATGGAACAAACGTGTCCAGAAGTGGAACCGGTGGGCCGAGAAGGTTGGCCGATCCATTGAATTTAAGTATTGGGGCGCCCACGAGATTTGGGAACGGCTTAGCCGCGATGAGCATCGCGGTCGCTATTACTTCTGGTTTCACAGGGATCTCTTCAATAGCGACTGGTTTCAGCGTCAGGTCAACATCGCGATCGACAACGCCGGACCGCGATACTCTCGTGAGCTGAATGTTGACTTGCCGATCGCCAAATTGTTCGACGGGTTAGTGAGAAGCACGCCATTCTTTGATCGCATAACAAATTTCTACACAAAGATCGGTTCAGCGTATCGAAAAATTCAGCTAACCGTCGAAGACGACTTAGCGTGCACACAAAACCGGTTGTTAGACGCCTTAGTCAGCGAGCTGCTCCCTTTGTTGTCAATGCCTGACGACGTTGTTAGTCGGATAGATTTCGAATCGATTGCCAAACATGCGTCATCGGTAGCTCGCACGTCATGGAGTCTACGTGATCGGCTCGACGAGCTGACGAGAGCAAGCCTGGCAACGTCGGCCACAGGGATCGTCAAGCCCGCTTTCAGCTATGAGCAACACTTGCTTTACCAGCTCGCGGGGTACGCTGGCGAAATTGTGGAATATGCTCGAAGCCCTGAAGCTCTTCTTGCGAATCTCCCGGCTCTATTGCTGGTAGGAGAAGCAGGGACTGGCAAGTCTCATCTCTTTTGCGATGTCGCTGATCGACGTGTGAAAGCAAATCAGCCTACGTTGTTATTGTTAGGAGAGCACTTCGGAGACATTGAGCCCTGGTCACAGATTGCAACGCTAATCGGTTTCAAAGACACAATGGAAGAGCTCTTAGGGGCGTTGGAAGCTGCGGCGCAAGCGTCGGGGGTGCGAGCGCTAATCCTTATTGACGCTTTAAATGAAGGTCAAGGCAAAGTTCTTTGGCGCAAATACCTCGCCGGCATGCTAACTACGCTTTCGAACTACCCCTGGATCGGGCTGGCTGTCAGTGTGCGCTCGTCGTATGAAGAGATTGTCATTCCAGAGGGGTTAACCCCTGAACGGCTTGTCAGAGAAGACCATTTAGGATTCGCAGAACAAGAGTTTGAAGCGTGTGAGAGTTTTTTCGAATTCTACGGGATAAAGTCACCCAGCGTTCCTTTACTCAACCCAGAGTTTCAGAATCCGCTCTTCCTAAAAACATTCTGTAAAGGACTGGAGAATCTTAAGCTCACTGAGGTTCCAGTAGGAACAGATGGCATATCTGCAATATTTGATCTATTTGAGAGTTCGATCAATGCGAAACTCTCGAGGCCAGATCAATTAGATTTTGATCCTCACACAAATCTTGTGGGGAAAGCAGTCGATGACTTGGTCGATAGTATGGCAGCCGATAATTTGGGTTGGCTGCCGCGCGCGACTGCGCAACGGATCGTTGATTCACATTTGCCAGGTAGAAGTTATGAGAACTCATTGTTCCGGCACCTCATTTCTGAGGGCCTGTTAGCTGAAGACCTCGCACCGATTGACATCGAAACAGAAGATACAGTTGACGCGATCCGGTTCGCGTATGAAAGGCTGTCGGATCACCTGATGGCAAAGCGCTTATTGGAGCTGCACGTTGATCGTGAGAATCCTCAATTGGCGTTCGCAGAAGATCAGCCTATCGGCCGACTGTTGGGCGACAAGTGGACAGCACACAGTAATCGCGGGCTAATTGAAGCACTCTCCATTCAAGTCCCAGAAGTCATCGGAAAGGAGTTGGGTGATTGCGTGCCACGAGCCGCAAACTGGCGGCCGGTATTAGAAGCGTTTGTGGAAAGCGTCATGTGGCGTGACCCAACCGCGGTAACTGAGTCAACGCGGGAGTACGTAAATTCGCATGTCATCCACTTTGATCATACTCACGACTTGTTCTTAGAAGCTCTTCTGACGATTGCCTCGAATCCCCGGCATCCATTTAACGCTGATTTTCTGGATAGGAAACTCAAGCGTCTCAAGCTTGCTGATCGAGACTCATGGTGGACAGTGTTCCTTCATCAGCAATTCAGGAAGGGCTTTGGTTCAATACACCGGACAATAAACTGGGCTTGGTCACCTCGCGACAAAAGTCATATTGACGATGAATCGATAAGACTTTGCGCTACCGTGTTGATCTGGTTTCTGACGAGTTCGGATCGGTTTCTCCGGGATCGCTCTACCAAAGCTTTAGTCTGTTTGCTCACACCTCGCCTCGGTGTTCTAAGGAAGTTGCTCAGCCAATTTGCCGAAGTCGACGATCCCTACGTATTGGAGCGGCTCTATGCTGTCGCGTATGGTTGCGCAATGCGAACCTCAGACGGTCAAGTACTCGATCTCGCGGCAGATGTTTACGAAAGGGTTTTCATGACCGGCTGGCCAACGCCCCACATCTTACTTCGCGACTATGCGCGCGGTGTTATCGAGAGGGCGTTGGAGCTGGGTGAGTTGAAAATTGATATTAGAAAAGTACGGCCACCATATAAAAGCCAATGGCCTCGCCGCATTCCCACCAAGAAACAATTGGAAAAGCATGGCGTTTGGACGCCGGACATGCCAGACAGCAGAATTGCTCGAAGCCGAATTTATGAATCGGTGATGGGCTTTGGAGACTTCGCTCGCTACATTATTGGCACCAATTCCGGACACTTCGAATGGAGCTCTCGAAGACTTGGCGAACCCAAGAAGAAGGAAATCTTTGAGCGCTTTGTAAATTCGTTGACACTGAGGCAGAAGAAAGAATGGGATGACTACGTAATCATCCAAGAGGCTCGCAGTACGTTTAATGGCATTTTTGACAAGACACGCCAACGGGAACGGTTTGGTCCTAAAGTTAACGCGAAGCGACTTAAGGAACTAGTTGCTTATGGGGAGGACCGATTTTGTCGGACGCTCGGCAAAGGAAAACTCGAGGTCTTCAAAAAGGAAATCGTTCCCTATCTTGAAGATAAATCGCTGGGCAAAGACCGCGATTGGTTTAACTTGGCGATCGCTCAGCGATGGATTTTCAAGAAAGTTCTAGATTTAGGCTGGACCGAAGATCGGTTTGCCACGTTTGACAGTTCAGTAGATGGAAGTACAACCCACCCGCGAGGTGAATACAAGGCGGAGCGGATCGGAAAGAAATATCAGTGGATGGCCTTTCACGAGTTCCTTGCGCGTGTCTCCGATAACTTCGAATTTGCAGAGGAGATGTGGTCTGGGAGCAAGCAACAATATCAAGGACCTTGGCAGCTCCATCGACGCGATATTGATCCATCCTGCCTCTTGTTCAAGACCGGCAAAGAATCGTGGAGCGGCTTCACGAATACGTGGTGGTTTCCCGTGAAATACGATCACTGGAGTGAGCCGATCCAAACGGAAGCATGGCTGCGGAACGAAACTGATCTCCCGCCAGTCCAACCATTAATTGAGGTCACCAATCCAGTCGATAAGTCGAATTGGCTGCTACTTGATGCTTATTACAAATGGGATGAGCCGGTTCCAGTTGGAGAAGACAAGTCCGATTTTCATGGTAAGGAGATCTGGTATTTCATCCGTAGTTACATTGTGAGGAAATCGGACGTGAGTCGAGTTTTCCGCTGGGCCACTAAACAGGACTATATGGGACGCTGGATGCCGGAGCCACACGACCTTTATCAAGTGTTTCTGGGCGAGTTCTACTGGTCGCCAGCTTACGCGCAATTTAACGTGCCTTATTATCATCACGAGGGATGGACACGCGGACATAATGATGAGATTCCAGGACCCGTATACGTAACGACTGAAGGGTACGCAAAAGAAGCAGGCAGAGACTGCTCGATTGACGAGGGTTATGAGATTCGTCTGCCCGGCAAAATGATTGTGGATGGCATGAACCTACAATGGAAAGGTCAAGAGGGCAATCTCTTCGACGAAAAAGGTCTTCTTATTTCTACTGATCCTTCGGTGCGCGAGACTGGTCCCGGAGGACTGCTCATTCGCAGAGACTCTTTCGTCAAGTTTCTTCGTGATAACGACTACGATATTGTCTGGACTCTTCTCGCTGAAAAGAATGACTATAGCCATGGCCATGATGAAAACTGGAAAGGTCGACTCGAAATCAGCGGTGCTTACCGACTTCAATCGCAGACAGTTAAGGGCGGTTTTCAGACGAATTTCATGACAAGAGGTAGTCGATAGTCGGTCACAAGTATTGCTTACGCGTCGTATTTTGAAGCCTCTTCGACCGCGTGTTTAGTTTCCTAATAACTTGGTATACCGTCGTTTGTCCTACGGGCGTTAGGGAGTTCCCACCACAGCTCTTAAGGTTCCGTTCCTTTTGTAAATGGGTCGCCAAAGACATTCATCGCCAAACAGAAGGTCGGATTAAAATTGAACCGCTCAGCCACCGTTCGATTTGCCCGAAAGTTCGCGACAATTGCTCTCTCTCCGTCAGCCAAGGCCTGTAAGAATTCAGACAACCACACGCTAGCTACTGCAACGTGAAGTCGCCACGGCGAGGCTATTACGGTGCGGCATCCATAATCCAACAATAACTGAGGCAATCCAACAGTCGACGATGAGTAAGGATGCGGATCCAAGCGGCCTCCGCTGCAGATGAAGAGCACCACGATTTTTGATCCACGAAGCTTAGCGGCAACATCCCGAGCAGTGAGTCTAGTCGACCTCTCATCAGCAACCACTCTGAACCATTCATTCTCTGCCTGAAGGCCACCATGTGCTCCAATAATCGCGACGTCCGAGTTATGCATATTAATTGGTATCAAAGGATCATTGGAGATTAAGAAATCGTAATCTGCGAGGATGTCGTCCAAATCAATGGATAAACGAAGAAGAACATCGTCTGAGGCAGTTGACGCCGGAATCCAAGCTGTTCGATTTGCGCCTGAAGGGAACTTAGATGAGGCTATCGCTTTGAGCCATGTTAATGAAGGAGCGGCTGCAGTCGGAAAATCCAAGCCGCCGATCTTGCCATCTACTAGCAGAAGATTTGGTGGTATGTTTTGAAGACGAACATCGGCCACAAACAGGATCGGTTGATCAGCAAATTGGGGAGAGATTCCAATGCGGGAGAGACTCTTCTCCATCGCGGTTAATGCACCCAGATCATCAAGGGCTAGGTTCACATACGCATGTGGATAAGACTTCCCCCACTGTTTATGGGCGTGATAATCGAAAATGTTCTTTGGCTCAATGGCTAGGGAAAGATTTCCCGCCGCTGCGCTCACTCTCACTAGTGAACCCGATTCGGTTAGAGCAATTGAATGTATGGTGAGATCGTTTCTGCTGATCTCTCTCGCAAAGCTTGCTAAGTCTTCATGTGCCGTGGGAAGTCGATTTGAGAGTCGGACACTCGGATTGGCTTCATTATCAAGTTGATGTAACTGAATTAGCTCTTCCTCGCGCGGTGTAAAATCTGGTGCACGCGCCATCCGTTCTGTATAGCTCCTGAGCGTGCTCTCGGTGACTTCGACGGTGTCGCTCCTGGTAAACAGGCTACTTTCGGACGTATTGAGTGATAGATCCGTCAACCATTCGATCAGGAGGAGCGTCTTCGCTGCATCAGCTGATCGGGCAACCGTGTCTAAGGCGCGACGGGCCAGCAAGGTAATTACCGCCACATCAGTACCGATATCTTCGCTATAGCGCGTGCTCGAAAGTGTGCTGCCAAGAGCCTCGACGGAATCGGGTGTTGGACTAGATCCCTCGAAAGCCCTAAGCAAGTCAGCTCGCCTGCTATCAACGAGTTCAAGAGAAGCGTCCAATTCCTCCCGCATCTCGGCGTCAGGCGACTGACCGGAACGTGCAAGTTGTCCACTGATTTGGGCGAGCAAGAGAGCTGTAGGGAAGATTTCTTTCGATTGTTCGCGGTTGCGCCGATTCAAATCCGCGATCTCTTTAGCTAGTTGCTTGAGCGCAGGCAGGCTGCTCGCACCTATCCTTTTTTTACTTTGCATCATCCCTCTAAAGCGAAGGGCTAGTTCCATGTAATCAAGTCGGAGAGCAGCCTCGGACGGGTTACTTGTTTTGAGTGCTTGTTCGCGAGCCGACGAGAGAACTTTGAGCGCAAGCGGAGTTAGGTTTAGTTCGCGTAAAATGCGAGAGGTCAACACTAGTTCGTGATATCTCTGAGTAGAAGAGATTACCGCCTCTGAGCAGCGAAGAGCGCACCCAAGGCCTAGGAGTGCTTCGAGTGGGTTATGTCCCCTCAAATAAATGTCTGAATAACAAAACCAGGCTGCTCGGCGGTTTTCGCTCTTCTCCCCAGACGACAATTGCAACGCGAGTTCGCCAAGATTTCGCGCAGCTTGGTAGTGTCCGGACGCAGACATTCCTGCAGCCGCCATTCCTATTAGGTCGTATTCAGAATCTCTTCCTAACTCGCGCGAAACCAAAATCGCGATATGAAGCAAGACTTGAATGAACCAGAGATCATCGTCATCAACGACCGTCTTTAACGAAACCTCTTGAAGATCTGAAACAATGTTATTGAAGAACTTATTGAGCTGTGAGCCATCTCGGTTGCGCGGAAGCTTACCCAAACCGACGATAACCGGTTTTGGAAGCCCAGTGAGGATCTCTTCAAAGAGCGGTTCAAATTCAGCCAGGGAGAGTTGCGTATGAGTTGAGGCATTCTGGTCGTCAGACTGATCAGCCTTGCTCACGCTTGCCGACGGAGCATCTAGTATTGCGCTCGTTAGGTAGACTAGCCCTTCGAGGCCGGCGGTTTCGGCTGAGAGCACGCGGTAGAGCGCTGCTCTAATCGCTCCATTGTTGGGCCAGGAGCCAAGGTAGGTCAGTACGAAGACCAGACATTCGGCAAAAAGTCTCTCTATTTGTTTGGCGTCATGTGGCATTAAATCAGGGTCGGGGTTGACTTCGCCCACTCGACCCTTTCTTAGTAGGATCTGCTCGACCGCATTAACTATCCGCCAAGCAGCATCTTCATAGAATTCGGTTGGCCATTGAATGTGCAAACACAAGTTCGCAGCTTGCTGAAAATCTCCTGCCCGCAACGCGTGCGTGGCACACTCAAGAACTACGTGAAATTTCCGTGACGGTATAGCTGATGCCACGCGAGCGATTAGTTTCTTGTAGTCAGGCGTTTCAGTGGAGCCGAATGCAGTTGCCAACAAATGAATGTAATAGATCTCTTCGTTGGTCTCGATCGCTCCCGGCAGCGAGGCTATGTTGTTAGTGAGTCTTGCGAAGTCATTTTGCGCGCGGGCCTCTTTAAACTTATGAATGATCGTTGCGGGCGAATGAGGATAAAGCCGAATCAGTTGTTCTGATGCCCACGACTTCACCTTATTCTCACCCAAGTCGACGGCGAGATTTAGAGCGACATTCAATTCCGGTTCTGTGAGGTGATCCCTCAAGCCAGCCTGAAGTAAGCTAACTGAATCCGAATACTGACCCGCCGATTTTGCAATTCTAGCTGTGTTGAAAATGGTCTGTGGTGTCCCCTGCTTAATCTGATCGAGGAATGGTTCGATAATCTTGAAACTCAGTAAGGGTCGATGTGCCACCATCAGGCACTGAGCCTTAACAACGGCTCGGTTTATCGGGCTGAAAGGTAGTTCGTCGATCTCTTTAATGACCTCATCGATGTGTTGTTCGCGCGCCAACGCCAGCCATCGGTCCCCGTCTTTCAAAATCATGCGTGCTTCATCCGACTCTGTGCTAGGAGCCTCCACAGTCGCTAGGGCACAGTTATCTATCGATTTTAGAAGATCGGAATTTTGAGTATCTACAGGTCCGTATTGCTGAACGAACAATAGCGTGAAGAGGCTCTGGTCTTTTGACAGTCTCGTGACTTGTAAAGCCAGATCGTAAACAGTGTGAACCCAAAAATCTTCCTCGACACGCGTCCGCACCTTTGCTTGCGACTGTCGTCGTTGACTGTTGATGTGGGCGAGAGTCTCGAAAGCCGGAAGATACAATTCTGCGCCCATGACGAAGACTGCAGTTGAGCTTGAAAGCCGGTTGAGGAATTCAACTAGATCTGTGCTTTCGTTGTTGTTTACAACCTTAAGTGAAATTCGGTGCCGTAAAACCTTCTCTGTGGTAACGGCATCGATGACTTTGTCCGTATCAGCATAATATTCACGAAGATGCCCGATGACCATTGAGAAAAAGGTCTCGCTGAGATTGGCCTCGGATTGCGAATTGAGAGTATCCGCTGGGAAGATAACGACGGCGGTTGAAAAGAGCGGCTCCTCGGCCGAGCCTAAGCCTACTACAGTTGCTGCAAAGCTTGTGGCTGCGGTGAGGCGATCAAGCCTTCCAGCGCAAAATATATCGCTTGCACCTAATTGTGGCTGCATTAGTTGGAAATACTCGACCCAACCGCGTATGGTCGGATCGAATTCGTAAACGTTTTTCTGTCTATCTTTCATTTCTCAAGACAACACAGCTCTTGTCGAAGAGGTGTTGGTAAGGGCTCGGTGGCTATGTCTTATGCACATTATGCCGTAAAAAACCTGTTTGTTGCAGTCTCGGCGAGCGTGAATTATTTCCGTGTAAAAGGGCTGACGGTACCACCATTGTCGCGAATCCTATTTTTTCGTTGTTTGTTCGAAATGCTCTTTCCAATTCTCTTCGGATTGTCAGCTTTGATATTGGGTTTCGTCGTACGTAGAATCGGCTAAGAACTCGTTCGACCGGCGTGGATGGAGCGCAAGAAATCGTTAGGTGGCTCACTATCTTGGCTAAGAAGCAATGCTTTGCGTGTGAACAACCGGCGACAGGCGTGGACCATGTGCCGCCGCGCTGCTTCTTTCCAAAACAGAAAGATCTACCGCCCGGTACGGCCGATGTACGTCGAAACTTGATCACCCTTCCAGCCTGCGACAAACACAACGGCCGCTACTCGAAAGACGATGAAGTTGCCTCGTATGTCGTTCTTCTAACCTACAAGTCCAATCGCATGGCAGAGGAACAGTTCTTAAAGAAGGGCCTCCGCGCCATCACTGGACGGAAAGGTCTGGTTGCCAGCGTTTTCAAAAACATCGAAGTATTTCAACTGCCTGACGGACGCGAAATTCCAACTTTCCAATTTGACGTGACACGAGTGAACCGCGTTATGGATCGAATTGCTCGCGGGTTGTTCTTTCGTGATTTCGGTCATCGCTGGGCGTGCAAACTTCGTATGTTTGCTGACGGTCCAGTGATGCCCGACTTGTCTCCGAGTCCACATCGGCAATTCATTCGGAAACTAGAACCTGGGTTCGCTCATTCCCCGCGTAAAGGTGATAGTCCTGCCGTTTTCTGGTACCAGTCGGTTGCGGGTGTTGGGGGCGATTACTCGCACCTCATCCGAATGTGTTTTTACGGTGGCCTAAAATATTATGCTATGCCTCACAAATAGTGTTTGGTTTGCTGGCGCCGGTAATGTTCGAACGCCAGGCACGGTGTCATGCATGTTAGCTGGAGCTGCGAAGCAATGAAATTGGACGAATTGAAGGCCAAGGCGAAGGGAGGAGATCCCTCAGAATGGAGATTTCAGTTTTAGTCGGATCAGGGTTCGAGGACCTGGGGCAGCTTGAACGCGCCGTGAGCGTTGTCAACGAGGTCCAGAGTCATTATTCGGTTTCGTTAGCCAAAGTCAGGTGGATAAGAGACAACGTTAACAGCGTCGACTGTGACAAGCTATTTGTTAAAAAGGAAGAGGAATTCGGAAAACAGCCGGCAGTGATTTTCACTAAGAGTCCATTAAAACACGGATGGACCGCGGACTACAGAGCTGGTATGTACATCGTGACGGTAGCTGGTGGACGCAACCACTATAAAGACCCTCCGCTGAAGACTCTATTGATGTACTTCATCGCAACTTGTCTTGGAACATTCGAATGTCAGATGACGGAGCAAGATTTGGAAAGTTCACCCGTCCACGAGGGTAGACCAATAGGCTGCATTTCCGATCTATGTGAGAAAGATGGTGATCTCTTAATCAGTATGAAAGCGGCGCGTGTGTGCCGCAGGTGTCGACAAGATTACATCAGCCGCGGACTCTCGAGAAGTGGCCTTATCGCAATCGGAACGATCTTGAAGCGGGTCAAACAAGAGACTCTCAAATACGACAAAAAGATACCGTACGATGTTTTTATTAGCTATAGCCACGAAGATAAACGCTTCGTCCAGCGATTTGTGGACTCATTGGAAGAGAGGGGATACAGAGTTTGGTACGATGACCTCTCACTGCTTCCGGGTGAGTCGATTGTTGAAAAATTATCAAAGGGTATTGCAAAGTCCAGATGCTTCATTGTCGTTTTGTCTCCAGCCTGCGTGAAATCTGGATGGTGTAAACATGAATTGGCAGTCGCGCTAGGTCATGCCTTCCGCCGCACAACCCAAAAGAGACTTAAGGTTCTTCCTGTACTTCACAAAGAATGCCGAATACCTTCATACCTAGAGCCTTTCAAGTATGCAGACCTGCGACGAAGTCGGTTTGACAAGGGAATGAATGATGTTTGGGCTGCTTTGCGAACATACAGTGGTGTGTAGAACCCCAAGACGAAAAAGCACAGGCAATTGGATCCCTCGAGAGGACGTTTTCGCGAGAATCGTTGGACGTCCGCGGCGTCAACTTCAGCCATTATGCAAACCGATAATCCCACTACGACGCCCGTCAAGATTTCTGAACATATTGTTACGTTCTGCAAGAAACTCGATCCTCGGCAGAAGCCAATCTTTGTCCCGGTCATTCCTTCACCTAGCGTCCGCGCGGATCATTGCTTCTACGATGTCCAAAAGAAAACAAGCGCCGACGGTGGTCGCATCCAATACGGCTGGACAATCTGGGGAAAACCTGGAGTTCTCCTTGAGGCAGAATTTCATGCGATTTGGGTATCTCCTGACAACGAGCTAATTGATGTTACTCCCAAAGTCGACGGCGAACAGCAAATCTTGTTTTTACCCGACACCGATCGCATCTGGGAAGGTGAAATGGTCGACAATGTTCGTTTCCTATTGTTGGACAACGCCTATACTCGTCATCTTATTCGTTATTCTGAGGCTAGATTTAAGCTGCGAAAAAAGTATTGGCGCGACGGGGAATCAATTATTCCGTTCGAGGAGGTTCAACAGTTCGAACGCCAATACGGCATGCACAACGTGAAACTTGGAAGAAACGATCCCTGCTATTGTGGCAGCGGCAAAAAATACAAAAAATGCCACGGGTCTTAATGCCCTTGATAAGCATAAAAGATCCTTTGGGACGTAGCCGATGATCGCCGCGTATGAACCCTAACCTATCCTTCATCATTTTGGGTTTTTGGGCGGTTTTTTACAAATTCAAGTGCTCCCATGAGACCCTGAAACTACCCTGTGGTAGTGTACCTGCAATCAGCGAGGAGTGGCGCAAATGAGTTTGTATCAACAACCGATCTTAACCCAGGAGCAATTGGTCGAGGAACTCCGATCCCGCGGTTACGGCGACGCTTCGGAGACTCGAGTAGCCCTGTGGCGAAAGTTAGAACTTCTTCCAGCATTCGATGGTGGTGGGTCCGGTCAAGGCCGAGGCTGCGGCCGCGAAAAATGCTTTTGGACTTCGCGGAGCGTTGTGGATCAAGCCGTGGCGGTCTCAGATCTACTCGCGACTTACAACCGTTTGGAAGAATTGTACCTTCCGCTCTGGGAAATGGGTTTTGAAATTCCAATTGATCGAGTTCGGCCGGCTTTAATGGCGCCCCTTCTTAAGGCAGCGGAAGATTTCAGTGTTAGGGAGGACGGAAACGAAGCGATCGAGGATCTTATCGACGAGCAAGTGTCCAAGATTTATCCACTCATTAAGCGAAAGATCCCTTTTTTCGATGTTCCCGAGGAGAGCTTGGCAGTTGTCGTTAATGTGATCACCAATCGTAAGTACGCATTTTGGGATGAGCCATACGAAGACGGCGTAGCGAAACTCAAGGAATGGGAACTCTCATTTGCGCAACGTTGTCGCGAGCATCTAGGAACGAGCACGGAAGTAAATCGAGATGTCATCTCGGACAACAATGACATCTTTAAAGATGCTCTGTTTATCGATCGATACCTTTCGTTGCCCTGTCTCCTGGCTGTGACTCAGGACTGCGCAAATGAAGAACTTTTAGTTGTGCAGCGGGATTTGCAAACAGGCGGACAAATTCTGTTGGTTTTCAAACGTATCGTCGAATTGCTTTCTCCGTTTCTACCGGAGTCGTGGCGATTGCGGCCGGAGAAGATGAAAGTAGTCTTTAACTTTGGCCGCATTATGATTTGGGTAGATCTCGCCCTTCGTCGAAATGGCTTTGGTCCCTTGATCGATCAGGCCCTTTCACAGATCTTAAATCAGGTTCATAACGATTTTGACGAAGCTGCGGAGCGCCAACTTCAAGCAGCCGGACCTGAGATTGGAAAGACGCTCATATCTGTTCAAACAATGTTCATGAAGATGGCTGGTTGCAAAGATGAAAGGAACACTAATGCATCAACGATATGACTTCATAAAGCAACTTCCCAGCGGTGGTTTCGGCAACGTTTCTGTTCTGTTCGACAAGGTATTGCGAAGAGAGGTTGTCGTGAAGGCGCTGATTACTCCTTCGTGGGAAAATCGTCAGCGATTTATTAGAGAAGCAGACATGCTTTACTCGCTGCTATCACACGAGCACGTTGTGGACATTATCGACGCGAATCTTGATTTGAGTAATCCTTGCATCATTTTGGAATACTGCAAGCACGGCACCCTTCAGGATTGGATCACAAATCGTGGATTGTTTGGACCGTCAGAAATCAACGTATTCTATGCAATTCAGCATGCCGCCCTGGGATTACAAGCAATTCACGAACGCGGAGGATTCCACCGCGACATAAAGCCGGCGAACCTCTTTATTGGTGAGAATCGAAACGGCCAACTGACCATCAAGCTTGGCGACTTTGGATTTGGCCGTCTGCCTCAACCACATGGACGCAGCAATCTAACTCATCATGCAGGTGGCACGATTGGCTATATTGCGCCAGAGCTGTATGGTCATAATCCTGTGTTCACGCAAGCCTGTGATATCTACTCTCTTGGTATCACCGGTATCGAACTTCTCACCGGCTCGCGCGAGGTGTCCGCTTTGAACAGATCATGGATATTCAACAGTGAACTAAAAGCTCTACTGCTTCGGATGACGAGCGCAAATGCGGTGCAACGACCTACGGCGCTAGAGGTGGCTCAAGCAATTAAAGTTGTGGAGAAGAAGGCCAACGACAATGCGAAAGCCTTTGTATTAGGAGGTCTCGCCATCATTGGCCTGGGACTATTGTTTGCCGGAAGCGATTCGTAAAGTGTCCTTGTCTATCAGGCCGAATTTCACTTTCAGGGAGTTCTGCCGGTATCGCGATGTTGATGGTTCCTTAAAATCAATGTGTCGGATCGGGGGACTAAAGACTTACTGAGGGTGTAGCTGGAGGGGGCGACGTTGGCTCACTAGCCAGCCCGTCAATCTTCCAATCACCGTTTTCCCAGATCAACTTGTAATAGACTACGGACGAATCGCCGCCGCCCCGCGTTATCTTTATAGTTACCTCGGCTACATCTCCAACCGTATCTTCCTTCAGGACATCGATCGACTTAATTCCGCCGTCGTGCTTTATCCAAAGGGCGGTCTGACGAAGGCTTTCCTTTATATTGTCGACACCTTGTCGACTGACGAATCCTTGGGACATATGTGTCGCAGCTTGGTCGATTTCTCCGCGCTCAGTTTTCCGAACTAGATCATCGATAGCCGTGGAGGGCTTCTTTCGAGAGCCGCAACTTACGATGGATGCAAGCACAGCAACAGCAGCAACGCTGATGACGATCCCCAATAACGTGGAAGCATTTGGCTCGAGGGTGTGATTCATTTCGTGAGCTTCCTTAGTAGTAATTGCGGCAATGTTTCCTAAGGCGGGAAGTCAAAACTTACTGGTGACTTTTGGCTCGGACGATTCGCTTTGTCCGGACTTCCTCTTCCAAATCGGGAATTCTAAGGGCAGTTGCCTATAGTGAACGAGAAGTCTGGGCGTTGATCTAATTCGTGTTTTGAAAACCACACGACACAAAACCGTGTAAAGCCTTGAGAACCTTCTTGTCGAACTTAGTCTCTACGGCTCCTAGTTGCATTTCAACGCTTTCAGCATTTGCAATCTTTACCAAGTCCTCGTATGCGATAACGACATTCTTTTTTTCGAACCGCGTACTCATGCCAAATTGATCTGCTACGTCGTCTGTCGCGGTAATGGATCTCATTCTGTTCCCATCTGCCAGAAAGATTGCCTCCTGTCCTTGATAGAGCCGAAGACGCTGGGCTTGTGATTTGAAGATCAGTTTTACACCCTTAGGCTTGCTTTCTTTCTCACTGCTAAATGTCACTTCAATCTGAAGCGTCAGTTTTTCCCCTTGAAGGACTTTCTCACTTAGTAACATTTCATCGAGCCGGACCGTGGTGGTGCCTTTGAAACGATCCTGTTCTTTCTTAATGTGTTTTTGAACATCTTGGCATTCGTCGGTTGACTTTTGTGATTGAGCAGACGCAACAGGCATTAGTGCGAGAATCGCGGCGAGGTAAAGGAAAATGACAAGTGTAGTTGTCGAGTTGCGCTTGTTTTTGAAATTGCGTGGAAACGATTGGACGAAGTCTCTTGTTCTGGTTTTGCCAGCTATTACGCACTTCCAGAACGGTGTTTGTCTTTTTTCCTTACGCATGAGGCCCTCCGCGATTTTGTCAGTGGGGGAGTTGACTGATTAGGCGACGCCGCTCTTAACGGTGGTTGTTAAGTTAAAGGAGTATTGCTTAGTTCGCAGCACTCTCATATCCTATGACCCAACCGGTATATGTACGCGCGAGGCCACACTGGGTAATGACCTTCGCTCGGACTATTCGCTTTGTCCGGGCTCCCTCTTCCGCAACGCGCATTCTAAGGGCAATTGCCCATAGACACAAGCAAAAAGCTTTCGATCCATCGGGAGGGTTCAACTGATGGGATCGAAGGCGCGTCCGAAGCCCAAGTATCTAGGGAAGAAATTGCGAGTGATTCGTGCGGAGATATTGGGAATGTCTCAGACTGAAATGAGCAAGGCGTTGGGATTGAGAATTGATTACTCAGCGGTTTCTCAATATGAGCTGAGTACTAGAGAACCACCATTGCCGATCTTGCTAAAGTACGCTCGCCTCATTGGAGTCTCCACAGACGTTCTTATCGACGATGAATTAGCGTTGCCGAAACATACTAAACAGACACGATAAGTCGCCACCGGGGGAATGAGCTAAGAAATGAATATTAACTGCTGTTCACCAGCCCCGTAAATAACATCTTGTCTGCTCGTTTTTTACGAATTCGATTTCTACCCGGTAGCGGAACTTTCGTCGTAACACTTTTGTGCTTGATCCGTTCTCTCATGACGTCCAAGAGTTCTTCTACGCGGTCAGCAGGTAGCCTGTTTATCATTACCACAGCGTTTGCAAAATCGGTTGCCTCTAGACCACCCGACCTTGGCCCAAGACCACCTTTACATCCAGTGGCTTTATCGTAGAGTCGCAGCAATTCGAGTATTGCCAAGTCTAATCTATCTGCACCGAGGTGGTCATACATTCGACCGAGTCTGGATCTTACGGCGTTGTATTTAGGAGAAGCTTTCAGTCCCGCGCGATCCAACATTTTTTCAATAGTAACGTTTAGAACGGGTGCCATAGCTTCCATGTGTTTTCTCAGCACCTTTGCACCCAATTCATATCTCATCCACTGATGCCGAGAGACATCTATGGCTTTCGCAGCTTGGTCCTGAGTTAGTCGCCTATACAGCCGTTGCTGGGTAAGCCATTCACCGAAGATTGCCCAGTTGCTATCGTCGTCAAGTTTGGTCTGTTTTCTTCTCGGCATCGAAGATCGCACCGTCCCATCTAATGAAGAATTTCAGAGCGCACGTAAGCCTCACACTCCTAATGGGTTGGGAGTTCCAGCTGAAATGAATTTGGTCGCATTTATCGGACCAAATATGCGACGTTACACCTTGTTTATCGCTGTAATCTGTGAAAGTCAGCCTGATCTCGTTCTGTTTCTAACAGCGGAGCCGGAGATCCGGACTTTGGGTCGACTCGAATACTAAGTGGAGAAACATTCATGACGGAAGACAAAAGGGACTTAACGCCGCTCTACGAGCAGTTAGAATTTTCAGAGCAAGCGCGATCTCTCATTGAAGAGATTCGTTGGTCCGAGCCGTCGCGCGCGGTCGAAAGCCGACGAAACAATGTGCGCGGCCGGTATGCCAGCAAGAAGATGAGGAAGACTATACAGTTCGAAAGTCACAAGAATGAATTGGCGAGAATCAAAGAGTACGAGCATGACTCGAATGTCCTTGAGTACTACGACCAGCCGCCCTCGATCAAGCTCGATTACGAAAGCTCGAACGGCCGTCGCTTAGGTGTGTTCCATACTCCCGACTTCTTTGTGATCTGTAACGATGGCGCGGGGTGGGAGGAGTGCAAGAAGGAAGAAGATTTGATTCGTCTCGCGCAAGAACACCCGAATCGCTATTGCAAAGATGAAGACGGGGATTGGCGATGCCCGCCAGGTGAAGCCTATGCAGAGCCGTTCGGCTTTTTCTATCGACTTCGTTCTTCATCCGGAATTAATTGGACATATCAGCGGAACATTAATTTTCTGGACGACTATTTGAGAATGGATGCGCCGGAAGTCTCGCGGGAAGCAACGGAAGTCGTGAAAAATCTGGTGTCGTCTGTGCCTAACATTACACTCGAAGAACTGTACTCGAGGGTAGAAGGCAAAGTAAGTCGCGATGACATTCACACGTTGATCGCGATCGAAGCGGTCTACGTGGATCTGGCTCGCGCGCCGATACCAGAGCCGGATCTCGTGCGCGTCTTTCCCGACGAAGAGACCGCTGTCGCCTTCGGGCACGTAGTGATGACGACTGCAGGAACTCCGGCCGATAATCTTCGATACGTCGATCTCGCGGAGACAACAGAAATTATGTGGGACGGTCGTGCTTGGACGGTCTTGAACGCCGGCGAGACGATGGTAGGTCTTCTTGGTGACGGAAATGAGTTTCGGGAGCTGCCACTCGCAGCATTTGAAGCGTTGGTCAAGAGCAACCGAATTACAGGTCTGGCTAAGCGAACAGATCAGTTACCGCTCCACCCCGACGCGAGGAAGCTTTTCATCGAGGCGAACAAGAAGGACCTGGCCGAGGCCAATCGCCGCGCTCAGATAGTTCTCATGCGCTTGAGGGGAGAGGAAATCCCCAAAGGTTTGAAGGTGGCAAAGCGAACACTTCGATCCTGGGTAGCAGACTACCGCCGGGCCGATTCCATGTATGGAGCAGGCTACCTTGGCTTACTTCCGAAGCCAAGACCAGGAAACCGCATGAGCAAACTGCCTAGCTCCACCATTGAGCTCATGGACGATTTCATCGAGCGTGACTATGAGACGCTAAAGAACAAGAAGAAGTTTGAGGTGTATGCCGCCTACGATCTGGCATGTGACCGTAAAGGCGTGATCGCAGTGAGTTATAAAACCTTCTGCCGCGCTGTGAAGCGTCGATCCCGTTACACGCAGTTACTAAAGCGAGAAGGTAAGAGAGCAGCTCTTGCGCTCAAGCCGTTCTACTGGGTGCTGGAACGGACGACACCACGTCATGGTGAGCGGCCTTTCGAGCTCGGCCATATTGATCACACTGAGTTTGATGCCGGGTTGCTTTGTTCAGAGACTGACCGCAATTTAGGCCGGGCTTGGGCGACGATCATGGTGGATGCTGCGTGCCGGCGCTTTTTGGCAGTGCATGTGACATACGACCCACCGAGTTATCGTTCTTGCATGATGGTCATGCGCGAGTGTGTACGTCGTTTTGGTAGGTTGCCGGGGACGATTATTGTCGACGGAGGAGCAGAATTCGAGAGTATTTATTTCGAGACCCTGCTCGCGCGGTATGAGGTTACGAAAATGACGCGACCACCAGCCGAATCTCGCTATGGTTCGGTCTGTGAACGCCTGTTTGGGACGACGAATACTCGGTTCATCCACAATCTGGAAGGAAATACTCAGTTAATGAAGAACGTTCGTCAGACGACTGGGTCAGTGAACCCGAAGAAGCGAGCTATTTGGACACTCGGGAGGCTTTATGACAGATTCCGCGAATTCGCTTATGAGGTTTACGACAATATAGATCACCCTGCATTGGGCACGACTCCAAAGGAGGCTTTCGCTCTAGGGACTCAACGAAGTGGGAACCGCCAGCATCGCCTGATTGGAAATCTCGATGAGTTCAAGATGTTCACTTTGCCCACGACTCGAAAGGGCACGGCTAAGGTCTCGGCTGGGAGAGGAATCAAAGTCAATAACCTCTATTACTGGTCCGAAGCCTTCCGGGCTCCTTCGGTTGAGCAGACAGAGGTTGCGGTGCGGATCGATCCTTTTGACATGGGAACAGCTTACGCTTTTGTGCAAGGAACGTGGGTGCCATGCCACTCAGAACACCACATGACTTTTCAGGGCCGTTCGGAGCGGGAAATCATGCTTGCTTCAGACGAGCTGCGGCGGCGACGTGGGCTTCACTCGCGACAGTTCAACCTCACCGCGCGCAAGATTGCTGAATTCATCGAGTCGCTTGAGGGCGAAGAACTCTTGCTGATGCAGCGCCTAAAGGATCGTGAGAACCACAAAGTGCTGGATGCCATCGACGGCTCTTTTCAAGAAACGAACATCGCCGCTGTTGATGAGGAGACGTTGGTCCAAAGCGAAGCGCAGGGGAGCGCTGCAAATGATCACCCTGCTCAATCACGCCGTAGTAGCAGTAAGGCACGCGCTAGTAAGAGAGAGGGTACCAAGAGCAAAGATACTACACCAGTTGAACCATTGGGAAGATTTTAGATCATGAGCAACGAGAACACTTTTCCACGAAGTCTGTTAAGACAGCCTAAAGAGGAGTGTCTGCAATACTTCAACGATTTGACGATTGCACATCCGCGACTTGTGGAAGCATTCGACGACTTAATCAAGATGATTAGGCGCGGTTGTCCTGGCACGCTCGTGTCTCTGTACGGACCATCCGGTGTAGGTAAGTCGACCCTCTTGAAAAAGATCCGAAAACAACTCAGTGAAGAGATGCTTCCAGAGCTTGAGAAGGATCCAGCGCGTATTCCTCTGGTTGTCGATGAACTACTAGGGCCCGACTCTGGCATTTTCAACTGGAAGGATCTCTACCGAAGACTACTCGTCTCCATGGATGAAATCTTGGTGGATCGTAAGATCGTCTACGAAACGATCGAGGCTCCGCCGAATCGAAGGATCTATTTCAAGACTGGGCCAAGATCTGTGACGGCTGATTTGCGTTTCGCTGTTGAGCAGACCATAAAAGAACGACGCCCGATTGCTGTGTTGTTGGACGAGTCGCAGCATCTCGCAAAGATGGCGTCAGGACGAAAACTTCACGATCAACTTGATTGCTTGAAGTCGCTTTCAAACCGGACTGGAGTGTTGTTCGTGCTTCTTGGCACGTACGAGCTTCTAATTTTTCGCAACTTGAATGCGCAGTTAAGTCGTCGAAGTATTAGCGTGCACTTCGGACGATACCTGCTGGATGACAAACGGGATATTGAGGCCTTCAAAGCAGTACTCTTGACGTTCCAAAAGCATCTGCCACTAAAACTAGAGCCAGACTTGATCGGACATTGGGACTACTTTTATGAACGCTCGATTGGTTGCGTCGGTGTGCTCAAAGATTGGTTAAGTCGCGCACTGAGCGAGGCGTTGGATGAGAAGGCTGATTGTCTGAGCGACAAACACCTGGAAATCTACGCTCTCTCAGTCGATCAGTGCGACAAGATGCTCTCCGACGCTCTTGACGGCGAAAAGAAGTTCATTGAGAGCAGTGCTAAGCGTCGCGATCTAAGAGCAAGACTAGGCCTGGTGACAGAATCAACGAGAAATAAAGGGCTCGCGCAAAAACGTTCAGCTACACGCGCCGCTAGACCTAAGTCAAAAAGAAACTTACGCAGGGGAAGACGCGTTGCAAAGCGTGATCCGATCGCCCCGTAACTCTTTTCGCTTTGAGGGGGCGAAAGGTGGCATCGTCTTTTCATCCGTTCCGGACATCTTGACTAGTCAAGGAGCAGTTAATGGGAAAGCCGCAGACTGAAGACGATCGGTCCTTGGAGTTATGGAATTTGAGTTGTCCGAAAATCTCGCTTAGGAACCCACTCTTCAACGTAGAGCCCGTCGAAATTGGCACGGCTCGATCCGAAAGCTTCACGAGCTACATCGCGCGCCAGGCAAAAGCCCATAGTGTTACGACTGGCGCACTCTTTACTTACGAACTTGCCCCACGCGCCAATAAGCCATACTTGCTTCGCCAAAGCAAGAAAGGTCAAAGTGTCCTGACCACGACATTCTATGCTGGGACGCCAGCCTTAAACGGCATCGGTAGTACCGCTTGCGATTGGGTCCGCGTAGTTCAAGATATGAATGGCCGGCGTGATTTACGCTATCTCACCATGCTCACGTGGACCAATGTGCTGGTCGAGAAGTTGTTCTCGAGACCAGTTCGTGCTTGGTGCTGGGAGTGCTTGGAAGAGCGTGACGCATTGGGCTTACAACCGTACGAGCACTTACTTTGGATGCAGAAGCTGGTGAAGGTTTGTCCCTTTCACAAAAGAGCGCTTGAGACGCTTTGTCCGAGTTGTAGACGGGACATGCGCCCGCTAGGCGATCGCTCAGTACCTGGCTTCTGTGCGAGATGCGACGCGTGGCTGGGACGGCAAACAACGCCAGACGAAGTAGTACCGAGGTTGGATGGCTGGGATTTGAAATACGAAGTGTGGTTGGCTATTCAAATTGGAGAGTTAATCGCCGCGGCGCCGAATCTTTCTTCTCAGCCGACCAAAGAGATGGTGCGTGACTCCCTGTTTGCATTTATCGATCGCACGAGTGGTGGCAATCGACCAGGTTTCGCGCGTGAGTTCGGCGTCAACACTACTACAGTGCAGTCATGGGGAAGCTCCAGACCTCTTCCGCAAACAGATTTGGTTCTTAAGATTTGCTACAAAATGTCGGTATCCCTCCTTGATTTCTTTGTAACGAAGACTTATTTAGCGGATGAGGAGTGGCAGTGTCGAGCGGAAGTGATCAAGACGAGCGCGGCTCGACGTTACGAGCGACGCGATCCCGAGAAGGTGAAAAGCGCTTTGCTGGCGGCGTTTAAGGAGAAACGGCCGCGGTCGGTCGCGGAGGTTGCAAAGGGTTTGGGTTATATGACGACGGCCGGCATTTATAAGTTGTTTCCAGGGATTTGCAGACAACTGCAGGAGAGATATCGTAGATGCCGGCCTAAAGTACGCTATTGCCCACATTTCTCAATTGACGACGAGAGCATCAAACGATTGCTCGTGGAAGGCCTAAAACAGGAGTGTCCGCCGTCGATTTACAAATTGACAAGAGATTCGGGATATAAGGATTCAAAGAGCTTACTTAAGAGATTTCCAGATTTGTGTGATTCAATTAACGATCGACGGGAGAAATGGAAAGGTGCACGAAAGAGATCGATTCAAAAAGCGCTTAGGTCAGCATTGGTCGAAGTCCCGCCGCCCTCGATCACGAATGTAGGCGTTCGGCTTGGTTACAATAATGGCACAACTTTAGCAGTATATTTTCCGGACCTTTGCGCAAAGATTTCTGCACGATACGCAAAACACCGCGTCTTGCTGAGAGATGGTATGCGTAAGCAACTGCGAGCAGCGCTAACGGAGAGGATTCCGCCAACTTTGCGTGAAGTGGCAAAGCGCGTTGGCCATGATCGCGCCTACCTGGGCACGCAGTTTGGGAGTCTTTGTAGACTGGTGAGCAAACGTCGCAGGAGATATGTCAATCAGCTTTCCATTGCAAGAATCAGAAAAGCGAAGAGAAGGATAAGACTCGTCGCCAAAAAACTTTACTCAGATGGCACGTATCCATCGATGGGTCGCGTAAAGGCCAATTTGTCGGGTGAAACGACCTTCGATACTCAGGAGTTGTCCGATGTCTTACGCGAAGTTAGACAGGAGCTGGGGCTACCTCACCGTTTGGGAATGAGCATGTGAAAGCGTTTTGAGATTAGGTTCGATTTACTTGCTACTCTCCTGTTGAGAAGGAGGAAGTTGATGAATTCCGACCAAACAATTCGAAGAGGAACCGCGCCACAGGAATTCAAATCCATCTTTGTTAGACTGAGGGCAATTCTTCAGCCGTATGCGGGAACGTTGACGGTGTCAGATGATTCCGATGGTCGTTACTGTTTGGAAGGCACGCCCGGTCCAGCCACGCTAGCAGCATGGAGTGGCAAGTTAAGGAAACCAAGCATCCCTGTCGCTTGGGTCCAGATTGGAAAAGCGTACGTGAGCTATCACCTCATGGCACTTTACGGAAACTCGAAGTTGCACGAGGAGATGTCGAAAGAATTGAAGGCGCGCATGCAAGGCAAGACATGCTTAAACTTCAAAAGAAATGACGAAGAACTCTTCAAAGAGCTAGAGTGCCTGACCGCCACCGGGCTCGCGGCCTTTAGAAAGGCTGGATATGTATCTGACACAAAAATCGACAGCTGCTGAATTTTTTTAGCGTCATCAGAGGACTCTGTGGATCACTCAGGTGTCGAATGGCGACCGGAAGTTGAAGTTCTTAAGGCGTCCGCATCAACAGCAGGATGACGCTGATGCAACTGAGATAGACAAAGTCCACTTCGGCAGCAGTGAGGTCAAACACGTCTTGCATCCCGTGTCCAAAGTGCCCATTTCGCATACCATTCAGCGCCGTGAGAATGTTGATCACTTCCTGACGGAATAGGTGATTCTGCTCAATGTAATTCTTCACTGCTCCGAACGTATCGTTGGGCCGATTGTATTTGATCTTCGCAACCGACTCCATAGCATCGAAGACATTGGCGCAAGCATCACGGTCCCTGCGCTGGCGGTCGTCATAGGCATCTCTCGCATTGTTCGTCAACTGCAAGGCGGCGGCGTATTGCGGATTCTGTAATTCCTGAAAGGCCGCGGTAACCATTTGCTGTGCAGCCACCGGAAGAACTCTGTGAACTCCGCCGTCAGCCGACAAGTCCCAAGCCGCGCCGTATCCCGCAAGGATACGGTTCACTCCTTCTAGGTACTGATCACTGACATGCGCAGCATCGAACAACGGCCAAAGTCTGGAAATCAAATCGTAGATTCTCTGCCATGAAACGCCGGCAACATCTCTTCCAGCAGCATACCTGTAGCCGCCGTATGGATTACCCGCTGGCGCGATGCCAAGACTCTGTGAAATGACTCTGTGAAGGCGCTCGTCTGAAAGTCCGCCACCTACATTCTGTTCGGCCAAGCCAAAGAACAGGTCAATCAACTCTTGACGCATCTCACGTGTAGCATCTTCTACCGTGCGCGCTGGTTGCGCTGCTTCCTGCATTCCGAAATCGCGTACCCAGTTCATGGCGAACCTACAGGAAATAGGATTCCTGTGAGAGATCGTTTCCTACCGAACCCCGGGAGAGTCCCCGCCTGGCAAAAGCGTTTCGCCAACCCTCCAACCTACTGGCTCGAATATCACACGCCGCCGCCGATATTTCTCAAATACAAGGAGGGGTTGGTCGTCATTGAAGTATTGCGCCACTTGCTCCTGAAAGTTTGCAGCGTCGGCCCACAAGCCGATCGTCACATACGATTTGAAGTTGCCTAAGGACTCAGGATCCAAATGCCACGTGATATAAGGAAAGTTCGCCATCGGGAGCGTGTCGCTCACAAACTCCGCGATGAGTCCTTTCCGATTGTTGATGCTATTTCTTGTATTCCAATGCTCAATAAATGCCGCCTTACTTTGGTCGTCTGGTTTGATCCGCCAATGGATTAGAGCGATGAAGATCGGTTCCTCCGCGCTAATCGTATTCCTCTTCGCCAGCATCATTCTACCTCGTCACAACAAATATAAATTAAAGCAGTCATTGGGCAATCACGCATTAGACCGCGGGAGGGCGCGTGGCAAACTTTAACGATCTTTTCGTGCACCGTTCTCATGAGGGTGCCCCATCGTTGGGTTCTTTGCAAGGGTGGTCGGCGATACTGCGTGTACCATTTGATTTCGTTGTGGACACGTGATCAAACCCGCTTGGCTCGGCATTTCCGATTCCCGCCCTTAGCAAAAAACGCGAAGGAACGGGGCACCCACTGTGTTGGTAATGCCCGCAAGATCAATAGCCCGGGCCAGCCGGCCGAACGTTTATGGACTTCCTCTTGTGATCGCGCCTGCACACTCGTAATTCACGACAATGGCGCGATTCGAGCCGGCTACGCTTTCCGTCACCTTGAAGGCTGCCGGGATCCAACGACTTCTGCGACCAAGAATGATCGCTCGTGTCAGAGAAAGCGCGGACGTCCCGTCTGTCTTCGCTTCCGAGAGGGGAAAATTATCCTGAATGACTCACGGCGAGAAGCCGAGCATTCTCGCCTGTGCCAGTATTCCGACACCCAGTCTACGAAACAGTGTTCATGAACTGAAACAGTTATTGCTATGAACTGCTATAATATGGAGTTTGTGCTAACTAATTACTGTGATTGGTCGCATATTGTCGTCATAATGTTGCGTACTGTCTCTAGACAATATCTTTCAAGTCCGAAAAAATGAAATCGTGGCAAGAGTTTTGGGATTTTGATTGATTTTTCGGAGGAGAAAATGAAGGAAATGGTCGAATTTTCCAAAGCGCTGGCAGGAATGCCGCTGGCGGCGCTCGTGACTATTATCGTATTGGGTAGCTTTTCACTTTCGGCGTTTGCAATTTACACAATCGGGAAGATTGCCAAGGGGAACCGAAATGGGAAATAGGGAGTGGGTTCGCCTTCCGTCAAACTGGATCAACGAAGGTGGCTTAAAATCCCTTTCGTGGAAAAACGGCGGAACAGGGGCAGATCACATCGCAGCGCTAATGGCCCTGACGGTTATAGCGCATTCCGCGGATTCGGAGAGTGGAGTGGCTCGCATCACATACGACCACTTCTGCCAAGCGACCCACCTGAGCCGTGCGAAAGTTTCCAAAGGTCTGGATGCATTGGAACGTATCAAGGTCATTGAACGTGAACCGGGAGACGCGCGCAGCACTTACAAACTCGCGAATTACAATGCAGCCGATGGATGGGCGAAATTCCCCTTCAAGAGCATGTATTCCTCCGGCACAATTGCCGCGTTTACCGACTTTCAACTACGCAGGGTAGCGGAACTCGACGCGCTCAAGCTCTTCTTCTTGATGGTCGCCCGGCGAAACCGACAGACGAATTTTGCGAATATCGGATATGAAAAGATTGAGGAATACACGAACATTCGGCGCGTCAGGCTCAAAACTGCAATCAGCTTCCTGGCGTCACGCTCGCTGGTATATGTCGAGCGTCTTCCCAGCATGGTGAGTACAGTAGGGATTTCCAATGCTTATCGAGTTGTTGGCGTGGAGGGTTATAAGCATATGGGAACTCAAGGGCGAGCGTTGGATAGCGTCGATTTCGCCACGTCATAAGGCGCTATGCGATTTTCCCAATCGCTTTTGCGCAAACTCCAGGGACAGACGAGACGTTCGCGACTTCTGCCGGTGGACCGAAAACCGACAGCTACTCCGTTTCTTATTTCAACTGCCGAATCCGCTCCTTCAGGAATTGCCGCTCGGGTTCCTGTTGGGTCAGCGCCAGAGCTTTCTCATAAGAGGACCGGGCCTCGGCTGTCCTGCCAAGCCTGCGGTACATATCCGCACGGGCTGAATTCGCCAGGTAATAATTTGCCAATTCGCCATGTTCCCAACCCGCGGTCACGAGACTTAGGTGACATGTGCGCACTGTCAGGAGAATTACGTAACGAGCTTGATCTGAAACTGACAGGACCGCCCCTAATATTTGCAACAGTTAACGAACGGATCGTGTCAGGAGATTAGGTAACCGGACTTCAACAACAAAACGCACAAGGAAGCATGAGATTGCCGCCCGCTACTGGAAGCATGAGACTGCACAAGCGGCGAACTCATCATTCAAGTGACACCGCACGCCGCCAAAGCAAAGCGGCTGTTTGTTCTTCATGATGTGCCGCGTGTTCAGCATATAGCAGGACTGATCGTCTCTGGCGACATCCAGCTTCTTCACATAGGGCTGCAACATCATTTTCAGTCTCGCAAAAACCTTATCGAAGTCATTCTTGTCGGGCATGTCGGGGTCTCCTCGTGGGGCGATACTAGCAAACACCGCCGCCGCGGTGTCAACTCACTCCTAATATCCTGTAGCAATCTTTTTGCATAAGCACTGCAAATTTCTGGCAGCGCGTTGCAAAGTTCTGGCTAGCTTCGCTATGCTGGGCGCGCTCTTGTATGTGCCCCAAGGCGACTCGCCGCCGAACCTCACTTCGCATTGTTAGAGTGCGACCGGTCCAAAGGAGATACGATGAAAATCCTAACAAAAACTGCTTCAGTTCTTGCCTTGGTTGTCATTTGCGTCACGTTGGGCGGCGCGCAGACCAAAGCTTCGAACAAGGTCCAGCAACGGTCGATCGTCGCCAGCAACAATGTCGAGTTGGTAATCGAGGGCAAGGTCGTCAATGTTCATGATGGCGACACCGTCACGGTTCAGGACAAGCACAACAAGAAGACCCACATCCGCTTGCAAGGCATCGATGCTCCTGAGTTGAAGCAAGTTTACGGGGACGCGTCGCAGCAGAACCTGGCTCGCCTGGTGCTCAACAAGCAAGTGGTCATTGTCTGGACTAAGCTTGATAAATATCGCCGTACCGTCGGCACGATCATGCTTAATGGACACGACATGAACCTTGAGCAGGTGAAGGCGGGCCTGGCCTGGCATTTCAAGAAGTACGAGGATGAACAGAAGCCGGAAGACCGGCGCACCTATGCCGCGGCAGAGCAGCAAGCGCGGGCAGCCAGACTGGGACTGTGGAAGGATCCCAATCCCACGCTGCCGGGTGATTGGCGACTCGATGTGAAGACGGCGCGCTGGGGACCGCCGCCACCCGAAGGCACGATTATCGGAAACCAAACTTCGAAGAAGTATCATCGGCCCGATTGTCCCGGCTACCGCGACATGTCCGAACGGAATCGGATATTTTTCAAGAGCGCCGCAGAGGCTGAAAGTGCTGGATACAAGCGAGCGGGAAACTGCCCCGCGGAAGTTCAGCCGGTAGTGGTGAAATTTTCGTCGCGTTCCGTCACCGTCAAACCAATACCAATTCCTACGAACCCATCTCCCGAGAGGCCAGTGGTCACCGCGGTTCCGCTGGCTCCGAAAGTCCTGGCGCCGAATCAAGGGCAGATAATCGGGAACAAGAACAGCAAGATTTATCACGTGCCCGGCTGCTCGACCTATAACAGCGTGTCGGAAAAGAATCGCGTGCTATTCAACACCACGGACGACGCCGAGAAGGCCGGCTATCGCAGAGCAAAGACCTGCCACTGACCGCTTGCCTTGCAGGCGCTTGGCAAACCGAAACACTTCATCGTAATGTCAGCGGGTCTTTTTTGTGAGCGACACCAGTAACTTAACCTTTGGCCTTTGATCTGGAAACTGCCGGCCGTCCGGCCACAAGGAGCCCCCAATGAAGAACCTGAATTCTCTGCTTGCCTTTGCTGTGCTGGTTCTGGTCGTGGCCGGATGCAGCTCATCGAATAACAACTCGAACTCGTCCAATTCTTCGAACAGTAACAATTCGAATAACAGCAATTCGAACAAGCCGGCGAATACATCGTCTTCGGCGGACAGGAGCGAAGAGGGCGTTTTTCATGACGATAAAGCCGGCATCCGGCTGCAAGCGCCAAAATGGTGGACGTCCAAACTGAATGGCGAGCAGTTGACGCTGAGCGCGCCCGACGACTCAATAAAGATCATCACGTGGGTTCCGGAAGGAGACTTCCAGGCGGCGATCAAGGATCTTGAGCACAAACTCTCACAGCGAATCCAGCACATGAAAACAAACAAAGACGGGTCCGAGAGTTCAATAAATGGAATGCCTACCTATACGGTCGCCGGCACTGGCCAGATCGACCGAGAAGACATCGAATGGAGTGTGGACATTATCAAGGCGCCGAAGCGGCCGGTGGTTGTGCTCTCATTCGCCAAGTCCGGCGCGTGGGAAGCCCACCAGGACGATATCAAGCAGCTGGTGGACAGCATCAAGCCCACGAGTTGATAAGTCAGACTGTCATGTCATTGCCCCTCAATCTCCAACAATGGTTCGGCGGCATAGACATTTATTTGTTCGATCAGCTCTTGAAGGGTCGAATTGTGCCGGGGATGCGGGTGCTCGATGCCGGTTGCGGCCCGGGCCGAAATCTCGTCTATCTGCTGCAGAGCGGTTTTGAAGTTTTTGGCATAGACGAATCAGACGGCGCGGTCGCTCAGACCAGACGGCTGGCAAGCGAGTTAGCTCCGCATCTGCCATCAGATAACTTTCGGACCGAGCCGGTCGAGCGGATGTCGTTTCCCGACGCCGGTTTTGATGTGGTGATGAGCAGCGCCGTGCTCCACTTTGCGCGCGACGAAGAACAGTGGCAGGCGATGGTCAGGGAAATGTGGCGGGTGCTGAAACCCGGCGGAATATTCTTTGCTCGTCTGGCCTCGAGCATCGGGATGGAAGAGAAGATCGCACCGATTGACGGACGGCGGTATCATCTTCCCGACGGCAGCGAGCGCTTTCTGGTTGACGAGGCGATGTTGCTCAGCGTGGCCGCAACGCTGGGGGCTGAGTTTATTGAGCCGATCAAGACAACGGTAGTGCAAAACCTGCGGGCGATGACTACCTGGTGCTTGAGGAAACAATAAGCCGAAAGCCTGGAGGTCGGAAATTAGCAAAGCTATCAAGATGATTGTTGGAGTTGTCCTGGGGCTGTTGAGCGGGTTCTTAATTTTCTACACCGCGCGGCTCCTTTACGTGACGCATGGGCTGACAACGATCCGCGTGGGTGGTCAGGGTGCGTACATAGGCGCAGTGGTTTTCCCGTTGCTCGCGATTTTGTTTGGCTGGGGCGCGTGGAGGCTCTTGCGTGTGAAGAGGTAAGTCGAACCATCAACTGAGGGAGAAGATCGATGCGAGCAAGCCGCCGAAGGATTGTAGTCAAGTCACTGTTAGTGTTGGGCTCGTTGTTCATGATGACCATGACCGCGTGTTCGGGCAAACTGTCGTCGACAAACAGTCAGCCCAGCCCTGCTGCGTCGCAAAAATCAACGCCCCAGAACGGGACCGGCCAGCAATCTCAAAATGCATCGGCCGCGGGCGAGGCGACGGGAAGCTATACAGCCAATGGTGAGACGGTAGTACTGAAGTACGCGTACGCCGGCCGCGGACGTCGTTTCGGAGAGGACAGCATCATCGTCCTGGTCACCGACCAGCCAATTCCGCCAGAGGCGGTGGCTGAAGAGATCAAGTCGCAGACGCTGTTGCTCGATAAGAAAATTCGCGGCCTGGAGTACGTGTTTTCAAAAGATGGTTACTGGGTCAGGTTTCATCCCAGCCAGTATCAGGAAAGCAAATCTGCGCAGTTGAAGGATTACTCGGTCACAAACGACGTGGTGAAGGGCACTGACGAAGGCGGCGGAGAGTTAACCAACGGAAAATATGAGCGCTCGGTGAAGTTCGTGGCCAAAATAAATAATTGAGGCAGCTCTTGTCGCCGTCAGATCGGAAAACCCCGCCGGCTGGCGGGGTTTTCGTTTAAACCGGGTGATGTTTTAGCGGTTCATGTTTCCAGTGCCCCGGCGAGCGGCGCGGCGACGGTAGCGACGTGCGTGACGGCGGCCATGTCTGCGACCGCGGCGACGAGACATGCTCGATCTGTTCATCGGTGCCATCGTCGTGCTGCTGTTTGAGTTTTGGCCGGCGGAAGCTCTGTCGAACACGATTCCACCGAGACCGATTATTGCCATTAGCGCTAAGCCAAGAAGAACTCTCTTTCTCATGCGGGTAGCTCCTTTGAAAAGTTAGTCGATTTTACGAACGAGACGAGAGCCAATCTATGCCCAGCCGTGTTTCAAGTCAATATTTTCCCGAGGTGAGGTGGGGCGTTGGATGTTTAAGCTAATTCGATCGTTTCCAGTCCACTCATGTAAGGCCGCAGTACCGCGGGGACAATCACCGATCCGTCGGCCTGCTGAAAGTTTTCCAGAATGGCGACCCAGGTGCGGCCGACCGCCAGGGCAGAGCCGTTTAGCGTATGCACAAATTCCGGCTTGGCGCCGCCGGCGCGGCGAAAGCGAATGTTGGCGCGGCGCGCCTGGAACGTTTCGTAGTTCGAGCACGAAGAAATTTCACGGAAGGCGTTCTGGGAAGGCAGCCAGACTTCGATGTCATAGGTCTTGGCGTTGCTGAAACCCAGATCGCCGGTCGAGAGCGTGACCACCCGATAATGAATGCCGAGCCGCTGCAAAATCGTTTCCGCGTTTCGGGTCAGCGCTTCCAGTTCGTCGTAGGAATTTTCCGGCAACGCGTATTTGACCAGCTCGACTTTTTCGAATTGGTGCTGGCGAATCACGCCGCGAGTGTCCTTGCCGTAACTCCCCGCCTCGGAACGAAAGCAGGGCGTGTACGCGACCCACTTCATCGGCAACTGCGACGCGTCAAGAATCTCGTCGCGAAAATAGTTGGTCACCGGCACCTCGGCCGTGGGAATTAGATAAAAGCCGCGCTCGTCTTCAATTTTGAAAAGGTCCTCTTCGAACTTGGGGAGCTGGCCGGTGCCGAACAACGAGTCGCGATTGACGATGAATGGCGGCAGGGTTTCCTGGTAACCATGTTCGCGCGAGTGTGTGTCGAGCATGAAATCGATCAAGGCGCGGCTGAGACGCGAGCCGGCGCCATTCAGGATCGCAAAGCGAGCGCCCGCAATTTTGGTCGCACGCTCGAGATCGAGAATACCAAGCGCATTTCCCAGATCGACGTGATCTTTGGGCTCGAAATCAAACTCAGGTTTCGTCCCCCAGCGGCGGACTTCGACGTTTGCGGATTCGTCTTTGCCGACGGGGACGCTTTCATGCGGGATGTTCGGCAAAGTCGACAGCAGTTCGCGCATGCGCGTTTCCGACAGTTCGCGCTTCTGATCGAGTTCGGCGATCCGTTCCTTTAGTTCATTAACTGCTTTGCGGCGCGCGTCGGCTTCCTCGCGCTTGTCCGCTTTCATCAGCGCGCCGATCTCTTTGCTGGCTGTGTTGCGTTCGGCATTGAGCTGATCGGATTCGGCAATCACCTGCCGGCGTTCGGCGTCCGCTTTGGCGAAGTCATCCAGGGCCGTAGTCGCCATACCGCGCTTCGCCAGCGCCGCCCGCACCGCTTCGAGATTGTCCCGGACATAATTGAGATCGAGCATTTGTTAAGTAGCTGTTATCTGATTTGTTTAGTAGAGAAAAATCACAAGACCGTGGTTCGTGATTGTACCTGAGTGTGCGTTGCGATGCCCAGTCCTCGCCAATTGTGAGCGCTGAGCTAGTCTCAAGTTGTCTTCATGTGACGTGATTCCCACCACGAAAGTAACCTGGAGAATTGCGCGAAGGGAATCGCAGCGGTCGAGAATATTTCAGATATCACGTGCTGGAATACGTGGTCCGCCAAACCTTCCTCGTGATCCCGCTCTTGATCCTCAGAGTAGACCCTCCCGTCATCGTCTTCCTTCTCATTCTTCAGCAATGGTATTCACGCTTCTATCATGGCAACATTAGGACAAACCTGGGAATCCTCAGATATGTCCTGGTCAGTCCGCAGTCACACCGTATTCATCATTCGGTGGAGCCCGAGCATCGTGATACCAACTTCGGAGCGATTTTTAGCATCTGGGACTTCGCGTTGGGAACCCAATACCGGAATTACGAACAATACCCGGATACCGGAATTCCCGACCAGGAGTTTCCTCACGAGAAGACAATCAGCCTGAAGATTTTACTCCTGACCCCTTTTCATCAGTTGGTTTATCCGTTCTCGAGCAAGAGCAACCGTTCAGCATCTTACGCCGTTGAATCGCGCCCGCTGCCAGAGACCGCAATGGGTGTTGTGGGCGGCGGCTCGTCTGTCACCAACGCACCGGAGCCGCCACGCGCTGTGAGTCGCGGTTCCCTGGGAGTGTTAAGGGAAAAGGGAAGCGATCAACCTTAGGCGCCAGTTATTCTTTCTGGACGGCGAAGATTCTGTTCGCCTCCTCCAGCGTTTCTTTTGAACCCACGTCAAACCAAATGCCCGGTACCCTCCAGACAAAGAACGGAGTGCGGGGATAGATCCATTGCACCAGCAATCCTGGCTGGTCGGCGTGGTTGCCTTCGGCCAGATATTGCCGGATCAGCGATAGCGCGGTCCCTGGATAATAGTAGAGCGCGATCCCAGTGAGCGTGCTCTTTGGGTGCGCGGGCTTCTCTTCAAAAAATGTAATCCGGTCCGCCTCATCTATCTCAATGGCGTTATACTTTTTGACCTCGTCGAGATTTCCCACATCGTACACACCGAGGACGGGCGCGCCACGCCCGCGGCAGAATTCACCGAACTGCTCGAGGCTGTTGCTGAAGAGATTGTCTCCGGCTACGACCACGATGTCGTCATCGATCTGCGCCTCAGTCAGCACCAGGTTCAGATCGCCAATCGCGCCGAGCTTGTTCGAATCATCGGTAGAATGATCGTTGATAATTGTAATTGGAGCACCTGCATGGGTCGCGGCGTAATCATCCGCCCAGCGCTGAAAGTGGGGCGCGAACTTCTCGTTTGTGACGATGTAAATGTGATCGATGTCCGTGATTGGCATCGCATTATCGAGCACGTGTTCGATCATCGGTTTTCCCGCGACCCGCAGCAGAGGCTTTGGCTGGTTAAGCGTTAGCGGATAGAGACGGGTTGCGTAGCCGGCGCCGAGGACAATTAGCTTCACAGGTTCTCCATAATCATACTGATCATTAAAGTAAACAAAGCGTCTGTTTCAATCCGCGTGGAAACCGAAGCCGGGTACTTGAATCTTTATAATAAAAGAGCGCAGGGTGCAAACCGACGCGCGCGGCTTACTTCCGCCGCGGATCGTAGCTCTGCTATAGTGCGTTCGAGTCAGCGCTGAATTCAATCAGTTGAACAGAGGTGAACTACTCTTGAGTGTCGCAGAAAAAGTTTTTGCCGGCCGGACCGCAATTGTCACCGGCGCCACTCGCGGCATCGGGCGCGCGATTGCGCTGGAGTTGGCGCGGCGCGGCGCCGACGTCGCGTTCAATTATGCCAGGAGCACCGAAGCGGCTGACTCTTTGAAAATGGAGATCGAAGCGCTGGGCGTGCGGACGTTCGCATCGCAGGGCGATGTGGCCAACACCGAAGCCGCCGCGGAAATGGTGAAGCAGGTCAAAGATGCTTTCGGCCGCCTCGATTTTCTGGTGAACAACGCCGGCATCGTGCGGGACACCTTGATCCTGCGAATGAAGGAAGATGACTGGGACGCGGTTGTGAATACGAACTTGAAAGGGGCGTGGAACTTTGCCAAAGCGGCGTTGCGAGTAATGCTGCGACAGAACGAGGGCGGCTCGATCCTTAACATTACTTCGATTAGCGGCGTGATCGGCATGGCGGGACAGTCGAACTATTCCGCTTCGAAAGCCGGCATGATTGGCTTGACCAAAGCCCTGGCGCGCGAAGTCGCCAGCCGCAGCGTAACCGTCAATGCGCTGGCGCTGGGCATGGTCGCCACCGACATGGCGAGCGCGCTCAACGAGACTTATCAAGCGAAAGTTTTAGAGCAAATCCCGCTGGGCCGGTTTGCCGAACCCGACGAAGTAGCCCGCATCGCTTGTTTTCTGTTATCCGAGGATGCTCGGTATATTACGGGACAGGTGATTCAGGTTGATGGCGGATTGGCGATGTAAAAATGAGTTTCAAGTTTAAGGTTTCAAGTTTCAAGTTCGCGGCCACAACTTGAAACCTGAAACTGCGAAGCGAAGAGAAGCGCCCCGCCATTCTTACGAACGGCGGGGCGAAAACATCAGGGTAGGTTCGGGTCAATTAGGGGTGGCTGGCACAGACTTGAGAATCGTCGCATATGGCCGATCCTGTACTTCAAAGGTGGTGCTTTTGACGGCGGTATAAAGTCAGCGGTCAGAAAATATGATGAGCTGCCGCGGGCATCTCCAAACTCGGCTCCGTCTTTGAAGGCTTCTGCCTTGTCAAACCCCTCACTGTCAAATAGCTAGGTGTGACTGCAAGCCAGAACATATACCCGGACCACCCGACTCGTCAAGCAGAATCTTGAGAGAATCTTGACAGGTTTGTGACAGACATGCCTCGGCGACGGGAAATTCTGGGTGAAAGGCTACGGTGCTCTCATCTCAGAAAGTCGATACGCCTGGCGCCTGACTGCCTCGGAAACATTTCGATTCAGGGTTATCGCCTTCAGATCCCTGGTGCGAATTCTGGGCAGGATATGAATCGCGGTGGCCATGGGTGTGCGCGGGTTTCGGACCAGGTTGTGAACGATCGGATACGAACGCGCCCACTGTCGATTCATGCCGATCAGGCGCAGGACTTCCTCGGCGACCTGGCGCATGGAGGAGATGGTTTCAACTTCATGATCGGTAAGCCGTGGGTTGTGGATCACCCCGGTGGCGACGATCTTGTTCGCGTCGCGGATCAAAATTCCGCGCGCCTCGCGGTCTCCTTTCACCGCCAGCTTGACGCGGTCCTTGACCGACATAAACATGATGCGCCGAATCAGCGAGATGCGTTCGGGTGAAGCATCGCCTTCCAGCCGCTCGGCGTTAATTACGGCCTGAGCATTAGCGGCAATCTGCTCGGGCGTTTCGGTCATCATCTCTTCGATGAATTCGCGCGCCAGCCACGAGTCGTCGATGTCGGCGTCAGATACCTCGATGTGCTGAGCGATTATCCAGGCATCGTCGACCGATAGAGTGCCGGCGACGCTGGCCAACTCGGCGGTTTCAAAGAACTCCGCGGCCGCGCTGTTGCCACGGGCGCGCAACTCCTGCGCGATTTGGCGGGCGCCCCGTTCTTTCTCGAAAAACTCTTCACGTGTTTCCTTCGCGCGGCGTTCGGCTTCGGCCGAGCGCGCCGGATTCATCAGGACGGCGTCGATGATTTGCGGCGCCCGAATCAGCCGCTGCTGGTTCAGGATGATGAACTCCAGCAGAGAAGAATCGGTAGTGATCCGAGCCAGTAAAGCGATTGCTTCGTCAGGCGTGTTGTGGTTGCCGGCCACCGCTTCGTGCAGATTCTTATCGCTACCGGAAAGCGAGGCAAAGTAGCCAAGCACCGACGGCGCGACGTCATTGGACTTGGCTACGCTCAATAGATCCTGCGGTGGCTGAGTCTCCAAAGTGGATTGCGCGGCACGGGCCACGGCAGGATCATTGTCGGCGCTGAGATGGACCAGAGCTTCAAGCAGATCAGCCTGCGGCAACGGCAGTAATCCACGCGCTGCGGCCAGACGAGCAGCCGCCGGCGCATTGCCTGAGATAATCGATTTAACTACGGGATTGGTTGATGTGATTTCAGTGCTCACCAAAGACAGTGTAGCTCAATTGCAAACTGCGGGAGAATGCTAGTCTGCTTAGTACAGGTTGAAGTTGTATTGGAGTTCCATCCACATCGACACTGGTCTGCCATCCCTGGTTGCGGGCGTGAACTTGATCGCTCGAGCAGCCTGTACAGCCTTTGCAGTGAGCCCATAGCTCAGCGCTCTCATTATCACGAGATTTCTCACTTCGCCGTCGCTGGCGAACACGCAGCGCATAACAACTGTTCCGGCAACGCCGGCCTTACGCGCGACGGCGGAATACGTCGGCTCTGGTTTGCTCAAGAGGCGGGCGCGCACTGTTACATCTTTGCCGCTGAACGGCCCGTCCGCGTCAGTCGGTATTGAGCCGGTTGACGACGTCGTTGGAAGGGCGGACTTACGCAGCCTTTCCATTTGTTCTCGCCAGACATCGGCGTCCGGATCGGTGGGACTAATCGCGAGAAACTTTTCCAGACTCGCGGCGGCGTCGGCGGGCTGCTTAAGTGACGAGTACGCCAGGCTCTTCGTAATCAAGGCAGGCGCAAAATTCGATTTACTATGCAGCGCAAGATCGGCCTCCTCAATCGCTTTCGCCGGATCGCCCAGGCGAAGACTGGCTTCGGCAATTGCGTAATGTGCCTCGGCGCTCTGGTCGCCAAGTTCGATCGCGTGCCGCGCGGCCGCCGCCGCTCGTTCACTGTTGCCGGCCAGGATAAAGGTGTAGGCCAGCTTGGCGTTAGCATTAGCTGAATCGGGGCGCAGAGTGAGCAGGTGCTCGAACGCCTTGCGAGCCGCGTCGAACCAGCCCTCGTCGTAGTATGCCAGTCCAAGAAAATACCAGGCATCGGCATCTTCGGAATGCGTCCCGGTAAAGTCTTTCAGAATCTTTATTGCTCCCGCGCGGTCGCCTTGTTTGTACAGGTCGATCGCCCGATCTCGTTCTTCAGCAGCCGTTGGTTGCTGCGTTTGAGTGCTGGCCCTGCCAGTTCTTAGGCACGGTGAAATCATCAGCACCGTAAGCAGAGCGATCAAAGTAGTGAGCTGTCGTAATGCGATCATCGACCTCTTCTCCCGGGCTCAGAAATAAAACACGTGTTCCGGAGTATAGGGTGGCAACCCGCGACCATTTTTGAACTCATACGAAAGAACCGCAAACTGCGAAGCAGGCTGACCATTGCGGATGGCTGGGGTGAACTTGATTCGACGCGCGGCTTCGATTGCGGCTTCCGTCAGTCCGGGTTCCAACGGCTTCATGGGAAAGATATTTCTCACCGTGCCGTCGGCGGCCAGTACCATCTCAAGACGTACCTCGCCCTTGGCCTTCGCCGCGCGCGCCGCGTCCGGGTACGCAGCGACCGGAGCATCAAGCAAGCGGGCTCGCTTTTGCATCTCACTCGCACCGAACACTGTGCGCTTTTCAGGCGGACTATTCGGCTGCGCGTAAAGCCACATCGTCTCGCGAAGTTCGCGCCAGCCCGCCTCATCGGCTGGATGAAGCTTGAGAATCTCGTCGACAGTAGCTCCCGCCACAGCGAAACTGGCGGCGAGTTCATCTTGCCAAAGAGCGAGACGTCGCCTGGGGTCCGGAGGGAAGACCTTCTTTGCCGGTCCGTGGGCAAAAAGATACTCGATAGCCTGATAGTCCTTCTGGAATTTTGCTTCGAGTGTCTTTAAGTCAGCCTGCTGGGTGGTCGCGGCGGTGACGTTCAGCGACCCGGCCAGACCTATCAAGAGAACAACGAGCAGTGATAATGAAATTATCTTCGCGTTCCGCATGATAGATCTCCTAACGACTTTCTAAGCGATGCCGTGGCATTTCTTATATTTCTTTCCCGAGCCGCAGGGACAGGGATCGTTGCGGCCGACTTTAGGTTCGCTGCGCACGACGGTCTTTACTTTACCGGCTTCTTCGCCGGCGGGCGCGGCGCCTTGATTGGGGCCGGTGAAGTTCATCGATCGCGGGCGGGCGGCGCGGCGGCGTTGCAGTTCATCAGGCTGTTGTTCAGCGACCACTTGCAGGTTGAAGAGCGATCGGATCGTGAAGGTATCGATGCGGTCAAGCATCGCCTGGAACATGTCAAAGCTTTCTTTCTTGTACTCAACCAGCGGATCCTTCTGCCCGTAACCCACCAGCCCGATGCCCTGCTTTAAGTGATCGAGGGCCAGGAGGTGGTCCTTCCACTGCGCGTCGATGATGTTGAGCATGATGATGCGCTCGTAAGTGCGCATCGCTTCGTCACCGATCTGTTTTTCTTTGTCGGCATACTTCGCTTTCAGCTTCGCCCAGATCTGTTCTTCGATTTCTTCCGAGTTCGCATGACTGAAATCAACGCCTTCCGCATCGGCGTGAATTCCATAGATCGAGTGAATCTGGACTTTGTAGTTCTCGACGTCCCACTCGTCTTCAGACAGATTGGGATTCAAGTATTGCTTGGTTGTGTCGGCGAGCAGGTCGCGCGCGACTCCCGTTTCACCGACCAGGTACTCGCGCTGATCCGGCTCTTCCATCAACTGGCGGCGCAGACCATAGATGGTCTCGCGCTGCTTGTTCATGACGTCGTCGTATTCCAGCAGGTGCTTGCGCGTTTCAAAGTTGCGGCCTTCGACCGACTTTTGCGCGGCGGCGATGCGCTTGGAAACCATCTTGGATTCGATCGCGACGCCCTTTTCCATACCCAGCCGCTGCATCAAGGCCTTAACCTTGTCACCGGCAAAGATACGCATCAGATCGTCTTCGAGTGAAAGGAAGAAACGCGAAGATCCGGGATCACCCTGGCGGCCAGAGCGCCCGCGCAGCTGATTGTCGATGCGCCGCGATTCATGGCGTTCGGTGCCGAGAATATGCAAACCGCCGCGCGCTACGACTTCCTTGTGCTCTGATTCGACTATGCGCTTGGCTTTCGCGAAGGCTTCCTTCCATTGTTCGTCGGTCGCCTCTTCCGGATCGATCTCTTCCTCTTTCAGAAACTCACGGGCCATGAAATCAGGATTGCCGCCGAGCAGAATGTCTGTGCCGCGGCCGGCCATGTTGGTGGCGATCGTGATGGCGCCTTTGCGCCCAGCCTGGGCTACGATCTCGGCTTCGCGTTCGTGATACTTCGCGTTCAAAACGTTGTGCGGGACGCCCACACGCAGCAGACGGCGCGCGATCAGCTCCGAGTTTTCCACCGAAACCGTGCCCACCAGGACCGGCTGGCCACTCTTGTAGCGTTCCTCGATCTCTTCAACGACCGCGTCCCACTTTTCGGGCAGCGTGCGATAGATCATGTCCGGATTGTCCTTGCGCACCATCGGCATGTGCGTCGGGATCACGATTACTTCGAGCTTGTAAGTCGAGTGAAATTCGCCGGCTTCGGTTTCAGCCGTACCAGTCATGCCTGACAGTTTTTCGTAAAGCCGGAAATAATTTTGCAGGGTGATCGTCGCCAGTGTCTGGTTCTCGCGCTCGATCTTTACTTCTTCCTTCGCTTCTACGGCCTGATGCAGCCCATCCGACCAACGCCGTCCTTTCATTAGCCGGCCGGTGAAGTCGTCGACGATGATCACTTCGCCATCCTGCACCACATACTGGTGGTCGCGACGGTAGAGTGTGTGCGCTTTCAAGGCCTGCTCGACGCAGTGCAGCAACTCCATGTTTCCCGGATCATACAAGTTTCCTACACCCAATAGACGCTCGGCTCGGTCGACGCCTTCCTCAGTCAGAACAGCGGAATGGTTTTTCTCGTCAACGATATAATCGCCGGTCTTCTTACCTTCTTCGAGCTCTTCACCGCGCTGAAGCTGAGGGATGATGGCGTTGGCCTGATAGTACTTATCGGTGGATTCTTCCGAAGGTCCGGAGATGATCAAAGGCGTGCGCGCTTCATCGATCAAAATCGAATCAACCTCGTCGACGATCGCGTGATAGTGACCGTGCTGCACGCAGGTGCCGAGATCGAACTTCATATTGTCGCGCAGATAGTCAAAGCCGAATTCGTTGTTGGTGCCGTAAGTAATGTCGGCGTTGTAAGCGGTCTGCCGCTCAAAGTCGTCCATGTCATTCTGGATACAGCCAACCGTCAAACCCAGGAAGCGATAGATCTGGCCCATCCATTCCGCGTCGCGTGCCGCCAGGTAATCGTTCACGGTGATCACGTGAACGCCGCGGCCAGTCAGCGCGTTGAGATAAGCGGGCAAAGTTGCCACCAGCGTCTTGCCTTCGCCGGTGCGCATCTCGGAGATCTTGCCCTGGTGCAAAACGATGCCGCCGATCATCTGCACGTCAAAGTGGCGCATGCCGGTAGTGCGCTTGCTGCCTTCGCGAACTATGGCAAAGGCTTCCGGGAGAATCTCATTCAGCGCGTCCTGCTCGAGACGCTGTCGCTCTAGTTTGTTGGACGCGCCCTTGACGGCGTCGGCAATCTTTATCTTGAAGGCCTCGGTGCGCTCCCGCATCTGATCATCAGACAGCGCCTGGACTGCCGCCTCAAAATCGTTGATTTGGGCAATAGTCGGCTTAATGGCCTTCAAAAAGCGCTCGTTACTGCTGCCAAAAACTTTGGTTAGTACTTTATCGAAACTCATAATGGTTCTAATTACTCTTTACAGTCGACTGATGTTCCAAATTTACCGCGCGATGCAAGTGGAGATTGTACGAGAGCGTGGAGTTGAGGGGCAAGCGGCGACTTAGCCGCAGCGCCGGAACAGATTTGAGTGACGAACCCGCGGAGCGGGTGTCAGCATAAAGCCTGGGGCGTAAGTCTCAAGTGCCATGACATCGGATACACCGAAAAGTGCCATGACATCGGTTACAGACATTTTGTTAGTTTCGGTTTC
>Ga0137403_10000623_pt1 | contig 45895 bp, 37 predicted proteins | sample CZOMad2_1_16fung_FD_122057 | JGI IMG/M metagenome (GOLD analysis project Ga0137403, IMG submission 122057) | Vadose zone soil fungal communities from Angelo Coast Range Reserve, California, USA - CZOMad2_1_16fungal (Hybrid Assembly) | ecosystem: Environmental > Terrestrial > Soil > Vadose zone... | reverse complement strand
TTCTAACAGTCAGGTTCATCGCCATGTCTTTTCTTTTCCAAAAAACCTGACCACCCATGGAGTTTTGCAAGAGGCTCTAGAATTTAGAAATTCGTCTCGCCTACCTGAAACGTCACAATGGAATCTGCAAAGTATCTAAAGACGAAATTCTAAATTCTCTAAATTCTAATTTCCAACTTCTAGTTCACAGTCAACCACAAACTCACTTCACGTGTCTGTGGGGGAAAACACGACTCGTCGTTGCAGCTCTGATACCTGAGACGCGCTTTTAACTCGTTTGCTCCCGGACTCGCGCTCGCCGGTATCGTTATGTTGAAACGCATGGTTGCACGGCCTTCATAAACTGAAACCTTGTTTTTCGAGAATTTGAAGTTACGCAAAACAGCGCGTGGGTAAATCACCGGACCGACACGAATTCCTTTGGGTGCTTCCACCTGCAATTGTGTTGCTACCAGAAACTTTTCCAGCGGTCTGCTCGAATTGACGTGATAGCCTGCCGGGATATCCATCACGAGCGTACCCTGAACTGTTCGGCCGCGCTGAACCTTGTCATTTGCCAGCTGACCGTTGACAGTTATGTTGGGGGCCGATTGTGGCGACGCCGTTGCGAGAAATGCCGGGGGAAACAGTACTAAACTTGTAGCTACTAGAAACCGTGCAGCTTGCCAGGTGATAGATGTCAGACTCATAAGTTCGATTTTCCAGCCTTCGAATTGTTGGTGCAGTGATTTTACACGGCCACGGCGGTCCGGCGAAATCGCGCTTCTCTTTGGAGTGCGCTGACTTGTCAGCGCTTTTCAACCTTGGCTTAACTCGATCGTAATTGAATGCGGCGGCAAGGCGCCGCACTGCAAGGAGTTGTCGCTGTTTTCGGCCAGCCGTAAGAAGATGGGTTCGAGGACTCAGCCTGTGGTTAGCTGTGCCATGTTCATTTCGCGCCGTGCTGCCAGCTGTCCGCAGGCGGCATAGATGTCTCGCCCGCGCGGCTTACGCAAGTAAGTATGAACACCCTTCGCTTCCAGTACGTTTCGGAAACTTTCTACTCGCTCAGGTGGCGAAGGTTGATAAGGCAAAGGATGAGCAGGATTGTGGGGAATGAGATTTACCTTCGCCCGCAGGCCATGTCGATTAAGCAGATTTGCCAGTTGACGAGCCTGTTCGTCTGAATCGTTGATCTGGTCCAGCATGACGTATTCGAAAGTCAACAGCTCACCAGGCTTCAGAGATTTCTCAAATTCTTTGCAAGCTGTAAGCAGTTGGTCCAGTGGCCACCGCTTGTTAATGGGCATCAATTCGTTTCGCAAAGCGTCGGTTGGCGCTGCCAGGGAGATCGCGAGGTGCGGTCTATCCGCGAGTGTTGCGAGCTCGTAAATGCGCGGCACGATTCCGGCGGTTGAAATGGTGACGCGTCTGGGGACGATGTGCAGTCCCTTTGGATCGCCCATGATGCGAAGGGCCTTTATCAGCGATTCAAAATTGAGAAACGGCTCGCCCGCGCCCATCCCAACCAGATTGGTTCCTTTCGGCGGTTTCACACCCATGCCATAAGCGTCGTTGAGCGCGATGATAATCTGTTCAACTATTTCTCCAGCTGTTAACGAACGGAGCAGTCCGAGTTGAGCTGTAAGACAAAAAGTGCACTGCAATGGGCAGCCTGACTGCGAAGAGAAGCAGATCGTGTCGCGTCGTTCCTCGGGGATGAACACGGTTTCAACCGGAAGGTTGTCGTGCGTTTTCATCAGGTAGCGGCGAGTCCCGTCTTCTGACACATAGCGCGATTCAATTGTGAGAGTTGAGGCAGCTGCCTGCTCGTGCAGTTGTCGACGTAAGTCCTTTGGCAGGTCGGTCATTTCGTCGAACGAGCGAAGCCGCCGCTGTTGCAATGCGGCAAAAATCTGCCGGCCTCGATAAGCCGGCTGGCCCAGCGATTCGGCAAAGGCAGTCAGCTCCGCCTCAGTTAAGCTTGTAAGATGGACTTGTTCATTCACTGTTGAGCTATTCTAACATCCGAACTGATCCACGAACACACACGAAAGGAAATCGTCCCAACCTATAATCAAATCCTATGTCTTCGTATAATTTCGTGGATTCGTGGTGCCCGGTTCGATTGCGAGTTTAAGGTTAGGCATCCGGCGGTACGCCGATGTTTGTTTTGTCCCGAGAGGCGCATTTCTCGGTGATACAGAAACTCTCAGGGCATTTGACACGTAAGGCGTCACATGGAGGAACAGGAGTTTTCAGCCGATTCCGATTATCGTGTTTGTGGCAAGCGCAAGCGCTTTGGGTTCAGATTCATAAATCGTGAGAGGTTAGTGGCAGTGTCGGTGGCGTTGGTGTTTGCGATGTGCATTTCGTTCTTCAGTCTGCTTTACGGACAATCACTCGGAACCACTGCTGTCGTGGATCTTGCTTCGCGCCGACAGTCAAACGCAATAATCCTGGAGTCAGGCCTCAGTTCGGCAAGTGAGATGGCAGCAAGCGTGCTTCCGTGGTTTCCTAGCTCGCTCCACTTCCTGCTTAGAAATCGGTTTGATTCACTGGAAAAGCTGAAAAAAGTGAAGAGCCCGGTCTTGATTACTCATGGTGATCCCGATCCAGTGATTCCCACGGATCAAGGCAGGCAGCTCTTTGCGGCAGCCAATGAACCAAAAAGGCTCCTGATTTTTCCCGGCGCCGGACATGACGTGTTTGGGTCTGTTGGGAATTCTTATTTGGATCTGGTTGCGACATTCATCACGGCCGCAGTTGGACCATGAATCGGGTATAATTGCGGCATGTCCAGCGTCGCGAATGTCGAACGGAAGATAAAACGGGTTGAGGGTTTTGGCGTACGCGTGCTCCACTTGCGTGGCGTTGATGTCCGAGGCGATCGGGGCGGGATGCCACCGTACGGCTACCATCGCGCCGCGGACAACGACATCACTGTTGAAACCTGGAAAGCGACGCGGTTTCGTCCTTCTTACCCGGGCTTTGAAGTGGATGTAGTCGATGCCCGTGGAAATTCAGTTCAGGGCAATACGAAACTCGGCACCGTCCGGGACACTTATAAGAAGCGCTAACGGACGATTCTAAAATATGCGGACGGCGCGAGAGTCTGGCCCGTTACGTGATCGCGCACGCGAACCACAACCTCGTACTCACCCGGCGTTAGATCTTTTGTGTCAATCAGGCGGGTCAAAGTTAGACGCGGGCCGGCATCTGCTGCGCCGCGCCAATCTTCCTTCTGCTCGGTGATCTTAATGCCTTCCCGCAATAGTTGGTACTCCACGTCGACCGCCGGTTCGAGTGTCGTCTGGTCGATTCCAATATTGTAAACCTGGAGATAAACACCAACCGGTTGTCCTCGTCGAAAATCACCCGACAGATTCGGGACCACTTTCGTTTGACCTATCAGGAACGGTCCCGCAGCCACTTTTCCAGTCATGCTTTCAAGCTTTGCGGCGAGAACAATGCTTGAAGTCGCTAGTTGCTGCGCGTTGTAGCGCGGTACTTCAAAACCGTAGTGTTGAATACCGGTCGCGCCGGAGTTAACGTCACGCACCATGAGATCCAAACGGTAGCGGCCAGGCTCGAGTATCACAGCTCTACCGTACGCGGATCTCCGCTCCTTCAACTCCGTTAGTTCTGACGGCAGCGCAGTAGTGACGACAGCATCTTCGAATCTGCCGGCCGCACGCTCGGTAATAGTCGAAATCCTACCGGTAATATTCAGGCGGGCGGTTTGCAACCCGCCGCTGTCTGCAAACACCAGATCTTTGTTATCGGCTTGAATCGTAAATGCAGTCAACACCCGGTTATCGGATTGGCGGAAGAAATGAGCCTGAACCTCGAAATTCAGAGGGCTGTCATCGATCTTGGGAGTGCCAATCAGCCCCCTGCCAAAATAATCGCGTTTGACGTTCTGAACTCTTTCTATGTCAGTCAGAAGTTGTAAAACCTCAAAGGGCGAGTCCTGTGCTCTCTGGTAGTTAACAATTCCGAAACCACCCAAGCCGGCAATTCGATCCGCCCTATCGGCAAAGCCCAAACGCTCAGCTAACGTTTGGCCGGCGCCCGCAACATGAATAAGAGCATCCTTCTCATCAGGATTGCGCGCCAGACGGTATTCGCCGCTGCCAGTTGGGTCAACGAATTCAATATCCACTCCACTACGCACGCCGGGGATATTTCGATAGAACCATTTCTCAAAGGGATATGTACTTGTCGATCCGCCGCCCTCGTAGGATGGCCGGTCATATGCTCCGCCCATGGGGTGCGACTCGACCTCATCGGGCTTACCGAATTTGATATAGATGCGCCCGCGATCGGTCAGATGACCCGGTTTACCGGATGAGAAGTGCTCGTCAGCGTACGCGATGCGCTCGTAGTACTCGTCTTTATACTCGTTCTCTTCCGTGTCTGGTGTGAGGTCGCGCACGCGCCAGAAGTCTTCTATGAAATGTTCACGTTCTTCATTTGTTGTGAGCTTTTCGTAGGCTCGGAGCTCGTCGGGAGTGATGATTAACGCCACATCAGTCTTGGGCCAATCTTTAAAAACGCGCTTTGATTCGTCCTTTACTTTGCGGGGTTTTAGATCGGGTGATTGTGGAGGCTTGTTTTGTGCGGGAACTAAGGAGGTGGTCAGCAGAAACGCGAGCACGAAAGCGAAGGTACGAAAGGGAGCTGAGGTCAGCATGGCGGGTCTCCTCACGCGGATCGGGCCGCGATTGGTGCGTTTTTGAAGCTACTCGGGGAGACCAGACTGATTGAACAAGGCGGCGCGGTTCGAAACAGGGGGGCGCGCCGCCCAAGAGCTACCTACTGAACTACGGTAAACTTCGCTGACGGTGAGAGGGTTTGTCCTGAGACACGATCACGAATGCGGATCGAGATTTCATACTCACCCAGTGCCAGAGTGCGGGTATCGATTAATCGTGCCAGAGTTAGACGCTGGCCTGAATCGCTCATACCGCGCCAGTCTTCCGCCTGTTTGCCCAGCTCTTTACCGTCTCTCAAGAGAGCATATTCAACGTCAACCGAAGGGCGGAGGGTCGTTTGATCGATGCCGGCGTTGTAAACCTGCATGAAAACTCCGACTGGCTGGCCCTGATGGTAGGTCCCGGAGACATTCGGGATAACCTTAGTGGTGCCAATGACGAACTGGCCCACAGCAGGCTTGTCGATCAGACTTTCCATCTTCGCCGCAAGCACCAGGGTTGAGGTCGATAACTTCTGCTGATCATACTTGGGGACAGTAAAGCCGACGTGCCGGATGCCGGTTGCTCCGGAAGCGACGTCGCGGACAATTACATCCACTTTGTAAGTGCCCGGGGGCAGAGGAACAGCCTTCTGATAGGCGGATTTGCGATCCTTGGCTTCCGTCAATTCCTGGGGCGTGGCCGTGGTGATTACGGGGTCTTCAAAAATCGTGACGCGCCGCCCGGCCACTGAAGTGACGCGGCCGAAAATGTTCATGCGCGCCTGTTGCAAGCCTCCGCTATCCTGAAACACCAAATCTTTGTTTTCAGCCTGAATCGTAAAAGCAGTAATCACCCGCTCGTCAGATTGTCGGAAGAAGTCGACTCGAATGTCGAAGTTGAGCGGGTTCTCTTCGATGACTCCGGTGTTTACGGCCGTAGCCAGATCGTTGAACTTCACCTGTGGTGGGCGACTCAAATCCGCTAACAATTGAAGCCGCGAAAACGGACTGTCCTGTTCACGTTGATAGTTTGGGTTTCCGATGCCGCCAAGGTTTGCAATGCGATCACCCTTATCGGACAAACCCAGTTGTTCTGAGAGCGTGAGGCCTGCGCCGGGAACCGTTAACAGAGCGTCCTTTTCGTTTGGGTTCCGGGCAATCCGATATTCTCCACTGCCGGTGGGATCGACAAACTCGATCTCGACGCCGGAACCTACGCCCGCAATATAACGATAGAACCAGATTTCGAAAGGATAGGTCGTGGTGGAACCACCACCTTCGTAAGAAGGTCTCTCGTAATTTCCACCCATCGGGTGAGTTTCTCTTTCATCTGGTTTGCCGTACATGATCCAGATGCGCCCGCGATCGCTCTTCCAGCCGGGGATACCGGAACTGAAGTGTTCATTCGCGTAAGCTACCCGTTCGTAGTACTCCTCTTTGAATTCGTTTTCGTCCGTATCGGGGTCAGGATCGCGGCGGCGCCAGAATTCCTCAATAAAGCGTTCCCGCTCGTCGTCGGTCTGAAGTTTCTTGAATGCCTTTCGCTCTTCGTCTGTAATGATGTAAGCGACGTCCTTTTCCAGCCAGTCTTTGTAAGCCTTTTTAAGCTCCGGCTTTACATTGCGAGGCTTCTCAGCAGGGTCCTGAGGTTTTTGTGTGTTTTGGGAATAGGACGATGCCCCGGCGGACACGACTGCGGCTAATAGGATCGCAAGACGAAAGAACAGTTTTGAATACGGCATGCAGAACTCCTGTAACGCTTTGTGTTACTTATTTTAGACACGGCGGCTGCGCCGTCGGAACGCAGAAGAAGCGACGAATTCTAAGGTCTCGCCCAGAACACAGTCAAGATGCCCTGTCAGTAGCCCGTCGTTGCCCGCTAAGCCCCTATTTTCGCGAGTTTTCGTAGCACTCATTAGCCTTGCCTCAAAAAGTCTGCTTCGTCTTTGCAAGGCCGCAGAGAAGCACAAAAAGCGCGAACGATTTATAGAAGACCTTTTGTGCTTTTGTGCCTCTTTGTGGCTTTTTGAGGTGAAGCTCACTCACATACCGAAAAGCCGAAGCTACGAAAAATCACACGAAGGTAAATCCTTACGATGCGGTCCGTGGCTTGCTGAAGATCCAGGCCACGAAAATGGATACCACATAGAGCACAAGCATTGGCGCCGCAAACAACATCATGTTTGGTATGTCGTTCGTGGGAGACAGTACGGCCGCCGCTATAAGAATCACTATGATAGCCGTGCGCCAGATACGGACCAGGAATCCGGCGGTGACAAGACCTATTCGGGCCAGCACATAGGTCACCGCGGGCATTTGAAAAACCACGCCCATTCCCAACATGACAATGATGATGAAATCGAAATAGTCATCCGCCTTCAACAGAAGGCGAAAATCCTGCCCCAAGCCGAGCAAATATCTCGCAGCGGGTGGAAAAATCACTTTGTACGCGAATATCGCACCCAGGACGAACGAGATCGAAGACAAGGCAATGAAAGGTGTTACGTAAGCTCGTTCGTGCGGATAAAGACCGGGTGACACGAAACCCCAGATCTGCCAAAGCAAGAAAGGAACCGAAAGAGAAATAGCCGCATACAGCGAGACCTTAATGTAGAGCGAAAACGGTTCCAGCGCAGTGGTAACAATCAGCTTATCGTTGATGCCGACATATGGTTGCGGCAGCGCTGCAAAATCAACCGGCAGTCGAATCCCTTTATGAAGAACCGAGTTGCCGGTATAGAGGGCTTCGTCGGTGAATAGTCCCAGCTGACCTTGCGCGTCCTTTGTAACGCGGGACATCACCGAGGCGCCGGCCGGAATCACGCTGGTCCCCATTTTTGTTTCTTCGGGGAATACGTATCGTCCGGTATCGCCTTCTTTTAGCGTGCCCAGTGAACTGATAGTTTGCTGGCCGTTGATGCTGGCGACAGGAGCTTCACGACGCTGGGCTTCGGCAAGTGCTTTCTCAACCGGTATCGCCAGAAAGTTATAAATACGATCGGAAATAAACCAGCAAGCACTACAGGCAACAAAGACGAAGATAATCGAGCGGATCAGACGACGACGCAGCTCGTCGAGGTGTTCCAGAAACGACATCTGGCCACCCAGTTCTTCTTCTGTGCCTTTGGGGATCGAACGCGGTCTTAAGAAAGTTGACATCAATTGAAGTTACTGCTTACAGCCACTCGCGCTTCGGCGCCGGTTCTGAACGAGGGACGTCAGTTGACGTGTCAGGTGAGTTGATTTCGCCTTCTGAAAACTCTTGTAGCTTTGACACTGGCTGCCGAGCCAGCACGTGCTCTGCCGGAATCGGAGCCACCGTTGGTTCTTGAATCACTGACGCGTCGTGCTCTATCCGCGACGAGTCTTCAGGGAGCGAAGTGTTGGCGGCACTGGCTGGCTGGCGGTCACTCTCGAGCGCGACTTCTCTTTCCCACGTTCGTTTGAAATCCTCCGAGGCTTTGCGAAACTCCGCCAGACTCTTGCCAATGGTGCGGCTAAGTTGGGGCAGTCGCCGGGGGCCGAAAAACATCAGGGCGATAACCAGAATAAAAAGTAGTTCCGTGCTACCCAGTGAATCGAGTATTAAGGCTAACACTTGCTCAGTCGAAACCTTTCTTACGCAGTCTAATTCCTAATCTGTGCGGCCCAGAGCGGCCACCTACCGCGCATACAGGAGTGATTGTAACTCGTCGTTCAGGAAAGCAGAAGGCGGGTTACCAGCCGCTACTGGCATATTTTCCAGTCGGGTACGCGCAGCGCTCGGCTCACACAAGAGCCATCGGAAATCCCAGGGCCCATTTCCGAAAAGACAAACCGAGCATTCAACCTTAAACTGAATGCAAAGAGGCCTTGACTAGGATGGCAGAAATGATCGACAGCGAAACAGAACTTGAGGGCACCGCGGGCGAGCATCCATGGGAGCAGTTTCAACATTTCGCCACGGTTGCGGAAGGAATAGCTGCAACGACAAAGAAACTCGAAAAGGCTGCTCTGTTAGGTGATTATCTGAAACAGTTGGTGGACGTCGATCTGAGCCGCGCCGCAAGGTACTTCGCCGGTCATCAGTTTCCGCTGAATGACGCGCGAACTACCAACGTTGGCGGCAGTATCATCAGTGAAGCATTATGCCAGGCAACCGGGTTTACGATCGAAGACCTGTTGCCACGTTATGTGAGATTGGGTGATGCAGGCGAGGCTGCATACGAAGCGCTTCGTGAGGCCAAACCGATGAACCAACCGCGGATTACGCTCGCCGAAGTTGAGTCAATAATCAGCAGACTCAGTGAGACTCGAGGTTCGAGGAGCAAAACCGGCTTACTGGCAACCGTGTTGCACCAAGCCGCTCCTCTCGAGGCGAAATATTTGGTGAAACTCCTCGCCGGGGATTTGCGAATCGGACTGCGTGAAGGACTTGTGGAAGACGCTATTGCGCGGGCCTTTGGCCAGCCTCTGGCACTCGTTGCCCGGGCAAACATGCTTCTCGGTGACGTCGGTGAGACAGCGATTCGTGCCAGAAGGAATGAGCTGCATAACGTGAGTATGCGGCTTTTCCACCCAATCAAGTTCATGCTCGCAACACCGGCCGAAGATCTAGCTGATATCGCTCGCACAATGCCCGCTGAGTTCTTTGTCGAAGATAAATTCGATGGAATTCGCGCTCAGACCCACACGAACGGCAAACGGGTAGCAATTTACTCTCGCACAATGGACGAGATTACCGCGCGATTTCCCGAGCTTGTTGAGCCTCTGAAGAGTCTGCCAAAGGATGCAGTGATCGATGGCGAGATTGTTCCTGCGCGTGGAGAAAAGACTCTTCCGTTTAGTGAATTGCAGAAGCGTCTGGGGCGGAAGTATGTGAGTGAAGAACTTAAGTCGGAAGTGCCGGTTATTCTCGTTGCCTATGACGTGCTTTATGCCGCGGGACAAGTATTAATTGACAAGACCCTCGAGGACCGAAGGCGGATCCTTGAAAAACTGATTCCGGAGGAAGGCGTAATTCGTCTGTCACGGGCTAGCCGCTTTTTGCGAGCGAGCGATCTCGATGAAGAATTCAGTGCCGCTCGTGCCAGAGGAAATGAGGGATTGATGATCAAAAGCCCGGCCTCGGTATATAAACCAGGCCGGCGCGGTCGTGAATGGTTGAAGCTAAAGCGTGCGATTGCAAGCTTGGATGTGGTAGTAACGGCCGTTGAAGTGGGCCATGGCAAACGTCGCAAGCTGCTGTCCGACTATACTTTTGCCGTTCGCAGGTCGTTGGACGACGATGAATTGCTGAATATCGGGAAGGCATATTCCGGACTTACAGATGCGGAGCTCGAAACACTAACGGACTGGTTTCAGAGTCATACGCTGCGCGAGTTCGCTCATGGGCGAGTGCGAATAGTCGAGCCACAAATAGTGATTGAGGTTACCTTTGACCGAATCCAGGAGTCCAAACGACACAAGAGCGGCTACGCTTTACGTTTTCCTCGCATACTCCGTTTAAGACCAGATAAGGCTGCAACAGAAATCGATACTCTCGACACTGTGCGAAAACTTGTACAGGAGCACAGCTAACCCGAAAAAGCCCAACTTGCTACCGGTAACGCTTCCCTAAATCGGGACTCTCTTACCGATAAGCACACTTCTCACGGGTAACCGAGTGGGTTTACAGTCGGCTAGCCCGAAGACAACTTGCAAAAAACAGCATTGCTTCTTCGGCAGGTTCGGCGTAGGATGCAGCAGTTATCGCCCCCTTGCCGGGCGCACGTCAGGCTCTGCGGGCACATCACACACGAGTAAGCCGTGGGTCACCCAATCGGCTACAACGGAAACGGAACGTCTTGTCGAAGCGTAGATCGCCCTCAGTAAAGCGAGAACACGCTCAGCAGGAGTTCGATGAATAAATCGCTCGAGTTGTCATTCGCTGCTTCCGAGGCTCCGGGCGAAGGCGTGTTCATTGAACCCTCCGACGTGGCAGCAGGTGGTGGCGGCGGTGGCGGCGTCGGTCCAGTCGGGGTTTGCACATCCCCCGCGTAAACGGGGAGGCTAAGTGCCATACTGAGAATCGCAGACGCAGCAAAAAGGTTTCTTTTTTTCATTCTTGTCTCCAAGATTGGGTTACTGGTCGGTAAAACACAAGTTAAACAAAGATTGGACTAACTGAAAGGCCTTAACGAGGCGCATAATAGCTGCGTCATCTCCGGTGTGCAAGGATTCTTGCAGTATAATAAAAAGGACGACTGGATATGAGTTTACAAAAAATCACCTCCGAAAAATTGGACCTCATAATTAGCAGTATCGACGAAGAGGTCAAACGTTCCTGTTTATCTGCCAAAGAACTGGAAGCTGCAGGCGAGTATGAAGCTGCGCGCGCCGCTATTGGTGATCGCTGGAGCAGAGTTGGCGAACGGCCAAACCTGGACGGTTTGCATGAAGGGACACAGGCCGAGTTGCTTCTCCGTGCCGGCACTCTCACCGGCTGGATCGGAAGTGCACAACAGATCGATGGTGCGCAGGAAGTTGCCAAAGATCTCATCTCTGAGAGTGCGCGAAGGTTTGAGCGACTTGGGTTTACAGAAAAAGTCGCTGACGCTCACGTTGATCTTGCAGTCTGTTATTGGCGCGCCGGTGCGCTCGATGAAGCGCGTGTCACTCTTCACGATGTACTGGATCGAGTTGGTGAGGAGACGAGCGAGCCGAGATTGCGGTCGCTCGCTAATCTTGCCCTCCTCGAAAGGGTAGCCGGAAGATACAGGGAAGCTTTAAAAATCCAAACTCAGGCGGCGCCCCTCTTCAAGGACAGCAACAACCATGCATTAAGAGGAAACTTTCACAACGTCTGTGCCCAGGTGTTGAAGGAACTTGGTCTAGAGGAACAGCGCGAAGACTACATCGATCAGGCGCTGATGGAATATACCGCGGCTAGTTATCATTTCGAGGCGGCAGGCCATGCGCGTTTTCAGGGTCGCATTGAAAACAACCTCGGATCATTATTTGCCAGCATTGGAAGGTACGACCAGGCTCATGAACATCTGAATAATGCCCGGTCCTTGTTTGTAAAACTAAGAGATAAGGGCATGGTGGCGCATGTTGACGAAACAAGCGCGAAGACCCTGCTGGCAGACGGTCATTACGAGGAAGCGGAAAAGGCAATTCGCAATTCAGTCCGGGTGTTCGAAGAGGGCGACGAGCGCTCGGCATTCGCCGAGGCCCTGACGACTCAAGGGCTGGTGTTTGCGCGGCTCAAACAGACTGACGATGCTCTTGCATCCTTCAAGCGTGCCATCGTTGTGTCAGAACAGGCTGGTGATTCGCATTCGAAGGGACTTGCTGCCTTGACCCTGATCGAAGAGCTTGTACCTTCTGTCCCGACGAGCGCACTTCGCGATTACTATGACCTGGCGGAATTGAGTTTGTCCGAAGCTCAGAATGTCGGTGTCCGACTCCGGTTAGGCGAGTGTGCCCGGCGGATACTGACTGCGGAAAAAGAAGCCGGGATGCAGTCCGGTTTCCAAAGCAGATTTGAAGGCCCCCAGAGTGCGCCGGCAAAAAGTGCTTCTATCGCAAGCCAACACGATGCGATGTTGTCCTGCTCGTTGGAAGCTGAGGTGCTTAGTTATGAGGGAGAACTTATCCGACGGGCCCTGGCAACCTCCGGCGGCAGTGTTACACGTGCTGCGCGCTTACTTGGGATAACACACCAGGGATTAGCTTTTATTCTCAATGGCCGGCACAAGAATCTGCTGAGCGCGCGCAAGCCTGTAAAGCCGCGCCGACGCAGCATCATTCGCTACCACTGAACTTCTTTCCATTCCGCTTTCCTAAGGCGTTGTCCGGTTGGGCAACGCCTTTGTCATAATTTGTGCTCTAACGGGCGTTTTCATATCATCTGGCTTTTAAATCGCGAGTTTGCCTGAGAGAGATCAATCCATAATGAAGCTTGTAAATTCCCTGGTTATTATTCTCCTGTTGATCGTCACCATCGAAACTGACGCGCAGACCAGACGCAAACCTGTCAATCGCCCTGCGCCGGCCACTCCTGCGATCGAGCCAAGCCCTCAATCTTCGGCGACGCCTGTCAGTCCGGCCGTACCAAAAGCACCGGTCGCGCTGGTAATTGTAAATGGGCAAACAATAACGACCGGCGATATCGATCCATCGGTGCGGACCGAGGCTGACACACTTGAGGATAAGATCGCTGCGGCGCGGAAGCAGGTGGTCGAACTTCAGATCAATACGATTCTGCTGGAGGCTGAAGCAAAGAAGCGTCGCTCAACTTCTCAGCAGCTATACGATGTGGAGGTAACCAAACGACTAACCGAGCCGACTGAGGCGGAAATAGATACCTTTATTGAGCAAAACCGCGGCCAATTGGAAGAAACTGACGATACGCGCGCCCGAGTCGCTGCTTTCCTTCGCACCGCCAGGGAATCAAAGCTGTCGGAGGATCTGGTGCGCCGTTTGCGGGCGACAAATCCGGTAACTATGAACGCAGATATTAACTCGGCGAATTTGTCTCCGACAGCCATAGTTGCCATGGTTGCCGGGCAACCAATCACAGTTGCGTCGCTTAACGAACGCTTGAAACCGGTGATCTACAAGATGCGTCGAAGTGCCTACGAAATGCAGAAGGAAGCTGCTGAGCATACCATCGACGATATCCTGCTCCTGGCCGAAGCCAATCGACGAAATATCGGTCCTGAAGAAATAGTTCGTGCGGAGGTCAGTCAGAAAGTTCACACACCGACAGACGCGGAAGTCACTAAGTTCTATTCAGAAAATCGTGAGCGAATAAAGGGCGAGCTCAGCGCCGTTCGGAATCAGCTGGCCATGTACCTACAGGATGAGGACCAGCACCGACTAGAGCGAGCGTTGTCGGAGCGCCTGCGTAAGGGAGCTGACATTCGTTGGTTGATTGCAGAGCCGTCACCGCCGGTCCAAATGATCGGCACGGATGACGATCCTTCGCGAGGCTCACCGAACGCTCTAGCAACGGTAGTGGAGTTTACGGACTTTCAGTGCCCCGCCTGTGCGGCAATGCATCCCGTGCTTGAAGAGGTGCTTGGCTCCTACCGGGATAAGGTGAGATTTGTCGTGCGGGATTTTCCCCTCACGATGCATGCCAACGCTCGAAAGGCGGCTGAAGCTGCGAATGCGGCAAATGCACAAGGCAAGTTCTTTGAATATGCTGCTTTATTGTTCAAGCGTCAGAATGCTTTGGACGTGGGTTCGCTAAAAAAGTACGCGTCCGAACTGGGCTTGGACCGGGCCCGCTTTGATGCGGCGCTTGATAATGGCACTTATGCAGCGGAAGTGAGACATGATATTCAGGATGGAGAGATTTACGGTGTCGACAGCACGCCTGCTATCTTCATAAATGGTGTAAGGCTCGAAACACTCAGCGCCGAGGCGCTACGCGCGGCCATTGATCATGCCCTGGCTAGCAACGCCGCCAATAAGGCCCCACAAAACAGTAACTGAGTTCAGTTGCCCGGTTTTTTCCGATCAAACACGCTGCAAGCTTGATAGGCCCCGGTGGGATCAATCGCAGTATTTCCTTCTTCAAGGTGTTTGATGATGCCGTCCTTGTCGATAACGAATGTCGCCCTGGCCGAATAGCCGGTCTTCTCATTCAGCAACCCGTAGGCTTTGACCACCTCACGTTTCCAATCGCTGAGCAGTGGGAACGTTACCGCGATGTCTTGCGCAAATCGCTTGTTGGCGGCAAAGCTGTCCATGCTGATTCCAAGGACCTGAGTTTCCGTTGCATCGAATTTGGCGAGATCAGCCTGATACGCCTTTAACTCCTTCGTTCAACCACCGGTAAACGCGAGCACATAGAAAGCCAGGACGACGTTTTTCTTTCCTCTGAAGTCGCTCAGCTTGACCTCTTTACCTTCCGTATCTCTGAGACTGAACTCCGGCGCCGCATCTCCAACTTTCAGGTGGGTCTTTGGCGGCGTTGGCTGTTGGGCAAGGGAAGCAACGGAACAAAGCAGCAACAGCGGAATAACACAAGATCTTCTTAGCATTGGATCAACTCCTTTTCATGAGTCGCTCAGACCGAAGCCTATGTTAACCATCAGGCGAAGGGCTCCTTCGCGGGTGTGACCGTTTAGTAAAACTTCTGTTGCCGGGCTGACAAACACTCGGCCTAAAAATCGAAGGCTGAGCATAGTATTTGCAAGCGCCAGTATCAAGCCTTTTTAGACTTTTTCACCAGGAGTCCTGCGTGGTTGTGTTGCTCAAACCGGAACGTCTCAAACGGTATAAAGATATCGTCATGCTGCTGATGAAGTATGGCCGTTCCGATGTGGTAAGGCAGGCAGGCCTCGCGGAAACGATTGAGTGGGATGAAGTGGCTTCTTCGGAAGAGGTTCCCGAAGCGGAACAACTTGCCGGAGACCTTGAAAAGCTTGGACCAACATTCATCAAACTGGGTCAGTTGCTTTCCACTCGAGGTGATCTATTCCCAGCGCCATATCTGGATGCTCTGTCGAGACTTCAGGACCAGATTGAACCGTTTTCCTTCGAGGAAGTAGAACGCATCGTTTCCAGCGAGCTTGGTGTTCGGATTTCGAAGGCCTTTGCCGATTTCGAGACCCAACCCCTGGCCGCTGCCTCGCTCGCACAGGTCCATCGTGCATATATGCGTGATGGTCGGATTGTGGTGGTAAAAGTCCAACGTCCCGGCATCCGCGAGCAGATCGTTGCTGATTTGGAAGCATTGAACGAGGTCGCGCGCTTCGTCGATGCGCATACCGAGATTGGCAAGCGCTACGAGTTTGAGAACATGCTGGCAGAACTGCGCAAAAGCCTTTTGCGCGAACTTGATTTCAAGCTCGAAGCGAGCAATCTCCTTGTCTTTGCCGATAACTTGCGCGAGTTTGAGAACCTGGTCGTTCCTGAACCCGTCGAAGACTTCACAACGTCCCGCGTCCTGACGATGGATTATATTGAAGGCAAGAAAATTACCACACTCAGCCCCCTCAGGTTGATGGAGATTGACGGTTCAGATCTTGCTTACGATCTTTTTCACGCCTACTTGAAACAAATCCTCGTTGACGGGTTTTTCCACGCTGATCCTCATCCAGGTAATGTTTTTCTTACAGAAGATGATCGAATTGCGCTGCTTGATCTGGGAATGGTAGGAAGGATTCAAGGCGGATTTCGGAACAATCTGTTGCGATTGCTGTTGGCAATCAGCGAAGGACGAGGAGACGAAGCAGCGGCGGTCTCGATTGACATGGGCGAGCCGAAAGAGAAGTTTGACCGCACCGAATTTACTCATCGGGTGGTAGACCTGGTCGCCCAACATGCGGACACCACTGTTAGTCGAATAGATGCTGGTCACATCACTCTGGAAATCGCCAGAATCTCCGCCGATTGCTGGTTCAGGCTTCCTACCGAGTTCACGATGATTGCGAAGGCGCTGCTGAATCTGGATCGTGTAGTCCTGACGCTCGATCCGCAGTTCAATCCGACTTCCGTAATTCGGGCCCGGGCAGCTGAGATCCTGCAAAGAAATTTGATGAGCAGTATTGCCCCTGGCCACCTGCTCGGCAACATCGTCGAACTGAAGGCTTTTGCAGAAAAACTCCCGAACCGCTTAAACAAGATCCTCGACACGATCGGTAACAACGAGCTCAAACTTGATGTTAACGCGATTGACGAGAAGATACTGCTTGACGGCCTGCAAAAAGTTGCGAATCGGATAACGCTTGGCCTGGTCGTGGCTGCCTTGATCGTGGGAGCCGCCATGCTAATGCGCGTCGAAACCTCATTTAAGATCTTCGGTTATCCGGGCTTGGCAATGATCCTCTTCATTCTCGCCGCTGCGGCCGGCGTGGTGTTGATAGTCAGCATCACTTTCTATGACGAAAAACCTGACAAAGACTGACCAAATGCTCATCCTTGTTTAAAAACTCAAGAATTCCTCAAGGTGTTTGCAATAAAAGTGGTTCCTGTAGGGCGGGTGAACGCCTGAGCCCCTGTTAATGGCCTCAAACGTTCCTGGCGGGACCCGAATCCCTCGATTCGGGGGTTCGCAAGTCAAAGGGGCTATCTTGAACACTTTTTCACTGCATAACATGTTTCTGATTGAACCTTCCATCTATTGGGAAATGTCGAGCACGCATCTAATCCTCGAAAAGCTGATGATGCCGGCGCAATTGCCACGCCTTTCCCGTTCGAGGCTCCTTACGCTGCTGGAAAAGAGCCTGGCAAGCTGTACCTCAACGATTATCAGTGCTCGAGCAGGCGCCGGTAAGACTGCGTTGGCGGTAGATTTTGCGCGCAGTTGCGGGCGTCGCGTGGCCTGGTACAAGGTCGACGCCCCTGATGGCGAGTTACCAGCCTTTCTCGAATATCTGAGCGCGGCCATCCGTGAGCAGCGACCAGGATTTCGTGGTCCGAGGGAGGCTGAACTTCCAATGGATGCCGTTGCTGACCACGCAGTATCAATAGCCGAGCGTTTTGTTTACGAACTGGCTGAAAGTGGAAACGAACCGCTGCTTATTGTAATTGAGGACCTTCACCTGGTTTGCGATTCTACCTGGCTCATCCCGTTTGTCACGCGCCTTTTGCCACTACTTCCGTCTCATGTTCACGTGCTGATAACCAGTCGAACGATGCCGCCGGCTCCGCTATGGAGAATGCGTTCAAAGCAGACGCTGGCGGTGATTGACGAGGAAACGCTGAAATTCAATCGGTCCGAGGCCGTCGCGCTTTTTCAGGGCTATGGCTTATCGCAGGAACAGGCCTGCATAGCTTTGGACCATACGCACGGACGAGCGGCTGCGCTGTCAAGCTTCGCGATGACCCTGCAATTAGCCGAACGCAAAGGCAGTGAAAGGACCAAGGCCTATGCACAAGCGTCGGCCACGGTCCCGGCTGAAGGTACAACCGCCTTTGGCGTGGCGAATAATGAATAGTCTTGAGGAAAAATCGGTTACCGCGGTGGCTTGGTCGTTGGCATCTCATCCCGGTGGATTCGGGCCTTTTCGCTATGCTACTCTTCCAGCTCCCAAGCCCAGTATGCTGAGGCACAGCGTAATGTCACCCAGGACCCGCCAGGGAAAGCCGCCAGCAGACCCTCCCGAGGGAGCGAAAGGCAATGCTCCCAGTGCGCAGTCGAGTTTCTTTTTGCGCACCAAACTCTTGCCACCTCGACCCGCGCCGGAACTTCTCTCGCGGCCCCGCCTCACGGATCGTCTGTCAACCAACCTGGCTCACCCGGTAACTCTGGTGACAGCAAACGCCGGGTCTGGAAAGACAACTCTCGTCGCTGATTTCCTGCGTTCACAGAAGGGGCGGTACGTCTGGTATCAGTTAGACCACACTGACGCCGATCCGGTCGCATTTCTCGGCTACGTTACTTTTGGAATCCAGCAACTGGTGCCTGCCTTTGGCCAGGCGATATTTCCCTACTTGAAAGAGGCGGCAGCGGAACTCGCGCAAAATCCCGAGCGGGCGGTGGACGTTTTACTGAATGAGATATTGGAGGTGGTGGACCAAAAGATAATCCTGGTGCTGGATGATTACCATCACCTCGGAGCCGAGACCACCGTGCATGTTGTGGTAGATCGTTTCTTGGCCTATTTGCCGGACGTAATGCACGTGATCCTCATCTCTCGGGAAATGCCGCCGTTGGCCCTGGCTCGCTTACGTGCACAGGCCCCATCATCCCTCATCGACCGCTCGGACCTGTTATTTACGGACGATGAAACGCAGCAGCTTTTTCGCAAAGTTTTTGATCTCGAGCTGACAGCAGAGCAATTGACTGAGTATCGCGAGCGCACTCATGGCTGGATAACCGCGCTTCAATTGGTAAGGCAAGTGGCCCAACGCAGTATTACGAGCTCCGCCGATAGCCAGCCTCATTCTTCGGATCTAATGACAGTACTGAGGCAGTCTGAGCGAGACATCTTCGATTACTTTGCAGAAGAGGTCTTTTCCGACGAAGCAGAGCCAGTTCAACATTTGCTGCTAAGAATCGCTTTGCTGGATCGAATCGACCTGGATACTTGTGGCGCCCTTCACGCTGGGATGAATTGTGCCCGGATTCTGCCCACGCTGGTGCGGCGAAATGTGTTCATTACAGTTGCTGGCGAGGGACAAGGCGAAGAATACAGACTGCATCCTCTTTTCCAGAGTTTTTTGCGACGCCGTTTGCGCAGTGAGATTGGCAGGGCCGGAGTTGCGGCGGAGCATCAGCGGTACGCAGACTACTTCCTCAAGCGGCAGGCCTGGGAAAAGGCAGTTAGACATTTACTCGCCGCTGACGACTTTGATCGGGCTGCAAACGTGATCGCCGATCGAGGTTCAGATTGGATTTCCTCAGGGGCCCTGGGCTCTCTGGCTTTGCTGGCTGATTCCCTTCCCGCTCAGGCCCTGGAAGCATATCCGAGAGCTTTGGCCCACCGCGCCGAAGTAGCCCGCTTGCGCGGCGAATACGAAGCCGCGCAGTCGTTGTTCCGGCGGGCCGCCGCTCTTTTGCAACATCAGGACGACAAAGAGGGTGAAGCGGAGGCCCAACATTCGCTGGCAACGCTGGCCCGCAGGCAAGGCGATTACGGTCAGGTGTTCGAGTATCTTGATCGGGCAATTCAACTTACGAGCGAGTCTTCGGCGGTGCGAGTTAAGTGTGGAAACACTCGGGGATTATGCCTTGTCGCCCTCGGCCAATGGACCGCCGCCGAACGAGAATTCCGGAGCGCTCTGCAATCTGCCGAAGAGCGTAACGACGAGCGCTACATTCGTCTTATCACTCACAATCTGGGGTTGCCCGCTATGATGCGGGGAGACTTCGGAGAGGCCTTACATTGGTTGCGACGAATGCTTCGTGACGGCAAAGAACCTCCCATGCCGCAAGAAGCAACTGCATACCTGAACATGGCCCGGTGCTATCTGTATTTCGGCGATCTCGGCAGTTGCGAGCAAAACCTCGACCGCGCAATCGAGCGCTGTCAACTCTTCCATCTGGTGGCCTCCCGGGCTGGGGCTTTTGAGACTTATGGGAATCTCTATCGCGAGCGAGGGGATTATGAAAAGGCCTCCGAGTACTACGAACGTGCAGCCCGCACATACGACGAAGCCGGGATAAAGCTTTCGCGCACTGAACTGCTGGAAGAGCGGGCTTTGCTTAGCATGCAGGCTGGCGATTTGAACTCGGCCCGCGCACAAATAGATCGGTTAATCGCTGCCCGCCCGCCGGAGAAGGACGAAATTGGCTTTCATACTGCCTCGCTGGCCCGCGGTCGGATCATGATTGCCGAGGGCTCGCACGCCGCTGCCACGGACGAGTTGGCCACGGCGCTCGAATACTTTCGCAATCACGCTCTCTATTATTACGAAGCTCAAGCATCGCTGGCCCTGGCCAACTGCGAGTTCACCCTCGGACATGAACCGCAAATGATTGAGCATCTGAAAAGGGCTCTTGATCTTGCGGTGAGATATGACTACGAATACTGGTTGAAACGGGAGATCGCAGCCAACCCGGGACTCTTCTCAAACGACGAAGCGGCCGAGTTGTTGCCCGGGGACTTGCGCGCGCAAGCCGGCAGGATAGAGCCTGCGCCACCGCAGGCAACTGGTATCCAGCTCAAAACAGAACCGGTTACGGATCTGACCGTAAACATCCTTGGTCCGGTCGAGATTTACCGGGATCGTCGACGGCCGCCGGCTCTTGATGCGTGGACCACGCGGCGAGCACGCGACATTCTTTGTTTCATAGCATCACGGCGACATCGCCGCGCCTCGAAAGACACTATTGTGGACACCTTCTGGGGTGAGATGGATACCGAGGCAGTCGAAAAGAATTTTCACCCGACGGTTTCCCATATTCGCAAGGCCCTTAACAGCAACCAACCGCTAAAACAGAACTTTCTTCTCTATCGGGACGGAGACTATCAACTGAATCCCGAGTTTTTTTACCGCATTGATATTGAGGAATTTGATCACCTGGTGGTCCAGGGAGAAAACGCCCGCCGGGCCCGTCTGTTTGACGACTGCGTTGAAGCCTACGGTAAGGCTGTGGAGCTCTATCGGGGCGAGTTTATGCAAGGCAGCTACGAACCCTGGGTTGAGGAACAAAGGACTTACTACCGGGAGCAGTATTTGCACCTTCTGGAGGCTCTTGCGGCGGTCGCCGAAAAAGCCGGGGAGTGGGCTAAATCGATACAATTGGCACAGCGTATTTTGCACGAAGACCCCTTTCGAGAGGACATTCATTGCCTCGTGATGCGCGCCCAGGTTGGGTTGGGAAACAGGGGTGCTGCCAAAGAACAGTTTGATAGTTTAAAACGGTTGTTACATAATGAACTTGGGGTCGAACCTGGGATAGAAGCGCGAAAGCTATTTCAGGAGCTAAAAAAGCAACCCTCCTGAGGGTTGGCCGTTTAACACTTTCTTGTGGAAATCACAAGGGCAACGCAACAAATACTTAGGGCTGAACAAAATAGAATGCCAAAACACCCGCAGAACAACGTCCCCCAGCCTCTGAATCGCGTCGTCGTGCCGTGGGGGCTTCCCGCTGCCGGTGATATACCAGATAGTCCCTCAATACGTTTGGCTCAAGGACTGCGCCGATAACCCGACTGAGGTGATAGTTTGCCAGGCATGCCTTACAAAAGGATCGTCAATTTCAAAAAAAGCCGATCTGTAATTGCACTAATCCTCATCGTGCTGCTGTCCGTTATTCCGGTTTTGGCTGGAGTTACGGTGACCGGTAGCAATGGAATCACTGCGACCGGCGCAGATGGCGTTCAGTACATCGGCACTTCCGGCATCACTGCCACTGGCGCGGATGGCGCCCTGCTTTTCGGCCCAAACGGAATTACAGCGACGGGTGCGGATGGGATCACCGCCACCGGTGCCGATGGAATTACCGCAACCGGAGCGGACGGGTTTACTTACACAGGCGCCAACGGAATTACCGCGACGGGTGCTGATTCGCTCAATATCGTTCGGGCTGACGGAATTACCGCCACCGGCGCGGATGGAATAACAGCGACCGGCGCTGACGGCACTACTTATCAACTCGATTCAATCGACTTTCGTTTTCCAACCGGGATAACAGCAACCGGCGCAGATGGCATTACTGCCACTGGTGCTGACGGAATAACAGCCACGGGCGCCGATGGTATAACAGCCACCGGCGCGGATGGAATCACGGCTACCGGTGCCGATGGAGTCACGATATCAAGCGCCAGTGGGATAACTGCAACTGGAGCTGACGGACACGTCACATCCATTCCAGCAGGTGCCCTGTCGCTAGTGGGGGCAGATTTGATCGTGGCAGTCAACTCCCAGGGAATCCAAATCAGCGGTGCCAGCACCATCAGTCAAACGGGAATCGATGCGCTGACTTCGCTCTTGCTTCAAGGTACGGAACGAACTGGACTTCAGAGCGTCGATCCGGAGTTGGCTGCGTCACTAGGCCGTCTGACCGACGATAGCACGATAAACGCAGTCGTCGTCTATCACCGGCTGCCTACCGAAACTGATCTCGCGGATCTGCAAAGGATAGGCATAGCTGGCGGCACTCGTTTCCGAGCCTTGCCGATGGTGATCGTAACCGGCACGCGTTCGCAGATTATCGCTGTCTCACAACTGCCTGCAGTACGCTCGATTTATGGCAATCGAACGCTCAGTCTAACAAGCGAGCCGGAAGTGCGAAGCGTAACCGGCGTCGACCGAGCCTGGCGCGATGCGGATTTGACTGTACGCAACGCGAGTTTGCCCATCTCGGGGCGTAATGTGACGGTCGCTGTTTTGGACACTGGTATCGATGCTACCCAAGCGGATCTTTCAGGCAAGGTTATGAGGAACATCAAGCTGGCCGACACACAAAGTGTTGGTAATGGATTCAGCTATCCAGTCAATGCTGAAGGACTGCCAAACACTGATCAGCTCTACGGTCATGGAACCTTTGTGGCCGGAGTGATCGCGGGCACCGGCATTCAGTCGAACGGTAAATTCAAAGGCGTTGCCCCAGGGGCTTCTTTGCTTGGGCTGAGCGCAGGCGATCTAACCCTTTTGTACGTGCTGGCCGGATTCGATTACCTGCTCGTAAATGCCGCAAATCAACGAGTGCGCGTAGTAAACTGCAGTTTTTCAGCAAACACGGTTTTCGATACGAATGACCCAGTGAATGTGGCCACCAGGATGCTCACCGACAATGGCATCAATGTGGTGTTCTCATCTGGTAACACCGGTCCGGGCCAACACACCCTCAATCCATATTCGGTAGCTCCGTGGGTCGTTGGCGTGGGAGCCACGGATACTGCGGGCCATCTGGCGAACTTTTCCTCTCGCGGTGATTTTGCCAGTGGGCTATTTCATCCCACTCTGGTTGCACCAGGAGTCGACATCGTAAGTCTCCGTGGTTCGGGAATTACTAATGTTATCGGCGCACAGGGACTTGCCGGCGCCGACGCCCTACGCCTAACGGCTTCTGAACTTCCGTATTACACCACCTCGAGCGGCACGAGTTTCTCAGCTCCCCAGGTCGCCGGAACCATCGCCTTGATGCTGGAAGCCAACCCTCAACTTACTCCGGCAGAAGTGCGTGATATTCTTCAACTCACTGCAACGCCATTAGCTCCCTACTATGAACACGAGGCGGGTGCAGGAATGCTAAACGCTCACGCAGCTGTTTTGGCGTCAGCATTCCCCGCTCGACGTCTGGGTGCCTGGCGGAGCGCACTTGACCGTCGTCAGGTTGAATTCTTTAAAGACCCGCTTACCAGCTTCAACGGAAGTGTCTCGCCGGGAGGAACCTTTGAAACCACAGTCCAGATCCCGGAGAACACGGTTTTCGCGTCGATTCAGATTGGCTGGGGACCTTTGTTGAGTACCAACGATCTGGCCCTGTATGTTTACGATCAGTCTGGCAATCTTCGCGGGCAGTCGAACGTGGTGAACATCCCGGGATTGACTGGAAGGACAGAACGAGTTTCTATCAATTTACCGTCGTCCGGAACCTGGCGAATTAGAGTGCGCAATGGATTTGGCTTCATGCTTAACTCGCAGCAGTTTTCCGGTCTGGTGCAGTTCGGCCGCGCGCGGTATGGACCCATGAACGACATTTCCAACTTGCAGGCGAGCGTCCGCGACGATATCTACGGCGATCTCCGCTCATTTACTATGTGGCCGATCGGATCCCGTTTCAGACCTGATTTCGCTATAAGCCGGTTGGATCTCGCTACCGCTCTTGTCTTAGGATCCAGGGTTCCGCAGTATGTAGCAGATCAGGCCGTTTATCGCGATGTGGCCGATTCCGGCTCGAGATCATTCGTCGAGAGTTGCCAGGCTTCACCTGCTGGAGCGTTGTTTATCGATACAAGTGCAGGTGGGTCGTTCAGACCTAACGATGCGGCAACGCGATTGGCTGCGGCGGTAGCTCTTGTAAGGGCAGCCGGTCTTCGTGGCGAGGCAGAGGCAGTCAACCCGAACATTCTGCCATTTGTCGATGCGGCAAGTATCCCAATAGAACTTCGTGGTTACGTTTCAGTAGCGATAACGCGAGGCTTGCTCCAAACCGGCGACAACTTCTTCAGACCACAGGTTAGTCTTACTCGATCAGAGTTGGCGCACGCCATGGCCGTAATTCAGCGCCGGGCCACTCAGTGAGCTTTATCCTCCATCCACTGGGTCACGAATTGCTCATGCGGCAACCCTGTAAACTGAACACCAAAACCAATCCCCGGTTGGTATGAAACAATCTTACCAGCCACTTGTACCCAGCGGCCGGACGGCAATCGGAATTCCAAGCCGATTACCTCATCTGTTTCAACCATTGCCAGGGTGTTTACGAAACAGCCTCCGAGGCTGACGTCCTCGACGCGAGAGCCAATGGCTGAGGACGAGCCGCTCCATTTTGTGGGGAAATTGACAGCTAGTCGGCTATGAGATCGTTTTTCTTCGGTCATTGCGTAATTTGATTTGAATGCATCGATTAAACGCTAATTGCATAGGACTAAGTACTTAACTGGCCGAAGTAAACCCGGGTATCGTATTCCACCACCACTCGCCCCTTAACCGCATACTCGGTAAATACTCCGTGTAAAGCCTCTAACATTCTCAAAAAGGCCAAACTTCCAGGTTCCGGCGTGTAAGACGACGAGGCGACTCGTCCCTTGAGTCCCTCAAAGTCAAACTCCTGATTGTTTTCAAATGCCCTGACTATCAGCTGATTCGGCGCAAAGAACCCCGCGATGTCCTTAGAAGTATTCTCGTGCCTAACCTCGCGATAGTCTGTGCCGTAGTCCAGCAAGATCTGTTCGTAGGCTTTGAGAAATGGCGTTGCATTCAGGCGTCGCTCATTCCAAATGATGACTACCCAGCCGCCCGGTTTCAAAATCCGAAGGAATTCCAGCTTGGCTTTGGGTTGATCAAACCAATGGAAAGCCTGTCCAGCAGTGATGAAATCTATACTGGCATCGGGCAGTGTCGTCGATTCAGCCGATCCCGCGATGCCTCGCAGTTGCTTCTCGTGTGATAGGAGCTGTTCGGCGGCCGTGCGCATTGCAGAGTTTGGCTCGACCGCGAAAACCAGGTTGCCGTTTTGCAGGAATAGTTCGGAAAGCTTACCGGTCCCGGAACCGATGTCCGCAATCAGCGAATCCTTCGTTAGTCCGCAATGCTCCCGCAATAGGTGGATTATCTCGCCGGGATAGCCCGGGCGGTATTTGGCATAATCTTCAACGCGATTAGAGAATCGCTCAACGGTTTTAGTCATATGTTACTCGCGATTGAACAAACTAGTGCTCGTCAAGCGGTCTTGCGGAGGAAAGTACTTTACGAACAAGCGATGTCCAAGCAATAACACAAGGACGAAAGCGAACGTCAAAGGCAATCGAGTGTCGGACTTAACCAACATCCAAAAGTGCAATACACCCAATCCCGCCGCTATATAAACCAATCGATGAAGTTTGATCCATCGCTTTCCACCCAGCCGTTTGACCATCTTGTCGGTAGAGGTAATGGCCAGAGGTAACATTAGAAAAAAGGCAGTCATTCCGATTGCGATGAAGGGCCGCTGACCGACATCGCCCACAATACTCCGAAAATTGAAGAAGCGATCGAACCAGATATAGGTCAACAAGTGAATCGATCCGTAAAAGAAGGCGAAAAGCCCAACCATCCGGCGAAACTTTATTAACCAATTTGCTCGCGTGATCTTGCGGAGCGGTGTTACAGCCAAAGTGATAAAGACAAAGATAAGCGTGAGCATTCCCGTCGTCCGTGTAACGAACTCGAGGGGATTAGCGCCGACTCTTTTGTGATAAAGATCCCAAAGCAGCAGCGCCAAAGGCACCAGCGAATTAAGGAACAGCACGAACTTTGAGAATTTGATGTCTTTCATCTGCGTGGTTTTGGGTCTTGGGCCTTAGGCCTTTGGTGTTTAAATTTCTAGACTCAACTTCTAAGAAGGACCTGGATCATCCAGGATACGCAATGGCCTAAGACCAAAGACCAAAGGCCAAAGACCAACTTAGAAATACTTCCGCAGATCCATTCCGTTATAAAGGCCCGCTACCTGTTCGCCATAGCCGTTGAAAATGAGCGTATCGCGCTGTCCAAACTCGCCTATGCGCCGTTCCCGTGCCTGGCTCCAACGCGGATGAGGGACATTTGGGTTTACATTTGAATAAAAGCCATACTCGTTCGGGGCGGCCGCGCTCCAGGTTGTAGGAGGCTCGTTTTCCACAAGCGTTATTTTGACGATGGACTTGATGCTCTTAAATCCGTATTTCCAGGGCACTACCAAACGAACAGGCGCCCCGTCCTGTGGGGGCAGGGTCTCGCCGTACAACCCGGTGGCGAGTATCGTCAGCGGGTGCATCGCTTCGTCCAGCCTGAGGCCTTCAACATAAGGCCAATCGAGCACGCCCGTATTCTGGTTTGGCATCTTCTTGGGATCCAAAAGCGTTTGAAATGCCACATACTTTGCTCGTGTGGTTGGTTCGACCTTGTTCAGAATCTGGGACAGAGGAAAGCCGAGCCAGGGAATGACCATCGACCATCCTTCTACACAACGCAGCCGATAGATTCGATCTTCAAGCGGAAACCTCAGCAGTTCGTCCAGATCGAAGACCTTTGGTTTGTTAACAAGCCCGTCGACCGAAACGCTCCAAGGTCTGGTAACGAAGCCAGCGGCCGCATAGGCGACCGAGCCTTTATTCGTAGAAAACTCGTAGAAGTTGTTGTAGTTGGTAATGTCCTCGAGCGGCGTCAGCTTGTCTTCAACGCGAAATCCTCTTTTGGTGGCTTCGTCGTTGGCCACAGTGGAAACTGCGTTGAGTTTTGCGCCCTGAGGTACTTCCGCTGGCGGCGGATTCAAGCTGCGGTACAACAGGCCAGTGGCGGTAGCTGTGGCAGCCAGCACCGCGCCTCGCATAAACAATCGCCGATTGAGATAGAACCCCTTGTCAGTGATTTCACTCGATTTTATTTCTTCGACCTTCTTTACCACCATGTGATTAGCGTCCCTGGCTTATAGCGTTTTGCCCAGTTTCGTGTTTGACCAACAATTTCCAGACAAGCGCCTCCGCTTTATTCGTCGGGCAAATCTTCCAATCCTTACAAACAAACAGCTTGAGTAAGATTAAACAACATAATAGTATCCCTCGCACGCTCTAAAGTCCGCTCTTCAGCTGGAAGGACGCCACTTGGAAGAGGCAGGAAATCCTCCGCTACCGTCAACATCCCGCGCCGCTGACGACTCTCAAAAAAGCCGTAAGCTCCGCAGCAGTTTGATGCGCTGGGCGGCAGTGTTGGTCGTTGCAATAGGAATACTTCTAGTACCCGTACCCGAAGGTATAACACCCAAATCCTGGCGATTGCTCGCCATCTTTGCAGCGACCATAACGGGGTCGATTGTGCAACCAATTCCCGGTGGGGCAATAGTACTCGTCGGCGTCACAGTAGTTGCTCTGACAGGCGCATTGCCGGTCAATCAGGCTTTTGCAGGCTACGCGGATCCCATTGTGTGGCTTGTACTCGCCGCATTCTTCATATCCCGAGCAATGATCAAAACTGGGTTGGGGCGCCGGATAGCGCTGGTGTTTATTCGAGCGATTGGCCACCACTCACTCGGGCTTGGCTATGCACTGGTAGGAACAGATGTCTTACTGGCAATGATCATTCCTTCCACCGGCGCACGTTCCGGCGGAGTCATCATCCCTATTGCCAAAGGTTTGTCCGAGACATACGAATCGCGACCAGGCCCGACGGCAGCGCGCCTGGGGGCGTTCCTGATGGTGCTGTTGTATCAGTGTGAAGTCATCATCTGCGCAATGTTCCTCACCGGACAAGCTTCAAACGTTCTAATTGCCAAGTTTGCGCAGCAGACCGCCGGTCTGGATTTAAGTTATGGACACTGGATGCTTTGGGCTGTAGTGCCTGGTCTTGTTTCGCTGATCCTTGTACCCAGACTCCTTTACCGGATCTTTCCGCCGGAAATCAAACGAACCCCGGCAGCCGCAGAGTTTGCGAGGAAAGAGTTACAACGAATTGGCCACATGACCGTGCATGAAAAACTGCTGCTGGGAGTCTTCATTGTGGTCGCTGTTCTGTGGATCATAAGAGGCCTCAGCGGCTGGATGTCGACATTGGCTGGCGTTATTCCTTTCAGTCGCTTTGCGGGAGCTCTGTCTTATATTTCGTTACTTGATTACTCAATCCCCCCGCTGGTTGGTGTTTGTGTGCTTCTGATGACTGGTGTTCTTGATTGGGAAGACATCATCGGGGAACGCGATGGTTGGGGCGTTTTTATTTGGTACGGAGGATTGGTGCGCCTTGCCGAATCGCTTGGGGAAACAGGTCTGACAAAACGGTTTGCAGAAGCTTCCGGAAGTCTTACTTTAGGTTGGTCCTGGCTGGCCGCCCTGGGAGTATTGGTATTGATCTATTTCTATGTGCATTATGGATTCGCAAGCATCACTGCGCAGGTAACCGCAATGTACACGCCGTTCCTGGTCGTCATACTGGCGGCCGGTGCTCCGCCGTATCTTGCAGTTCTTTCGTTGGCCTACTTTTCTAGCCTGGGCGCCTCGCTGACTCACTATGGTACGACTTCGGCGCCGATTTATTTCGGGGGTGGCTACGTCAGCCAGCGCCGATGGTGGTGGCTTGGTTTTCTCGCGTCGCTAATCAACATTCCGGTTTGGCTGATTATTGGATTTGCCTGGTGGAAGCTGTTAAAGCTTTGGTAACGGACGCGCGGAGAATTGGGGAGTACACAAATGGCTGGATATTCAGGAACACCTTTGCTCAAGAAACTGGGAGTGAAGGAGGGTTTTCGCATCGGCCTGGTGAATGCCCCCGCAAGTTTTCTTGAAGACTTAGGGAAATTGCCTGCTGAGGCGAATGTTGTTTCGCGGCTCTCGGGCTCCCTTGATTTTGTTGCCTTGTTCGTCGACTCTGAACGCCAGTTAAGAAAAAAGTTTCGCCTGCTTGCTGCCAAACTCAAAGCGAATGGAATGATCTGGGTGGCATGGCCGAAGAAGAGTGCTGGGATACCCACAGATCTCTCGTTCGACAATGTCCAAAAAACCGGGTTGGAAGCTGGACTGGTAGACGTAAAGATCTGCGCGATCGATGAAACGTGGTCAGGATTGAAGTTCGTGTATCGTTTGCGCGATCGCCCTCGAACAACAAAGTAATTCAAGCTCAACTTCACACATCCAAATATCCACAGGGCGCTGTGGAAAAGTATGTGGAAATCGTCTGAGCCCATGTCTCAAAACTGTGACGCGGCGTGAGTTTATGGCGTTTCGCACACAAGCAAGGCCTTCTCTTACTTCGCACGCGATTTGAAATAATCCACAGCTGAGCTTACCTTCAACTGGCGAGTTGTGAGGAAGAAACTGAATCAGACACAGATTCGTGCTACTAATGGTATGCCCAGACCACCACGTTAGAACGTATTGCGTCAAACGGACGGCGAACGGTTTTTGCACTTCAATAAGACTTCATAATTTTCGAGAGAATTATGGATTTGATGGAGAATGTAAAACTGATTTTCATTGACTTAAATAAACACAAATTAGTAGCGATGCGATCACGTATCTTCTCCTGAAAGAGTTGTTTGCATTGAGGATCGAACAACTAAGTTGAAGTGGAAAAGATGATCATTTTTCCTGCGCATCGGTGCAACAAAAAGATTGTCAAAAATGAGTTGCAAAAAATCCATCGATCACTATAATGCGAGTCCCTCGCTGAAAGCGATTGATTGCCAGAAGCAATGGTTTTTAGTGTCCGCGATCTGATTCAATTTCAACAGTAGGTTTACTCGCTCTTATATTTTTTTTCTCGCATGGCCCGGAGACCTGCTGCGCATTTCGATTCAGGTTTGTTTACTTATGAGCGGCTGTAGTTTTGAATTGAATTTGCACAGGCAATCTTAGGCGATCTCCCTGCCCGACAGGGTCCCTTCGCCATCAAGCACCTCAACCCGAACTGGCAGACCGGCAAACGACCACTAAGCCGGCCTGAGGGGAAGTGTTTTCTTTCAGCGAGAATTTAAGAATCCCTGTTGGGCGGAGCGCTGAAATGAAAGCAGAAGCTGAGTTGATTTGTGACAAAAAGCAATGTCCAATCTGTACGCAAGAACTACCCTTAACTGAATTTGGTGTTTGTCGAGCCCGTAAGGACGGTCGCAATCTTTACTGCAAGAGTTGTATCCGGCGGAAAGTAACGGAAAGCAGGCGGGCACTGAAGGAGTATAAGTCAGCACGGAAAAGGTACATTTCGCAGCAGGTAGATGCGTCGGTAATGTATAGCTCTGAGGGCGAGGACGTCAGATCGCCTGGTCCATACCCAAGCCGTTTGGCCGGGAAGCTCTCGCCTGTTGATCGTGTTCGAGATGCCATCCGCAGAGGCGCGAGGACTCAAAAAGAGATCGCGCAGGACACAAAGATGGGCAAGGACGAGATTGGGGACGCGCTTGCAAACCTGCTTCTTTGGACCAGGGAAATTCGAACGAGCATGGTGGACAATACTCGCGTTTATTTCATCAACGATTCTCCCGACCTGGGCGTGTCACTGGAAGGCGTCAGTATTCCCCGGCGGAAACGCGAAGTGCCGAGTTCCTTCAGTTGTCTCCAGGGTTTGATGCCTGGAAAGAATCCCGAGGGCGAGCCGGAAAAAGTTGGCGGTTGGGTGGCAGCCTGACGCCCGCGCGCGGATAATTTCAAGTGGTTTAGGTTTCGAACGCCTCCAGGACCTCACGGGCATGGTCCTCCGGCTTCACCTTTTCGAAGACTTTCTTGATTCTTCCTTTTTCATCAATAAGAAATGTCATTCGATGTATGCCCATGTAGGTTCTGCCCATAAACTTCTTCTGACCATAAGTCCCGTAGGCATCCGCGATTTTGTGTTCGGGATCTGTCAGCAGAACGAAGGGCAGCTTGTACTTTTCCGCGAATTTTTTGTGCGACGCCTCACTATCCGGGGATATACCCAACACGTTAATGCCTCGCTTTTTAAAGGTAGCGAAACCGTCTCGAAACGAACATGCTTCTTTCGTGCAACCCGGCGTATCATCTTTCGGATAAAAATAAAGGACGACTTTCTGGCCTTTAAAGTCTTTCAGCTTAACAGTGCGGCCCGAAGCATCTTTGGTTGTGAAGATGGGTGCGGCGTTTCCCTCTTTAAGCATCTTGGCTCTCCTGAATTTGTTTGGTTTAGATTCGTTACCGGGAAAAACAACACTCTCATCCGCAAAAGCGCCTTGGGGCGTACCTCATTTGTGACCCAGCTCTTATGGATAATATGTTTGCGTTCCCGTCAGGATTCTAGAATTCAAGTGGATCGCATGACAAGAAGACTTTGAGGTGGCGATGAAAACTAAGAAAAAAAACTCCTACTGGATGGTCAAACAGGAGCCCGAAACCTATTCCTGGGATGACTTCGTGCGTGACGGCCGGACAGACTGGACGGGTGTCAGGAATTACCAGGCCCGGAACAATCTCCGCGAAATGCAGACAGGTGACCGGGTTTTGTTTTATCATTCCGGAAAAGACAAAGCCGTGGTCGGACTTGCTGAAGTGGTCAAAGCCGCCTACCCAGATCCAACCGCGGACGATCAGCAGTGGATTGCCGTGGACCTTAAGCCAGTAAAAGGCTTCGTAAATCCTGTCCCGCTTCCCGCAATTCGCTATGACAAGCGTTTGAACGGTTTGCCCTTAATCCGGCAATCACAACTCTCCGTTATGCCGCTGACAAAGGACGAGTACGACGTCATCACAGCAATGGGCAGCGGCAGGAATCGGAAAAAATAGTCTGACACTGGAGGTGGCTGTTCATGTTCAAACAGATTGACTACACAATGGTAATCGTCTCGGACATGGCGCGTTCAGTTGAGTTCTACGCTGACAAGATAGGTATTCCCCTAAAGTTTCAATCTCCCGAATGGACCGAGTTTGATACCGGAACTACCATTCTGGCGCTTCATGGAGGCGGGATTCCCCAACCGCAGGTCGGAGATGACGGCAAGTCCAAGTACGCGGGCACCTGCTCGATTGGCTTCAACGTTGATGACCTCGACAAAACCTACGGAGAATTAAAGGCCCGCGGTGTCCAATTCATCATGCCGCCGACCCAGCGGGATAGTGAAGGAATCAGACTGGCCGTTTGTGTGGATCCTGATGGACTGCCTGTTTCCTTCGCGCAGACTGTAGCAAAATGGGCAGGTGAGTCAGCGTAACGCTCTATTTGAAAAGTTCAGTTTCCTCAGGTTCAGGTGAGTCGCCCACCAGAGCCGATTCGCGCAAACGCTCGTATTGTGAAAAGAGTGGAGCGGGAGCAAGAACCCGCCGCTCTTCAATTGCAGCCTTGATTTCAATCGCGTTTACAACGGCTTTTCCGCGAAAGTGATTATTCGTGATCACGTATGTTTCCCGGGTGTGCCGGGCGATATCCTTTATCCGGTCTACCCATGGATCCAACTCATCTACGCTGTAGAGATAGTTGTAGCGGTCGTCGCGGGGAGCGTCTTCTCTGAACCAATTCTGGTAGTTCCTCCCGTGCAACCTCACGTAACCTACGGAAGACGTTGATATCGCCGCCGGCTTAATGGACTTGGAGAACAGCGGCTGATCAATATTGCAAATGCCCACCCCGCGTTCCGCCAGCGATTCAAGAACCTGAGGAGTGTTCCAGGAAGCATGCCGCACCTCGACGACAAGTGGATAGTCCTTAAACTGATCCAACAACCTGTTGAAATACATCCGGTCTTCATCAGTGTTTTTGAACGACCAGGGGAATTGCAATAGCAGGGCCCCGAGTTTGCCAGCATCGACCAGCGGCTGGATTCCCTCGCGAAATGCCTTGTCGTCCGCAATCGTTGCTTTCCCGCGTTGGTGTGTAAACACCTGAAACAACTTTGCAGTAAAGACAAATTGCGGGTTATGAGCAACCCGTTTCACCCACGCCTGGGTGGTGGACGCGGCGGGAGGCCCGTAAAAAGTACTGTTTATTTCAATGGTCTCGAAAAACTCTGCAAGATAGGCGAGGGGATCAAATTTCCCGCCCGGCTTGGCTGGATAGACTACTGCCTCCCAGTCTTTATAAGACCAGCCGGCTGGGCCGATTCGGATTTTAGTCTTTGACCTGGACGCCATCACATCAAGTGTATTCAGTTCGTGTGATTTCGTGGATCTCCCGGCTAATTCGCAATCAACGTGAACGATGGTATAAGAAGGCGACTGAGGGTGTCGAACTCAAATCCGAATAAAGGAGGATCTCGATGCGTCTGACTGAGATGGTTTCGTGTTCTGGTTGAGCTGCAAAGCTTAGCCCGAGCATACTCGCTCAGGTCTTGAGCGGGCTACCAAAACAGCCTTTTGATGAAAACTTGATTGTCGGTTTTGATACAGCCGACGACGCGGGAGTATACCGTCTGCGCGACGATCTAGCGCTGGTACAGACACTTGATTTTTTCACCCCAATTGTCGACGACCCTTACGATTATGGGCGCATCGCCGCCCTGAATTCCATAAACGATGTCTGGGCCATGGCCGGCACGCCCATAACTGCGATGGCCATCACTTGTTTTCCCAAGAAGGGCGTTGACACGGCCATCCTTGGGGAGATCATGCGTGGCGGACTGGAAACGCTCAACAAATACGGTATCACCTTGATCGGTGGTCACAGCGTCGACAACGCGCAAATCATGTTTGGTTACGCGGTGACTGGAACCATCGATCCTCGAAAAGTCGCGACAAACTCGGGTGCGCGGGCAGGTGATGTACTCATTCTGACAAAATCGATTGGTACGGGCGTCATCTCGACCGGGATCAAGTTTGGAAAAGCGGTCGAATCCATAGTTCGAGCATCCGTGGAGACAATGCTCACGCCTGGCAAGTTTGCAGCCGAGGCAATGCGTGAATTTGATGTCAAAGCGGCAACGGACGTTACAGGTTTCTCGCTGCTGGGGCACGCATGGGAAATGGCCTGTGCGAGCAAGGTAACGCTCCAAATCAATGCGGACGCGGTTCCCCTGCTGGAAGGGGCTTTGGAGCTTGCCGCGGCAGGAATGTTGACGAGTGCCGACAAGACAAACCGGGACTATGTTGGCGAGGATATCGAGATTGAGGAGTCGGTCAATAAAGATTTGGTGAAATTGCTGTTCGATCCGCAAACAGCCGGTGGAATGTTAATTTCCATCCGCGAGCAACAGGCAAGACCTTTGCTGGCTCGGCTACGGGAACAATATCCAGCGGCCCAAATTATTGGACGAGTAGTCGAGCAACAAACGAAGGCCATAAATGTGAGCATCGATCTCGAATGACGGTGTCTAAATCCCACCCTCGAGACATGACTTTGCCGAGCGGGTTCACTCAACTCAACGATGCCAGCAAAACCGTTGCCGTGTAAACATTGAAAATTGCGGTGTTGCTGATTCCACGAGCGGAGTCAGCAATAAAGACGATACTAGAATTTCACTTCGCATAGCTTCAAAGGTAAGCGGTGTCCCACGCCTGATTGTTAAGAACATTTTGGTTGACAGTTCAGTGGGGCAAGGAGTAGATTCTGGCCATCTCAGTTCTCTCACGGCTCCTCGTTCACGTGCGACTCGCCCAGTAAGCCTCGCGTTAACGAATCTTACAGTTTGGAACAGTAAGACAACTGCCCGAGATTGTTTAATCTGAATAATCCCGGGCTGTAGCTGCGGGAGTAAATCAAGATGCTATCGCCCTGGTGTCGCTGCCCTTCCGTCGATAATATTTTTTCAAATAACCAACGTCGCCGGTTAATTCGCCGCTATGCAACCCTGTTATTGATCGCATCCCTTCTGGCCGTATCGGTACCACCGGCAGTCGCGCAGTCAACGTTAAAAGAGCTTGGAGCCCACTCTGGCAACGTCGGTAGTGAGATTGAGGGCGCAGTTAAGAGTTGGTTAAACGAACTGAAATGGCGGAAAAAGTCGTCGCCGCAGCGTGAAAATCAGGGCATGCCGCCGCTGCCGGTAAATCCGCCGAGTGTTCGTCCCGTCGCGCCCCCAACCAGAGATGAGCTCGAATCTCGAGTGGCCTCCATTCGAATGAATGTTACGGATGATGCGAGCTTTCAGATTGGTGAGCCGTTGGCGCTTTCCGGAGTACTGGTTGATGTTGAGGGGAATCCTGTTCATGGACTGGGGGTGCAGTGGACGTCGAGCAACAGAGAAGTCCTGGCCGTGGATAGCACAGGCAGCGTGGTTGCCGGAATGCCGGGAACTGCGACGTTAACGGCCAGAGTGGGTTCCATCAGTCAGAGTGTGCAATTAAGAGTGATCGGTGGCGATCCGTTTGGGACCAAGAAGACAGTCGATTCCATTAGAGAGAATAACCTGCAAAGCAGCAATCACCCTGACTCAGGTCCGCGGCCAAAACAAGGCGTGAGCACCCATCACTCAAATCGGACCTCAAGCATTGTGTCGGCACCGGTGTTGCCTATTCGGCCGCCCAATGAGGATCCTCTGCCGGACGGAGAGACAAGCTCGCTTTATGACCCGGTTAATAACGTAGGCTCACCACGTGGCACCACCAAGCCCGGAGCTACAAAGCGAGCCGCAGCGACCGAAGGTACTGAGAGCGGAAATAAGAACTTTACATTCGGGTTGCCGATTGTCGGTCTACCAGGACGCGGCATCGACGTTTCCTTGTCTCTCGTTTACAACAGCCTGCTCTATAACAAGTCGACCTCAGGAGGCACCACGCATCTTACTTACGATGTGGATTCGGGATGGCCCGCACCAGGATTTCGGATCGGGTACGGACAGATCGAAGATCAAGGCAGCGCCGGTTTCACGCTGACCGATGGAGATGGTACCCGCCATTCGCTTGTCTATACAGGCACTCAATACAACTACAAATCAACGGATGGCACGTTTCTGCTTTTCGTGAGCTCGTCGGGAACTCTCTATTACCCGGACGGCACCCAGGTTACATACGCAGCAGCCGGCACTGGTGGGCTTCGTAGTTATCCCACCAAAATAACAGACACCAACGGGAATTATATTTCAATCAGTTACACCGATAACGCGGGCCATGCAGTAGGGCCCAGAATCTCCACGATTACTGATACGGCTAATCGGCAAGTCACGTTTTATTATGATTCAAACGCTGATCTGGTTGCGATTAAGGCACCTGGACTTTCAGGGCAGCCCGATCGTCAGGTGATGCGTTTTTACTACGATACCCTGACCTTCAAGGCTCTTGATTCAGATCCGAACACGCCCGAACTTTTCTCTGGAGTCACCGGTGTTTTCCCGAGCTCAGCGAAAGTACTCAGATACGTATACCTGCCAAACAGCGTAGAAAGCGGCAGCGCGCATATCGGCTATCGCTTCGATTACTCGCCCTATGGCATGATTCGTCAGATAACCCAGCTCCGCGGGATGACCATCGGCTCTAATCCTCCACTGGACAGCACGGGCTCCAATCCGACAGGAGGCACGTTGGCGGCGCAAACTACATACAACTATCCTGATCACTTAAGTAATCTTTCTGACTTGCCAACTTATGGCACCCGTACAGACGACTGGGCAGGACGCACCGTGGGTATGGATGGAACCTTCAGCACCCTTCCAACCTATACGTTTACAGTAAATGAAAGTAGCGGGATATCCACGGTAGAAGCGCCGGATCACACCGTTACCAAGACAACCACCATTACTACTGCCGGATGGAATCATGGTTTGATTGACACGATCGAGGTGCAGTATGGCACTGGACCGACCGTGCTGACGAGAGCCGATTTTGACTGGGATCCGGGAGTAACTGGTGGGAGTTTTCGCGTTAGTCAACTGACGATAACAGATGTTCCTGCCGGTCTGACCAAGGCGACCGTTTACACGTACGATGACTTTAACAATCCCTACAACAACGTGACGGTAGTAAGCGAACGCGACTTCACAACCAACGGATCAGGTGAGCTGCGCAAGACGGAGACTACTTATTTAACCTCACCATCTTATATCAACCGGCATTTATATCATCTGCCTGCGACGGTCAAGGTGGTGCCTGGTGGATCATCCAGCGCGGCCGCACGCATTGATTACACTTACGATAATTATGGCACCAACTACGTGAACATGACGAACCGCAGCAATATCATTAACTACGACAGCACATTCAATCCATACAGCGGTAATTACAATTACGCAAATGAATATCGCGGAAATGTGACGAGTACCACCACGTACACGGACCCAGTCACTCCTTCAGGAGGGATTACGCACAACACCACTTACGACATCGCTGGAAATGTTACGAGCGCGGATGTCGATTGCTGTCACAAAAAGACCTTTACCTATTCCGATGGCAGCCTGCACGACTTTGCGTATGTCACTCAGGTGACCAGCGGTAATCCAAGTGGACTCCAGCTCACAACCTACGCCACCTACGACATGAACACCGGATTGGTGGCAACCACCGTTGACGAAAACGGCCGTACGACAACCGCCTCCTACAACAGTGACTCGTTGCGCATTGCCTCCATCCAACGACCCGACAGCAGCTACACTTATTACAACTACTCCGACGGGCTGACCGCTGACTACGCGGGCCACTATCACTACTTCGTCATGATTGGCACGCAATTGGACTCGACGCGATTTGTCGACAGCTACACTTTCTATGATGGACGAGGCGCGGTGAAAGAAACGTTCAACAATTACGGCGCCATGAGTGATCTGAGTGGTTCTCAATGGACCACGCAGGATACTGAATATGACGAGCTCGGCCGGCCGTACCGCGTCAGCAATCCTTATTACTGCGGTGGTTATGCCTGGGTAGCTATTAACCCGCCAGGATTCTGGACTACGCGGACCTACGATCGTCTGAACCGCGTTACTCAGGTGACCATGCCGCGTGGTGATGACGACAATTCCCTGACGACCTACACCGCAACTGCCTACGACGGCGTATACACCACTGTGACGGATCAGGCCGGCAAGCAACGACGCCAGAAGGTCGATGCAATGGGCCGGGTGATCAGATTGGACGAGCCAACGTCCACCGGATTGGGCAGTACTACTTCGCCGAACCAATTCACCAGCTACGACTACGACGTACTTGATAACCTGCTCAGGATTACACAGATAAGCGGCGCGACAACGCAATACAGGTTTTTCAAATATGACTCTCTGAGTCGTTTGATTCGTGAAAAGCAGGTAGAGCAGACGGTTAATACCAGCTACAATCTCAGCGATGCACTAAACACGGCCGGCACGTGGACGCGTAAACTCGATTACAACTCGAGCGGTCTGGTGACAGATGATTGGGATGCCCGTGGTGTCCACTCGCAGTTGGTTTATGACGACCTCAATCGCGTAACGAGCGTCAGTTATTCGGACGGAACGACCCCCACTGCGCACTATTATTACGACTCACAAACTCTGCCCACAGGTCATCCCGACTTGTCGAGCTTCACCAATTACTCCGCAGGTCGTTTGCTGGCTGTGACCTATGGGAGCGGAGCCACCGGGAATTATTTTGTTTATAACAACATGGGGCGCGTGACGAACCAGTTCCAGGTGACTGGCTCGAGCACCTACTCAATGGCCTATGCCTACAATGTTGGTGGGCTACTGACCAGCGAGACTTACCCGAGCACTCGTGCGCTTACGTATTCATATGATGACGCGGCCCGTTTGTCGCAGGTCTCGGACGGAGCAACCAATTTCATCAGCGGCGTCACATTTGCGCAGGCTAATCATCAGGTCGCCGAGACGTGGGGGAATAGCGCGGTGCATTCGGTGGCGTTTAACCGGCGCTTGCAACCTTCAGAGGTGAAGTTGAAACAAAGCTCAGGAGGCGCTGAATTGCAGCGCTACAATTATTCCTATGGCGCAGTAACACAGAGCAGCGGCAGCGTGGACACGAGCAAGAACAACGGTCAGATCGGGCGCATTGACGGAACCATCAATGGTGCTGTCACGAAGGAGTGGGATCAACGGTTTGTCTACGATGAGCTGGGACGGTTGAACATTGCCACCGAATATCTGCAGGGAACTGGCGGGACGCCGACGTGGCAGACCACATTTACTTACGACAATTTTGGCAATCGTTTCCAATCAACGAACTCCTCGGAGAACTTTGGCATCACATTTACCCCGGTAAGCAGCAGCGACATAGTTGCCGGTACCAATCGCTTCATTGCTACCGGTTCAACTGCTACCACTTACGATAATTCTGGAAACATTACTCAGGACATGAAGTTTCGTCTCAGCGGTTCACTGGGAATGAAATACGACTACGATGCGAACAGCCGGCAGACGACGGCCAAGCTAAGTGACAACACCCTGCTCCAGACCTCCGTTTACGACGGTTCTGGCCAGCGCGTTCAGACCACCGCTGGAAACAGTACGCGCACGATGGTCTATGACATTTTCGGCCAGAATATTGCGGACTACAGAGATGGTTCACTCGAGCGTGAGAATATTTATCGCGGTGGACAGTTGCTCGCTACCCAGGAATTTCATACGCGGATAAACGTTGCCGCGGCGGTCAATGGTGGCGCCGCGACGGCTTCCTCAAGCTACAGTTCCTGTAATTGCGGTGCGAGCACTACCAATGATGGCGATCGCAAAGGTGATAGCAGCCACGGAAGCTGGAATGACGCGGCTCCGGCGAACACTTTCCCTGACTGGTTGCAAATCCAGTTCAATGCGAGCAAGACCATCGATGAAATAGATGTCGTTACCTTGCAGGACAACTGGAGCAGTCCCTCAGAGCCGACGGAGACAATGACGTTCAGCAGTTATGGGCTGACGCAGTATGACGTGGAGTACTGGAACGGGAGTGCCTGGACAGCCGTAACCGGTGGCAACATCACTGGAAATAACAAGGTTTGGAAGAAGCTGACCTTCAGCGCGATCACGACCAGCAAAATCAGAGTGCGGACGTGGGCCTCGCCTGATGGTTACAGCCGCCTGACGGAACTCGAGGCCTGGGGTTTGCCCGCATCGGGGGCAGGGGGAATCAACTACGTGCTGCAAGATGCACAAGGTTCGACTCGAGCTGTCATGAACAACATTGGCAGCGGTAGCAGCACGATTGTGGCGCGACATGACTACGAGACGTTTGGTGAAGAGCTGGGAGCCGGAATCGGTTTGCGCAAAACAAGTCAGGGCTACAGTGCCGCTGATGGTAACCGTCAGAAATATGGCTTGACTGAGCGTGATGATGTGACGGGTCTGGATCATACCTGGTTCAGGAAGTACGAACAGATCTCCGGCCGCTGGACCAGTCCTGATCCTTACAGGGGCAGCATGACCATCGCCAACCCTCAGTCGTTCAATCGCTATTCCTATGTGAATAATGATCCAGTCAATTTTGTGGATCCCGTTGGGCTAACAATGGACCTTGGTTGTTCTGCAATGTACAGCTCATGCGCTGGCGAAGTCGGTGGTGGTGGATACTCAGGCACACCCTCCGATAGCGGCAGTTATTATATGGGAGGCCACGCTGATTTGCCGGGCAATATTGCAAGCGCATTGCGTACTTTCGACCAGCGCCTAAGTAATTTCATTGGGGGTAACGGCTTTCGAACGGACGAAGAAATCTTGAGGGATATCAACTTTACGATTTACTACGAACTGAACCCTGATGGCACTCTTAAGAAGACAGACTTCACCTTACCGGTTCAGATCGGAAGTATCTACGATTCCTTCAACTTCTTTAGCTCCGGATCGTTAGATCGATGGCCTCCTGACTGGCCTCCTGATTCAAACTTCGGTTGGCCTACACGTTCTTCAGGGCCGCCGAGGGTCCTGAGTGATGGCGAGCCGATTAATACGACCCCAAGGCGCGGCATCGAGGAGATTCGCCAACCAGAACGACCTAGATTGCCTGGATTCGATCCCGAGTCGAATCTGCGCTTACCACCATCACCAAACTTTTACCAAAGATGGAGCGTTCGCATAGTCTTACTATGGCGGGCAGTTCTATCGGGTTGGGGAGACGTTGTCGGTCCGACAGGGCCAACATTTATTTTCCGGTGCCAACAAAACCCCTTAGACCCTGCGTGCACCGGTGTAAGGAACTCTCAGTGATTTTGCGTTGGACAATTCTCTCCAGCAGTGGGAAATTGCGTCAACGCGATTTCCTAGAAGACCTAAGAAGACTACCGCAGTTTCGCAGTGGACGAGAGGTCGTCTAGCTTGACGACCCCTTATGAGTTTATGGAATTAGTTAACGCGTGCAGCAATATCTCCCGAGTTATAACTTGGCAGGTACGCACAGCGTTGAGCTGGCTTGATCCTGTCGACTTGGATGGTGTTGCTTTCGTTCAAATGCTTGATGAAATTCCTGAAGACTTGAACACGGCAACAGATCGACGCAGGCATGCAAAAAATGAAGGGTTTAGCTTGAACGGTCTTTACTTCGAAAAGCAGGAAGACGCACCCGCCCATATTGTAATCTTCGTGCGAGAAATCTATAGGGCAATACCAGCGATATTTAAGTGGACAACTGTTCCGACGATAATCATTGGTCGAACCCTTGCTCACGAACTGGCTCACCACGTTATTGCAAAGGGAGAATTTGTCTTTCAGCACAACGAGCATGCAAGGCAATTCGAGTACGAAGAAGAAATCGCGAACCGTTACGCCTTTGAGGTTCTTAAACAGATGAAGGCTCGATGGCATTATAAGCTCGCATTTTGGCTATTGAAGCGCATAGCAGCTTTCCATTATGTTCTCGGATTGGCCGACTGGAAGGAGCGCAAATATGAAAAGGCTGCTGAACGTTGGTACAGAGCATGGCTTCTGGATCCTGACCGTCAAGACGCAGTTGATTGGTACTGGCATGCTAAGGCGTTTGTGGCTAGCGGTCGCCAAAACAAAATATAGCTAACTCAGTCAACGGCGCGATTTGGTTGGATAACACGTCCCTGACATTTCCGGATTGGCTGGAGATTGACTTCAATGGCAGCAAGACAATCAGCGAGATTGACGTCATTACGCAGCAGGACGACTACCAGAATCCAGTCGAGCCGACGTTGACGCAGACTTTCAGTCTCTTTGGGATCACCTCTTTTGATGTGCAGTATTGGAATGGCTCGGCCTGGACGACTGTCTCTGGCGGCAGTGTGACGGAACAACAAGGTATGGCGGCAGTTTACTTTTCCAGCATTACGACGAGCAAGATCAGAGTGGTGGTGAATGATGGAGCGGATCACGCCTTCAGCCGGGTGGTGGAGGTGGAAGCGTGGGGCACACCTGCCTCAGGAGCCGGAGCCATCAACTATGTGTTGCAGGACGCGCAAGGCTCAACTCGAGCGTTGATGAACAACATTGTCAGCGGCACGAGCACGATTGTGGCGCGTCATGACTATCAGGCGTTCGGTGAAGAGCTCGGTGCAATCGGTTTGCGCAAGACAAGTCAAGGCTACACTGCTGTTGATGGGAATCGGCAGAAACATGGTTTGACTGAGCGCGACGACGTGACGGGTCTTGATCACACTTGGTTCAGGAAGTACGAATACCTCTCCGGCCGGTGGAGTAGTCCCGATCCTTACCTCGGTAGTATGAGCATCGGCGATCCGCAGTCGTTTAATCGATACAGCTATGTACATAGCGACCCGGTCAACTTTGTGGATCCTACTGGGCTTTTAACGTTCCTCGACTGCCAGCGCATGGGAAGCTACGAGGGCTCGACTTGGTATCAATGTAACCTCATTTCTTTAGGTCCGATTATTCATGGCGATCCGAGCCGCGGCGGCACGCGTGCGGATACTCCGCAGAATGATGATCCGCCCTCTCTCGGGAGCCACATAGATAATGTTTGCAGCCTCTTGGTGGAGTTTACAGGCCCTGGTTATATGATAAACAACGGTCCGGGTGCATCGGATTTAGGCGGTCGGGTTTGGGGCCTCGGATTTACGGTGTCAGGAACCGTTGCGGAAGGTGGTATTGGGATGTTCGAGACTCCAGATCCACCGCTGGGAGGAGTAGACCCTGATATCGTAAATCCACACGGCACGTGGAGTGTTCAGCAGTGGGTATCAGCGTCGTGGAGAACCTATCGCGAAAGAGAACCAGATACACTATTATGGGGAGGCATAGCCACGAGACCGGATGCGCCCGAGTCCGCTTTCAGAATGGTCGATGGTAATAGCTTTGTCTATGCTGATTTTCCGGGGCCTGGAAGGGAAACTTCAGCCGGCAAGCTCACCGAGCATGCGTCGGAGTATGATTTTGATGTAAAGCTGATAAGGGGTTCTCAGCAGTGTGAAGTAAAGTTCCATGTGAGTATGTCATTTAAGAATAACCGGTTTGAAGCCCATTGGGGCCGACGTTGAGGTATAACAATGCAATACATTATTCGGACAAAGGCCATCGTAGTCTTATCAGGTTTACTGTTAGTTGTGATTCCAGTGTGGTGTTTCAAGCTTTGGGACGGCCGATCAGAGAGTGTGCGCTCTCAGATTCCAGACAAGTCTATCTCTAATACCATGTGTAGAAGTGAACTCGATATCCGCTCAAATATCGCGAAGCTTTCTTCGGATGGGCCAGAGGCCGTTCAAGCCTCGGAAAATCTAATACTCCGAGCAAAAGACTCGCAAGAATGTCGGCGGGAAGTCATTAGCGAGTTAATAGGAGCCATGAATATTCCCGATTTAAACTTCGAGCTGAACGGGCCCAGCTACTTTCTTTGGAGGAGAGGAGCGACGATACTTGGTAAATTACAGGCGATCGAGGCCCTCGATTTCTTGATCGATCATTTGGATCTAAATGACGGATTTTTCAGTGCATCAATGGTTCATCAACCAGCGGTGCATGGTGTTGAAGCGATGGGGTCTGTAGCAGTACCGAAACTAAGCCTTGCTGTTCAACATCACATGAACCGAAACATACGGCTTGCGGCTGCTTTATGTCTTGTGGACATTGGAGGGCAGGCTGCAATGGAGGCTCTTAGAGCAGCTCTCCATTCGGAATCTGATAGCTGCGTCCGACGTTTTATTGAACTCTCTCTTGAGAAGCCCGGCACTGGAATTGAGGCTCCCGAGTTACTTCGGCAGCGCCTCATGGCTTTCAGATGTGATAATTGAGATCCCGCAGGAACCTGCACCTCAGCAGCAGCCAGACCCATGTGCGAATCAAGTACTCACAAGATTTAATCTCACCGATTCCTCGGACGGTCATCCGCCAATCACTCCGTACGTACAAAATGCTATAGCCCAAGACTTCTTAGACGCATTGCTTGAAATCAATGGAGCAGTACCAGGTGGCATTGGATTTACAGAGGTCTTTCGGACGCGTGCCCATCAGCAGGAACTGTGGGACAACAGGGCTAATAACCCCAATCCTGTGGCCCGTCCCGGCACATCTCGCCATGAAGGCGGTTTCGCTTTTGATGTTCCTGGCATGGCCACTCGAGACAGGCGCGGACAACTCGTGCAGACACCTCTCGGAAGGCCGGTGATCCCAATATTTGCCAATCACGGGTTCGCGTGGGGAGGCGCTTTTAATGATCCACCTCATTTTCAGGCGGACCCGACGCAGCACGGCTACGCGAATAGCGCAGCTGCCGCTACTGCGGCGAATGATTACTACGAGCGTTGCATCCGTGGGAGGTGACGAGCATGTTCAGATTCTTTGGTGTGATCTTGTGTACGTGTATGGTGATAAATTGTCAACCAGGTCTCTCGACCGACAAACGAGATCGAAAAATGAATGACTCGGGAGAAAGCCCCATGGTCACTGAGCGCAATGATCCGGTAGCCGCTTCGAAACCCTGGCGAAAGGTTCTAACCACGGATGAGTCCTTTAGTTCAATAAGCTTTGGGGATGATCTGTTTGGTGTAGCAACTGGAACAGATGAACGCTTCTGGGTGACTGAAAACGGAGGTGTTAGTTGGAGCGAACGGACGATTCGAGGAAAAGACCCTGCAGGGTTAGGTGGAGCATATTCTCTGGCAAAAGCCAGGATAACCTCTTCTGGCAATTTGCACGCGCTTGGACACCTGGAGGAAGTAGGTAGCGCGATCTTCACGTCTGTTGATAGGGGAAAGACTTGTACAGTTGCCTATTACGCAAATGCCTCACTTAATGGAATTGACAGCATCGAAGATCAGACATGGATAGTTGGAACAATCAAGTCAGCACCGGTTGTTCTACACTCAAAACGGGGTGGACAGTGGACGGAAATATGGAAGGGCACTAGTCAGCAATATTTGAGTAGTGTGGACTTCATCGATTCTCATTTAGGATGGAGCGCAGGTGCAAAGGGGTTGATATTACATACTGTGGACGGTGGTCATAATTGGCAGATTCAGCAAGCATCAAGTGAGGCGAACCACGAAAGCGTAGGCTTCGCAGATGCAAAGAACGGATATGTAGTTGGTCAAATGGGTACGATCTTCCATACGGCAGACGGCGGTAATACATGGGAACGGCAAAACGGTGGTACACAAGCAACGCTGACTGATGTCGTCGCAATCAGTTCTAGCGAGGCTTGGGTGGTCGGGCAGAAAGGCACGGTTTTGCATACTAATGACGCCGGCCAACATTGGTATGAACTCTCGATTGGCACGCTAGCCGATATTTACGCGATAACTATCAAGCGCGGCGAAATATGGGTTGTGACTGCCGATGGAACTATCCTCAAGTCCTGAGACCGGTAGGCAGGGGTTCAACTACGATTCCCTCTGAAACGATTTCCGCAGAATCCTGCAACTCCTCAACAGCCGCAGCAACCAAAACCAGGTTGCAAGCAAGACAAAACCGGCGGTGAC
>Ga0137403_10000622_pt1 | contig 45903 bp, 41 predicted proteins | sample CZOMad2_1_16fung_FD_122057 | JGI IMG/M metagenome (GOLD analysis project Ga0137403, IMG submission 122057) | Vadose zone soil fungal communities from Angelo Coast Range Reserve, California, USA - CZOMad2_1_16fungal (Hybrid Assembly) | ecosystem: Environmental > Terrestrial > Soil > Vadose zone... | reverse complement strand
AGTTCACCGCGTGACTCCGAAATTGTCTTGCCTTCTTCGTGCGTCAGAATCGTAGCCAGTTCTTCTTTCGCTGCTTCCATCAGGCGCGCGGCCGTGGCGACAATTTTTCCGCGCGCGGGCGCCGGCGTGCGCCGCCAATCTTGAAAGGCAGCGCTGGCCGCTTCGACCGCGGCGCATGCTTCTTCGCGCGTGGCTTGTCGATTGGTGCCGATGACTTCTTCCGTGTTTGCGGGATTGATGTTGTTGACGGTCTTTGCTGAGGTGGATTCGATCCATTTGCCGCCGATAAAATTTCTATAGGTATCCATATATTAGATCTGCTGGTTCCAACGTGTCCGTTTAGACGCGGCACTTGCGCCGCCGCAAGATGCGTGAGCCGGACAAGTCCGGCTGCTAAACGGTCAAAAGATTTTCAATGCGGGACTATATCATGAACGCGAAAAGAGATTCAGGTGGCCAGGCGAGACATCGTCTCCCGCTTCCGTAGCTATCGCTGGAACGCCTTTGTGCTTATTCTCAGTCACACCTCGCTTTAGCTAGGTGAAAATATTTGGGCTGACGAAGAAAACGTTTCAACGGTAATTATATAGATGATTCGCCAACGCCGAGGGCGTTAACAAATTCCAGCCCAGGGCAACGCCCTGGGTGAAGAGCCCTGTTAAGTCAGATCGAACTCTGAAAGAGTTTACTAGCGCTCATGGTCTTCGTAAAAGTTCTTTACTTGACGCGGCTGTTACGTTGTCCTCTATGTCTCAATCGCTGTCATCCCTGTGGATCCACCTCATATTTTCTACCAAGGATCGCTTTCCATTTCTCAAAGAGCAGGAGGTTAAGAATGACATGCATCGTTACCTTGCCTCTGTCTTGAGATCACACGATTGCGAGACGCTCATTGTTGGTGGCACCAGTGACCATGTGCATGCGCTGTTTGATCTTTCGCGAAAGTATTCAGTAGCGACAATCGTAAAAGAGATCAAGCGGACTTCCTCCGCCCCACAAAAGCCGATTTCGGTGTAAACGAGTTTCGTGCTTAGTTAGTGTGACTTCGTGGATCTTCCTTGTATCCAGAAAACTAAGAACGATCCACGAAGTCACACTAACCGACACGAAGAAAAACCCCTTTGCCTATAGCTAGATCTGACTCTTGAGGGAAAGACGCTTGTGAACTCTTTCAGAGTTTGTCGATGCTTGACGCCTGCGAACCCAGGGCGTTGCCCTGGGCTGGAATTTGCAAACGCCGAAGGCGTTCGTGAGTGAAATATATAGATGCCGATTTGTCGGGGCTGGAAGAGGAGCGAGCGGATTTGTAGTCCGAAGCGAAACAGCCATCCTCACCACTCTCTATAATGGGATGAGCTATGACGCCGCAACTAAGATGAAGGCGAGCGCGGTACCAAAGGCCAACAATGGGACAGCCCATGATAAGTAACTGAAAACCTGCGCCTGAACATTTCTCCCAAAGAGTCGCATCGGAACGTTGTAACGATAGAGCAGGACTACTACAGCCAGACCCAGACCCAGGGCCACATAGTTCAGACCAAACAATCGGGTGACCGTGTTATCACCTTTGGACACGGATTTATACACGGCGTTGATCGTAAAGTTGAGGGCGATGACCGCGAATAAGCCACCCACAATGATATTGCCCAACTCAAAAGTATCGACCACGAACTCTCCCGCTTCGGTGCTGTTCATCCAAATTGCGAGCATGGGGATCAAGAGCGCGGCCAGGAGCGGAATGAAAACCGGTACGACCACCTTGCCGGAATCTCTGGCTACAGTGAGTCCCACGACGAGACCGGAGTGAGACTCTCCGTACCAACCTGGCTGAGTATGTCTCTTGATGTTGACGAGGCCAGGAGTCCACCCATCGATGGAGAGGTCTTGTGCCGGGCGGCTGAAGTCGATGTCCTCTTGTAAGACCACGAGCGAGGCCTCGCCAGTAGTTTCGCGAAGCACGGTGACATCGACGCCGAGCGTCTGTTTATCAAACGGAAACGCGCCCGAGTCTATGGGGACAGCAAACCGTCCGGTAGTGCGTTGCATTAACTCGACCCAGCCGTTCGGGAAGATGCGCAGGCTGGTTGCTTGATCCGATGGCGACTCTTTGAGGTTGGTTAAGGCGACCCGCGGTACCCAAACCTCTTTCAGCTTCTGGTCAGCCTTTGGACCTCTGTATTCTTGAAAGCCGCCTGGGGTTGTTTCTGCGGGGTAGCGCAGCCGGGGGTCCTCCCAGCGGAGCCGCATATCGACGGTGCCCGTGAAGACGCCTTCGTTATCATCAAAGGCAGTTATACTTTGAAAGTAGAGCCCCGCCCGCACCATCACCGGAAGCCCCTTCCCGAGCGGCAGGCTGGTCGGGTCTGGTGCTGGTGACTGACCCCTTGGTTGAACTTTCACGCTCTGACTGCCAACCGGAGCGGTGCTCTTCGGCGCCGATTGCGCAGCGGCGATTTGTGCAGCAAAGAGTAAGAGCACGACCGTAAAGATTCTCATTAAGTCTCCTTTCTGCTGGCGCCGCGCAGCTCCTCGTATTGTTGCGCAAGGCCCTTGAGCTCGTCACACAGCAGTTCGGGTTCAGGGATATCCCCGCTCTGGTCTCCGGTTGAGAGCATGGCAAAGCGAGAGGTAATGACCTCCAGCGGGCGCAGCAGGGTTCCGCGGATGACGATGAGAGTGGCGCCAGCCAAAAGGACGATCGAGAAGAGCGCAATCAGAGCTTGCCAAACGAAAGCGCGTTTCCTGGAAGAGCGAGAGGCGCTGAAATCGCTGGTGGCCGCCATCATGCCGATGACATCCCCGGCGCCGTTTCGCAGAGGCACCAACACGATGCCGTAAGTCACTCCGAGGGCTTCCCGGGTATATTGAGTATTATCCGTGGTGTTGAGATCTTTGTCTGAAACGAGCGACTGAAAGACGGCCGCGTTAGTCGAATGGAAGCGGATGAATTTACCAACTCGATTCTGGTCGCTGAAGATGCTGGGGTCGACGCCCTTGGCAAATTCATGGAGAGACGCTTCGTCGACGAAGACCGCCATCTCGAGGTCATAGGTGTTCTTCAAGTTATCAAGTACGTCATCGAAGGCCATACCAACTTCAAAGCTGCCGATATGTTTCCCCTGCGGATCAAACATGGGAACCACGCCAAAGATAGCCGGGCCAGAGCGAGCGATGGCGAAGCCCTTGCGAGAGACCTGATCGCGGTTCACTGCGACGACCATGGGTCGGAACTTGCTGAGGTCATCGCCAAAGTCCTCAGGAGCGTTCAGACGCAGGAAGGAGGTCGCGGGCAGCGAGTGGAATTGGGCCTGATCGACGCCGTACTTATCCTTCTGGTCGGTGAACATTTTCGAATACTCAGCCAGAAGGCCGGCGCGATCCTGGGCGGCGAAGAGCGCGCGCGCCCTCGGGAGATCAGCGATCATAGCGGCGCGAGCGAGCGCACGATCTTCGGCGCTCTCGAGGTTGAAAGCGACGATAGAGTGCATCAGCGAAAATTGCTTCCCTTCAATAGATGAAATCATCCCGGTAAAGAGCAGGCTTGAGATGATTGAGGCCGCGACAACCACGAGAGCTATCGCGCTGATCAAAATGAGCGGTGCGCTGCGACGAAACTTCATTGAGACTCCTCAGTCGGTTAAGGATATGGTTGAACCGAGAACAGTGTTATTCGAGTGAATTCAATTCCGTGGAATATGCGAATCACACGAGGTCGAGTGATTCCGGAACGCCAGTCGAGCATCGAACAATGCATTCTATAGCGAAAGTGCGAAATAAGAGCGCGCGACTCTAGAGCGCCGGCTCCGAGAGCATTCAACAATACAACAGTGGCGAGTGACAGAGAATCTCAAATCGCGTGTGCAGACGGCATGAAGATGAAGACAGGGTCAGGCCTGCGATTCTCAATCCTCAGCCTCGCAATAGATGTTGCGTAAGCGGAGTCAAACTGCAATTTCGAGGAGCGATCGCTTCACCGGCGAGAATCGCAGAATCGCAGGCCTGACCCCGCTGACCATTTTCGCAACATGGGGTTGTTCGGTATCATTCGAGCTGGTTCGGTTGCGCAATCCAGCTGCGGAGCAGCGCCCAGAGTTAAGCCCAAGGCGAGTCTGCGAGCCTTGGGTAGACAGTCACCGTAATTTCGGAGCCGCGGAGCGGCGATTGAATTCCTGTATGATTTTGTGTTGCGACCCGATTCATTCAATCGCTGCTCCGCAGCTCCGGACAAATTTTCGTGCGTAACCCAACGCTCGCAAAGCCTCGCGTTGGGCTTAACTCTCCCCGCTGCTCCGCAGCTGATTGTTATTTCCATTGTTAATTATGTTTGAAGCTCGCGGTGCGAGCGAAAGCCCGTTAAGGCATACTGCGGCTAGAAAGTATGGTCGATTATTATCAGGCTCTCGGGGTCAAGCACACTGCCTCATCAAAAGAGATCAAGGCGGCATACAAGCGGCTCGCGCGCCTGCAGCATCCGGATCTCAACGGCGGCTCGGCCGAAGCCTTCGTTCAACTCTCGCATGCCCGGGATATTTTGATTGACCCAAGGACGCGCGCCGAGTATGACGCGCAGCGCCACGCCGCCGCTCCTGGCCCAGGTTCTTATGCTGCAGTCCTGAAACCAACTGGCGAAAACTATTTGCGTCGCGTCCGGTCCGATGTTCGCATCAGGCAGAATCTCGAAAACTTCCAGATCGCTCAACGCCAAGAGGCACGCGCGCTGCGACAAGCTGTCTTTCCAATTGTGGCGTTCCTATTCGCCGCGTTCTGTGTGGCGCTGATACGGCCTCGTATCTGGCGTTACTCCGGCTGGACCGGGCGGGCGGTGATATTAACGCTGGTTAGCCTGGGCGTATGTCACACGGTGCTGAAGATTTGGACCGCCATCAAACTGCTTCCCGAGGATCAATCCGGCGCGAAGAGGGTTAACCTGCCGCTGCTCGGCAAGGCCTTGAGCGGACGTCGGGCCGTCTTCTTAATTGGGCTCGCGGCGATCGGGTGCGGACTGGTGGGCACTTTAGTTGGTATGTCTCTCAGTGATCTTTTGTCGATAGCCATGCCCAGGTTCTTTGACCAGTCGATTCGCCTGGAGTTGCTGCTCTACCCCTGGGTCATGGTCTTGTTTCTCAATGCCTGCCATTCGGTCAGTCAAAGACTCGACATATAAATTGGTGAATGCTACGCAGCCCTGACCCCGGTTTGTTGTACCCTTTCTTTTATGTACGAGTGGGACGTTATTGTCATCGGCGCCGGGGCGGCGGGTCTTTTTTGCGCAATCGAAGCGGGCCGACGCGGGCGTAAAGTTTTAGTAATTGAACACGCCGACCGGGTCGGAAAGAAGATTGCCATCTCCGGCGGCGGGCGTTGCAACTTTACCAATACCTCGGTCAGCCCCGATAACTTCGTTTCTCTGAACCCACACTTCTGCAAGTCAGCGCTCGCCCGCTACACCCCCGCGGACTTTATTGCCCTGGTTGAAAAACACGGCATCGCTTATCACGAGAAGAAGCTGGGCCAACTCTTCTGTGACGGCAGCTCGCAACAGATCATCGACATGCTGCTCCGGGAGTGTCACGACGCTGCTGTGGAGATTCGCTGCGGCTGCGAAGTCCGTCGGGTGGACCGCCACGAACCTTCTGCGGAGCGCTCGTTCATGCTGCAAACCAATCAAGGCACTTTCCACTCCTCTTCCCTGGTTATTGCCACTGGCGGGTTATCTATCGCGCCGTTGGGAGCGACCGACTTCGGTTATCGCATTGCGCGACAATTTGGGCTGCGCATTGAAGAAACACGCGCCGGTTTGGTGCCTCTAACGCTGCCGGCGCAGATTCAGAAGCAGTTGGCGGCGTTAAGCGGAGTCTCGATTGACGCCCTGGTCGCTTGTCCCGAGTCTCCATCGTTTCGAGAAAACATTTTGATTACGCATCGCGGCTTGAGTGGGCCGGCGATACTACAAGTTTCAAACTACTGGCGCCCCGGCGAGTCGATCTCAATCAACCTGTTACCCGATGAAGACGTATTGGAGGTCATTTCGGCGGCCAGAATAATCGAGGGCGATTCGGCACCAGGTTCTGCGCCGAGCGCGACGAAGACCGCAGGACACAGCTCCCGGATTGAGCTGGTCAATCTCTTATCACGTTACTTGCCGCGACGGTTTGCTCAGGCCTGGTGCGATCTTTACGGAGCGTCGCGGCTGCTGCAACAGTACAACGGCAAGGAACTTCAGGAAATTGCGGATAACATTCACAGGCTCCAGCTTACGCCGGCCGGAACGGAAGGTTTCAGAAAAGCTGAAGTGACAGTTGGAGGCGTCTCTACCGCGGAGCTCTCGTCACAAACAATGGAAGCCAGGCGCGTTCCCGGACTCTACTTTATCGGCGAAGTGGTGGATGTGACGGGCCAACTGGGTGGCTACAACTTTCAGTGGGCCTGGGCCTCGGCTTTCGCCGCCGGTCAGGTTGTGTAATTGAGTTATCGAACAGCCAACCCGAAAGGGTTGCGAAGAAAGTAGCCGGTGGTCGGAGTCTGCGGAGACCACCGGAAAAGTCATTCGTCATGATCGCACCCCGGTAGGGGTGCAAGACCACTGGTCGCCATTCCCTACGAATCCTGATTTTCAACCTACAAGGATGGATCTGGCACCCCTCCAGGGTGCGATTCGGTTCATCATCAGGTCCGGTGGTCGGAGTCCGCGGAGACCATCGGAAGTGCGAGATTAATTGGGTCGCACCCCGGAGGGGTGCCAGATCCTTCGTTGTAAAGATCTTTTACGTTGACCCGTAATCTAGACTTCAGATTATGGGTTCAACCGTTCAACCTTCTTCAGCCTGCACTATCACATTGTCTTCTCGACCAAAGAGCGGCGAACCTTCATTAAGACCGAATGGCAACCACGTCTTCATTCTTACCTTGGTGGGATCATCAAAGGTATGAACGGCGTGCCCGAGATTGTCGGGGGAGTTGAGGATCACATCCATATGCTGGCGAGCCTCAGGCCGGTGCATTGCGTTGCGGATGTACTTCGCGACTTGAAGAAAGAATCGTCCAGGTGGGCTAAAGAGAATTTTGATGCAAATTCACCTGGCAAGAAGGTTATGCGGGGTTCACCGTAAGCCCCACGGCAACCGGCTCAGTACGTCGCTACATTGCCACGCAGGAGACGCATCATCGTAAACGATCATTTGTTGATGAATTGAGAGAGCTTCTCAACGCGGCGGGTATCGAATTTGACGAGAAGTATCTATTGTGACGTCTGGCACCCCTTCGGGGTGCGGTCATGACTAACGACTTTTTCCGGTGGTCTCCGCGGACTCCGACCACCGGCTACTTTCTTGCAACCCTTCGGGTTGCGCTAGGATCAGGACAATCAAATGAGAAAGCTAATCTACGCAATCAACGTTACCTTGGATGGCTGCTGCGACCACACCAAAGGAATTGGTGGGGACGACATACTTGAACATTATACGCAGCTCCTGCGAGAGGTTGACCTGCTGGTCTATGGGCGTAAAACCTATCAATTGATGGTTCCCTATTGGCCTGAAGTCGCAAAAAACCCGCTTGAGACAAAAGCATCGATCGAATTTGCCCGGACGTTTGACTCCATTACCAAGATTGTGTTTTCACGATCATTAGACAGTGCTGAAGACAGCAATACGCGAATTGTTCGTGGGAATCTTGAGGACGAAATACTTAAACTGAAACAAGAGAGTGGCAAAAATATTATGGCCGGCGGCGTAGATATTCCTTCACAACTTATTGAGCTGGGCCTCGTGGATGAATATCGTGTTGTCATTCAGCCAATCGTTGCGGGTGCAGGAAGACGCTTGTTGGAAGATGTCAACCTGCCGGAGAGTTTGCACTTAAAACTTATTGAGTCAAAGATTCTCAAATCAGGATGTGTTGCTCTTCGTTACCTGAAACAGTGACAGAACAATCTGCGACCGCTGTGCGTGCTGGCCCCACCCAACGAACAAGAACGAGGAAAAGAAAAATGAAATACATCTGTTTGAGATACATCGAGCCAGGAAAATTCGAAGGGATGACCGAGGAGGAGCGACACGCAACTCTCGACGAATGCTTTGAGTACAACGACCATCTGCGCGCCAACGGACATCTTGTCGCCGAAGCACCTCTCCAGCCGTCGGAGACCGCGTTGACCCTGTACTGGAAGAACGGCAAAGTCGCGATGCTGGCGCGGAGCGCCGCTCCCGATTCCATATTCATGTTAGACCACGTTTACTAACCCATCGAGATTGCTCGCGCGGAGCAAGTGGGAAGAAGTCGCCGACTAGATACTCGTCTCGTTCCGCGCGCGCTCGCGATGCCGTTCGAGCGCAAACTCGATCAGTTGATCGATGACGCGAGGAAAAGGAATGCCTGATGCCGCCCACATTTTCGGAAAGCCGGAGACATCGGTGAGACCAGGGAGAGTGTTGATTTCGTTAAGCAGCAAACTGCCGTCGGGCCGCAGAAAGAAATCCACGCGCGCCAGCCCCGATCCATCAATCGCCTGGAACGCACGGATGGCCATCTGCTGGATTTTCTTCATGGTGGCTTTTGGGATTCGCGCCGGGACGACAAACTCGACGTTGCCGGTGCCGGCGTACTTTTCGGTGTAATCAAGAAAGCGCGCGGCTTCTTCGTGGATCAGATATTCGCCCGGCAGGCTCGCCTGCGGTTGATCGTTTCCCATGACGGCGCACTCGATCTCGCGTCCTTCGACGGCTTTTTCCACGATCACTTTGCGGTCGTAACGCGCGGCCAGGTCGATTGCTCGTGCGAGAGAAGCTTTGTCCGTAGCCTTCGAAATCCCAACTGATGAACCCAGGTTCGCAGGCTTCACAAAAGCGGGAAAGCCAATACTGCGGCTGATGCGGCGGGTGACTTTGTCCGGCTTGCTCTCCCATTGCGTCCGCAAAAACCATGCGTAGTCACAGATCGGCAAACCCGCATTAAGGAAAAGCGCCTTCATCGCGACCTTGTCCATCCCACAGGCAGACGCCAGGGTGCCGCAACCTACGAAGGGCACCGCGGCCATTTCCAAAAGGCCCTGGACCGTGCCGTCTTCACCGTAGGTGCCGTGCAGAACCGGAAAGATCACGTCGATGGGCTCGGACGGTCCGCCGTTCCGACTCAGGCGCATCAATCCGGAGCGCGAAGGGTCGCCGGCGATCATCACGTCTTCCTTCTTTCCCTGCCGGGTGCGCGTCGATAAAAAGCGCTGCGTAGTCTGCGGCAACAACTCCGCTGCGGCGGCGGGCGCCAGCCAGTTCCCTTCTTTGGTGATCGCGATCGGCACGACTTCATATTTCGTGGCGTCGATCGCTTCGACCACCGCGCGGGCTGAGCGCACCGATACTTCGTGCTCGCCTGAACGGCCACCGAAGATTACACCGATGCGAAGTTTCCTGGTCATACATCAGTACTCATCTCTCTGTGAATCTCTGTGAGTCCTCTGTGTCTCTGTGGTGAGTCATTCGTACAATATATTCACCACAGAGACACAGAGGCGCACAGAGATTAAAGAATCGTTTTCCCCAACGCCGACAGAATCAGCTCAACCCCCAGTTCCGCCGTGCGGTTATTCACGTCGAGCGCGGTATTGATCTCGACTACTTCCAGCGAACGCATCCGGCCGTCCTCAGCGATCTTTTCCATTGCCAGGTGCGCCTCGCGGTAACTCAAACCGCCGCGAACCAGCGTGCCGGAGCCGGGCGCATCGCGTGGATCAAGCACATCGACATCGAAAGTGACCGCATATCCGGCGGCTGCCTGGCCGGCAATCTGAATCGCTTCGTCCATGCAGCCAGCCAAGCCTCGCTCATCGATCTCGCGCATCGTGAAAAAACGCATGCCCAGTTGCCGAATCAATTCGCGCTCGCCGGCATCGATGTCGCGCGCGCCGACGTGCGCACATAGCCTCGGATCAAACTTTGGCGCAAAGCCGGCCACATTAACCAATTCCGGCGCGCCGTAGCCCAGCAGCACAGCCAAAGGCATGCCGTGAATGTTACCAGACGGCGAAGTCTTCGCCGTATTCATGTCGGCGTGCGCGTCAAAGTAGATCAGACCCAACCGCTCATCACGTTTGCGAAACGACTTAACTACTCCGGCAAGCGAGCCAATCGCGATTGAATGATCGCCACCGATGGTAATCGGAAGTTTCCCATCGTCAACAATCTGCTCGATCCGGGAAGCCAAGCTTTCGCAGGCTTCGTGAATCTCACTGAGGTACTTTACCTTTTCACCCGCCGCCGGGATTGAACGAGGCCGTTGGAATGACTGATCGCCGAGATCCTCAACTTCACAGCCCAGCTTCGCGATTCGCGGAGCCAGCCCAGCGACGCGAATCGCGCCCGGGCCGAGATCGACACCAGCCATGCTCTGTCCAAAGCTGAGCGGCATCCCGAGAATGCTAACCCTTTTGCCCGCCCCCCGCAGGTCGTGGCTGCTTTGTGATGCAGTTGATTCGTCAGTCATAAACCAGAGCCATTGGTAGTCGATTCAGATCCTACTTGTCCCACTCGAATGCCACTTCGGAAATCGCAGTGTCGGGGTCGCTGCCAGAGTAGACCGACTTGATCACGAACTTCACCCACTTTGTCCTTACCGATCCGATATCGACTTTCTGACTCTCCATGCGATCGGTGAACGCCAACTCGCGTGAGGTGCCATCGGAAAAGTATGCGGTTAAGCTCGAAATGCGATTATTTTCTGCCCAGATCTGTGGACTCTTGAAATAGCCAGGCTGGATCAGTATGCGATGCAGATTGATCTCACGATCAAAATCGAAGCGAATCCATTCGCCGAGACCCGGGCCATCCACTCCTTCGATCCACGCAGTGCTGCGTTTGCCGTCAATCGCGTTCGCCGGATAGTAGGTATTCGCCTGCACCGCCAGCCGAACTGAAGAAGAAATCGCCGCGATCTTCAAAGGCGTACCGGTTTGGGATTCAGATGTTGTGATCTCTGAGTTGTTGTTTGGTGAGCCCTCCCTGACGGTTGGGCTAGCGCCCCGGTTGGGTGTGGGGCTATCTGCCGGATTCATCTTTGCTTCGTTGCCTCCGGATTGCTTGAAGACGAAAAAGCCCGCGATCCCCACCAGCGCCAGCAGCAGCAGGACAATCGCAATGACGCCGGCGGTTAACACCGGATTCGCCGCTCGCACTTCGCTCGGCGCCGGGCGAAAGTCTCCGGCATTCAGATAGGAGGGGATCGTCGGATCGGCTGAAGTCTTCAAGGTGGGTTGGACCCGCGGCGGCATGATCTCAGTGCGCGGCGGATCGGGATCGCGGACGGCGATAGAGAGCGAAGATCCATCCTCGAGACAGAACTTCAGCGTGTCATCTTCATACTTGCGATTGCATTTTGGACAACGCTTCATAAAGGGCTATCCGCAGATTTCACAGATTACGCAGAACGCAAAGAAACGCCAGCTTCGACCTCAGGCTTCCCGGTAAATCCGTAGCTGATCTCTCTGCTTTTCATATCTGTGAAATCTGCGTAATCTGCGGACTCTTCTCTTTAATGATCGCGACAGCCTCTTCAGGCGTACCGGCAAAATCCAGGATTCGAACGTCATCATCGCTGACGACGAGCTGGCGCTGCCACTCTTGCACAACCGGCGGCCAGCAATCTCCGAGCAGGACCAGCGGGCGCGGCTCGAGCACACGCGTTTGCAGCTTGTTCCAAACCAGAGAGAGTTCCGTTACCGTACCCATGCCTCCGCGCAAAGCAACATAACCGACCGACTGTGTAATCAATCGTTGTAGTCGCTCGTAAAAATGCTCCGACGGCACCTTCTCAGTCAGGTAACGATTCGGTTGCGACTTGAACTGATTCATCGTAATGCCGAGCACGCGGCCGCCGCGCTCATGTGCGCCACGACTGGCTGCCTCCATCACTCCGGCATATCCGCCGGTGCAGACTGTGAAGCCTGAATCGGCGAGCAAAGCCCCGAGGCGCAAGGCCTGAGCGTATTCCGGATCGCCTTCGCGGCACTTTGATCCGCCAAAGATGGTGACGATCCGTTCCTGAGTTGCGCTCACTTTGCGACCTCGCCACTGACCATCAGTGACCCTGCGCGCCGGTATTCTTCAAAGTCGGCGCGGCTCTTGAAAGAACCGCCCGTGTAATTCTCAGGGATCGGAGTAGGATCGAACAGCCGCTGATCGCGAATGTTCAGGAATCCGGCATCGACAAACAACGACCGGTAGTCTTCAACGCTCAGCAGTTCGACCGGGACCTTCAACGTATCAATCCACTGATGCGTCGCCTCGCTCTCCCAATAAAGATCCATTACGGCCACAAACAATCCGCCGGGATGCAGCACTCGATGAATTTCAGTAACAGCTTCTGAAATATTTTCATAGTAGTAGAGCGACTCCATCGAAAAAGCGTGTGTAAATTCATTGTCAGTGAACGGCAACCGCTCGGCACTGGCTACTTCAAAGTCAGTGTTCGGAAAGGCAGCGGATGATTCGCGCGCGACTCGAATCATTTCGTCCGAAATATCGATTCCGGTCACCTGACCATTGATCGCGTACCCAGCGAGCGCACGCGTCGCCCATCCCGAGCCGCAGCCGACATCGAGTATCCGCGCATCCGCCGGCACGCGCATGAGTTGAATCGCCTGCTTGCCGACAGGACCGTGGCCCTGCTCCATGCTCTCGCCTTTGCCGGCGCGGGCCCATTCGTTGAATTCGGTTCGTAGTTGATCGTCCATTAGATTAAGAAGTGCCACTCACACTCTGTGCAGTCTCTGGGTTTCTGTGTGTCTCTGTGGTGAACCTATTGCAGAAAACATTCACCACCGAGGACTCCCAGAGAACCACAGAGAAAAAAGCTTAAGGCTTTCCGTCCTTGTTCCATTGCGGTTTGAAGTCCGTGTTGACCAACCATTTCACCGGCGCAACCATCGATGCGATAGCGTCGGTCATGTGCGCGAAGTCTATGTGCGCCAGATCGTCGCTTGGTCGATGGTAATCGCTATGCAAGCCGTAACTTGAAACTGTGTGCGCGATGATTCCCTTCCGGGCCAGGACATAATTATCGGAACGTTGAAAGAAGTGCTGTTCAGGATGCGGGTCCGCGACGAGACGCGCGCCGTGGGCCGCCAATTCAGCGCCTAGATTTGAACGCTCGTAGCCGGTCAACCAGAGCGTGTGCGCCGCGACCGCGGAGTCGGGACGGCCAATCATTTCAAATTCAAGGTTAGCGACAAAACTCTCGACTGGGACCGGCGGGTGTTCCTGAAAATATCGCGCGCCAAAGCCGCCAATTTCTTCGCTGCCGAACAAAGCAAACACGACCGTTCTCTTTGGCTTGGGGCCGGCGGCGAGCGACTCCGCTAGCTCCAGGACTGCGGTGACGCCCGAAGCGTCATCGTCGGCTCCGTTGTAAATCTTATCGCCGTTCACTTCGCGCCCTATTCCCAAATGATCGAGATGTGCAGATAACAGCGCCGTCTCTTTCGCCAACTTCGGATCGCTGCCACGCAAAATGCCGACGACGTTGGTCGTAGTCGCTTCGATCGTATTCGGCGCTCCGCTAACTCTTCTCATAAATTTCGCGGTTTGGAGATAACCACCATCATCGCCGGCCGCCTCGATCTTCAGCAGCTTCAGTTGCGACGCGATATACTTTGCCGCCGCCAACTCATCCGCGGTCGCACTGCCCCGCCCACGCATTTCGTCACTCGCCAGGGCCTCCATGTACTTGCGCACAGAGGCTTGTGAGACGGTCGCTGTCGCCTGCCCGTGGGCGACTCGAGTCGCTACAGATTGGCCACCGACCAGTAAAGTTAGAATCAGGAATCGGACCACTAACGATGCTGTGCGTTTTGTTTGATTGTTCATGACAGGTCTGCGCCGACGTAGAGAGTTGAATCATGGACGGAGACGATAGAGCATTCGCGGAAATGGAATCGTCTCGCGAATGTGTTCGATCCCGCACATCCAGGCGGTGCAACGTTCGATACCCATGCCAAAGCCTGAGTGCGGGACGCTGCCATAGCGGCGCAGGTCCAGGTACCATTCGAATGCTTCCTGTGGCAGGCCGTGCGCTGCGATTTGTTTCTGCAGGAACTCAAACGAGGTCGCGCGTTCGCCACCGCCAATCACTTCGCCATAACCTTCGGGCGCGAGCACGTCGACGCCCAGGGCTATCTCGTCTCGGTCCGGATCGCGCTTCATATAAAAGGCTTTGACCGCAGCCGGATAGTGATGGACCATCACCGGCTTGCCGAACTTGCCGGAAATGTAAGTCTCGTCCGGCGCGCCCAGATCGCCACCCCACTCGAACTTGTTTTCAATCTCACCCTTGTCGAACCCTTCGTGAAGCATTCTTACCGCATCATCATAGTGCACGCGCGGAAATGGCGGCACGATGACTTCCAGCTTTGAAGTGTCGCGCTCGAGCGTTTTCAATTCCTCGCCGCGAGTCTCCAAAACCCTGGCCGCGATGTACGACAGAAACCTTTCCGAAAGTTCCATCACATCATCAAGCGTCGCGTAAGTCATTTCCGGTTCGACCATCCAGAACTCAGTCAAATGCCTTCGCGTTTTTGATTTCTCGGCCCGAAAAGTCGGGCCAAAACAATAGACTTTGCCAAAGGCCGCGGCGGTGGCTTCGTTATAAAGCTGGCCCGATTGCGTCAGGTAGGCTTTCTCGTCGCCGAAGTAATCGACTTCGAAAAGCGTGGTCGTACCTTCGCAGGCCGCCGGCGTAAAAATCGGCGTGTCGCAAAGCGTGAAGCCGTCGTTATCAAGAAAATCGCGCACGGCCTTCACCACCGCGTGTCGGACCTTCAGGATCGCGTGCTGCTTCTTCGAGCGCAGCCAAAGGTGTCGATTGTCCAGCAGGAATTCAGGACCGTGCTCTTTAGGCGTAATCGGAAAGTCATGGGCGTTCTGCACCACCTCTGCGCCGGTGACGTCGATTTCAACTCCGCCGGGTGCGCGGCTGTCTTCGCGTACCAGACCGGTGACAATCAGCGCGGACTCCTGGCCCAGCGGCTTGAGCGCGTCCCAGAGTTCCGGCGGTACTGAGTTCTTTACCACTACGCCCTGCACGACGCCGGTGCCGTCTCGCATTTGCGGAAACATGAGTTTTCCACTTGAACGCAGGTTATAGAGCCAGCCCTTCAGAGTGACTTCCTCGCCGATGTGCGTGGAAAGATCTTTTATGTAAGTTTGCATTTAAATATTATTCGCCGCTCGGGGCATTAGCCCGGTCGTCAGCGAGGCTTTGATCGGTTCGAGCCCTCCTGACGCTCGGGCTAGTGCCCCGCTTCGCTCACGAGTCTAATCGTTCATTAATCATGCGGCGCAGGACGGGAAAGCGATCAAGCCAGTCGGCGGCCTGCAGCACAATCTGAAAAGTTGGCTGGATGTGCCTTTCGTAGAATGCGCCGCGACCGCAAACTGCCGTTTGATAAGAGAAGGTGCCAATGGCTTTCAGGCCGCGCTGAATGGTCATCAGTCGAAACTCTTTGACGAAATCGTCAGGGTCAATCGCATCCAGACCAAGCCGCCGCCGCTCTTCCAGAAGAAATAGACGGTGCGCGCGCACTGCGGCCAGGGACGGTGGCTCAGGCTGACGGTCCATCAACAGCGACACCAAATCATAACTGGCCGGTCCCATGCGGGCATCCTGATGATCCACCACTCGTATTTGACCTCGCTGGTCGATCAGCAGGTTCGCCGAATGATAGTCGCGATGACAAAGCACCCGCGGGCAGGCCGCCAACTCGGCCGCGATATCGTTCAGTTCCACTTTCAGCTCGGCAGTCTCACCATGCCGCAGGCTTTCGCCGCGCAAACTGCCGAAGTAATGGTCAAAAAAGAAATTCAACTCCCAGGCGAGCTTGGCTTCATCAAAAGCCAGCCGGCTCGCAATCGAATCGCGCTCGAACGCCTTGGGTGTGGCTGCCTGGATCCGTGCGATGATCTCGATCGCCTGTTCCAGCAGTGTCTCGGCGCTCTCATCGTCAGCGGTCTCAAAGAATTTACACAGCTGTAGATCTCCGAGATCTTCCTGCACGATGATTCCCATCCCGCCATCCGCATCATGTACTGTTGGCACCGGCAGTCCGCATTCCAGAAACAGACTGGTAATGTCCAGGTATGGATGAATATCCGGATCGAATGGCTCAGGGTAAACGGCCGCGACCGCGGTCCCGCGCTCCCAGGGAATGCGAAAATATTCGCGGGTTGAGGCATCTGGCGTCAGCGCGACAACTTCGGTCTGGCGCGAACTCTGATGTTCAGCCAGATAGCTCGCCAGACGATCCCGGGCGCTGGTGGTGAACGTGTTGGGGCTGTTTTGAATAGCTGAACTCATGCTGCGAATCGTGTCAGAACCGCCTGCGGTAGAGGGCGGTTGATCTTTGGTACTGATTCTTTAACTGAAGATCAATCGCCCGCTACCGCAGGCGGTTCTGACCCTACCACTGAATCAGCGGATTTTATCACTGCGATAAGGGGACGACAAAGTTCTCACCCTCGACGTGACCTCTAAGGGCCTTTGCCGGTGGCCTGATGTTACTCATCAAATCGGCCCGCACCACCACCGCGTCTTCGACTCGTTCATTGGCTGGAATGCGCACGCCGTCACCCAGCACCGCTCTGTGTATATGTGCTCCCTTTTCGATTGTCACCTTATCCCATAGGACCGCTTCGTGCACCTCTGCTTCACGATCAATAGATGGACCCCGGCCCGCGTACACGTCCTCGCCACGCTCGTGCAACAGCGCCAGGCTAACATCCAGATATCGCCTGAGTGTCGAGAGCTCGTACCACATTCCCCTGGCGATATGTGCCGCGATGCGCTCTCCCTTCGCTATGGCCGGCAGGTATACGTCAGTGACCGAATGTGAAAAGACGCCGCGCGGAATGTAATCGAAGGTGCGCGACTCGAGAATCTGTATGCCGGTGAACATCAGCGGCGGCTCAACGTCTGATGGTGAAGACGCGTCCGGCATGCCGCCAAACCGCGTGACCAAACCGTCGTGCGTCTCAACCATACTGAAGCGCTCGTGCTTTGGGTTAGGCAGCAAAACCAGGGTGGCCAGGGCTTCCTTTTGGCGGTGAGTTTCCAACGCTGCCTTCAAATCGAGATCGGTAATTAGCTTTCCATTCACCACGATGAAGGTCCCACCCTCCAAAAGTTCGCGCGCATTGTCCAGCGCTCCGCTGGTGCCCAGAATCACCGGCTCGTTAACGTACTGCAACCTGACGCCGAACTGACGGCCATCACCCAGCGCGCTCCGCACTGACTCCGGTTGATGATGCAGGTTCACTACGACATCCTCGATTCCATTCTTCGCCAGATACTCCGCCACGTATCCGACCAGCGGTTTGCCGAGCACCGGCAAAGCGGGCTTGGTACGATCACAGGTCAACGGCCAAAGCCGCTCGCCGTATCCTGCCGCCAGAATCATCGCTTTCATTGTCCAGACATTCTAGCAGACTGTTTCGGAGTACCGACTTCAGTCGGCTTCCTGGAAGAAAAAGCAGCCGACTAGACTCGATACTCTAAACCTTCGTAGTTGAATCGCCATCGTTTGGTGTCGTAAGCTAGCGCCCGTTATCTTATTCACAGACCCCGGCCATCATAATCAATGCCATTCACACAACTCTTCTCGTTACCACTGGAACAGCAGATAGGACAGTTTTTCTTTATCGGTCTTCCCGGTACTGAGCTGGATGAAGAAGCTCGGTCGCTAATCGAAGAGATTAAGCCGGGCGGCATAATTCTGTTCGGACGCAACGTGGAATCCGCCGAGCAGGTCCGTAAGCTGCTTGATGATGCGCGGGCAATGTTACCCATACAGCCATTGTGCGGTATTGATCAGGAAGGCGGCCTGGTCGATCGCTTGCGGGACATCTTTCCGCCGATGCCGTCGGCGCGCGCGATTCGTCAGCACGGTGACCTCTCAGGTGCGCGGACGCTCGGGCGGGTCACCGGCGAAGTCCTGCGGATGCTCGGCCTCGATATTAACTTCGCTCCGGTGATGTCGATCATCACCCAGGCGCGCAGCCAGCTCACCAATGGACTCTACTCGCGTTCATTCGGTAGTTCGCCCGGCGAAGTTCTGGGATACACCACGGTGTACATGCGCGGCCTACAGGCCACCGGCTGCCTCGGTTGTTTGAAGCACTTTCCGGGCATTGGCGCCGGCGATGTCGACTCGCATATCGAAATGCCCATGGTGCCTCTGTCACGCGATGATTTACTCGCACAGGATCTGGCGCCATACATCGAACTATTTCAGCGCGCCGACGATCGGGTTCGCGTGGTAATGGTGAGTCATGGTGGCTTTCCCAACATCGATATCAAGAAAGGAACTACCAGCGGATTGATCATACCGGCATCGATCAGTCCCGGCATCGTGTCCACGTTGCTGCGTCAGGAACTCAAATACAATCATCTGGTAGTAACTGACGATCTGGAGATGGGAGCAATCGCGAAGAATTTTGAAATAGAGGACGCTTCCGTACGCGCCTTTCATGCCGGCGAAGACATGCTGCTGATCTGTTCGACGCCGGAAACGATTCGGCGGGGTTATCGTGCATTGTTAGCGGCCGCGCGTGACGGCTCAGTCAGTGAGAAGCGGATACAGGGATCGCTGAAACGAATTGCTGCCACCAAAGCTCTGGTGAAACCGCCGCCGCCGCTCGATATGGACAAATACAACCAGCTGGCAAATGACATCCGACAACTCAATGAGACGCTTGAATATCGCTATCCAGGAGAATCCCATGTGCAATGACCGTGGCACGCGCACCCCCTGCGTGATTCACAAGCGGAACACCACCTTAAAGTCTTTCGCCTTAAGCCTCTTGCTGCTGACAGCAATTGTTTTGCCTTCAGCGTGCCGGCGTTCCCAGAGTAATGTTTTTGTCATTGCTCTCTCAGATAACCTCAAGACGATTGATCCAATCGGCTCGCCCTCGGTCGATGCCGCCAGCGAACGTGTGCGCACCTTGATGTTCAACTCATTGGTGAAAAAAGACGAAAAGTTCGATTACGTTCCAGAGTTGGCGGCAAATATTCAACGTTCGGACGACGGCCTGGTGTTCACGTTCACGATGCGTGACGGAGTAACGTTTCATGATGGACGTCCGTTTACTTCAGCCGACGCGAAGTACACGCTCGACACGGTGCTAGGTTCGACGTTCGCGAAAGCCGCAAGTTTTTTTGAAGGCGCGGGTGCCAGCAGGACTGCTTACGTCAAAAGCATCGAAGCGCCGGATCCGCACACGCTGATTATTAGCCTCAACAAGCAATGGACCGGCCTCCTTCCCAACCTGGTGCCCATTGCGATCATTCCGAAAGACAGTTACGAATCTCAGAAGACGCATCCGCTTGGCACGGGGCCGTTCAAATTCAAGAGCTATGACCAGGTGCAACAGGTTGTCGATCTTGAGGCGAACCAGAACTACTACGAAGGCGCCCCCCAAATCCCGGCAATTCGCGCGCGGGCGATCAGCGAATCAAACCAAATGCAGGCTGAACTGCAAAGCGGTCGAGTGGATCTGGCGCCGCTGGCTACCAGCCTCTCCCCGGATGCGATCTATGGCCTCAGCCTGAATCCGCATCTGACCGTACACCAGTTTGTCGGCTCGAATCTGAATCTGCTCACTTTCAATACCGCCGAGCCGCCGCTCGATAACGTTAAGGTTCGCCAGGCGATTGCCTACGCGATCGATCGCGAGAGCATGATCCGCGATCTAATTCGGGGACAGGGTGCAATTGCTCATTCTATTTTGCCGGAAGCATCGTGGGCGTACGTGAAGCCCCTGACCTACCAATTTGATCCGGCTAAAGCAAAACAATTGCTTGACGAAGCGGGCTTTCGCGATCCGGATGGTGATGGGCCGCAGATGCGCTGGGCGAAGCCTTTGCTCTTTCGAGTTTCCGGAAGCAGCGGCGCCGCGCGCCAGTATGCGGGCGTCATTCAGAACTATTTGAAGAACGTCGGCGTGCCGGTGACGATTGAAACTTCGGAATTCACCACGATGCTCGACCAGTTGCGTTACGGTCAGTTTCAGATGACCTATGGCCAGTGGGTCGGAGGCAATCAGGATCCGATCTTCTATCACGACTTGTTCGCGACCTCAGAGATTCCTACCCAGACGCGGGCGGCACGCAATCGGAGCCGCTATAGCAATCCCGAGCTCGATAAAATTCTCAATGATGCCGCCAACACCTACGACCACGCGGTAGCCGCGCCCTTATACGCCAGGGCGCAGGAGATTATCAGTCGCGATGTGCCGGTGTTTCCGCTGTGGTATCAGGCGAACATGGTGATCGCCAAGAAGACCGTGGGTAACATCCACGTCAACGCCAGCGGTGATTGGGGATTTGTAAAAGACCTGACCGTTTCGAAATGACTGGCCGACTGGAGCGCAGGCATCCTGCCTGCGGTACGCCGGCATCCCTGCCGGCTTTTTGATCTCAGATCAATTGCTGGTAAACACTCAAGACAGTCTCGAGTTTTTGTTCGTCCTGAACCGATGCTCCGACAAACTCAATACCCGCGCCTGTCGGAGGCGCGCCTTCCATTACTCGAAGTTGATATCGAACCGCACCCTTCAGTTTGATCATCCCCACCCGCTCGCCGGTCCATCTGATATAGATTTCGTCGCCCGACCTTAGCTCACGTCTGGTATTCAGGAAACATCCACTGACACTGAGGCTGGTAATCTTGTCGTAGAACTCACACTCCGGTCCCCAGCCCCAATCGGCAAAGAAGTCTACGTTGACGCGTGGATGTCTTCGCTGCTCGATTGATCCCATTGATCAGATGTGTTTGCTTCGGTTCAGTTCGGTCTGAATAGAGATCCAGGGAATTGCGCCTGCACGAATCAACCGCGGTTCAGCGCCGCTAACGTCGACGACTGTTGACGGCTGAATGGTTGCGACCTCCCCACCATCAACAATCAAATCGATTGTGTCGCCAAAATAACCAGAGACCTCCGCCGCCGCTCTTGCAGGCTCTCGATGCGAAGGATTTGCGCTGGTTCCCGTCAACGCCCCGCCGCAGGCCTCTATCAAAGCGCGCACTTTATCATCCGCGGGCAAGCGAACGCCAATAGTTTTTGTGCCCGCCGTGATTTCCTCACGCACACCCGGCGCTGCCTGCCCGATTAGCGTGAGCGGTCCCGGCCAAAATATGTCGGCTAACAGATCGAATGCTGGAGTGGGCGCGGCGATAAAGCGCGTGACCCCTGCGCGATCGCTGACAATGATTAGGATTGGCTTGTGATCTTCTCTTCCCTTTAGCTGTTTGATTTTCCGAACCGCGTCACCATTGAAGGGATCAGCGCCCAAACCATAGAAGGTGTCGGTGCGAAACGCGATCACGCCGCCGCGAGCGATCACGTCAGAGATTTGAGAAAGTGAGCTGGTTGTTCGGGTAATTATCACCCTGGCCGGTTCCAAAGCGCCGTCAGGCGCGGAATATTTATAGCCCGCTGTCGGGGTTATAGGCTTTCCCTCAAGAGTCGATTTCGGTGGTAACGAGTTTCGTCTTTAATTCGTGTAACTTCGTGGATCGTTTCTTTTGTCCGGAAAACTAGGACGATCCACGAAGTCACACTAATCAACACGAAGCAAAACACTCCTGCCTTCGAGCTAGATCCGACTTTTGAGGCAAAGCTGGGCTATAGACATCTCGCTCCTACGGGAGCGAAGACTGCGATCGAACATTCAACAGTTTAGAAGCCAAGCCGCGACGTGCTCAAAGCTTCACGCCATAGCCCAGCCCATCACCCACCGCTAAAACCTCTGCTTTTAGTTGCGGATGATTCACAAAGTACTTATTGAACTCTCGCAACGCTTCCGTGGATGACTTCTGATCCGGCGAGCGAATCTCACCCGCAACCTGCCCACCCCACAGAAGATTATCGCAAAGCACCACGCCACCCGTGCGCAGCTTCGGCAAAGCGAGATCCAGATAGCCGCGATACTCTTCCTTGACCGCATCAAGAAAAATGAGATCGAAGGTTTCATTAAGCTGAGGAATTACCTCGAGGGCGTATCCCTTTTTGATCTGGGCCCGCTCGCGCAAACCCGCTCGAGTTAGATAACCCTCGGCCGCTTTGATCATCTCGTCGCTCGGATCAATCGTGAAGACCAACCCGTCGTCGGCCATGCCCCGGGCCAGATGAATAACGGAATAGCCAATCGCCATCCCACACTCCAACACCCGGCGAGCCTTAATTGACCGCGCCGTGATTTCCAGAAAACGCGCAATCTCCCGATCCGCGATCGGCACCCGATGCTCCGCTGCGTAGGCCTCCATCTCAGCGAGCAAGTCGTCGCTGGGCGGCAGCAGATTGTCCAGGTACTCGGCCTGTGCGAGATGGATGATGGCGTCTAGTTTTGCTTTCATCGGGTGTGATTCTCGCTGAACTAGGTCGATAAAGCCAGTTCGTTACAGAACCGCGAGCGGTAGCGAGCGGGACAAGGGCGCAACCTGCGCAATTACCCAGCGGACGACATACACACTGCAAATGTTGAGTCTTTATCCCGCTCGCTACCGCTCGCGGCTCTGTAACGAGAAACCCAGAGTAAGATGGGTCACAACATCAAAATCTACAAAACCACTGCTCCGGTGGCTGTACCGACGAAAATCCAGCAATGCGCGCCGCCCTTACCTCCGCCCGAAACCACCTGACCATTAAGATCTGCGCACTGCTGCGCGGTACCTGTGGTGACGGTAGTGGATCACTTTGCACTTTACCTGACCTTCTTCATCTATTTGCATCGTTTTTCAGCGTTAATTCACGCAATGATCGACTGAGAAGGGAGAGAGCGGCGCGCGCCTCCGGGCAGACGCCTCTCCGCTCTCTCCCGCCCAGGTGTGAAATGCCCTCTCCGGCAATCTGACCAACCTACATCGCCATGTGCGAACTTGGATCGCTCCAATCGGATTGACCCGTAGAACCACCCAGGGCGCGTACCTCTATTGTGTAGTTCTTCCCCGGCGTTAATCCGTTGAAGATGACGCGTTGCGAATCTCCGGTGAAGACGCTGGGCAGCCAGTCGCCGTCACTCGGTTTGATCCGGCCTTCGTACATGTTTGCGTTCTTTATCGGATCGATTCTCGCCACCAGTTGGCCCGCGCTGCCGTTTTTGATCGACAAGCCTTGCGGTTTGCCCAATTCAACTGAGGCTCGATTAGTGCTCTGTGCCTCAAAGCCCGAGTTCAGTAGCTTCGCCATGTCCTCGCCACAGGTCATCTGCACATAGCTCGCCTCCTAGCGAAGTATTGTGACCAGGTTCTGGCGTGAATTGTTTTTTGCTGCTGTGTCAGCGACACCACCGGTGGCAGCGGCGGCGAGCTTCGCGGTGAAGTCGTCTGTGGCTGTCTGCAGGTTGACCATCGTCACGGGCGGCGATGGATATCTTGTATTGCCGGTCATCGCGTCGATGACGGCCTGTGCAAAGTTGTCGAGTTCCGTGTCCGGGAGTTTCGCAAATCCCAGAGAGACTTTTGTTGACATGAGTGAAACCTCTCCTTCATTTGTGATTTTGACTTTGCTGGCGTGTGGGGGGATAGGGAGTGGGGTTTCGAAACCCGAGAGCCTGTCGCCTCGACGTCAGCTTTGTCTTATAAAGCCGACCCCTTTGGGTGCCCTAAATACTTGGAAGTTTCCAAGAAAAACTGCCCGCAATATAGGCCCGCCAGAGGGATTTGGCAAGGATTTAGTTGGGTTTAGCGGCTCTTGATAGCAATTCTGCTAACCGTGTGCGAGGTTTTTGCGGTTTTCGGGGTGAGTTTGAAGGTTTTCCGAGCCACGGAGAAAGGTTTATGTGGCCTCAAGCTAACCTTTGTTGGGGCTAAGAAACCTTTCTGAGAGATGGAGAAACCTTTCTGAGCGACGGACACGGTTTTCTCATTGGCTAATCAAACCGTGCCTGGAACACAGAAAACCGTCATTGGGCCGGAGAAAGGTTTCTGCGTGGCATTAACGGTTTTACCGGAGACGGAGAAAATTGTCTTCGCGCCTGGGAAAGATTGCGACGCGGCTGAGTAGGTTTTATTACAGGCTTCGAATGACTGCGTCGTCGACTTATTCGATTGTGGTGGAAGCATAGATTCAGCAAGAAGCAGAACACGATGCTCGCTAATGCGACTTTAGAAGATGAACCTGAGCGTTGGCGGTCGTTGATAGGCGCGGCCCGATTCGAGGGATTTGATAATAAGGAGGAGGCGAAATATGAAGCCGCAGCCGATGACTTAGCCCAGCGAGGATTCTTTCTCAAAGAGAAGGACGAGTACTCGCTAACACGCGAGGGCTGGAAGGTTGCTGTCGTACTGACGAATGGCCGATTCGATTCTAAGGTTGGTTTTATGGTTACTAGTTGAGCAGTGCGGTGCCTCAAAAGTCGGATCTAGCTCGAGGCAGGAGTGTTTTGCTTCGTGTTGGTTAGTGTGACTTCGTGGATCGTCTTTAGTTTTCCGAACAAAGAAAGGATCCACGAAGTCACACGAATTAAACTCGAAATTCGCTACCACCGAAATCGACTTTTGAGGCAAAGCCGAGTCGAGTCGCGTCAATCTTTCACTTGTCTGATTTATCTTGCGCTCCATCGCCAACCGCGACATACCGCCGGCCCAGCCCGAGCTCTCTCAATTTGTGTTGGAGGGATTGCCGATGCATGCCCAGGACTGCCGCCGCGCGGGTGACGTTGCCGCCGGACTCTTCCAGGCAGCGGGCGATGTAGCGGCGTTCGAACTCTCGGCGGTCGTCGCGAAAGTCGTTGGTGTAAGGGACTTGTAGATTGCCGTTAGCGGCGACTTCAACGGCCGCGATGGGAGTTCGTTCTGCGGGTGCTTCGCTGAGATCCAAGGCGTTTAGTTCGGCGCCTTCGGACATGATTGCGGCGCGCTCGATTGCGTTGCGCAGCTCGCGCACGTTGCCGGGCCAGTCGTACTGCATCAATTGTTTTAGCGCGTCGCGGCCGATGGGGCGTTCAGGCAAGCGATGACGTTCGGCGGCCTGGCGGGCAAAGGCTTCGGCCAGCATCGGAATGTCTTCGCGTCGTTCACGCAGAGGCGGGATGTCGATAGTCACCACTTGCAGACGATAGAAGAGATCGGCGCGAAAGTTTCCGTCCGCGATTTCTTCTTCCAGTGCGCGATGCGTAGCGCTGATGATCCGCACGTCTACGGGGATCGATTCGTCGCCTCCGAGTCTTTCAATCCGTCTTTCTTCGAGCGCGCGCAGCAGTTTTGCCTGGACGTTGGCGCTCATGTCGCCAATCTCGTCCAGGAAGAGTGTGCCACCGTTGGCCTGCTCGAATTTTCCGCGCCGGCGGGCTGCGGCCCCTGTAAAAGCGCCCTTTTCGTGGCCAAACAGCTCAGATTCGATTAGCTCGGATGGCAGCGCGGCGCAGTTCACGGCGACAAATGCGCCGCCGCTTCGGAAGGCACTGCGGTCGTGCAGCTCGCGAGCAACCAATTCTTTTCCGGTGCCCGATTCTCCGCGGACCAGGACGGTCGCGTCGGTGTCGGCCACCTTCTCGATCATCGCGCGCACGCTCTGCATTGCTGCCGAATTTCCCAGCAGCGCGCCGCGTTGTGAGGTTTCGATTTCTATGCGCCGCCGGAGTGAACGGTTCTCGCGGCGAAGTTGAATCGTTTCGAAAGCGTTCTTGACGACCAGACGCAGATCGTCAAGCTCGAAAGGTTTCGAGATGTAGTCGTAGGCGCCGCTCTTAACTGCCTGCACCGCCAGGCGCTCAGAGCCGTGTGCAGTGACGATGATTACCAGCGGCGCTTCAGTTTTGTTGCCTTCGCTTTCGGTTTGTAGTTCCTTGAGAAATTCGAGACCACTGATGCCGGGAAGATTGACATCGAGCAGCAGCAGATCGAACTTTCGATCACGCACCAGAACGCGCGCGGCTTCGGCGCTTTCGGCTTCGGCAATCTCGTGCCCGAAGGCCTCGAGCGCGCGCCTGATGCCGTATCGCGCCGCCTCCTCGTCATCCACCACCAACAATCGCAAGCTGTTCTTTTCCATGCTGACTCCCCCAGAGTTTAATACTTTTCCAGGGGATTTGCTTGCGCGTGGCGTGCCACAGCGGCGGGCTTTCTCAGGTCAGTTCCCTGAGCGCCGGGCGGACACGACGACCACAATTGCGTCGCCGGAGGGCCCCATGTTGAGCGTTCCGGCGATCACCGGCACGCCCTCGCGCATACTGATGTCCGTGTGCAGCCCGATTGGCTCGTAGTTAACCGCAGCCACGCCCGTCAATCCGGCCGTCGAGGTGGTGATGAACCCGTTCGAGGCGGTCACGATTGGCACGCGCGCGCCAAATTTAAAATCGTTCATCCTCACAACTTCCAGACCGCCCAGGTCCGCCGACAGTTTCACCAGCGCCGTGAACTGGCTAAAGCTGGGATTGCTGGTTACGGAGTTCGTAGGCACCAGCAGAGACCCGCCGACCCAACTCACGTCGATCCGGCCGTTGTTCCGCACGCGATTCACGAATGTTCCGGCCAGGCTGTAATGCTTGAACGTGAGCGTTTCGTGAAGGCGCTTCATCACGGAATCGAGAGCGATCGGCATCTTGCCGTCTTCGGTTTCACGATTCGTGGCCAGCACCAGATAGAGATGTGTGTCGAGATTAGTTTCGTCATCCCGCGTCGCCGTCGAGCGCGCCGGTTGGCTTGAGTCCTGACAGAACGCCGCCGGCGCCATCATCGCGAAGAGTACGCAGCAGAGCGCGAAAAAGATCACACGATGTACTTTAGTTAAGATCATAAGTCGATTCTCCTTGAAGAAATGAAAGTAGCGATTGCTCGCGGGTAGGGAAAGTAGCTCGTCCGCATGCTGACACGCCAAGGGCATGCGAAAGTTCCAAACAAAAGGTAGCGCAAGTTGTTAACTTGCGATTGTTACTTCAGCAAGAATCCAGCTTAGATTCTCCGGGGCGCAAGTTGTTAACTTGCGATTGTTACTTCAGCAAGAATCCAGCTTACGACTATCGGGGACGCAAGTTAACAACTTGCGCTACCGGCAATCTCACTTCGAACCTTGAGCCTTTGCCGTTCTTTGATGAAACCAACCGCGCGGTGCCGCCGGCTTCCTCGACCCGCTTGCGAACGATCGCCAGACCGAGACCCGTGCCGCGTTGTCTGGTGGTAAAGAACGGCTCCCAGATTCTGGCTCGCAGCTCGGCGGCGATGCCGGGGCCGCTATCTGACACTGCAAAAACGATCTCGTTTTTGTCCACAAAGGATTCGATGGTAACCGTGCCGCCGCGAGGAGTGGATTGCAAAGCATTCAGGACGAGATTTGACAGGGCATCGCGGACGGCGGCGGTCTGTACACCGTCCAACTTAAGCGGCGTCGTGGCGCGACATTCCAGCGTAAGATTCTTCTCGCCTGCTTCAAGCCGAAACAAACTGTTGACGCTCCGCAATAACTCGTCGGCCCGGCAGGGGGGTGATGCCGGGGGTTGTTTGCTCGCGAAACTCAGTAACTGCGTGAGGCTCTTGCTGAGACGATCGGTTTCGCCGACGATCAAGCTCAGATCGCGCGCATGCTGGCTCTTAAGCGCTTCATCCTCGCTCATCACCTGAGCAATCGACTTAATTGCCGACAGCGGATTCTTTACTTCGTGAGCGACGGTGGCCGCCATCTGGCCCAGCGCCGCCAGCCGTTCGCCTTCAGCAACTTTTCGCTCCAGGCGCAGGTTTTCTTCAGCCAGCCGGCAATCTTCGATGGCAATCGCGACCTGGCCGGCGAGCACTTCCAGCACGGCGCGCACTTCCGGCGTCAGAGCATTCGGCGACGATTCAATCAAGAGCAGTCCGGCATCGCGATCTTCGCGACGCAGGACATATGCGATGCTGTACTTGTGCTCTCCAAGAGCCACCTCATCTTCGAGCGCGGTTACACCGGCGGCCCTCGCTCTGCTTAAGACATTCTCAATCCAAGCCAATTCATCCGACTTGTCAGGTGACATTCCATCATCGTTGCTGGGCAGAAGGACTATCTTCACGCGGCGTAGTGACAGCGCGCTCGCAGTTTGCGACTCAATGAAAGCCAACAATTCAGGAAGGCGCCGGTAACGCCCGGCGTGGGCGCCGACGTGAGTCACGACTTCGCGGTAGAGTGCGGTCTCGCGTTCGAACAGCGCGCGAAATCGTTTCTCTAACCAACCGCGCAGCGGCGCCGCCAGCAGCGTCAACGCCAGAATCAGAATCGCTTCAACCACGCCGGCGCGCAGACCATAGCGCGAATTGGCCCAGTCGCTGATCCGTCGAATCCCGTAGAGGTAAACAGCCAAAACCATCGCCGCGAACGTCGCCACAATCAAACTCTCTTTGATAATCAGCTCGAGAAAGCGATACCGATAGATGTAGTAAGCCAGCAGCGCCGAAGGCAGCAGCGACCCCAGATTGGCAAAGGTTTGCAGATAATGGCCGGCCACAGTTCCCTGCCCTAACCCAAGACCCAGCGCGGCCAGAATCAGAATCGCAATCGCGATGAACGATCCGGCGAGGGTGCGCAGGATGCGCCGCTCGCTCTTTGAAGGCGCACGTTGTGCAACCAGCAGTTCGGTGATCGCAACGACGGCCAGCGAGTAAACCACCCAAAATGCGAATGGCAGCACAAACTGAGAAAGCTTCGCAATCATCGGCTGGTAAGGGCCCATCCAGAGACGTGGTACGGTGACGATCAGAAACAGGCACGGAATGTACGAGAGATAAATGCGGGCGCGCTCGGTGCGAGTCAGCGGCCGCGAACGCGCGCCGGCCCACAGGTGTATATGAACATGCAGCAGCAGCGAGTAGCAGACCGTGATACTGATGACGGCAATCGAATTGGCCGCCCGCAGGACACCGGACCAACGCGCAACGTCGAAGCCAAGCAAGCTGTGCAGAGTAATAACCAGATTGCTCGCGTGCCACCCGGCCATGCACCAGCCGAGGCTGAGGAGCAGACGCTGAATCGGCACCATCCCCAGACGCTGCTTGAGCAGGAGATAGCCCATCCACAAGGGCAGCACCGCGCCGAGACTGTAACCAATGAGTTGGAGGGCTTCGAGCAGGGTCACGTCGAGAGGATATCAGGAAGCAGGGCGGAACGTAGAGCGAACGACGGAGACGACATTCGATCCCAAAGCCGAATTCGCCAGGTCCAGGTAAGGACTCTCAATAACATCGCCTAAGTCACGGGCACGTTCGCGCTGCGCGCTCAATGCGGACCGGGATGTCCGCGCTCCATACGACTGGCGGGCTCCTGGCGGAAGCTATTCCCACTCGATGGTGCTCGGAGGTTTTGAGCTGATGTCGTAGACGACGCGGTTGACTCCCTTAACTTCTGAGACAATCCTGGTCGAGATGCGGGCCAGGATGTCGTGTGGCAGACGCGCCCAGTCGGCGGTCATTCCATCGACGCTGGTGACAGCGCGAATGGCAATCACACGCTCGTACGTTCGCTCATCACCCATCACGCCGACAGTGGAAATCGGCAAGAGCACGGCGAAGGCCTGCCAGACAAAATCATACAGAGCGGCGCGGCGCAGTTCCTCATCGAGAATGCGATCAGCCGCGCGCAAGATTGTGAGGCGCTCTTCGGTCACATCGCCCAGGATGCGCACGGCCAGGCCCGGCCCCGGAAACGGATGACGGGAAAGAATTTCAGCGGGCACTCCTAGTTCACTGCCGATAAGCCTGACTTCGTCCTTGAACAATTCTCGGAGCGGCTCGATCAATTGCAGGTTCATCTTCTCGGGCAAACCACCTACATTGTGGTGGCTTTTGATGGTCGCTGAGGGTCCACGGACGGACACAGACTCAATGACATCCGGATAAAGAGTTCCCTGCACCAGAAAGCCAACGCCGCCGATCCGTTTGGCTTCTTCTTCGAAGACCTCGATGAAAAGGGCGCCGATTCGCTTGCGCTTCGTTTCCGGATCAATCACATCTTTCAAAGCGTCGAGAAAGCGTTGGCTGGCATCGATGCCCTGGATGTTGAGTTTCAGCTTCTGCTTCAACAAAGCTAGCGTCGACTCGAATTCGCCTTCGCGCAACAGCCCGTTGTTGATAAAAAGGCAGGTCTGCCGATCGCCGATGGCCCGGTGAACCAGAGCAGCAGCGACCGAAGAATCTACCCCGCCGGAGAGTCCGCAAACAGCCCGGCCGCTTTCGCCGAGCCGCTCTTTGATGCGCTCAGTCTGTTCCGCAATCGCCGCCGTCGGCGTCCAATCGCCTTTGCAGCCGCAGATTTCAAAAAGAAAGTTGCGCAGAATATTCGTGCCCAGCGGTGTGTGCACGACTTCGGGATGAAATTGCACACCATAAATTCCGCGGTCCGGATTCTCAAACGCATTGACTGCATCGGTCGTTTCGGCGGTCATGCGAAACCCGTCGGGCAACGCTGTGACATGATCGCCGTGGCTCATCCAAACGTCCATTTCAACCGGCAGCCCCAGAAACAAACGACTGTTCGAGTCCACGACCTTCAGCCGAGCGTAGCCGTATTCCCGGTTTGACGACGCCTTCACTTGTCCGCCCAGGCTCTGCGCGATTAGCTGAAGCCCATAGCAAATACCCAACACAGGACAATGGGCGTTCTCGAGCAAACCAGCCTCGGGCCGCGGCGCAAGATCGTCGTAGACTGAGGCCGGGCCACCCGACAGGATTAGTCCGCGGGGCTGGCGTGATTGAATCTCTTCGAGGCTCACACTGTAAGGCAGGATCTCGCAATAGACGCCCGCTTCGCGCACTCTGCGGGCGATGAGTTGAGTGTACTGGCCGCCAAAGTCGAGTATGATTATGTTTTCGTGACCGGTGCTTTGCAAAAAAGAAAAACCTCCGTGCCGGGACAAGCGTCAAACGTAGCGGCGCTCTTTAGACTTCGGATTATAGGTTGGCAGTAAAGAGGTTAGCAAAGCAAGTCCACTGATATGGAAGTACACTGACTTAGATGAACCGGAATTCTGTGACCTCACAAATGAGACTCTGCAAGATCCTATCGAAATTTATTTGCTGCTGTCTGCTAGCCGGGTCAGGATTTCCCATTCCATCTGCCGCGCAGGTGCCCGCGCCAAATCAAATTGCCCTTTCGCAACCGCTTATCGTGAAGTGGCGCTATCAATCGGATCAAACTACTAACCTGACGCCCGCGGCTGACAAAACAACCGTCTTTCTCCCGCTGGCGGCGGGCATTCTGATAGCCCTGAATGCCCCGGACGGCAAACTACTTTGGAAAGCCGAAGCCGGTGGTGATTTTTCCGCTGCACCCACCACCGATGATCGAAGCGTTTATGCTGCCACGAAATATTCCGAGCCAGAGCAAGGGCACGTTCATGGGACCCTACGCGCGCTGAGTAAGTCGACGGGCGTGACTCTGTGGATGAGAACGCTGCCGGCGCCACTCGGAGGCGGTCTGGCTGCCGGCGGCGATGCTCTATTTGCGGGTGGCATCGATGGAAGAGTCTACGCGTTCGATAAGCACACTGGTCTGACACTCTGGATCAATCAGTACGCCGAGGGATTCACCAGCGAGCCATTGGTGGCAGGGCAGTTCGTCTATCTCGGCAGTGACGCCGGCAACCTGCTCGCGCTCGATCAGGCTACTGGCCGGTTGGTCTGGCAGTATCATTCCCACGGAGCGATTCAAGGGCCAATCGGCGCCGCCAACGGGATCATTTATTTTGGTTCGGGCGACGGCTACGTGTATGCGTTCAGCGAATCGCGCAGGAAGTTGCTTTGGCGACGGCGCACCGGCGCCGCAGTGCAGGCCGTAGTCGTCGTTGATAGTGGTTTGCTTGCCGCGTCCCTGGATAATTTCGCTTACCTGCTCTCGCTCAAGAAGGGCGCACTGATCTGGCGACGCCAGCTTCCTGGGCGCATACCGGCCCGACCCTTTGCTGGTTTCGATGGAGCTCTATTCACCCCGATGTCGACCGACAGCGCGGTGGTGCTGGGTCTTCGGGACGGCAAGCCGGCAAACACCTTACCGCTTGGCGAAGAGAACAGCAGCAGCGCGGCGCCGATAGTTGTCGGCGACCTTGTTCTCATAGCTACCTCGCACGGTATGTTGGCGTTTGCTGCTCCGGCGCAAGGACCCGCGAAATAAATTGTCTGGATAGAAATAAGCCAGGTAGGCGCAGGTTTCAGACTTCGTACATCTCAGCCGATTGTTTTTCAGGTGAGCGACGGCCCAGGGAGGTCAGGCCACGCGAAAGCAGTCCATGGACTACATAAGCAATGCAGAGAACGAGCAGGACCCACTGCGAGTAAAGGTATATCAGACCAACCAGCGCGATGGTCGCGATTACGAGTCGGGCATTACGCCTCTCCGTCCCCACCGATTTGAAACTGGTGAAGCGGATGGTACTGACCATTAACAGACTCAGAAATCCCATTAACACCATCATCGAAATTGCCAGAATCTCGAAGCGATGAGGCGCGAACCTGAGCGGCATCGGCGCGAAGTGAACGATTGCGGCTATCAAGCAGCCGGCCACCGGGATCGGCAAACCGACGAAGCTTTTCTTGTCTACCTTTTGCGTTCCTTCGGCCAGGGGACGAGGACGCGTAGCCTGAACATTGAACCTGGCCAGACGAAACCCACCGCAAATTACAAACATGAACGAGATAAACCAGGCCAGTTGGCGGACATTACTCCAATCCTGCAGGGCCGTCCCATAGCCCCAGGCGTAGGCAAGAATGGCTGGAGCTAAACCGAACGAAACGATGTCCGCCAGCGAATCGAGTTGGATCCCGATTTCGGTCGTGCTCTTAGTCATGCGGGCGATGCGGCCGTCCAGCATGTCACAGACAAACGCCCAACCGATGGCCATGGCCGCATAGTCGAACCGATCAGCGGCGTCCTTTATCTGCTGGGCTCCGCCAATTCCGAGCAGCCGAAACCCGCTCATTGTGGCCATCAACGAATAGAAGCCGGCCAGGATATTCATCGCGGTGAACAGCGACGGCACCAGGTACACGCCCTTCTTCAGGCCCTTGTGACCTGACGGCGCCGGCGCCGGACTAAATCGCGTGCCTGATTGAAAACGTGGAACGCTCATCCTCTGATTCTACCTACGATCGTGACTCCGCCGCGCACTCGCATTCCTTCCTGGACGACGACCTCCACCTGAGGCGGCAGCAATACATCGGTTCGCGAACTCAACTTTATCATTCCGAACCGTTCGCCGCATTTTACCCTGTCACCCTGCTGCTTCCAACAAACAATACGGCGGGCCAGAATCCCGGCGATCTGTGTGCATCTCACAGTCAACCCATCGCCTTGAATTGTCAAGGTATTCTGCTCGTTCAGCAACCGTGACTCGGCCCTGGTCGCCATCAAATACTTTCCCTTCTTGTAGGCGATTTCGGTAATCACTCCGGCGATTGGCGACCGATTAATGTGGACGTCGATGGGTGAAAGAAAGATGCTGATGAGCGATTCGGGATTCGCGGCGCCATCCGCCAGGCGGACTATGGTAACCAGGCCATCGGCGGGAGCGACGACTATCCCGGCTTCAGTAGGAATGGAACGGTGCGGATCACGGAAAAAGTAAGCCATGAACGCGGCGATCAGGGCGAATGGAATCGCCAGCGGCCAATAACCGGTGATCACCGGCACGAGAGCCAGAACGAGAGGGATAACTACGTATGGGATTCCGTCGCGGACCATAGTTGCGGAGCTTGATCGGTTTGGAAACAGCCACGCAAGTTAACAACTTGCGCTACTCACAAAGAACAAAACGGGGCGCAACAGCGGCTGTCGTCCCCGTCTAAGTTGAGGCTGGCACGAACCGGGGGCGTTGCCCGCGCGGTCGCATCAAAATTTAGTGCGCAGTGCTCGCAGTCTTTTCGTGCTGGAGCATCAGTGAATACATCTGGTCTTTTATGGCAAGCTTTTTCTTTTTCAGTGTAACCTCTTCCAACTGCTCTTCATCGCTCGGATATGCCAGCGCGGACAGTTCGCTCAAACGCTCTTCGTAACGACCATGTTCGCGGGCGAGCTCGCGAAACTCAGAGTTGCTCGTCATTAGTTCGTCCTTCACGCTTTCAGTCATCTCCATATTAGTATTCTCCTCTCGATTGAATTGGGGTTGGAAAAAAGTGCTTGCAGTGAGAACAGCCAGGGGCAATTCGTCATGGGCGAAATGGTAGCCCAACAGTGCTCGCAAATCAAGGCCAGGTTTCCAACAAAAGCGACATCAAAAGCGCGTCCTCGACCGGCTGATTGTAATAACGCCGCCTCCGGCCCGTCACTTGAAACCCGCAGCCGCTATAAAGGCCCTGAGCAGCCGCGTTACCCTCCCGCACTTCCAGGAACGCGAGTCGGGCGCCATTACTCCAGCCCAGTCTCAGCGCGGCCGACAGAAGCAGAGCCGCAATGCCCCGCCGGCGGAATTCCGGTCTCACCGCCACGTTATTGATGTGAAGTTCACCGGCCACCAGGCGCGAGACGATGAAACCGGCAACAGCAGGTCCGTGGGTTTGGTTCGACGACGCCGTGCGAGCGACCAGCATGATCACATCCACCGGCGATTGCAATTCCTTGTGGTAGGCGTCCCAACCCCAAACGCTGATACCAGAAAGCTCTTCGATCTGGACGACTTCGAGCAAATCATGCTCAGTCATGCGGGCGATCGAAAGGCTTGAAATGGAACTCCCTACTTCACCCGTTGCCATTTTTCGTTAATCTCAGCGTCAGAGGCCCTGACGTAAACGGCCCGCAACTCATTCGCGCTCACGGTGCTGCCGCTGCGGTAAGCGTTCAGACCCAGCGCAGCGATCGAAACTGCAAGCTGTCCGGTCGCAGGACCGAGACTCCATCCGCTCCCATTCATCTCAGATTCGTCGAACGATAAGTTTCTGATTCTCGCCCAGTCTCGTAAAGTTTCGGCTTGCAGGTGAGCGCCGTCGCCGGCCCACACCAGCTTCGGCGCCTTTTCGTACTTTTCCAAAATCGCGTCTGGCGAAAGGTGCGCCGCCGTGTCCAATTCCCTCACCTGCCCGTCGCCGACTGAAAATAATTGGGCGAACAGTTCGCCGCGTCCCGCGGGCAGCAGCGCCACCGTGTGTTCCGAATTACCGGCGGCATGCGCTATCGCGGCGAGGGTTGAAACGCCCGCGCAGCGTTTTCCGGTGCACATCGCGAAAGACTTTATCGTCGCCAGGCCAATTCGCAAGCCTGTAAAACTCCCGGGCCCGACGGCCGCAGCGAACAAATCAACCTCGCTGAGTTTCGCTCCGCCGCTGCTCAGAATCCTTTCGACCGTTTCGATCAAGTCGGTCGAATGCGAAGCCGAAGCATCTCCCGATGCGGCCGAGAGAAGTTCGTTTCCGCGCGCGAGCGCCACGCTACCCGCACGCGTGGCGGTCTCAAGAGCAAGGATGAGCGGGTCTTTCATTTCCAACATTCTCTTGTAACCAGAACTTCTTCGCTCGTGGTTTGACACTGGCCGACTGCGGGCGCAATGATCTTAAACCACACAATGGTATCTGAAGCAAAGGTAGATCGAGCGGGTTTATTAAATTATGCGGATTGGTGTCTTAACTGGCGGCGGTGATTGTCCAGGGCTAAACGCGGCCATTCGCGCTATCGTCAGGCGCGCTAACGCGGACCAGGTCGACGTTCTGGGTTTTCGAAATGGCTGGCTCGGACTGGCCGAAAACGACTTTATTGAACTGAATCGCGGATCAGTGACGGGAATACTTCCCCGCGGCGGCACGATCCTCGGAACCTCTCGGTACAATCCAACCAAAGACCCACAATGCCTTCCGCATCTCAAGGAAAACTGGACGAGACACGATCTGGCGGGCTTGATTGTTGTTGGTGGTGAGGGTTCTCTGTCAGCAGCCCTGGAACTCTGGCGGGATCACCAGCTGCAATTGGTCGGCATTCCAAAGACAATCGATAACGACATCAACGGCACCGATTTCACGTTTGGTTTCGACACCGCTGTCTCGATCGTTACCGACGCAGTCGACCGACTGCATACAACCGCGGAGTCCCATCACCGCGTCATGGTGGTTGAAGTCATGGGCCGTCACACCGGATGGATTGCGGCTTACGGTGGAATTGCCGGCGGCGCGGACGCGATTCTGATTCCTGAACACCCGTTTAGAATCTCTCGTGTTTGTGCCCTGCTTGAAGAGAGGAAGAAAGGCGGCCGCGCCTTCTCGATCGTGGTGGTCGCGGAAGATGCCCATCCTCATCCTGACGAACCGTTCGTGAATGAGGACCAGTCAAACGCCATCTACCGGCATGATCGTCTGGGAGGGATCGGCGAGGTCTTAGCGAGAGAGATCGAACGCTGCACGGACATTCAGACCCGCGTGACCAAACTCGGTTATGTGCAGCGGGGCGGCTCGCCGACCGCTTTCGATCGCATCCTGGCCACCAGGTTTGGGATCAAAGCCTACGAAATGATCCGTGATGGCAAGTGGGGCGAAATGGCCGCCATCCGCGGCAATAAGATTATCAGCGTCCCGCTGGCCGAAGCCGTGGGCGAGCTAAAGCGGCTTGATGAAGATATCTATCGGGTGGCCGAGGTTTTCTTTGGCTAAGAAATGTTGGGCCACGAATGAAAACCGATAAAAGCGGACAAGGAAAAGAAAACAGAGAGCCACAAAAAGGCACAAAATGCGCAAGAGCAAAAACAACCGAAATCGTTTTGTGCTTCTTGCGCCTTTTTGTGGCTGACTTCTTTTTCTTAGACGTCTACCTGGTTAATCCGCGGCGTTTCTTCATCTAATCTTCATCGTCGGATCTCCAAAGAGTATCCAGGTGCGGCGAACGTCTATGTCTGTCGTCGCGGCCTTTGCCTGGCGAGTGGCATCGCCGAGCGCTATTGGAGCGCCGCTGTACAGCAGTTGAAATAGTTTTTGGCCCATCTCGTGTTGGCCCGTAGGTATGGTCAAGCCTGACGACGAAAAGCTGGCGACCGCGCCGCCATTCGGAGCTTTCATCAGCGATTCACTGATGGAGTCAATCGCCGGCGCGACAAAATAGCCGTTGAGGCAATCCATCACAATCACCAGGGGCAGCTTATTGCCGTTGGTCAATCCCATCGCATCACTGCCCGAAAAGATCGGCGCTCCCGTCCAGACATCGACATTGCCATGACCTGAATAGTTAACCATCGCCGTGCCGGAATTGATCGCGCTGATTATTTTCGAGCGCGCAGTTGCGTCCGATGGTTGCTGGGCCCGATAGACTTTCTGGACGTTGCTCTGCATGTTCGCAGGAAGCAGCGGAATGAGAGCGTCACTAGCCTGCTCGAAGTTATAGAAGTAACTGCCTTGCGCGTCGGCCACCATGAGCGCCGTTTGCGGAACGCTGGCCGGAGAGAAATTAACGATCTTCGAGATCTCACGATCTGCCTCGGCAGCCGTCCGCACCGGTAGTCGCCCAATCGGAATCTCCGGGATTCCGTCGTTATTGAAATCTGAGAGCGAGTCGTCTGAGCCGGTTTCCATGAAAACGGTATCAACCAATTTGGTGGGCACGAAATCAAAACTTCCCAGATGGAAATAGTCGCGCGGATCGTAGCTGCCATCGCCAACCAGCAAAACATACCGTGGCGGTTTCGACCATTGAGCTGAGGCGCGGGTCAGAAAATCTTTGATCGCTTGTGGCGAGTGCAGGCCGTAACTGAATTCGTCATAGACATCTTCCACGTTCACGACCATGACAGCGAACCCCTGAGCCTGTCGCTGGGCGACCAGCGTGGGAAGGCTGGGAATAAAGTCCTGATGGGAAATAATCACAAGGTCAGCCGCGTTGCTGGACTGATTGAGCGCCGACGGTTGGTTTGGGGTGATCGAGGCCGGATGCCGGAATGATGCCGCCGGCAGCGCTAATAGTGTCCGCGCCTTTTTCGACTTTAGGCCACTGGACGGAACGGTCACTGTAAAGCCGCTGGCGCCTGGCTGGATAATCGCGCGCACCTCTTGAACCGACAATGGCTCAGAAATGTCGAGCACGCGCACATCAGGCGTCGTGAAGCCGTCGATCGTCGGGCTCTGGTTTGACCTGCTGGTAAAGGAAAGCGAATTAGCTTCGGCGTGAAAGACATGTGGATAAGTGACCCTGACGTAATCAACCAAAGACACATCGTTTATATTACCCTGCACGAACTTGATCGTGTTTGCGCCTTCACGTAACTGCGAAGGGTTCAGCAGAAAAGTCTGCCGCCGGTAATCCTGGAATGAGAAACTGATCGTGCCAATCATTACGTCGTTCAAGAAAACGCTTACAAGGTGCGACTGATTTGAAGTTCCTTGCAAAGCAGTCTCCAGCAGTGCGCTTCCGGTCGAATCGGTTTGGACATCATTTAGGGTCAGGGTTTCGACGACTGGGCTGGGTGTAATCGCCTGACCAAAGAAATTCTCCGTGTCGCCATTTAGTAAGGCGGTGAAATAGACAGATCGTTCTTTTAGCTGACTCGTGTATAAAAAACTGGCAGCCGGGCCCGAACTAAAGGCCGCATGATTTCGCCTGGTTAGGGTGGTCATGAACGCATGACGACTCTTCCTGCGACGACGCGATCGTTTCCTCTTGTAAGATTGTGTGCGAGCAGCCGCCGCCACGCCGGGAATCGACTGTGGCTCAACGGCGCCCTTGACCGGCAAGACCTCCTGAGTCGGCGCCTTCGCTAAGTTGGAATTTGGAGGAGGACTCTGTGAGGTCAGCGCTGATACTGGATTTCGCATGACCTCTACGAATTGTTGTCTTTCGCCAAGCAGCAGGTCTCTTGCGGCTGTTGGCTGCTTCACCTTTTCATTCTCGACCGCGCCGGATCCAAGATCCCACGGCCACAATGGGTTCCACAGATTCCTTGCTTCTGTATTTGGCAGAGTGCCGGCCGCGGTTACCGGCAACTGAGGGGGCACATCATCGGCGTGAAGCTCGCCAAACGCTGAAAGCCGCAAACCGGTTTGCGCTCCATTGATTAGATAGTAAACGTGAGTATCGGTACTCGGTACATCGACGCCAATGCCGTAAAACTCGATGAAATCATTCGCGCCCAGAGGGCCGCTCCCACGACTGATGTCGATCGGGGTTTCGCGTCCGTCAACAAACAAGCGCAAGTTTCTCGAATCGCCGGTAACACTAAACCCGGCTGCAACCATTTCAGGCTGGGTCACTCGATACCAACCGGCTTGCGTTACCCCAATCTTCAATCCTGACTGAGCGACGATGGTCCATTGATTCTCGATCGCAGCGGGTGTAATCGGCTGCTGACCAAAAGTCTCGGCGGGCCCCCCGGTCTGCACGGACACCGGGTCCTGCGCCTCGACGTCGTTAATTGTCTTTGACTGTTTCGCTTGCGGAGCACTTTCATTCCACACCGGCAACAACGGCCCGTTCATCGTGCGCGTGCCGTTCAGGTCAAGGTCTTCAAGATAATAACGGCAGTCGAGACTACCCGCGCGATCGAGCCACTGGTAGCTGAATCCAGCGGACAGCGGAATTCCCTGCCCCGCGATTAGCGCAGAGCCGGCAATGATGTCTGGATTCACTTGAGTGCGGATGCCGCCCTGCTCGCGATAGATATTGAAGCCGAGGTTGTCCACCGCGAAAGAAATGCGCCATTGAATCATGGCGCCGGCAGGGCCCACTGTGACTTTGGCCTCAGCAACTCGCGTCAGAGTGTTCTTTGCAGGCTGATTATCACGGCCGGATAAAGCCGCGTCGGTCACGGCCGTCAAAGAGCACACCAGGACTGCTGTCAGGCCGGCAACACCAATCGGGCGTCGGAAAAGACCGCGTTTCATCTTTACCTCACGGCGGGCATTATCTGCGAAGCGGGTGACGGAGACAACCGATCTTGAGGAGAGCAAACGCTCTTCTCAAGGGCGGACGGGAACCCGGCGAAGGCAGTCGATCAAATACCTTCCCGCTTGCGCAGAGAAAGCAACAAGCTGGTAAGGCCAACGCGGGAAGTTATTGATCCGGCCTTTCAGGTTGAAGGTCGCCGTGATCGAATCCGGCCAGCGCTCCCAGGTCTCTTTGAAGACTTCGCGCGGGCTCGAACGTACGTCACTCATCAATGGGCGCGGCTGCACCGGCAAATGATCAGCCGGAAAAAGATTGCCCCATTGTTTCAGTACGCCCTCTCGCAACCATGCCGGCACTTCCTTCGCTCGGACTCGCACAGGCACTCTATCAAGATTCGCGCCGAGTAGTTGATTTGCCAGAACGATCACGGCTGATATCCATGAGCCGCGGCGTTTATCCGAGCCCAAACAAATGTTCCAGTCAAAATCGACCGGGAGCGATTCCACGATTGCCGCAATGTCGCAGAGCCACAAGGGACGCCACCCACCGTGCTTCAGCAAGTGAATTGTTAAGAGCGCCAGATGATCCTCGAGAGACAAAACCCGGATCCGCGTCTCACGAAGCTTCACGATCTGAGAACGCGAGAACAATTCATCATGCGAACGATCCTGAAGCTCGGTCAGGCGGTTATGGAGGTCGACCCAGCATCCTCGGGTTTCGGGCTTTTCGAGTACCTCTTGCGCCGCTTTGTAATCCGCCGGCTTCACCAGCAGGTCGATATCGCCGAGCGGCCGCAAAGCGGGTTCCGGATAATAGCCGGCTACGGCCCAACCCTTGACCAGAATTGCATCGACGCCGGCCTCTTTCAGGAATCGATGGATGGCCTCTATCTTCTCACTGCGCATTGCGACCTGGAGCGCCTGGAGACGGTATGCCTGATGCAAGAGTTGCGCTGGCGCGGTGGTGCTCAATTCTGTGTTGCTAACGCACCGCCACGCCAGCGCCTCCGCTCCAGAGCCGAAAAGCAACGGCGTGATTTCATCGAGATCTTCGGGTGAGAGATTTAGCGTTGACGGCGAGGCGCGCCAGGAGCCTGCGAGAATTGAGGCGACAAGTAGGCCTCTGGATTTGACTACGACTTCTCTTTGACACATTAAGTCGAAAACACACCCGCGGTCGCATTAACGCGCACCAGTGGGTCTAGGTGCAGGTGTTATTACTGCATACGGACTGTCCGCAGCAAGGCGTCCCGCCAGTAGTGCAAGCATTTCCGGATGGAATACAGCCCGATGCCGCCCGGGCCGGCGCGGGAGCCACGATCGAGGTAACTAATGGCGCCGCGATCAGCGCGGAGAGGCCGAGAGCGCGCACGACGGCGCGCCGATTCATCGTCATCTGCGCGGGCGGCGGGGCGAGTTGTTGTTCAAGCAAGTGACTTCGTCCTAACTGATCCAGGGCCAGCCAGATGATTTTCTCATCAACCCTACAGTCGAATTGTTGGCCGAGCGTTCGTGCGATTTGCGCGGTCGTGTTTCTGCCGTTACAACGCCGCCAGACGAACGCGGCAGTTTGGTTGAGGCAATGCGCGCGATCGCGATCGAGATCATAAACCAGTACCTCGTCAGGCAATTCCTGAATCACCAGGCCTTTTCTCCTGGCGATCGGTTTTGCGTTTTGTGCCATTTCGTTCACGCCTGCCTCCTAAGGTGGTTCCCGTCGCGCGCACCATGATTTCGAACCGCTCTACGCTCCAAATCAGCCGTCATGCATTGCGGTCGACGACAAACAACTCTCTAACGGGCCAGGGAAATTCGGAAAGTATCATGCTGAAGTTAACCCGTCAATACTTGCATTTGATGGCCACCACGAGTGCGGGGTCCAGTACTTAACGATCTCATGCAGTCAGTATTGGGAGCGTAGCGACCGGGTCTCCGCCACGACATCGAGCTTTGAGTTGGGACGCGGTCGCTGCGCTCACGATACTGAGCTCATTTCGTGGCCTCAATTGAAAATGAATCCAGCCAGATCGCCCCAAACGCCGGACATGGATTATTCGCGCACGCCTGCCGCGCCAGAGTGATCAGGATCGCTTGAGTCTCAGCGCGGGTCGTGAAGTCGATCGCGAATTCGCGCCAGACGTTCGGGTCTGAGCGGAGCGGCGGTGACTGCGCCAGCACCACATTCTTTGGATCAGCGGCGTCGGCCAGACTAATCACCGGATCCCCGGCGGACACAAATTCTTTCGAAAGCGCGAATAGGCGAAGGTGGTAACGGGTTTGCGGCTTAACCAAAATGATTTGCGTGACCAAAGCCAATGCCGGATCCGAGTTGCCCCGAAAGTCTATGCGTAAACTTCTAGCCCCGCTCTGATACGTGCCCTCGTCGATCGACATGGTCACGTTCACGACATCCCGCATGAATTGCCAACCGAACTTACCGCCTGTAAGGACGCCTTCGAAACTACCGTCACGGATCCCTGTATGGTCGAACGGGAGAAGCGTGACTGCCGCCGGAACGACGCTCCTGTTGGCCCACACCTCATAAGCATCACTGAATAACCTTGCTTTGAACAGTTCCTCGACCAGCTTCTCGGTCGCCTTATCCGACCTGAGTCCTGTCGCCCGAAATTGATCGATCCCCGCCGCACCCTGATTGTGATGAGCGAAGAGCAAAGCCAGAGCCATGTGCGAGCTGTCCGTCTCAGGCCGAATCATTTCCGTCACCTTTCTCGCATCGGGCCCGTATATGCCCCACGCGAGATCGTCAACGTTCGGCCACAGAGAGGGATTGCTCAGCGCTGCTTGGCGTAGCTCGACGAATGCTTGATCCAACTGACCCATTCTCAGTAAGACATTCCCGAGCTGCCAGCGTGGGCGCGCGTATGAAGGCGCGAGGGCCACGGCCTGGCGCAGCGCGCGCAGAGCGCCTTCCTGATCCCCGCTCTGATCGCTCGTGACACCGAGTAACATCCACAGATAATAATCCCGCGGGCGAAGCTGAGCTGCGCGTTGAAATTCGTCGCGGGCCTGCGCGTACTCATCAAGCTGCTGGAGCACTTCAGCGCGCGCGGCCTGAGTCTCGGCGTCCGCTGGCAAGAGGGTGACCGCCCGGTCAACGGCGCTCTTCGGATCGCTTACACCGGCCAGCGCCAGCACGGCATCGGTTGGGATGTCGCGAGGCTGTTTGATTGCGTAATCATCCAGCGTACGCGCGAAACCAATCTTCGCTGCCTGCCAGGTTCCCCAGCAACAGAAGGCGGACGCCAGCACAGTACTGATGATGCGCTTCATCGAAGGACTTTCAGAAAATCAAAACAACTGATGCTGAGCCAGGACAGAAGACATCGGGGCTTTGTAGTTCTTATCTGAGCTTGTCTGAAGTTGATTCGCGTAATTGAATCGGCAGAATAAAAAACCAGCCCTCCAAAAGAGGGCTGGCTCAATCACAAACGGAATCACAGACGGAAATCCTTCCCGGCTTTAGTTCGCGGGGCTTGGGTTTCCTCCGCGGCTCACCAGAATACCAGTGCCGATCAAACCTCCGCCAACGCCGGCGACAATCCCTCCTACTGCGGCGCCGCTGAGTCCGGCACTGAAACTCGAGAGGCCGCCATCAGGCAGAATGCAAAAGCCCATGTGGCGGCGTTTCTTGTCGGTCTTCTCGGAAGCCTTATCGGTGTATATCTCCATCTCGCCGGGAAGCACGTTGGTCTTTTTCCTGGTGACTGCACATCCGCGAATCACTTTGACTCTCACATTACCGTTCGCGTCGAAGTCCAATTGAATTTTTGAATTCGGTTGCAGCTCAATTACACCTGCATCTCCGAGATCGATCGAGGCCCCGACTTGATCGGGCGTCTCGATGGTGGCGCCGGTGAGAATTGTAGCGCCCGTGCCCGTGGTGTTTCCGTTCACCGTGATGGGTGCATTGTTTTTAGTAATCAGCCGCCCGCTGATGGCGCGTTGCGGCGCGCTCGGTACGGCAGGCGGATCCGGGAGCCCGGCCTGCACATAGACTTGTGCAAACGAAAATGCGAGTAACACTGCGAGAGTTTTCAGCGCGTTTCTTTTTCGCATGTCCATCGTGGTCAATTCCCTAAAGTGCTTACCGAAACCGTTCAGGCTGAGTTAGCGCGTGAAGTTTACTTCCCTTGCCCGCCGCAGGTCAACGGTTTTTCAGTAGTGGGTCGTGATCAGAAAGAATTTACTTCTTCACTGCGTTGTAAAGCAGATCAGCGAGTTTCGGATCAATTCTCTTGAGAATCGCAAATTCGCGCGTGACCCCATCCTTATCGTTAAGGCTGGCGTAGGTCAAACCTAAACTGTAATGCGCCTGGGCGTACATCGGTTTCAACTTGATCGCTTCTTTCAGTGCCGCCGCGGCCTCCTGATACTTCGCGGCTTTGTAATTTGAATTGCCCAGCCCATAAAAAGCTTCAACGCTGGTTGGATTCAGCGCCGCCGCTCGCTTGAACGCTGCAGCCGCGTCGTTGAACTGGCCGGCGCGGAAGGCTGCGGTCCCTAAACCGAGGTAAGCCTGTTCGTAGTCCTGCTTGAGCTGAGTAACACGCCGGTATGATTCAACTGCTTCGGCAAAGCGGCCCGCATCAAAATACGCTTTGCCCAGATTGTAGTGCGCCGCGACATAGTCGGGTTTAGCTTCTATTGCCCGCTTCAGCGGCTCGATCGCTTCGGCCGCCTTCCCGGTCTTGTCATAGACATAGCCCAGCCCGTTGAGCGCTTTCGCATATTTCGGATTCAGCTTAATCGCCTGGTTGTAGGCCGCGACGGCTTCGGGCTCGTGACCGAGTTTGTCTTCCGCAAAGGCGAGATTATTGAAGACGGTCGCGAGCTCCGGTTTCAAGCGCGCCGCTTCTCTGAAAGCTTTCACGGCCTCGTCAAACCGATTGAGGTTCGTCAGCGCAATGCCCAGATTGTTTTGCGCTTCGCCATAGTCGGGTCTGCTCTCGAGCGCCTGCTGAAAAGCGTCCGCGGATTCGTTGAACTTTGCCGACATCAGCAGAGCATTGCCCAGGTTATATTGCGCATCGGCAAAGCCAGGCCTCAACTTGATAGCCTGCTGGAATGACGCCGTGGCATCGCCATATTTTTCCAGCGCATACTGCGCGGCGCCCAGGTTGTTTTGAGTCTCGGCATCGTTAGGCTTAAGCCGCAGCGCTTGTGTGAATGCCTCGACCGCGTCTTTGAACTTGCCAGCCTTGTAAGCAGCCGCGCCGAGATTGTTATAGGTGAAAGCGTCGGCTGGATTCAGTCGCACGGCTTTCTTCAAAGTTGCAATAGAGTCTTCGTAGCGCGACAAGCGATCGTAGGCAAAGGCCAGGTTGCTAAGCGCATTCACGTTATCAGGCTGAAGTTTCACCACGGCTTCGTAGGCTTTGGCTGCATCCTCGAATCGATTCAAACTCAGATAGGTATCGCCGAGCGCGTTGAACGCCTCGGGCCAATCGGGCTTTAGCTTAATCGCCTGGTTCAAAGCGCTGGCGGCTTCTTCATATTTTTCGGTGGTGTTGTAGGCGATCCCAAGGTTCAAATAACTTTCGGCATCGTCAGCTTTCGCCTTCACTGCGCTTTGGAAAGAATCGATGGCTTCCTTGTTCTTGCCCAGCGCGAAATACGCGGCGCCCAGGTTGTTGAGAGTGAGCGAATCAGTCGGCTTAACCTCCAGCGCTTGCTTGTAAGCTTCGATCGCTTTCGCGTACTGGCCCACGTCGTAGAGAGTATTGCCCTGATTGTTGTAGGTGTCGGCTTTCTCTTCAGCAGAAATCTGCGGGGTCTTTATTTCGGATTCAGGTTGGCCGGGCAGCGGTGGCTTCGGCGGCCGGTTGCGCGCGATTTCCGTGGGTTCGGGTCTGCGGGCGGGGCGGTGCCGTACAACTAACTCGCTGGCGCCGCCGGAGAGATCGCGGACGCGGGGTGGCCGCTTGAAAGTGACTGAAGCCCCGCCGATGATGTCCTGGCCAACCAAAGAGCTGGCGCCGCCGGCAATGTCCTGGGGCCAGCCGAATAGGCTCTGACTCAACAGTGCCAGAATCAGGAACAGCCCCGACTTGCTTGAATTAGTCACGCGTTTTTGCAAACAAAAGAGCCTTCGCACAGAAGTTAGA
>Ga0137403_10000621_pt1 | contig 45942 bp, 49 predicted proteins | sample CZOMad2_1_16fung_FD_122057 | JGI IMG/M metagenome (GOLD analysis project Ga0137403, IMG submission 122057) | Vadose zone soil fungal communities from Angelo Coast Range Reserve, California, USA - CZOMad2_1_16fungal (Hybrid Assembly) | ecosystem: Environmental > Terrestrial > Soil > Vadose zone... | reverse complement strand
GGTCTCCATGCTTCCTCCTCACGGAGGGGGGGATTTTTAGCCGCGAGGATGGGGGGAATTTAGGCGTATCGGTGACATGGTGCTCACCTTGGTGCTCGAGATCGGCTTGGGTCGCTTGGTGTTCGGCTTCCCTTGGGAGCGGATCCTCTCCGACTATGACCTGCCTCGGGGCGGCTTGATGCCGCTCGGGCTGCTGGTGATGGCTCTTGCGCCGCTGCTCGTGGCGCGCCGAAGGTGAGACGGGATAAACTTGTGACCTGATGAGGGCTCATGGAAGCGAAATAGTTTTGGAGGTTCTGGGTGAGGCGAGATGACATCCTGGCGATTCTGAGAGCGCACCGAGGAGATCTCGACCGCTTCGGCGTCAAGTCCCTGCGCCTGTTCGGCTCCGCAGCTCGCGACGAGGCTCTCCCGGAGAGCGACGTGGACCTCTTGGTAGCCTTCGAGGCCACGCCGACGTTCTCGGGCTTCATGAAGCTACGGATCTTCTTGGAGGATCTGCTTGGTGTAAAGGTCGACCTCGTGACCGAAACCGGCCTCCGGGATCGAGTTCGGCCCTACGTCGAGAAAGATGCCATCCGTGTCGCGTGACGCGCGGCTTTTTCTCGAAGACATCGAAGCGAGTTGCGCGAAAATCATCCGCTTCACCTCAGGCCGGACACGCGACGAGGTATTTGTCGACGAAATATTGTTCGATGCGGTCGTTCGGAATCTTCACATCATTGGTGAAGCGGTCAAAAACATCCCATCTGAATGGCGCGAGAGGTATTGCGATGTCCCGTGGCGTGAGATCGCCGGGTTGCGTGACGTCGTCGCGCACGCTTACTTCGCCCTCGAGCTCGATATTCTCTGGAATGCCATCAAGGAAGAGGTGCCAGCGCTGCTCCGGAACGTCAGGATCATCCTTGAGGAAACACAGCTGAAATAACGGAGTTGGCGGTAGAGGTTAAGCCGTCGGCTATTCACGTCCCGATCGGATGGCAAGCAGGCGCGTCACCTCGCGGTAGAAACGCTCGAAAGAAGGGGACCTCTGACGGGCGACGGAGAGGTCGAAGGTGGCGGCCAGAGCTGGCTGATCGAGGACGGGAGCGTAGGTGCGACCTTTCTCCATGTGGGCGGAAAGCCATTCCTTGGCGCCGCGGATCGCCTCCGGGTCCGCCGGAGCGGTGAGGTCGGCGGTCAGACCGCGGCAACCCCGGAGAGATTCTGCGGCGGCGAGGAACCAGGCCTCAAACTCCATGTGAGCGAGCGCGACACCGATCGCAAAGTCACTCCTCACTCGAACCGCCCTTGCCAGCACTTCCCGCTCCAGCTCTTCGGGGTCGCTGCCATCGCTGTCGAAGACGATGAGAATGGCGCCACCGGCTCCGGCCCGCCGAGCCGCGAGCTCGACCGCACGCTCCAGCTCAACGGGCTTGTTCAATTTCCCACGCGACAAGCGGATGCGATGCACGATGTGGACGGCGAGGTTCGGGGCGACCTCCTGAGCAATGCGGCGGACGAGGAGGGGCACAGCCTCGATCTCGCCGTCTCCTTCGACGATGCAGGCGAGTTGGACGTGCATTCACTCCGCCATGGGGGCGAAGAGATCGGGCTGCGTGTGAAGCGTCTTGGCCAGGCTTTCCGGATCAGGGAGAAGCTGATGGAGGCGGAGGAGCTCGCCGGGGGTGTAGAGCCGATCCTTGAGAACGGACCTTCCGACCTCGTCGAGAGGAGCAAGCCAGGTAATGCCTTGTTCGATGGCGACGGCGAGGATCGAGCCTGGGGCGACCCTGGCGTCGTCCAGCAGGTCCGGGCTGTGGCTGGTGACGAGGATCTGCGTGGCCCGGCTCGCTTCGAGCACCGCATCGAAAAGCATCCCCACGGCCGCGGGGTGCAGGGCGATCTCGGGTTCTTCGATGCCGACCAGCGGAACCTTCCGGCGCTGGCCGTTGGCCGATTGAAACAGGGCGACGAGCACACCCAGGGCACGCAATGTCCCGTCCGACATGTTGTTGGCAAGGAAGGCCGTGCCTTTTCCCTGGATCTGCTGACGGAATTCCAGCGTCTCCATGGGGCCGATGGTTTTTGCGTCGACGCCTTGTACACCGGGGACGGCCTTGGCGAGATACTCCTCGATCCGCACTTTGATGGAAGGCGCATGGGTGGCGAGATGGGCCAGGACGCTCGCGAGGTTGTTGCCATCCCGAGCGAGCAGCTCGCCCTGGTCCGGCTTCTCCAGATCGCGGATACGGTCGGGATTGAGGTGATAGAACCCCATGCTGGAGAGCGCTTCGTAGATCGGCCGGAACTCGGGAACTCCCGAGGCCCGCACCAGGTAAAGTCGATCGTCCACGCCAACCGGCAGGACCGGCGCACTCTTCGAGACCACCTCGCCACTGCGGACGGAGTAGTGGACAGGGGCAGCCGGTGCCTCCGGCGAGACGAACCAGCAATCCTCCTTCTCGACCTCGTACCCCCCGTCACCCGAGGAGCGGATCTGGAAGGCATAGAAGCCCCGCTCGCGGGAGCGCAGGCGAAATTCGAAGCGGCCGCCGAAGTGGGTTGAGGGGATCGGCGAGCGCCGCAGAACCTCCGGAATCCCGCCACGGTCCCGAATCGCATGATCGAGAGAACTCCGTAAAGCATCCGCCACGAAGCGCAGGGCATCCAGGAAGTTACTTTTTCCCGAGCCGTTGGGACCGACCAGGAAGGTCAGCGGACCGAGCGCAACGTCACAGGAGGCGATGCTCTTGTAGTTCTCCAGGAGAACGCGGGTGAGGAAGGTAGGGTCCGGCATAGGCAGGCCGGACCTATTCTGACATAACCCGGTCGCTTGGGTTTTTACCCGCCTCCCATCAACCCGAACACCTCCTCCACCTGCTGCCACCCCACCCGCATCAGGAACGTATTGTTCCTCCCGTACGACTTGCTTCCCAGAATGAAGAACCCGGGCTCGGGATTCTTCAGGGTCTCGGCGCCGTGGGTGGTCTGGGCGAGGCAGTCTCCGGCGCCGGCTCCCAGGAGGGCGGCGGAGAGGTTGATCGGGCCGCAGGTGGCGTAGCACTCGTGGACCTGGAGCTGGCGGTAGAGGTTGGCGTCGCCCACGTAGCCGGTGAGGGAGAGGACACGGTCGACCGTTACGGTTCGGGGCTCGCCACCGTTCTGGAGCACCACTTCGGCCCCGCCGTTCTTCTTCTGGAGGGCCTCGACGGACACCCCGCGATGAGCTTCGACGGCGGGAGAGGCGCCGGTGGCCAGCTCGACCGCGGTGGTGGTCAGGCGGGCGCGCTCGGGGAGGGGGTCGTTCGGCTGGGCGCCCCAGGTCGGCGCGGGGCTGCGGAGGACCCAGAGCACCCGGGTTCCCGGGGCCTGGCGGGCCAGCTCGGCGAGCTCGCGGGCGGCGGTCTGAGCCGAGTGGCCGGCGCCGGCGAGGAGGATGGTCTTTCCCGCCCAGTCCGCGGCTTCCCGCGCGAAATCGGGGACTTGGCGGCGGATGGCTTCTCCCAGCTCGCGCTCGCCGGGGGCGGGGATGCCGCCGTCCCCCAGGCTGTTGGGGTGGCCGTAGGTGCCGGTGGTGTCGAGCACCAAGTCGGCCCGCTCGGTCCACTCGCGGCCGGAGGCGTCGGAGAGGAGGAGGCGGAAGGGGCGCCGCCCGCGCTCGGGGGTGGCGATCTCCTCGTGTTTCAGGAGTCCCTCCCGACCCACCGCCAACACCCGGGTGCCGAGCTTCAGGTGCGGCGCCACGGTGGGAAGGGCGGCGAGCGGCGCGAAGAGCCGGTCGGCCAGCTCTTGGCCGGTCGTGCAGTCCGGTCCTTCCGGGACCTCAGAACCGGCCGACCTCAGACTCCGCCGCATGCGTGGCGAGACGTTCAGGTCCCAGGGGGTGAACAGGCGCATGTGCCCCCAGGCGCGGACGTGGCCGGCGACCTCGGGGGCGGCCTCGTAGAGGGTGAAGGGGAAACCGGCTTCGGCCGCGGCGAGCGCGGCTTCCAGACCGGTCGGACCGGCGCCGAGGATGGCTAGGTGGGGCTTGGGCTGGGTCATCGTGTGATCCTCAGAAGCGGGAAACGGCCCGTTCCCGGGCCGGCAGGATCTCCAGGCAGGTGGTCCACCACCCGGTGAGGATGGTCTCGACGAACTCCTCGGGCAGGCGCTCGCGGCGCATCTCGGCGGCGAGGCCCTGGTGGTCGTAGGGGAGGGGCAGGAGGTCCACCCCGAAGTCCCCGCCACGCGCCTCGATCAGGGCGTACCAGACATGAGGGTTGCCGTCGTTGGCCGGGCGGCCGATCACCCCGACGTTCACCACGTCGCGGCCGGAGGGGAGCCGGCGGTGCCAGTGGAGGCCGGTGTGGGTGCAGAGCAGGCCGTCGCAGCGGTTCTGGTCGAGGAGCAGCTCCAGGAAGGGGACCGGCGAGGTGCTGGCGAAGAGGAATTCGTTGATCCGCCGCGGCGAGCCGTGGACGAGGAGCAGCTCGCGCTCGCCCACTCGCACCCGCCGCCGTTTCGGCAGGCCGCCCATCCAGGCTTTCATTTCCGGCGAGCAGTTCTCCGCCGTGTAGCGGTAGGAGAGGGCGGCGAAGTGGTTGTCGCGCGGGTCGGTGTAGCCGCAGTTGCAGTCCTCCCGGCCGGCGGCGAGCGACTCCTCGTAGTTGCCCTGGAGGACGCGCACGCCGCCCTGCACGAGGAGCGGCCAGACCTTCTCCGGATGAGGGCCGAACGCGCCGAGGTCGCCCAGGCAGTAGGCCGCCTCTGCCCCCCGCCTTGCGGCGTCCGCCAGGAGGGCGGAAAGCGCCAGGTGATTGCTGTAGACCCCGCCGAAGACCGCGATCCGAGCGTAGGGCCCCTCGACCGGAGTGGAGTCGGGAACGCCGGCCCGGTAGGCGGCGGTCGCCGCCGCCCGCTCCGCCGGCGAGAGGGCCACGCCCTCCACCTGGGCCGCGGCGCGAAAATCGCCCAGCGGCACCAGCCGCTCACCCCAGGTGGCGAGGCCCCGATGGGCGGTCAACCGTTCCCGCAGCTGCTCGGGTATCCGGTTCGCCATAGTCACTCAGGCATGGCTCAGGTCCTGCAGCTCACGCCGTAGACGTGGCAGGTCCAGCAAGCCGGGTGGGAGAGGGCGAAACCGCCCAGGGAGTCGGCGAGGGTCTCCCCCATCCGGCCGGAGGGCTCGTTGACCAGGATCGGGCAGACCCACACCCCCTGGTCGGTCACCATCCGGCAGGCGCTGCACTGCAGGTGATCCCAGCTCCCCTCCGGAACTTCGCCCTCGTGCAGCCGCTGCCAGCTGGCATAGGCCCCACCGCGCTCGGCCTCGGCGCCGATCTGGAAGACCGGGAGGATCTTGAGCCGCGGCCGCTCGACTCCGAGCGAGCGGAGAAGGGCGAAGAAGCGGGCCTTCCCCTCGTCCGCGCTGGCCTCGGCGCAGACCTCGGTCACCGTGATCACCGGGTTCAGGCCGGCCGCCACCAGGTTGCGGATGCCGTCGAGGATGCGCTCGAAGGTCCCCTCGCCGCGGATCGGGTCGTTGGTCGCCGCGTCGTAGCCGTCGAGCGAGACCCGGAGGTCGAGCGAGGAGTCGGAAGTCTCCTCCAGAGCCTTCAGGCGCCGGCAGCGGGCAGGGTCCAGGAGCAGGCCGTTGGTGAGGACGGTCGCCGGCCCCACCTGGAGGGTGGCGGCCAGGATCGCCTCCATCTCCGGGTTCAGGAAGGGCTCGCCGCCGGTGAAGTAGTACTCGCGGACCCCGAGGGTCGCCGCTTCCGCCAGATAGCGCTCGACCTCGGCCAGGGGCATCATCTCGTGCGTGTGGTTGGTCGGCGAGCAGGAGATGAAGCAGTGGGTGCAGGCCAGGTTGCAGACCGTCCCCCCCACCTGGAACCAGAGGGTGTCGAGCGAGCGCAGCTCGACCTGGGGGGCGTCGTCGAGGGTCGGGTCGGTGGCGATCATCTAGAAAAGCGTAACAGCGTCACGGCGAGGGCTGTTCCGCCCTCCCACCCTGGCATCAGATTGGCAGAGCGCCCTTGGCGTGGCACAGATCTTACCTCGTCATGGCACCGGTGGGACTTCGGGCCTTGCGCTATCATGCCTTCGCTTTGAGACGATTCCTGCTCTTCGCGCTGCCCCTCCTGGTCCTCGCCATGGCGCTGTTCAACTTCGCCCTGGAGGCCTTCGGCCTGGCCCCCGACCCGGCGCTCCTCGCCCGCCTGGGCGGCGCCGGCTCGCACGACCTCCCCGGCTGGGTGGTGCTCGGCACCTGGTGCCTGGAGGCGCTGGGTCTCTCCGCCCTCTTCCTTATGATTCACGGACGGCAGGGGCAGGAGATCCTCTACGGCCTCCTCACCGGCTGGATCGCCTGGGTCTTCCGCGGCCCGCTCCTGGTCGTGGCGGTGGTCGGCCTGGGCGGAGTCAAACCGGGTCCCTGGTGGTCGATGACCTTCTCCTGGTTCGTCCTCTATTCGCTCTGTGGCCTGCTGCTGGGTTCCCTGGCGCAGATCGCGGGGCTCTGGCCGTGAGGGTCAACCTCCCGGCCGTCGAGAGCTCCCGCGCTTGAAGATCGCCGCCGTCGGCAAGGCCCTGCCGCCTCATTTCTACGACCAGGAGACCCTCCTCCTAGCCCTGAAGCGCCGCTGGTCGCTGCGCCACTTCAACCCCGAGCGCCTGGAGCGGCTGCACAAGAACGTCCTGGTGGGCGGCCGGCACCTCGCTCTGCCCATCGAGGAGTACGACACCCTGACCACCTGGGGCAAGGCCAACGACGCCTGGATCCGGGTGGCCCAGGAGGTCGGGGCGGCGGCGGTCTCGGACGCCCTGGGGCGCGCCGGCCTGACCGTCGACGACATTGGCGCCCTGATCTTCGTCACCGTGACCGGGGTCGCCACCCCTTCGATCGACGCCCGCCTGATGAACCGGCTGTGCCTCCCCTCCGGGGTCAAGCGCATGCCCATCTTCGGCCTCGGCTGCGTCGCCGGGGCGGCCGGCATCGCCCGCGCCGCCGACTACGTCCGCGCCTACCCGGACCAGGTGGCGGTCCTCCTCTCGGTCGAGCTCTGCTCGCTCACCCTTCAATCGGAGGACCTGTCGATCCCCAACCTCATCGCCTCCGGCCTGTTCGGCGACGGCGCCGCGGCGGTCCTCGTCGTCGGCGACGAGCGCCCGGCGACAGGGGCCAGGGGGGCCATGGGTCCCACGATCGTCGCCAGCCGCTCGATTTTCTACCGCGATTCCGAGCGGGTGATGGGCTGGGACATCTCGGAGGAGGGATTTCGCATCGTCCTCTCGGCCGACGTGCCGCAGGTGGTGCGCGACCACCTGCGGGAGGACGTCGACGCCTTCCTCGCCGACCAGGGTCTCACCCGGAAGGACGTCGTCTCCTGGGTCTGCCATCCCGGGGGGCCGAAGGTGCTGGAGGCCATGGCGGAGACCCTGGAGCTGCCGGCAGGCGCCTTGGACGTCACCTGGAAGAGCCTGCGCGAGGTGGGGAACCTCTCCTCGACCTCGGTGCTCCTGGTCCTCGAAGAGACCCTCGCCTCCCACCGGCCGCCGCCGGGCAGCTTCGGCATGCTCCTCGCCATGGGTCCCGGCTTCTGCTCGGAGCTGGTGCTGCTCCGCTGGTAGATCGGCATGACCTCGGGGCTCGACAGCCGCGTCTTCTATACCTTCCTGGTCGCCCTCGCCGCGGTCGCCCGGCTGGTCGAGATCCGGATCGCCGACCGGCACCGCAAGAGCCTCCTCGCCCGCGGCGCCGTCGAGGTCGGGGCCGGGCACTATCCCTGGATGGTCCTCCTCCATACCGCCTGGCTCGTCGCCTGCCCGCTCGAGGTCTGGCTTCTCGGCCGGCCGTTCTTGCCGCTCCTGGGGGCGGTGTCGCTCCTCGCCTTCCTGGGGGCCATGGCGCTGCGCTACTGGGTGATCGCCACCCTGGGGGAGCGCTGGACCACCCGCGTCCTCGTCCTTCCCGGGGCGGCGCCGATCACGGGCGGCCCCTACCGTTTCACCCGCCATCCCAACTACCTGGCGGTGATCGTCGAGATCCTGAGCCTCCCCCTGGTCCACACCGCCTGGGGGACGGCCGTCGTCTTCAGCCTGGCCAACGCCCTCCTGCTCCGGGTGCGGATCGCCGCCGAGGAGAAGGCCCTCTCGGAGGTGTCGAGCTACGGCGCCGTCTTCGCCGGCCGGCCGCGCCTCCTGCCCCGCCGGAACGTTGGCAGCAGAATTGAATGAACCCCGGCAGTCGTTTTGGGACTAAGAGAAGTGGGAGGGGCATGAGCCTGACGCACCAGGAGACCACAATCCTCGAAGGCATTGCCACCGTCGCCCGCGACCATCTGGGCTGGGAGGGACCGGTGACCCCCGGGATGCGCCTGGTCGAGGACCTGCGCCTCGACTCGATCCGCCTGCTCACCCTGGCCGCCGAGGTCGAGAACCACTTCCAGGTCCGGCTCGACGAGGAGGACGAGGCGGGGATCGAGACCGTCTCCGACCTGGTCCGGGTGGTGGGGAGGAAGCTTGCCGGCTGAGACTCTGAACGACCTCCTGGCCGCCGCCGGCCGGGCGCCGGAGGGCGGCCTGCGCTTCGTCGGCCGCGACGAGCAGGCCACTTTCCTCGGCTGGGCCGAGGTGCGGGAGCGCGCGCTCGCCGCCTGCGGCGGGCTCCAGGAGCTGGGGATCCAGCCGGGCGACCGGGTGGCCCTGGTCTTCCCCACCGGCCCCGACTTCTTCGCCGGCTTCTTCGGCGCCCTCCTGGCCGGTGCCGTGCCGGTCCCCCTCTACCCGCCGGTCCGGCTCGGCCGGCTCGCCGAGTACTTCGACCGCACCGCCCGCATGCTGACCCGGGCGGGAGCGCGGTTGGTCCTCGCCGACCGCCGGGTCGAGCGCATCCTGGGCGAGACCGTGGCCGCGGCCCGGCCCGCCCTGGGCTGCCGAACGATCGGAGAGCTGCCGGCCGCCGCCCCGCGGCCCGTGCCGGTCGCCGCCGCCGACCTTGCCCTCGTCCAGTTCTCCTCCGGCACCACGGTCGATCCCAAGCCCGTCGCCCTCTCCCACCGCGCCATCCTCGCCCAGGTGGAGGTGCTGAACGGCTTCTGGCCGGATACAAAGGAGGTCCGGCACAGCGGGGTCTCCTGGCTGCCGCTCTACCACGACATGGGGCTCATCGGCTGCGTCTTCCCGGCCCTGGAGCGCGACGCCACGCTCACCCTCCTGGGGCCGGAGCACTTCGTGGCCCGGCCGGCCCTCTGGCTGCGCGCCCTCTCGCGCTACCGGGCGACCATCTCGCCGGCCCCCAATTTCGCCTATGCCCTCTGCGCCAGCCGCATCGCCGACAGCGAGCTCCTGGGCGTCGACCTCTCCTCCTGGGTGGTGGCGCTCGACGGCGCCGAGGCGGTCGTCCCCTCGGTGCTCCACGCCTTCGAGGCGCGCTTCTCGCGCTACGGCCTGAAGCCCGGGGTGCTCACCCCGGTCTACGGGCTCTCCGAGGCGGCCCTGGCGGTCGCCTTCTCCCCGATCGGCCGGCCCTACCGGATCGGCCGCTTCGACCGCGAGGGGCTGGCGCGGGAGGGGGTGGCGCGGCCGGTCCCCCCGGCGCAATCCGGCCGGGAGATCGTCTCGGTGGGGAGACCGATCCCCGGCTTCCAGCTCCGCATCGTGGGGGTCGACGGCAAGAATCTCGCCGAGGGTGGGGTGGGGCGGGTCTGGACCACCGGGCCGTCGCTCATGGAAGGCTATCTGGATGACCCCGAGGCGACCGCCAAGGCGCTCCGCGACGGCTGGCTCGACACCGGCGACCTGGGTTTCCTCCTGGACGGCGAGCTTTATCTCACCGGCCGGGCCAAGGACGTCATCCTCCTCCACGGCCGCAACCATTCGCCGGAGGAGGTCGAGCGCGCGGTCGAGGGGGTGGCGGGAGTACGCGCCGGCTGTGTCGTGGCGGCGAGCTGGCTGCCCGAGGAGGCGCCGGGCGAGGAGCTGGCCCTCTTCGTCGAGCGGCGGCGGGGCGCGCCGGAGGAGGAGATCGCGGCTCTCCCCGAGGCCTGCCGCACCGCCGTCCTCGGCGCCACCGGCCTCGCGGTCGATCACGTGGTGGTCCTCGCGCCGGGGACCCTCCCCCGCACCTCGTCGGGCAAGCTGCGGCGGAGCGAAACCCTGCGCCTCTACCTGGAGGGGGAGCTCAAACCGCCCCAGAAGGTGACCACCCTCCGCCTGGCCGGCGCCGTGGCGCGCTCCCAGCTGGCCTACGCCCGCACCCGACTCCAGCGGCGCGGAGGAGCGGATGGCTGAGAGGATGGATGCCTTCGACGTCGCGATCGTGGGCGGCGGGCCGGCCGGGCTCGCCACCGCGATCGGCGCGCGGCTCGCCGGGCTCTCCGTGGTGGTCCTCGACCGCCGCCAGCCGCCCATCGAGAAGGCCTGCGGCGAGGGGCTGATGCCGGATGCCGCGGCGCGGCTCGCCGAGCTCGGGGTCCAGTTGCCCCCCGGCGCCAGCCACCCGATCCGCGGCATCCGCTACGTCGACGGCCCGGTGGTCGCCGAAGGCATTTTCCCCGGTCGCGGGGGGCTCGGGGTGCGGCGGCTCGCCCTCCACCAGGCCCTCGTCGCCCGCGCCGCCGAGGTGGGGGTCGAGCTGCGCTGGGGCACCCCGGTGCGCGGGCTCTGGTGGGCGGGGGTCGAGACCGACGAGGGGCCGGTCGAAGCCCATTGGGTGGTAGGAGCGGACGGACTCCTTTCCGCTGTGCGGCGCTGGACGAGGCTGGAAGGAGAGCCGGTCCCGCCGGGAAGGCGCCGCTTCGGGGTGCGCCGGCACTACGCCCTGGCCCCCTGGAGCGACCTGGTCGAGGTCCACTGGGGACCGGAGTGCGAGGCCTACGTCACCCCGGTCTCCCCGGAAGAGGTGGGGATCGCCCTCCTGTGGAGTGGTCCGACGCATGGCTTCGACGACCTGCTCGGCCGTTTCCCGGCCCTCGCCGCCCGGGTGGCCGGGGTGCCCGCCACCTCGCGCGACCGCGGGGCCGGACCGCTCGCCCAGCGGGTCCGCGGGGTGGTCCGCGGCCGGGTGGCCCTGGTGGGGGACGCCTCGGGGTATCTCGACGCCATCACCGGCGAGGGGCTCGCCGTGGCGTTCCACCAGGCGTCGGCTCTGGTCGCGGTGATCGCCGGCGGCGCCGCCGGCGACCTCGCCCGCTACGCCGCCGCGCACCGCCGGATCGGCCGCCTGCCCGGTTTCGTCACCGGTCTGGTCCTCGCCTGCGAGCGGCGGCCGGCTCTGCGCCGGCGGGCGGTGGCGGCGCTCGCCGCCGAGCCGGCCCTCTTCTCGCGCCTGCTGGGCATTCACGGCCGCACGCTGCCGCCCCGACGGCTCGGTTTCGACGGCGCCCTCCGCCTCGCCTGGCGGCTGGTCGCCCGCACCGCCTGACGCGGTGGGTCATTCTTTCTACGTTTTGCTTTGGAAGGGAGAACTGCCATGCCTCGGCTTCGGAACACGACTCTTCTCCTGCTCCTGGTGATGGCCGGCCTGTCGCTCGCCGCCCCCGCGGCGGCCCAGACCCTGACCTTCGACCTCGACTCGCAGGCCACCCGGCTCACCTTCGGCTTCGGCGCCACCCTGCACTCGGTCGACGGGACGATCCAGGTGTCGGCGGGGAAGATCCAGCTCGAACTCGCGACCGGCAAGGCGTCGGGGGAGATCGTCATCGACATGACCAGCGCCCAGACCGGCAACGAGCGGCGCGACAAGAAGATGCACGAGAAGATCCTCGAAACCGCCCGCTTCCCCCAGGCCGTCCTCCACGTCGAGCGCGTCGACGGCGAGCTCCACCGGGAGGGGCGGAGCGAGATCCAGCTCCACGGCACCCTGGACTTCCACGGCGCGAGCCACGTGATCGCCCTGCCCGTCGTCGCCATCGCCAAGGACGACCATGTGACCGCCTCCGGGATGCTGACCATCCCCTACGTGGAATGGGGGCTCACCGACCCCAGCGTCTTCCTCCTGCGGGTCGAGAAGGCGGTCAAGGTGGAGGTGCACGCGGTGGGGAAGGTCAGCGGGTAGGGGGGCCTGCGGAATGCCGGCCCCCTCCCGGCCGTTCTGTTGCTTGGCTTTGTATGAAGAAATCCCGCCTCCAGGACTGGTCTCCCTTCCGCGCCGCCGAGCGGCCCGTGACCCGCTTCGCGCGCCACGGACGGCACCGGCTGGCCCTCGCCTATGCCAACTCCTACCACGTCGGCATGTCGAGCCTGGGGTTCCAGCGGGTCCATGAGCTGGTCCACGCCCGGCCGGAGTGGGTGGCCGAGCGCTTCTTCACCGATGGCTCGCACCTATCCGGCATGCCGCTCTCGGTCGAGGCGGACCGGCCGCTGAACGACTTCCGCTGCATCGCCTTCTCGGTCTCCTTCGAGCAGGACTACGTGCATCTCCTCCAGATGCTCGACCGCGCCGGTATCCCGCTGCGCCGCGCCGAGCGCCGGCCGCACGACCCGGTGGTGGTGATGGGCGGCTCCTGCGCCGCCATCAACCCGCTCCCCATGGCCGAATTCGTCGACGCCTTCGCCCTGGGCGCGGCCGAGAACGTCCTTCCGGGATTGCTCGCCGCCCTGGAGGAAGAGGATAGCCGCGAGGCGGTGCTCGAGCGGCTGGCCCACCAGCCGGGGTTCTACGTGCCCAGCTGGCACCACCCCGAAGGGGCGGGCGAGGGCTTCCCGAAGCTCCACAAGCTGGAATTGACCGAGGCGCAGATGCGGGAGCCGGGCTATCTCCCCACCACCTCGATCGTCACCCCGAAAACCGAGTTCGCCGACAAGTTCCTGATCGAGATGTCGCGCGGCTGCCCGGAGAAGTGCCGCTACTGCTGGGCGACCTTCGGCATGGGCCGCTTCCGCTGGCACCCCACGGACGCGATCCTCGCCTCGCTCGACCGCGCCCGCTCGGTGACCGACCAGCTCGGCTTCGTGGCCACGGCGGTGGGCGACCATCCGGACATCGAGCCCATTCTATTGGCAGCGAACGACCTGGGCTTCCGCACCTCGGTCTCCTCGATCCGCATCCCGGCGGTCACCCCCGGGGTGCTCGCCGCCCTCCACGCCTCGGGCGACCGCTCGATCACCCTCGCCCCCGAGACCGGCACCGACGAGCTGCGCATCAAGATGGGGAAGCCGATCTCGAACGACTTCCTCTTGGAGAAGATCCGCCTCATCTTCCGCCACGGCTTCACCCAGTTGAAGCTCTACTTCATCGTCGGCCTGCCGGGCGAGACGATGGCAGACGTCCAGGGCATCTTGGACCTCGCCGCCCGCGCCCGCGCCGCCCTGCTCGAAGAGGCCGCGAAAACCGGGATCATCGGCAACATCCACCTGGGCGCGAGCGTCCTGGTGCCCAAGCCGTACACCCCCTGGCAGCGCGAGGCGATGGACGACGAGCGGAGCCTCAAAGAGAAGATCGCGCTCCTCCAGCGCGGAGTGAAGAAGATGCCCAACGTCTCCCTGGGCTCGGTCTCGATCCGCGAGGCCATCTGGCAGACCTACATCAGCAAAGCCGGTAGCGACGCCGCCGACGCCATTGAAGCCGCCGCCCGCGGCGAGACCCTGAGCGGCGTCCTCCGCCGCTTCGAGGCGAAGATCCGGCCCGAGGTCTTCGTCCCCCAAGGGGAAAATCTCCGCTGGCACTTCCTGCGCACGGCCGACCCCAAGATCTCGCTGGGACCGGTGGCGGTGGGCGCGGTGGCGGAGTTGGCGGCGGCCAGCTGTTTGTAGAGCGGCGTCCCCCCATCCAGCTTCGCGTTTCGGAAACTCCTGTGGCGGAGCGTGAGCTCCAGCGCAAAGCGGGCGCTGGTCCATTCTGAGCCGTATCTGCGGACAATGGCCCGTTGTCTCGGGATCTGGCTGTATCTGGGGACAATGGTCCATTGTCTCGGGATCTGGGCCGTATCTGGGGACAACGGCCCGTTGTCTCGGGATCTGAGCCGTATCTGGGGACAATGGCCCAGTGTCTCGGGATCTGGGCTGTATCTGCGGACGCTGGCCCGTTGTCTCGGGATCTGGGCTGTATCTGCGGGCGCTGGCCCGTTGTCTCGGGATCTGGGCCATATCTGCGGACAATGGCCCGTTGTCTCGGGATCGCGTCTGTATCCGAGTACTACGCCGCACCTTGAGGAGATGCATAGGCTACCGTCGTTCGGTCATGGGCTGACTGTCGTCGGTCATCGGCTACCATCATTCGGTCGTCGGCTGACTGCCTGCGTTGCCTGGCTACCCTGGGGGCCTACGGTCCGGTACGACGAGTAACTCTTGCACGATTCAACAAACGTGCAGCCCCTGTGCCTGGTAAGCGTCTGCGGGCACTCCCACCGACCGCTCCGCTTATACGACCCTCTCTCCAATGTTGACGCTGATCCTGAGGCAGGATAGAGTGTCGGCAAGTCAAACGTGCACAGGAAGATAGCTCATGCAAGCCGCAACGGGCAGACGTTTCCGACCAATAGGTGACACTAAGACCCGCATAGCCGAGCGATGGGCGCTATCGCTCACACATAGGTTAGGCGTCGCCCGGACCGCTCTTGGTTTCGCCCTGTAGACTCTGAGGCGCAGTATGCCGCCGCCGCTCTCCCTCACGCACCGCAAGCGCTTCGCGGAATTCCTCCGCGCCTCGATGGGCAAGGGGTCCCCCGCCGAGATACTCCGTAGACTCTCCGAAACCGCACTGCCAGCGCCCTACAAAGCGCGCCTCAAGGTTGTCTACTCCGACCCAAGCCCACTCACGGCGATCGCGAATCTCGCGGCCGGTAGCTACACAGTGCATCCCTTCGCCCCCGAGGCCACATCCTTCTTCATTCGCCCTCTAGAAGGCCAGCGTGGCACAACCACAGGTGATATTCCCTTCACGGTTGTGCCTTTCGACGGCATAGACAGTAAGGTCCAAGCCGTCCTGACTGTCTCGAACACGCCTCAGTGGACTGCCATCAAACGTGAGCTGCGCTTCGCTTACCCCCGCCTTGTGCCCGTGCTGCTGTCGCAAGCCGAGCTCGTAACGTCTGCCAAGGCCTTGCGTCGCGAGACAGATCACGACGTTCGAGTACGTTCGTTTACCGCCAAAGAGGAAATCGCCACTCCAGAAGGAAAGGCCCGGCGCTCTGTACGAGAGTGGACAGACGAAGAATTGGATGGCGCCTTGCTTCACGTGAGCGACCGCAGACAGCTAATCACATCCATTGATCTAGAGTTCTTTCCTCGCTTTGACAACGTCACGCACGTTGTACCGAAGGCTACATGCAAGATCAGAAAGTACGGGGAGGTCGAAGTAACGGGGAGCCTTTCTCTTGCCTACAACACGGTAGCTCGCGAGGTGGCCCAAGTGGGCTTTTCAAAACTACAGTTCTACTCGGGTCGTGGCCTTCGTGAAGCCCATTACAGACCGCATCCTCTCGCAATTAACTACTCCAAGCCCCTCTTCAACGATGTTGAGATCGTCAGGTCTCTCGTCGCCACGCTTTCCAGGTACCCCAGGTCCATGCATGCGGTGCAGCACGGCAATCCTTATGCCCATCTTCGCGTCACGGATCTCTTCGACTATTCGTCCTTCGATGTTTGGGCTCTGCCACCGGGCCGCCTTGTTCTAGTACCTGGGCTCCGTGCGTCAGAGGCTGCATGCGAGCGCCTTGTGCACTACATATTTGACTACTTCAGAGAAGGTGATATCGCCAACTATGAACGCGGATCAACAACGTCGTAAGTACCTGGACCGCGCTGACAACTATCAGCAGACGGTTTCAGCGCTGATGGCATTCGCTGCCTTCGTCGTGCATGACGGAAGTAGTCAACGCGAGGGCGCGAGTTTCGGCGTGGGGCGCAGGATGCAGACATCAGCTACAAATCGTATTGCGCCAAACACAGAGATTACTCCCGATTTGGTGTCGCAGAAGTCGGCGACGTTTGGGATCGTCGCGGAAGCGAAAAAGTCGCTCCCTAAGAACCAACAAACCTGGGCAAGTTTTCTTGAGCAGCTCAGGAAGTACGACGATTTCCTGACCGGCTGGTGGACGCAGGACCAGCAGATGCCGGAGTACAATGCTCTTCTGTTGCTTCATCACTCGCGGAGTCGCCTGTTTATCCAGTACCTCCAAGAAGCTTTGAGGACCGACCCGGCCGCTGTGGGCCCTCGCAGCGCCGTAGTGGAGTTCTCCACTTCCATGGAAACAGAGTTGTACTACTTTTTCCGCTTGGAGTATGGGGCTCTGCGCGATGCCGAGCTTCATCCAAGGCTAGCATCAGGAGTCCAGATCCCGTTCGAGCGAGTGCTTACGTCGTATCCTAGCCTTCACTACTACGACTCCGAGCCCCCAACAGAGTTACTGCTCACCGAACTTTGGTCCGGTGTCTTTCCGAGCCTCCTCGGTGACCTCAAGATCGACGAGGCCCTCAATGCCTTTCCGCTTCGGGTCTCTGTAGCGGAGCTAACGCTTGAGCTGCAGCGCGCCTTCGGCTCGGCGACGCTGCCAATCGACGTTCGATCAGTTGAGTTCCCCAAGCAGTCGTGGGTGCGCAAGGCCCTCGACAGGCTGGTCGGCTACAAGTATGCCAAGCCTCCCGACCAAGGCGACACCTATACTGTGCTCTACCGCCCCTTCAAGAAGGACGTTATGGAGCGCTTCATAGATCTTGCACTGTCCAAGAGCACTGCGACCGGCAACTCCGACCCCCAGCTGCTGCTGTTTGCGGACGGCGAAGAGAGCGGCGCCTAAGGCTTCGCTTCCACAGGGAACCGCCCGCCGGCTCACACACGACAGAGAGATGCCATGCGCACCAATGTTCAGAAATTCCGCGAGCTGATCCTGTATGTCGCGAGACGGTGTGAGGCAGATCCTAAGTGCAGCGCGACGAAGTTGAGCAAGATTCTCTTCTACTCCGACTTCCGCGCGTATGAAGAGTTGGGAGCCTCGATCTCAGGCGAGGTTTATGAGAGGCTTGAGAACGGCCCCGCGCCCAAGCGATTCGTTCCCGTCCTCCGCGATCTGGAAGAGGAGCGGGCCTGCGTCTGGGCGGACCGCTACTATCATGGTAAGAATCTGAGAAAGCTCATCGCGCTGCGGGAGCCCGACCTTTCCGGCTTCAAGCCCGAGGAGATCGATCTCGTCCGCGACGTCATTATGGATCTCTGGGAGCTCAACGCCACCGAGGTCAGCGTCCTCTCACGCCGTTTCGTGGGCTGGCAGGCGGCGGATCTCAAAGAAGAGATCCCCTATGGCACGGTGTTCGTGGACGACCCTCGCCCTCTCTCCGCCGAGGAGCATGAGTGGGCTCTTCGCGTCAGTGGCGGACACCGTGAGAGAGCGGAAGCGGCGGGTCGTCCCCGAACCGGCATGTAAGAAGTGCTTCAAGAGGATTGCACATTGAGGCGGCCGAGAGGTGGCGGATCTGGCGGCGGCGAGTTGCTCTTGAAGAAGCCCACTTGACGAAAGAGTGTACGCCTGTCTATGATGACGCTCGGGGCTGGGAACTGCGTTAGCGGGTCCTGGCCCTTTAGTTTTTTGGCAGCACGACCAACCCCATCCCGGCGTGTTCTCCTCGCCAGTTGCATCGGAACTTCGACTGGATCACTCCGTAGTCCACAAGACAGGACCCGGGGGACTCCCAGAGTTTGACTACGCCGCAACGCTCCGCAGATCCAAGCCGGGCATCGGGTAGTGACGGGGATTGCAGGTGTACAGGGGGATCTCTCTGCCGAGCGCGGTAGCTCCGATCAGCGCGTCCGGGAGTGAGATGGTGACACCGTTGGCGCGAAAAGAGCGGAGGATCTCGGCGCCCTGCTCCGCGACGGTAGCATCCACCGATAAAGTCTGACAGGCGTTCAGAAAATCGAGAGTCGCCTTGCGCTCTGGCTCGCGCATACCCAGTAGGACCTCCGCGCGGGTGATGGCGGACAGGCCCAGCCGTCCACTCCGAGCCAGGGCGAGCACACGTTCGACGACCGAGCTCCTGCCCCGCAGATGCCAGATCACGACATCGCTGTCCAGGAGAAGGTCAGCCATGGGTGTCTTCGCGAGGGAGGTCCCGAGTCGCCCACTCTTGGCGGATTTCTCGAATCTCCTCGTCCGGATCTCTCCGGCCCTCCTCGCTCCAGGCTCCAGCCGCCGCCTGCGCCGCCCTTTCCTGCTTCAACTGCAGCAGCCGGGCCTGAACCGCCTCGGCGATGAACTGACTGCGCTGGCGCGCCGGGACCAGATGCCGGAAGTCCTCAAGAAGAGAGTCTGCGAAAGCCACATTCATCCGTGCCATTGGGGAGACCTCCTATGCGCATAGTAAGTATACCTGACTGCGCGCATCAGGTCGAAGGGCCTCCTGGCCGCGGAGGAGGCGGTCGCCGTCCTCGCGCTCTACAAGCCGCGGCGTCGACGCCGGAATCCATCGCCGCGGGCGCGCCGCGGGCGGCCGGAACCGGGCGAGATCGAGATAGGATGCCCGGGTTCACGATCCGTCTCTCGTCCCGGAGGATTCCTGATGCGTCGATTCGCTCTTGCCGTTCTGCTTTTCGCGACCGGTCTCGTGGCTCCCTTGGCCGCCCAGACCCGCGTTCCGGCCGTGCTCGCGCCCGGTCGCGAGCTGCCCGTCGATGCCGATGCCACGGCGAAGATCCGCAAATATACGACGGCGCCCGAGTTCAACTCGCCGCTCACCGACTACCTGCCGGCCTCGGCGACCGTGCCGAGCCCGAGCGCGGTCTTGGGCGACGTCGCCGGAGCACCGGGGATTCTGCCCTACACGGCCGAGGTCCATCGCTACTTCCGGATGCTTGCCGCGGCGAGCCCGCGGGTGCGGGTGATCTCGATCGGGACGAGCGAGGAGGGGCGCGAGCGGATCGCGGTGGCGGTCAGCTCGGAGGCGAACCTCGCGCAGCAGAAAGAAAACGACGCGCGGCTGGCGCAGCTGGCCGACCCGCGGGTCTTGAAGCTCGACGACGCGCGCGCCGAGAGCCTGATCACGGCGAGCGTGCCGGTCTATTACATCACGGGCACCATCCATTCTCCCGAGACCGGCGCCCCCACCGCGCTCATGGAGCTCGCCTACCGGCTGGCGGTCGACGAGAGCCCGTACATCCAAGCGATCCGCGAGCACGTAATCACCTTGATCACGCCGGTCGTCGAGGTCGACGGCCGCGACCGCATGGTGGACGTCTACCGCTGGCATCTGGCGCATCCCAAGGCGAACCCGCGCCTGGCGTACTGGGGCCACTACGTCGCGCACGACAACAACCGCGACGCCATGGGGCTCACGTTGTCGCTCTCTCGGCAGGTGCTCGACACCTATCTCGGCTGGCATGCCCAGGTGCTCCACGACCTGCACGAGTCGGTGCCGTTCCTCTACGACAACACGGTGGGCGACGGCCCCTACAACGCCTGGGTCGATCCCATCCTCACCAACGAGTGGCAGCTCTTCGGCTGGACCAACGTGGCGCAGATGGGCAAGTTCGGGATGCCGGGGGTTTTCGCCCACGGCGATTTCGACACCTGGAGCCCGGGCTATCTGATGTTCCTCGCGGCGATGCACAACGGCGTGTCGCGGCTCTACGAGACCTTCGGCAACGGCGGTGCCGACACCGAGACGCGCGAGATCCGGCCCGGCGAAACGTCGCGCACCTGGTATCGCCAGGACCCGCCGTACCGGAAGGTCTCCTGGTCGCAGCGCAACAACAACAATTATGAGGAGACCGGCCTTCTCGTCTCCCTGGCCTTCGTGGCGGAGAACCGTGAGCTCTTGCTGCGGAACTTCTGGGAAAAGAGCAAGCGCTCGATCGCCAAGCCGGAGAAGGAGGGGCCGGCGGCCTACGTCCTGCCCGCCGACGACCGGCGGCCGGGGGCGCAGGCCGAGCTGCTCCGCATCCTGCAGCTACAGCACGTCGAGGTCTCGCGCGCCGACCGGGCGTTCACCGTGACCGTGCCGAGCCCGGCGAGCCCGGACAAGCTGGCTGACAAGAGCGCCGCCAAGGTCACGGAGCCCAAGGAGGCGCCCAAGGACAAGGCGCCCGCCACGCGGACCTTCCCGGCCGGCAGCTATGTCGTGCGCATGGACCAGCCCTACAGCCGCGCCGCCGACGCCCTCCTGGACCGCCAGTACTGGAGCCCGGACGATCCGCAGAAAACCCCCTACGACGACACCGGCTGGTGCTTTGACGCGCTGTTCGACACCGAGGCCGTCCGGGTCACCGACCGCCAGGTGCTGGCGGCGCCGATGCGCCGGGCCGAGGCGCCGGTCCGCCTGCGCGGCGGGGTCACGAACAGCGGTCCCGTCTTCCTCGTCGCCCAGCACGGGGACGATGCCATGTTCACCCTCCGCTACGCGCTGGGAAACGCCACGGTCGAGGCCGCGGCCGCGCCGTTCCAGGCGGGCGGGCACGACTATCCGCGGGGAACCTGGCTGGTGCGGGGGATCGCGAAAGACGATCTCGATCGCGCCGCCGCGGAGGCCGGCGTCGCGGTCGAGGCGGTGGCCGCGGTCCCGACCGGTGTCGCGACGCGGCCGGTCGCCAAGCCGCGCCTGGCTTTGCTGCACAGCTGGCTCAACACCCAGACCGAGGGCTGGTGGCGCCAGCGCCTCGACCTGCTGAAGATCCCCTACCGCTACATGAGCACCCAGGACGTCGCGGCCGACGCCAACCTCGCGGCCCACTACGACGTCATCCTCTTCCCGCCCGTGGGCGGCGGCGATCCGCTGCGCATCGTCAGCGGCCTGCCGATGTGGGGGGAACCGGTGCCCTGGAAGACGACGCCGGAGACGCCGAACCTCGGCAAGATCGACTCGACCGACGACCAGCGCCCCGGCCTGGGATTCGCCGGGCTCGATCACCTGCGCCAGTTCGTCGAGCAGGGCGGCCTGCTGGTCGCCGTCGAGGACACGGCGCAACTGCTGGTCACGACCGGCATGGCGCCCGGCGTGCGCGTCGCGGACACCAAATCCCTCCGGGTGGTCGGCAGCGTGCTCGACGCGCGCTTCCCCGATCCCACCTCGCCGATCGTCGACGGCCTGGGCGATCACCTCTCGGTCTACAGCGCCGAGGGCATGAGCTTCGAGCTCAGCCAGGCGATGGTGGGCGGCGGAGCCGAGGAGGAGCGCGACCGCCCGACCGGTCGCGGCGGCGCCAAGGAGGTCGATACTCCCGAGGGGCGGCCGGCTCCGCCGCCGCCGTCCCCGCCGGCGAAAGTCGAGCGCTGGGAGGCGCGGCCGCTCCGCGGCGAAGAGCTGCGCCACAACCCCTTCGTCATCCCCGAGGCGCTGCGCCCGCGCACCGTGGTGCGTTTCGGCGACGCCGACGACCTCCTGGTGTCCGGCCTGCTCGAACATGGAGGCGAGCTGGCCCGCCGCGCCGCGGTGGTGGACGTGCCGCTCGGCAAGGGCCACCTGCTGCTCTTCGCCATCAACCCGATCTGGCGCGGCTCGACGATCGGCAGCCATCCCCTGGTCTGGAACGCGATCCTGGAGCACCAGGTCCCGGCGCCCTGAAGCGGCCTCCCGGGCGACTTGCGCATTCCATGCCTTGGCAGCATAGAATAGGGTCGTGACCTCACGACCCTATTCGTCCCTGCCCTGAGGAGCTCGCGATGACCCTCGACCGTCTGCCGCGGCCTGCCGCCTTCCGGCTCGTCCTCTTCCTGCTTCTCGTGGCGGCGGGCGCGCCCCCACTCCAGGCCGGCGTCAACTTTTGGACGCCGATCGGCCCGAACGGCGGACCGGTGTATACCCTGGCGATCGATCCGGTGACGCCGACCACCCTCTATGCGGGGACGAACGGCGGCGTCTTCAAGAGCGTCGACGGCGGGGCGAGCTGGACGCTCGCCAGCCGGGGCCTGGGCAATCATCTGGTGGTCGCGCTCACTTTGGACCCCCACCAGCCCACCCATCTCTTCGCTGTCACCGAGCTCGGCCTCGTCTTCAGGAGCACCGACGGGGCGGCGACCTGGCAGACCGCCACCAACGCCCCGACGGGTGGGATCACCAGCCTGGTCATCGATTCCCAGAACCCGGCGACGCTCTATGCCTCCAGCTTCGCCGCCCGGGTCTGGCGGAGCACCGATGGCGGGAAGACCTGGCAGCAGCGGTCCGTAACCTCCATCTTTGGCTTCTCTCTGCTCGCCGATCCGGTGCACTCCGGGACCCTTTACAGCGCCGCCGGCACCGACACGGCCTCCTTCGTGCTCAGCACCGACGGCGGCGTCACCTGGGTCAACCGGGACGCTGGCCTGCCGCGCCGCGTCGACGGCCGGGGCGAGACCCAGATCGCCCTCGATCCCGAGGTGCCCACGACTCTCTACGCGGCGATCCGCACCGACTACGACCAGCCGTCGCACCTTTTCGTGAGCCGCGACGCCGGCCTGCACTGGGAGGCGGACGGCCCGGGCGGACTGCCGCTCGCCACCGGCCCCGGCGGCGCCGTCTACGCGGGCACCGCGCGCAGCCTGGATCACGGGCAGACCTGGACCACCGTGCAGGCTCCTGCCGTGGAGGCGGATGAATTCGACCTGGCGGTCTCTCCCGTCTCGCCGACCCTCGTCTACGCCAACACCGCGAGCGGACTCTTCAGGAGCACCGATGGCGCCTCCTCCTGGCAGCCGCTCGTGAACGGGCTCGCCGCCACGACCATCACCGCCCTCGCGGTCCGTCCGGCGACGCCGATCTTCGTCCTCGCGGGCGTCGACAAGGTCGGCATCCAGCGCGGCCGGCCCGCCGGCGGCGCGACCTGGAAGCCCGTCGCCCCCTCGCCCGGGCCGCAGAAGATCGTCTTCGATCCGGCCAACCCGGCGGTCGTCTACGCGCAGACCTACCAGCAGATTTCGCGGAGCACGGACGGCGGCCTCAGCTGGGAGGATCTCGCGCTCCCCGCCGTCACCGCCAACTGCGCCTCCTCCGCCTTCCTCCGCGCGATCGCGGTGGGGCCGGGAGTGGTGTACGCCGGCATCAACCTCCCGGCGCACTCGACCTGCACGCCGCAGTGCAGTCTCTTCAAGAGTGTGGACCAAGGGGCGAGCTGGACCTGCCTGACGCTCCGCACGCCCGACGTGCGCAGCCTGGCGGTCGCCCCGTCGGCGCCGTCCGTGGTCTACGCCACCGAGAGCACCAACCTCTGGAAGAGCACCAATGGCGGTACGACCTGGACCGCCCTGAATCATGGATGGCAGCGGGTGACGACCGAGCTGGACCTCGTGGTGATCGATCCCACCCGCGCCGACGTCCTCTATCTGAGCTCCGCCAACGGACTGCTCAAGAGCACCAACGGCGGCGTCACCTGGGCGCTCGTCAACCGGGGCCTGCCGGCGAATTCCATTCTCGACGCGGTGGTGATCGATCCCAGCACGCCGACCACCGTCTACGCCGGGTTCCGTTTCAGCGGCGTCTACCGGAGCGTCGACGGCGGCAAACGGTGGTTCCCCCAAGTCGGCGGTCTCAAGGGCTTCTCGGGAGCCCTGGCGATCGATCCCCTCCACTCCGCGACCCTCTACGCCGGCACCCCCGCCAACGGGGTGTACACGCTGACCGAAGTGCCGTAGGAACGGTAGGGCCGGCGCGAGCCGCCGGCCGGCCCTATCTAGGCGGCGGCGACGACGGCCAGCTCGTGCAGGTAGTCGACGAACGAGCGCACCGCGCCGTCCCAGCCGCTCACCTTCGGGTTGGACGACTCGATCACGAAGTACTCGTCGGGAGCGTGGGCGCCGCTGCCGTGGCCCAGGCCGAAGTGGCCGGCGGGCAGCTGGAGCGGCTCGGCGGTGAACACATAGCCAGGGTAGGAGCCCGCGTTGCGCGGCCAGAGGATGGGGTCGAGGTGCGCGTGGCGGTAGACCGCGACCGCGGCGCGGATCACGGCGGCGTTCGCGTCGGTGCTGGTGGGATCGTAGCCGCCGCTCGGGTTGACCTCGACGTCGCCGAAGCCGTGCTTCTGGAGGTGCGCCTTCAAGGCCGCGATGGCGCCCTCGTAGGTCATGTCGGGCACCAGGCGGAGGTCGAGCTTGGCGACGGCCTTGTGGGGGAGCACGGTCTTGCCGCCCGGTCCGGTATACCCGGCCACCAGGCCCTCGATGTTCACGGTGGGGGCGGAGAGGATACGGTAGAGCGAGGCGCGCCAGGCCTCGTCGTGCGCCCAGTGATCTGCCGACAACAGGCGCTTCGCGGTGTCCTCCGAGAGGCGCTGTGCCGCCGCGTCGAGCATCGCGCGCTGGGCGGCCGAAGGGGGGCGAACGGCGGCGGCGAAATTCTCGATCGCCGGATCGCCGTCGGCGGTGACCAGGGTGGCGAGCGCCTGCACGAGGTGGAAGGCCGGGCTGTCGAGACGCGCCCGGTTGCTCGAATGGACGTCCTTCTTGGGACCCCGTCCCCATTTCTCGCCGCTCGACACCAGCTCCAGCTCGACGACTCCCTTGGCGCCCAGCGACACCGTCACCGTGCCGTCGGGGTCCTGCGACGCGGCGGGCATGAAGACCCCGGTGCAGCGCTTGAGGGCGGCGGCGACCTCGGGCCGCCGCACGACCTGCCGGAAGTGCGGCGAGCCGATCTCCTCCTCCCCTTCGGCGACGAGGACGAGGTTGACCGGACACTTCCGGCCGGCGCCGTGGATGGCGTGGAGAGCGGCGAGGAACGCGGCCTCCGGCCCCTTCTGGTTGACCGCGCCGCGGCCGACCAGGACCTTGCCGAAACCCGGCTTGTCGACCAGCTTCGCCTCCCAGGGTGGCGAGGACCACTCGGCCGGATCGACCTGCTTGACGTCGTACATGAAGTAGAGGCCGACGGTCCGCGCCGCCCCCGCGTCCAGCGTCGCGAAGACGCCGGGCTGCCCGTCGGTGGGGACGCGGGTGACCTGCTGGAAGCCGGCTTCCCGGGCGAAGCGCATGAGGAGCTCGCACCCCTCCGCCATCCCTCGGTTCTCGGCGGCGATGGAAGGCTGCCGCACCCATTCCTGGAGGCGGGCGACGCCCTCCGCGTGGCGCTTCACGATCTCGGCCTGGATGGCGTCGCCGCCCTCCTCCGAGCGCAGGACCGAGGGAAAAGCGAGGGCGGCCGCCGAGACGGCCGTGGCACCGAGGAACTCACGACGGGAGAGGGGGTTCATGGCGCGGAGTCTAGCGCAGAGCTCCGCGCCCGGGGAAGCCGCCCTACTCGACCATCTCGATCAGGAAACCGTGGGTCAGGGAGGCGGGGATCAGGAAGCGATCCCGCCCCTTGTCCTTGAAGATCGGGAGCGTCAGGCCGGTATGGCTCTCGACGAGGTGGTGGGCGGTGGCGAGGTTGCCGACCTGCAGGCTCACTCCCAGGATGCCTTCCCCGCGCTCCGCCGCGAAATCCGCGACGATGCCGGGGCCGTCCTGCTGCAACAGGGCCAGAGTGGCGTTGTGGTACCGCACCTCCGCACCGCGACCGCCCAGGTAGTGGATCTTCTTGTTCTTGAAGCGCACCTCGAGCCCCAGGCCCTGGTAGAAATCGATCGCCGCGTCGAGATCCGCCACCACCAGCCAGAGGGTGTCGATCTTCTGCGCCGTGTTGGCGTGCGGCCGGGGCGCCAGGACGGGAAAATCGACGAACATCTGCTGCACCTGGGCCTCGTCGTAGTCGAGGAAGAAATTCGAGTTGTCGGGGGCCACGCGGCTGGTGAGGATGATCGAGCTCCAGAGCGGGATGGCCCCGACGGTCTGGCCGGTCGATTCGAGGGTGAGGGGGCCGGCGGGGATGGGACCGACATTGGGATAGCCGGCGCCGGTGAGGAAGGTGACCGCCTGCGCGCCGTCGACCACTTCGGTGCCATAGAACTTGGCGCCCTCGTGGAGCGCCAGGAAGTCGAGGAACGGCGCGGTGAAGGGGTTGCGTTCGGTGAAAGCATCCACCTCCAGGTAGCTCAAGTCGTCGAACCAGATCAGCCGATTCTTGGCCCCCAGGGGGGACAACAGGGCCGGCGTAACCGAGAACCCGAGCTGCTCAAGAACGCCCGTGGCGGCGTCGAAGTTCTCGAGGCGCACGAGCGAAGCCACGTGATCGACGCCTCGGCCGTCCCCCAGCCCCTGGGCCACGACCGGGCTTCCCAGGGCCAGCCACCCGCACAGTACGATCCATCCCATCCGCTTTGCGTTCATCGCGTCTCCTTCTCTGTTGGAGCGAGATAGTAGAGCCCTGGCCGCCAGGAATCCAGGACCGCCCCGCGGAACGCACAGGCACGATTCGTGCTTCTATCTCTCCTCTCATGAAGACCACGCGCAACTTCCTCCTCGCCCTGCTCCTCCTGGGCGCTGTCCATGGAGTGAGCTCCGCCGCGACCTCGGTGGGTATCCAGGTCAGCTCCTCGGGCCGCGCCACCGTGGACGTCGGCTTTTTCTACGACGACCTGGCCCCCTACGGGAACTGGGTGCAGCGCCCGAGCTACGGCTGGGTGTGGAGGCCGCACGCCGTGGCCTCCTCCTGGCGTCCGTACCAGCGCGGGCACTGGGTGCTGACCGAGGATGGCTGGACCTGGATCTCCGCCGAGCCCTACGGTTGGGCGACCTACCACTATGGACGCTGGTACCTCGATCCCGACTACGGCTGGGAGTGGGTCCCCGGCGACGAGTGGGGTCCGGCCTGGGTCTCCTGGCAGGAGGGCGGCGACTACGTCGGCTGGGCGCCGCTGCCGCCTTCGGTCGAGTTCCGGGGCGGCTTCGGCGGAGTCGACTTCGCCGCCGCCATCTCGCCCGAGATCTATCTCTTCGTGCCGGAGCGCCAGTTCCTGGCGCCGCGACTCGACAGCTACTATGTTCCACGCGCCCGCCAGGTCGACATCTACCGGCGGACCCGGAACATCACCAACTACCAGGTGGTCGACCAGCGGGTCGTCAACCAGGGGCTCCCGGTCGACCGCGTCCAGCGGGTGATCGGCCGTCCGGTGCCGCGCTACCAGATCGCCGACCAGGGGGAGAGCCAGCGGCACCAGGGAGGGCGCATCCAGTCAAACCGGGTCGCCTTCTTCCGACCGCAGGTCCAGAAGACCAACGTCGCGCCGCCCCCCGAACGACCGGCCGCGCGGCGCGCGGTGGTGAATCCCGGCGCCGTGCCGGCAGCTCCCGCTCCGGCCGGCCGCGAGGCCCGGCAGCCCCGGGCGGACCGTCAGCCCAAGGCGCCGGCGCCGCAAGCCAACCGTCCGCAGGACGTCCAGACCGTCCAACGGCAGCATCAGCGCGAAGAGAAGCCGGCGCCGCAAGCCGCTCCGCAAGCGCCCGCGAGACATCAGAAGCAGCCGCCCCGGCAGGACCAGGCGCGCCAGCCCAATCGTCCCCAGGAAGCACGGCCGCCACAGCCGCAGCGCCCGCCGCAGCCCAAGGCGGCGCCGGACAACCGCCCCCAGGGCCAGGGCGGCCAGGGCCAGGGTAGACCGGCGGACCATCCGCATGGCGGCAATCCCAAGGGCGGCAATCCCAAGGGTGGCAATCCCAAGGGTGGCGACCACCCCAAGGACAAACCGCCGCCAGGCGGCCCGGGCCGATAGAGCACCGACCTCCTTTCGCAACCTTTTCGCACCAGGGAGCCCGGCGCCGCGTCGCCGGGCTCTTGCTTTTCTGTAGAACGCTGCTATTCTTCCCCGCCATGGAACGCCAGACCCTGCCGCCGCGAATGTCCATGCCGATGCAGATGCCCGGCCCGGGTGCTGGCGTTCTGGCGATGGGAGGAGTTGTAGCGTAGAGATCGAATCTCTCTTCCTGTTTGCGAACGGCGCCACCGCCCGGGCTAAAGGGCTGGTGGCGTTTTCGTTTTCCGGCTTCTCGAACCTGAACGATTCGCAAACGGGAGAACCTTCCATGGTCTCGTACGCTACGGGTTTCTCGACTCGCGCCATCCACGCCGGCCTCACGGCCGACAAGGCGACCGGCGCCATCCTCACTCCGATCTATCAGTCGACCACCTTCGTGCAGGAGGCGGTCGGCCGTGACAAGGGTTTCACCTACAGCCGCTCGGGCAATCCCACGGTCTCGGCGCTCGAACGCAACCTGGGGGCGCTCGAAGGAACGCGGCCGGCGATCTGTTTCGCCACCGGCATGGCGGCCCTGACCACCCTCTGCCTCGCCCTGCTCAAGGCCGGGGACCGGGTGGTGGTGTCGGACGTCGTCTACGGCGGCACGGTGCGCCTGCTCCGCCAGGTCCTGGCGCCGTTCGGCGTGCGCGCCGATTTCGTCGACACCTCTTCCGAAGAGTGCCTGGCCGCGGCGCTCATCCAGGAGACCCGGCTGGTGGTGATCGAATCGCCGGCCAACCCGACCCTCAAGCTCACCGACGTCGCCCGCGCGGCGGCGCTTGCCCACGCCGCCTCCGCCCTGCTCGCCGTCGACGGCACGCTCCTGACTCCCGCCCTCCAGCAGCCGATCGCCCTGGGCGCCGATCTCGTCGTCCACTCGACCACCAAGTTTCTCGAAGGGCACAACGCCACCGTCGGCGGGGCGATCCTGACGTGCGATCCGGAGATCGAGGAACGCCTGCGGTTCCTGCGCAATGCCACCGGTTGCATCCAGTCGCCGCACGAGGCCTGGCTGACCCTCCGCGGCATCAAGACCCTCGCTCTCCGCATGGAGCGCCACTCGGCGAACGCGCTCGCCGTCGCCCGCTTCCTAGAAAGCCATCCACGGGTGACGCACCTCGCCTATCCCGGGCTCGACTCGTTTCCCCAGGCCGAGTTGGCGCGCCGCCAGCAGCGGGCGGGAGGCGGCTTGATCGCCTTCGAGGTCGCCGGCGGCACCGCGGCCGGCGTGCGGGTGCTGAACCGGGTGCGGCTCTGCGCCCTGGCCGAGAACCTGGGGGCGGTCGAGACTCTGATCACCCATCCGGCGACGATGACCCACGCGTCCATCCCCGAGGCGGAGCGGCGGGCCCTGGGCATCGGCGACGGCTTGATCCGCCTCTCGGTCGGCCTCGAAGACCCCAGCGACGTCATCGCCGACCTGGAGCAGGCGCTCGGCGTGGAAAGGGGGGAGCCATGAGCGAGTCTCCCTTGCGCGTCGCTCTCCTCGGCCACGGTACGGTGGGCGGCGGCGTCCACGCCCGCCTCGCCTTCGGGGTCGAGCTGCGCGAGGGGGAGATCGACCGTCGGGGCACCGCCACGGTCGACGGCGCGGCGCTCGCCGCCGCGGCCGCGGAGGGCCGGGTGATCCGGCTGGTCGCCGAGTGCCGCCGCGAGGGGCGAGGGATTCGCGCCGCGGTCCGGCCGTGCGCCCTTCCGCCGGACGATTTTCTCGCCGGTGCGCGCAACGAGGAGAACCGGCTGGTCCTCCTGCGGTCCGGCGCTCCGCCCCTCCATCTTGCCGGGCCGGGGGCCGGCCGGGAGCCGACCAGCGGAGCGGTCCTTGCCGACCTCCTGGAGATCGCGCGGCACCGCGTGGGGCAGGAGGTGGCGCGATGAGGATCGCGACGCGCCTCGCCCGTTTCCAGGCGGCGCCCGGGGATGCCTACGGCGCCACCTCGGTGCCGCTCTACCAGACCGCGACCTTCGCCCAGGGCTCGGCGGTCGAGAGCGGCCCCTACGACTACTCGCGCAGCGGCAACCCCACCCGCGCTGCCCTCGAGGAACGGGTCGCCGGTTGGAGGGCGCCTCCCGCGCTCTGGCCTACGCCAGCGGCCTCGCGGCGCTGGCCGCGGTGGTCCGCGTGGTGGGCGCGGGCGGCGAGGTGCTCGCCGGGGACGACCTCTACGGCGGCACCTATCGCCTGCTCTCCCGCCTCCTCGTCCCCCAGGGACTGCGGGTGCGTTTCGTCGACACCAGCGACGTGGCCGCCGTCGCCGCCGCCCTCAGCCGGGAGACCCGCCTCCTCCTGGTCGAAACCCCCACCAATCCGCTCCTGAGGATCGCCGACCTCGCCGCCCTGGCCGACCTCGCCCACGCCCAGGGCGCCCTCCTCGCGGTCGACAATTCGCTCCTCTCCCCCTACCTGTAGCAGCCGCTGGCGCTCGGTGCGGACGTCGTTCTGCACTCGGCGACCAAAGCCCTCTCCGGCCACGGCGATCTCACCGCGGGCCTGGTGGCGGTGGCCGATCCCGCGCTCGGCCGCGAGCTGGCTTTCGTACAGAACGCCGAGGGCAACGCGCTCAACCCGTTCGAGTCGTGGCTGCTGCTGCGCGGCATGAAGACCCTGGCGGTCCGCCTCGACCGGCAGGAGACCAACGCGCACCGGGTGGCGGCCTACCTCGCCGCCCACCCGAAGGTGCGCCGCGTCCACTATCCCGGGCTCGCCACCCACCCCGGCCACGCGCTTCAAGAGCGCCAGGCCGCGGGGGCAGGTCCGGTGCTCAGCTTCGAAACCGGCAGCTTCGCCACCTCGCGCCATCTCGCCGAGGCCACGCGCCTCTTCACTCTCGCGGTGAGCTTCGGCAGCGTCAGCTCGTTGATCAGCCTGCCCTGCCGGATGTCCCACGCCAGCATTCCCCCCGAGGTGCGCCACGACCGGCAGCTGCCGGAGGACCTGGTCCGCCTGGCCGTGGGGATCGAGGACGGGGAGGATCTGGTGGAGGATCTGGCGCAGGCGCTGGAAGGGGCATCTCCGTCCCGGCGCAGGCGTCGGCCGGGGGCGGCGGGAGCGAACTTGTCCAGGTAGAGGGGAAGTGGTACTTTCTCTCTATGCGTTCTGCCCTGACCTTTCTGACCCTGGACCGGAAGGGGAGCACCACACTTCCGGAGGATGTGAGGCGCTCGGTGTCGGGGCCGGCGACTTCATCCTCCTGGAGCGTACGGACAAGGGGACCTTCGAATTGATTCCTGCGACCCTGGTCCCGACGGACCAGCTCTGGTTCCATCATCCGGACATGCGCTCTCGGGTCACCCGTGCCGAAGACGACTTCGAGCAGGGGCGTTCGACCCGGACCGAGACTCCGGAACAGGCGCAGGCCTTTCTCGACGGATTGAAGAAGAAACCAAGCTCGCATCAACAGCGGTGATCGAATCGTTCTTCCGCATCGACCTGTACAACGTCTCGTTGCACCGTGTAAACATCTCGTCGAACCTGTACAACGTCTCGTTGCACCGTGTAAACGTCTCGTCGAACCTGTACAACGTCTCATTGCACTGTGTAAACGTCTCGTCGAACCTGTACAACGTCTCGTTGCACGTGTAAACGTCTCGTCGAACCTGTACGACGCCTCGTTGCATCGTGTAAACGTCCCGTTGAACCTGTACAACGCCTCGTTGCACCGTGTAAACGTCCCGTTGAACCTGTACGACGCCTCGTTGCATCGTGTAAACGTCCCGTTGAACCTGTACGACGCCTCGTTGCACGTGTAAACGTCTCGTCGAACCTGTACAACGCCTCGTTGCACCGTGTAAACGTCCCGTCGAACCTGTACAACGTCTCGTTGACACGGTTCAACGGCGCGCTGGATCGTCACCCCGAGAGGACGCCGTTCCTCGCTCAACATCAACGGCGGGGATCTGATGCTGTAGGGCGCCTAGAGCGGGGCTGCAGGAAATGGTTTCCCTGCACGGCACGGCGATGTCCGACGCCCGGTGATACACTCCCGATTCAGCTGACCTGCGACTGCTCTCGCGTGGAGGTACCTGATGCCCGCGCCGATCCGCTTCCGCCTGAATGGCCGTCCCACCTCTTTGGAAACCGACGATGGCCGCGCCCTCCTCTGGGTGCTCCGCACCGACCTGGGGCTGACCGGCGCCAAGTACGGCTGCGGCGCCGGGGCCTGCGGCGCCTGTACGGTGCTTGTCGACGGCCGGGCGGTCCGCTCGTGCATCACCCCGGTGAGCGTGGTGCGGGACCGCGAGGTCACGACGATCGAGGGGCTGGCGCACGAGGGCACCCTCCATCCGCTGCAGGCGGCCTTCGTCGAGCACAACGGCTTCCAGTGCGGCTACTGCACCTCGGGGATGATCCTCTCGGCCGCCGCCCTCCTCCGCGAGACCCCGGCGCCCAGCCGCGAGACGATCGCCGCCCGGCTCGAATTCAACCTCTGCCGCTGCGGCGCGCACACCCGCATCCTCGATGCCGTCGAAACGGTCGCATCGGCGAAAGGGCCCGCTTCCTCCGCCCGCCGGCGCACGGCGCCAGCCTGGTCAAAGTCGACACCGCCGCCGCCGAGCGGCGCCCTGGGGTGAAGGTCGTGAAGCTCGACGACCTCGTGGCGGTCCTCCACGCCGATCCCGAGGCCGCCGCCGCGGCGCTCGCGGAGGTGAAACCCGAGTGGAAGACGGAACCGCTGGATCTCGACCCGGAGAACATCTTCGATCACGTTGAGAAAGCCGCCACTCACGAGGAGGAGAAGGACCGCCGCGGCGCGGGCCGCGACCGCGCACCTTTTCGAGTCGACCTATCAGAAAGGGTATGTCGCCCACGCCCCGCTCGAGCCGCACACCGCTCTCGCCGAGCCCAAGGACGGCCGGGTGACCGTCTGGGCCTCGACCCAGACCCCCTTCCCGCTGCGCGACCAGATCGCGCAGGCGTTGCAGGTCGATGCGCAGAAAGTGCGGGTGATCACGCCCTACCTGGGCGGCGGCTTCGGCGGCAAGAGCGCCGGCCGGCAGGCGGTTGAGGCGGCGCGGCTCGCGGTCGCGGTGGGCCAGCCGGTGCAGGTCGCCTGGACCCGGGCGGAAGAATTCTTCTATGACACGTTCGATCCGGCCTCGGTGGTGAAGGTCACCTCCGGCGTCGACGGCAACGGTAAGATCACCCTCTGGGACTACGCCGTTTACGCCGCCGGCGATCGCGGCGCAGCCCTCTTCTACGACGTTCCCAACGCCCGTGTGCGGGCCTTCGGCGGCACCACGTACGGTCCACAGTCGGGATCGAGCGTCCATCCGTTCGCGACCGGACCGTGGCGCGCGCCCGGCGCCCGCATGAACGTTTTCGCCGTCGAGTCACAGATCGATCTCATGGCCAGTACCGCCGGCATCGATCCGCTCGCCTTCCGTCTGCAGAACACCGCCGATGCGCGCATGCGGCGGGTCCTCCAGGCGGCGGCCGAGGCCTTCGGTTGGAAGAGCGCCAAGGCGCCCGCCGGCACGGGGAAAGGCCGCGGCATCGCCTGCGGCATCGACGCCGGGACCTACGTGGCCCTGATGGTGGAGGTCGCGGTCGACGCGGCCAGCGGCGCGATCCGGGTCCTGCGGGTGGTGGCGGCGCAGGACATGGGGATCGTGGTCAACCCCGAGGGCGCCCGGATGCAGATGGAGGGGTGCATCACCATGGGCCTGGGCTACGTGCTCTCCGAGGAGCTGCGTTTCCACGGCGGCGAGGTCCTCGACCGCGGTTTCGACAGCTACCTCCTGCCCCGTTTCTCGGCGCTGCCCAAAATCCAGACGGTGCTGGTGAAGAACGACGCGCTCGCGCCGCAGGGAGGCGGAGAGCCGGCGATCGTGCCCCTGGGAGGAGCGGTGGCGAACGCCCTCTTCGACGCCACCGGAAAACGGCTCTACCGCCTGCCACTCACGCCGGAACGGGTGAAGGCGGTATCGGCGGCGGCATCGACGGCGTCGGCGGCGAAACCGGAGGCTTCCTGAGGATCGGCGAAGAGGACGGCGAGGATCGAGAGGCTCGGTGCGCGGGCGGGGGAGCCCGGCGCGCGAGCCTGCGCTCGCACGCCGGGGCAGCTGAATCTACTGGCAGCGGCCGAAGGTGGCGCGCGGTGGACCGATGTTGTTGTAGACGACGATCTCACAGGTGATGGAGAACGGATCGGTGTCGAGCGGGATCACCGTCAGCGTCACCGTGGGGTAGGGGAGCGAGCTCGAATAGGTGTTGTTGATCAGGTTGGAGCTCGTGAGGTAGTACCCCGCCCCGTCCCCGAAGTCCCAGCGGTACCGCCACAGCTGGCCGTTGGTGAGCGTCGTGCAGGCGGAGTTGAAGCTGCAGACGTACGTCGTATCGTTGCAGCTCCAGTCGAAGCAGGCGTGGTTCGTGGCCTGGGCGGCGCCGGTGTTCGCGGCGGCCAGGACAACTCCCAGGAAAAGCCCGATCCAGAGTGTCTTCACTGTGTTCTCTTTCTTCATTCCGATCCATCTCCTTGCTGCGGGTTGGGCGGTCACGGGCCAGGGTCCGTGCCGCGGGTGAATCCCCTTCCGTTACGACTGCCCGCATTGTGGCGGCCGGACCGGAGAGCCCACAACCGCATGGATCGGTAGTCTTCGGCGGCTCCGCGGGTAGACCCTGCACGAACGTGCAGGGTGGGCCCGCGGGACGCTCAGCACTCCACGAGACAATCCCAGAACCGCACGCCGTTGAAAAAGATGCAGGTGCAGCTCAGCTGGTCGTTGCAGGCGTCGGTACAGGCCATGGTGGCGCCGACGGTCGGGCACGAGGTGCCCTGCACGAGCGAGCAGCGCTGCAGGAGCGGCTTGATCCCCATCTCGAGCCAGGGGAGCGGCGCCGGGGTCTGCGCTTGGACGGTCGCCGCGGGCGCGGCCTTGGCGATCTCGGCGGCCGACGCCGGAACCGCGAGGGAGAGGAGCACGAAAGCGACCACGAACGCGAAGTTCTTCATCCCATGTCTCCAACTTGAGGTTGAGGAGAGCCGCCGGTCCCACGTCCCGACCCGCGGCGCAAGGAGCTCCGGCTCCTCTCCTACAACCGTAAGTGCGCCAGCGGGCGGGGGTCGAGCCGGCCGGCGTTCGCTGGCGGTCGCCGGCGGTCGCCTCGCTCAGGGCTTCCGGCGCGCCTCGGCTTCCGCCAGCCAGCCGCGGCGGAGCTTTTCCGCCGGGACGTTCGAGAGATAGGGCTTGAGATCGAGCACCGGCGTGCCGTCCAGCATGTCGACGCCGCGGACGGAGAGGATCCGGCCGTCGCGGTGCAGGAGCTCGACGACCGTGAGCGCCAACGGATTCGGCCGGCGCGGCGAGCGGGTGGCGAAAACGCCGTGCGGCCGGTCGTCCGCCGGCGGCGTGCCCACCCAGGTCTCCGGGAGCGCCCCGGCGCGATCGAACACCCAGAGCACGTAGAGGTGGGAGAACCCCTCGACGTCCTGGAGCCCGGCCTCGAAGTCCGGAAAGATCTCGATCGTCCCTTCTGCGCCGTGTTCCGCCCCCAGGCCCTTGGGGATCTCGCGCGTCGACGTATAAGGAGTCCGCACGGCGCCGATCGGATGGAAGGTGAAAGCGGCGGTCGACGATTCCATGGCAGAGGGAGACTATCCCAAGACGGCGGCCGGTTGCAGGGCTGCGAGCCGCGCCTACCGCGACGAGCGGTAGGCGCGGTGATCGAAGAGGAAGCCGGCCAGGGATCAGGGGCGGCTGTCCGGATCCGCCGGATCGGTATGAGCGCGTCGCTCGTCGCCGTCCCAGACGCCGTCCCCATCGCGGTCCACGCCGATGCGCTCGCCGGAGCCGGGCGGCACGCAGGTGTAGGTCACCGGGTGGTCCGTGGCCAGAGACCGCAGCGCCGCATCGGTGAGGGGCGGCTGCCCGTGCCGATCGGTCACGAACAGACCCGATCCCACGTAGAGGAAGCCGGCCTCGTCGTCGGAGATCCGGGTCTTCGCGACGAGATCGCAATCCCCGGCGTCCGCCCGTTGGCGCAGGAGGTTGATGCGGGCGCTCACCGCCGCGGCGCTCTGCGGCGTGAGCGTGATCTGCTGGCCCACAGCGGGTGCCATATTGGTGGGGAAGGCCAGGATGAAGGCCTCGAGCTGCCGCCGCTGCCGCTCTCCTTCCGGCCCGTCCGGGATGCTGCTGCTGTCCGGCCCGTTGAATTGATCCGAGAAGCTGATCCCATGGACGAAGCGGAAGATCGTATCGATGTTCCCGTCGTTCAGGAAGCCGTAGCCGCGCACCTGATCGCCCTTGAATCCGTTGTCACCGCCGAGGAAGCCGGGGTTCTCGGGACTGCCGAACTTCCCGATCTTCTGATAGGCGTTCCTCAGATGGGGAGCCTTGAAGAGCTGGGGGTTGAAGTCGAAGCTCGAGCCACCGGAGGTGCCGAAGAAGCCGGGTGCCGCGGTGCCGGGATTGGCCTTCGGGTCGAGCCGGTGGCAACTGTCGCACGTCAAGGTGGCGCCGTTGAATTCCGGCGCCGAGGGGATCCCGCAGTTGACGGTGTTGAAAAGCTTGAGCCCGGCCGCCTGGTCCGGAGTGAGCACGTTGCTGAGCGGCTGGTTGGGGTTGGGCGGATAGGTGATCCGGAGGATGAAGTCGGTGAACGCCTTCATCTGCTCCGGCAAGAGGGGCGCGTGGCGTCCGAGCAGATCGGGGAACGCCGCGTTGAACTGGGTGAACGCCGCCCGCTCGTCGAAGGTCCCGCTGTCCGGCTGGACGCTCGGCGCGTCGTTGCCGCCGGTTCGGTCGCCGCGCCAGTGCATCGGGCCGTGGTTCGCCATGCCGCGCAGGCTCTGGGTCGTCATGGGGCCCTTCATGGGATGGAAAATGGGCTCCATGGGCTGCCCCGTGACCACGTTCAGGAGGAGGCTGTTGAAGGGGCCGGGGTTGTCGATCACTTTTCCGTCCGGGTTGCCGAGGTCCCACGCCAGGCTGTCAAAATCGCCGAAGACGTGGCAGCTCGCGCAGGAGGAGTCGCCGTGGCTCGACGAGAATTTCGCGTCATAGAGGAACCGGCGGCCGTTCACGATGCTCGCCGGCTCCGGGCTGTGCATCTGGACGTGCGCCGCCTCCGTCCGCCGCCTGGTGTCGACGATCGAGATTCCGTTGTCGAACCGCGTCATCACATAGAGCTGTCCACGACCCTCGTCGAGGACGAGGCCGGTGGGGCCGCCGCCGCTCACCGGAATCTGGTTCGTCGTGCTCGGCACGAAGGTGTCGGCTTCGAGCTGCGCGGTCGCGAAGATCCCCACTTTGTCGGACCCCAGGGCCGCGACGTAGAGGGTGGCGCCATTGCCGGTCACCGCCATGCCCTGGGGCAGGGCGAGGGACCGGGCGTTCTCGTCGTTCGGGGTCGCTGCGCAGCAGTGGGCATAATCGATGTGCTTGTTGAGGTGCCGCGCCGATACCCGGGGGGTACCGCCCCCGGGGGAGAGCACGGTGATGCGGCTCTCGTGCAGGTGGCCGCGCAGGCTGTGGCCGGCGAAGATCCCCGGACCCTCGAACCGGTCGCCGTTGTTCGCGTCGGTGTTGGCGACGTACACCTTGCCGTTCACGGGATTGACCGCCATCGTGTACAAAATGGTGCCGACGCCCGAGAAGAAGCCGGCCGCTCCCGAGAGCTGGCGCGGTGGGTTGGCCATGGCGTCGAGCACGAACACGTCCTTGTCGGGCAACGAGAGTCTCACGAACTGGTCGCGGACGCGGCCGAGCGCGTCGACCCAGTGCGTGCCGTTCCACTTGACGATGGCCCCGATCTCGGGCGCCGGGCGGCCTTCGGCGTTGGTGGTCGGTCCCGGGACGCCATCCGCGCCGAAGCCGTCCGGCAGCGAGGTCTCGGGAACGATGGTGGTCTGGTTGCCGCTGTGGAAGCCGGCGGCGTAGACGCGGCTGCCGTCGGGCGTCACCGCGAGGGCGCGCGGCGTGTCCGTGAAGAGGGTGACGATTCCGATCGGCGTCCCGCCGAGCCCGCCGGAACCGCCGCCGAGCCCGTCCGCGTCGAACACCCAGACGTCCGCGCGCCCCACTCCCGAGGTGGTGAGCTGGGGATCGAACGGGATGTTCTGGCCCCGGTGCGCGGTGGTGATGAACGCCCGCTTCTGCCCGGGTCCGGCGAAAACGATGTCGCGCGGCTCGTCGCCCACGAGGAGCGTGCGCTCGACCTGGCCGGTCAGGCCGTCGCCATGCTCGTCGAGCGCGACGACGCTCACGCTGTCGGACAGGTGGTTGACCACCCAGACCTCGTGATTCGTCCGGGCCGCGACGGCGACCGGCTCCAGGCCCACCGGGATGGAGGCGGTATGGACGAGCCCCTGCTCGCGGATCGAGAAGACCTCGAGACGGTTGTCCGGCGTGTTGACGGCGAACAGGTGCCGCCGGTCCGGAGACAGGGCGAGGGGGCGCACCTGTCCGCTTTCGAAGAGCGTATACGGCGAAGCGGCCCTCGGCGGGCTTTGGCGGTGGCGGGTGTCGGGGGCGGAGGAAAGCGCCGCGGTGAAGGCGAACGCTCCCAGGGCCAGGAGCAACACCAGGAAGCCGCGGTACGAATGTTGCCGACGCATCACGATTTTCTCCTTTCTGCTCGTGTCACTGCTGACGACGGCAGATCTCTCTTGATTCTCGGAGGACGAAGGTTGGTCTCGTCCAGAGGCTGGTCCTTCACCAGCCTCCTCTCTGCTTAATCGCATTCCAGGGGAAGAACCCGCCAATCGCGGGAGACGTCTCCCACGGCCGCGGCCAGGTCCCTCTCGCCCGCTGTCGTCTTTTCGCCGCGGATTTCGATCTTCCTGGTAGCCGCTCGCTTGACACGGACGTTCGCGGACATGCAGAAGCACGCCTACGACGTCGAGTTCCTGGCCCTGCCGGTGAAGAACGGCGCCCGCATCGTGCCCAACCGGGTGAACATGCTGACGGCGCCCCGGCTCTGCCAGGTGCTGTGTCATTCGGAGGAGCAGTTCACCAGGTGCTGAGAACCGCCGGCTACGTGCCTTCCACGGACTCCATCCCGTATTGGATCAAGACCATCCAGCTCTAATCTTGACTTGCGCTTAAACTCTCCCGAACGTCAAAGGGGGCGATCGTCGGGTTCCGCTCGCCTCTGCCCTTGTGTGCTACCATCGGCGCATTCAAACGGACGCAACGACTCTCCAACACGGAATCGCCGTGTGGATTCTGTGCGTCATTTGCTGGTGCAAGGGGGACTCATGCCGAAGGTATCTGCTATACGACTGGCCCTGCTGTGCCTACTGCTGCTGACGGCCGTCCTGAGCGCGGCGGTCGGCAGCGCCGATGTAGAGATCACCATGAAGGTTCCGAGCGGCTCCTACATGAAGACCTGCAACAAGTGCTCTGTCACCGGAGGCACCTACACTTGCCAGTGCAAGAACGAAAGGGGCGACTACGTCTCCACCTCGATCGATCTCGGCACGTGCAAGAAGGACAAGAACGGTTTCTACCAACTCACCAATCTCAACGGAGTGCTGACTTGCTCCTAGGTGAGCCGGCCAACGAACTGCGCCGCCGTGCGGGAGCTCGGCGCGCCTTGCCTGAAAGGGGGAAACTGTCATGCTGAAGGTATCTGCCAAGCTGTTCTTCCCGCTCTGCTTGCTCCTGCTGTTGACGGCCTTGCTGAGCCCGGCGGCCGGCACCGCCCAGACGACGCCACCGACCCCCAGCCAGCCGCCCGTCCCCACCGTCAAGGTTCCGAGCGGCTCCTACATGTTGAGCTGCGACTCGTGCCAGTTCTCCGGAACCAACTACTCGTGCAAATGTGGGAAGCCTCAATCCAACTCCAGCTACCCCGAGATGGTCTCCACCACGATCGATCTCACCACGTGCACGGTGGACTCGGACGGCTACTACAACCTCACTAACACCTACGGCAAACTGGTCTGCTCCACGACCTGAGCGCTGCGCGCCTGGGCGTTCGTGCGGAATACGGCATGGACTTGTCGTAGCACCCTAGCCCGTCAGCCCAATTCGTCGGCACTTGCAAAGAAGTGCCGACGTTTTTGTATTCGGGCCGGGCTCACCGATCGCCGACCCTTCGGCCGCTCGGGCACCGTCCGTCGCCCTAAGTCTCGATCCGTGAAGAAGACAGGCTCAGGCTGCGTTTTCGTAGAGGATGGCCGCATGAATCTCGCGCTCTTCGAGCCCGTAATCGGCAGCCACGACCGAACGTTCTTCCCCGTTGTCTAACCGCTCGACAATCGTAAGGGTACGGACACCCTTACCCGCGATGATGGGGCGCCCGAATGCTATCTGTGGATCAACGGCTACGATCTTCGGTCCGTCAACGCCCTGAGCAGTAATTACTGGGAAGAGCCGAGAAGGAGCTCCATCGAAGTCGCGTTCAATGCGCTTGAGGTAGGCATCCAAGAGGTCTTTGAGGACGATCTGGCCGGAGCGGCCAAGATTAATGAGCTCCCCAAGGTGCGTGATAAAGACGGACCCCGCCGCAGTTCTCAAGTCAGGGTGTAAGAGTAGCCGCTTGATATTGCACTTGGCCTCTGCATAATCAAGCGCGGCCCGTAAGTCGGCCATGGGAACTTCATGACGGGTCCGTAAAGAGCGCAGGACGTGCGCTTCGATGAGGTTAGGAAATGAGAGGCGGGGGTCTTCGGTGAGAGGCCGATTGATCAGCGGCTGGAAATAGCGGCTCCCGCCCGCAGTCTGGTAGGGCCGACCGACTACCCACGACCGAAGGGTCGTGGGCGAGATGCGGACATAGCGGGCCGCCTCCGCAATGGAGTAGCGTGGCCGCTCATCAGGTTCAAGCCTCGTCGCCATGTCGCTCAGGTTACTGATCTCTCTTTAAGTGTGCTCTAAGTTCGCGGTTACCCAGTGCAGCCATTCGTATTACACGGTCTTTGGCCTCAGCCTCTTTATCGAGGCAGGGCATGAGAGAAGTAGCCCAGATCAAGGACCCTGTCGACGATCTCCTGAATCGAGAAACCGCCGCCGCCGAAGTCCTTCTTGCCCACTGTATAGGCATCCATTGCCGTATCGAAGGAATCGGCGATTTTGCCATCCTTCAGTAGAGCAAACTTGCCGCCATGGGTAGATAGTAGCTCCGGCAGCTTGGTGCGGAACGCTGCATAGTTCCGTTCGACTTGGATATAGTTGTGCGGGTCCATGTTGGCTCACCCCTGCGGCTCGCCTGCCGCCCGTGCCCGCTTCAGGTACGCCAGCAGCTCCTCGACCCTTTCAGCCGTGACCACCTCCTGCCGCGCTGCCTCCTGGAAAAGGAGCAGTGCGGCGGCTGCCTCGGGATGGATGTCCTCCGCTTCGAAAAGCGGATACATCTCCTCGGCCACTCGGCGGACTTCGCCGGTCCTTCCCTCCCGGAGATAGACCAGCGCGAGATCGAGCGAGGCCATGGCGGCGTCGTAACCGATGCCTTGCTGGATGAAGCCGTTCCGCACTGCAAGAAAGGTTTCCTCGGCTTCCTTCAGGCGACCGGTGCCGGAGGCGATCTTGCCCTGGAGCCAGAGCTGGCGCAGCCGGGTCCAGGGGTCCGCGAACTGCCGATAGAGCTCTTCGTCTTCGCGCAGCCCCTCGGCCGCTGCGGCATACTGGCCGCCTTCCACCAGAAAGAGCGACAGGTTGTGCCGGCCGCAGAGATAGAGCCGTGGCTCGGTCTCGGGGTCCAGCTTGCCAAGGGCGGAGCGCGTGGCTTCGATCGCCTGAGTGAGGTTCTGCCGATCGCCATACAGCAGGCCGAGGGTCAGGAGGGGGCGGGCCGCCTCGGTCTTCTCCCCGGCGACCTCAAAGAGCAGCGCCGCTCGGCCGAGCCGTTCCTCCGCCTCGACGAAGCGCCGCTGGTCCTTGCGCAAAATCCCTTCGAACCAGTCCACCTCGGCATAGACCCGCGTGTCGGTCACCGACTCGCGCCGGATGAGGCCGCGGGCACTCGCCAGGCGTTCGTCGGCTTCCTGGAGCTTGCCCATTGCGCGGAGCGCGTTGGCTCGGTAGGCCATGGCGCGCACCAGCGCGTCGTAATATCCCTCGACCTGGATCGAGCGCATCAGCACCGCCTCCGCGGCCTCCGCCAGGTCGTGCAGCCCCCAGGGGTCTCCCGGCATCTTCTCCCTCGCTACGGCGAGTAGACGGTGCGCAAGCGGGAGCCCTTTGAAGCGCGCGGTGGCTCGGCGAATCCGGGCGAGCCGCTCCGGCTGCCCGAGCCTCAGGAGCTGCCGCAGGTCCCTTTCGGCGCTCTCCCGCTTTTCCTCTGCCTCCTCCGCGTGTCGCTGGAGAAGCGGAGGGATCACCTGGAACGCCACCTCGTAGTTCAGTGCAGGGCGTCGGCGCTGCTCCTGCCAAATCTGAAACTCAGCACGGCAGGTCGGGCACAGGCTCAGCAGGTGGTCCAATCCCAGCTCGGTGAGGACCCGCGCCGGAAGATCGCCCCGCGCAACGGCCGCCAGAAGGTCGGCGGTGAGATGGATGTCCGACAAGGAATGCCCCTCCACGAAAGTATGTGCGGAGGGATCATATAGTAGAATCTTGCAACGGGGTGGTCCGGAAAAGGATGCCGGCCCGCCGCCTGTGCGACGGACCGGCACCGTCTCTCCCTCTAACCGAGGGGGTCCATTCCCGGACCCAGATCGCTTTCCGGATGAGGAGGCCGCGACGGTCTCGTCCCGGTCTCCGAGGGACCGCTTCCCGCCGGGGTCGGAGTCCCGCCCGGGTCCATCCCCGGTCCCAACCTCCCGAAAATCGCCTGGGGCGCCAGTACCCCACGAACGCCTTCCCAGAGCGCGGCGAAGCCGCTCGGGGTCTTCTCCCTCCTGACCTGGGCCTGGGACGCTGCTACAGCCGGCTGCGGCACCAGGGCCAGCACCAAGAGCAGAAGGGCTGTGACGGTCCACACACGACGGTGCATAGAGCCTCCATCCGTGCGGCGTCGCTCGGCCCGGAACTGGACCGGTGAGCCGCCCGAGGCTCCTAGAGTGCCGCGGATTGAGGATGGACACACGAAAATCGCCGGTACTCAGAAAATCTCCTCGATGTTCTGCCCCTACGCTACCTGTTCGGTCTGGTTGTGTGCGGCGAGAGTTGGAGAATTCAGGAAAGGAGTCCGTCTAAGGTGCCATACGGCTTTCAAGGAGGTTCCAAATGCGCCGTCTCCAGATCCCCGCCTCTTTCCCTTTGCCCTTGATCCAACACCGTCTTCTGTTGCATGCCCTGAGCGATCCCGGCAGGAACATGCCGAGGCGAACGATCGCAACCGGCAGAGCCTTGGCACCGGCGAAATGGGTTCTCATGAAAGTGCTGCCGAGTATGTTGGCTCTGCTCGTCGCGCTCGTGCTATCAGGCTGTACCAATTTCAACAGGCTCCAACAGATTCCCTTTGTCTATCACAACCCCGCCGACGCCACTGGAGAAGCCAAGGTCAAAGAAGCCGGTGCAGTGTATCTTTGGCCGCCCTATACCAGTGCGGCAGTGCTCGACAAAGAAGGGAAGCACTGCGTTCTCGCCGCCAGTGGGTCGAAGACCATCGATGCGAGCAGCGAGGCGGCGCTGAAACTTGGCAAGGCACTCGAGAAGGTGGAAGGCCTCGAAGCCTCTTTGAAGCAATCTATCGTCGAGACGTTTACGAAGATCAGTGCTGCGGATGCCCACGCAGCATTCGTGGACATCGCCCTGTTCCATCTATGCGTTCTCGAGCAGAACGGAGCATTCAAGAACGATCAACCCGAGAAGCGGCAGATGATGATGGACGCGTACAAGAAGACGATTGAGGTCGCACAGGAGCTGAAGTAGAGCGAGCAAGACCCTGCCGCCGCATTGCCCGACCTTGGAGATCCCGAGTGTCTCATGCCTCTACCCGCTCCCAGCGAGCAGCCGGCGGGCAAGGCGGCAAGGGCAAGCTCGCCCCGGCCGAGGTGGCCAAAGTCGCGACGTTCACGCTGGAGGGTTGCACCTCTCGGGGCTTGGGCGGCGGGGATGATCCTCTTCGGCGGATCCCGCGTCGCCGAGCCGGCGTATGGGGGCCAGGCTCTACGCCAGCGGCCAGTACAGCCGTTTGAGGGGGACCAGAGCTCGCGTTTCGGCGTCGAGGTTCTCGTGTGCCCTCCGGCGCCAGCTCAACGATGTTCCGGCAAAGGGTCGAGACGCCATTCTCGCTCAAGAGATGCACGAGGCGCCGGAGACGCTCAAGAAGTCCCCGGCACCGCCGGAACGTCGCCGGCTCCCCCACGAATCCGGCGACGACACCCACCATGTAGTCCATGACGAGGCCGGCGGCATGCTTGCGATCGATGGCGGGGTTCTCGGGCATGGGGCGAGTTTAGGAGCGTGGCTTGCTGTTGGCAAGCTCTTGATTGACCCTCGAAACAAAGAGGCTTACCATCGATTCATGTCCCGGGCTGAGATCGTAGCCTTCCTAGATGCCTTGGAGCAGCCGATCGAGAGGTTGCTGCGGTTGTATCGCGTCCCTCCGGACGCCAGGGCCGTCCTCTTGGATGAGACCTTCGAGGAGCTACGCCAGCGCTGGCCCGAGCTCGACGATCGCAAAAAATTTCTGTTCGATACCCTGCGCAGGAACTGCCTCGTCTGGTGGCGGAAGCGGCGCCGCAAGCTCTACGCCGCTGTCGATAGCGCTTTTTGGTTCCTGTCTCCCCCCGGCCCTCCCGCATGATCGTCGCCTCGCAGCTTCTGCTCATCGGCGTCCGGGAAGGAACCCAAGGTCCACCAGGAGTTTCCCAACCCATGGCGTTCAGAAAACGCGAGCAAAAGCCTCGTGCTGCTTGTCCTCGCAGAGCAGAACCAATTGAACCCGCCGGCTCACAGCTCCCAGCCACCTATGTGTACTGTCGAATCCGTTCTTCAAGAAGTCTCTTGGTCATGACTTCGCACTTGGCGGGGACAACTTGCTCGTGTATTCGCTGTAGCATATTGTACATGGCCCCATCAGTTGTGAAGGCTGAGCAGTATGGTAACAGGCTTATCTGATGGAAATCGCCGATATCCGAATTGCCGTGTTTAGGCGTGGCATTTTTGTCGATCTCCACATAAGAATACCAGAAACACAAGGAGCTTAGGCGAATAGACGTTAGGCGGTTAACCTGGCCTTCTTTTTTCCGCCGTACAAGGTCCGCTATGATGGAATCGATGGCGGCTCGTTCTGCGAGGCGCAGGTCGAGGGAGAGCAAGAAGACCTCTCTGGTACTGCTCAAGTCCGTGAATCTGCCCTTCTTGTCTCGCCTAAGATCATCGTTGTGGCAAGCATTCTCGATTATGTTTGCAACACTGGAAGGCCATCTTTTCTTGGTTTCTTCATATTCAAGACTCCAAGCTTGGATGTCCTTGCCCTGCTATAGATAGAGGCTATCCCTTCGCAAGAATCCTAACAGGGCGGCGGCACGCAGATCCTCGGATAGCTCGGCTAAGTCCAGCTCGACAGGAAGAGCCGACAGCGGGCAGAGATTAGCGGCAATTTCCATCTCCCATACCCGCACCGGGCTGACGATTACACAGGGGATGCGTGCCAGGAATTTGGCGGCAGCTGCCCCTCTCTCGCTAGCTCCTCCTTCTTTCCAGCCTGGGTTGTATAGCTCGGTCATAGATAAGGACGTGATTATTACTGTTAAGCCATTGGACCTTATGAAAGCGATAAGACCGGTTGCAAGTTTCGGGTTGCGCACAAGTGAGAACACCCAATTGTCGAGGAAGATGTATCTGGGCATGTTTAAGGTGACCAAGATTAATTACTCCTGGTGAGGATAGATCCAACGTGGTTTCGTTAGCGAGGTATAGGGGTGATGGAACGGCCATGCCGATCCTTCTCTTCATTAATACCACGCCATCTAGTTTACTGTATACTGTTGGGTAAGGGCCAGTCCCTCAGGCGTTCGACGAGCCCTTCTTTCACCCCATGCGCGAGAACATAGCGGTCAAGGATGCTCTATAGAGGCCCTGGCCAGCAGCTCAGGCAACCAACACCGACACGACTCCCGACGCATGCCCCTCGGCCTTCGGCCGGATGATGATCTCGACATCGCGATCGAGGAGAGTGACGAAGTGAAGCAGCCGCTCGGAAGAGAACCGGCTCAGCTTGTAGTGCTTGAGCTCCGAGACGTGGGGCTGCGGAATGCCGAACAGTTGTGCCGTGCGCGCCTGCGTCAGACGACGGGCCGCGAGCAACTCGTTGAGCCGCATCGCCAGTTGTACACGCAGTTTCCGCTCGTCGGCGTCCGGGAAGCCAAGATCCACCAGCACGTCACCACTACCCGCATCGACCGTCGCCGTCTCAGTCTTCTTGTCCTGCATAGCGCACCTCGTAGTCCTTTTGTGCCGTTCTCAGGCGCTCATGGATAAGCACGATGTCCTGTTTGGCCGTGCGTACGCCCGAGGGCGACTTCTTCTGGAAGCAGTGCAGGACATAGATCGCCTTCTTGTCAACTGGACGCCAAATTTCCCCCCTCTCTCTACGTTAAAAATCCCCCCCTCTCTGGTTGAGCCAGCTCACCAGA